>Ga0114938_1002363_pt1 | contig 11979 bp, 18 predicted proteins | sample AshMeaBigSpring_FD_88675 | JGI IMG/M metagenome (GOLD analysis project Ga0114938, IMG submission 88675) | Groundwater microbial communities from Big Spring, Nevada to study Microbial Dark Matter (Phase II) - Ash Meadows Big Spring | ecosystem: Environmental > Aquatic > Deep subsurface >...
GAGCCGATCGGGCGCATGGGTGCGGCGGAAATCGTGGGCGGATCAGGCGAAGGCGATCCGGCATGAGGCGGGGCCGGGGGCAACGAGATCGGTGGCGGTGCTGGCAAGCTCGACGGTGACGACGGCGAGGCCGGTGCTGAACTCGGAGTTTGGGGCTGCGGAGTTTCGGGCTGTGGATTGGGTGATGCTGACTCCGCCGACAGCGACCGAGTTGGACCTGACGGACGCAATCATCACGGTGGACGCTCCGAACTGGACGCTCTGGAAGCAGGGGCAGGCGAGCATTGAGGTGGGCGGCGGCGGCGGGGATGAGGTTGTCGATACGATCACGGTCGATGTGCCGGTGAATGCGAACGGGTTCATCTACATGCGCAACGGCGTGGCGGTGCTTGTGCCTGCGATGGATACGGCGGGCGATGCCTGGGAGCCGTGAGAAGAAAATGCGAAATGGGGAAATCGGAAATGGGGGCTCAATGACTCCGGCGATGATGGTGTGGCCTGCCGGGAAGGTGCGCATCCTGCGGGACAATGTGCTTGTGGGTGGAACGTGGGCTGTGGACTCGATGCTGATCTCGTCTGGAGCTGTGCCTGTGGATGATGATTTTGCCATCGCGATCAACGGGAAGCTCGTGATCGACCAGAGGCGGTTTTCAGCGAGCCGGTATATCAACGAAACGCTGACTCCGGGGCAGGCGACGAAGCTGAACTATGCGTGGACAGCCGGGTATGTGCAGGGCGGAACGTCGCCATGGGTCTCCGATGGGTCTTCGGAGCCATTTACATTCGCCGTGGGTGATGAGGTGGAGGTTTTTGCCGTGAACGTGAATCCGAATGGATGGAAGACCTCTACATGGACTGCGACGATCTCCTACGGTGGAGGGCGAACGGAGGTGGTCACTGGCGGAGTCACAAATACCAACGGGAAAGACCCTGGCACAGGGGCATTCCGGGTGCCGATCTATCGCTCGATGGGGAGGTTCAGGATACCGGCTTGAATGGCTGGTTGACGGTGGGGATGGTGGTATATGCGGATTGCAATCGACTTGGATAATCTGGCGGCTGCGAGCTGGGATCTCGTGGGGATCGTAAAGCTGCTGGCGCGCCGGAAGGATCGCTTCCCGCTGGAGGTGAAGTTCTCGCGGCTGGGCCAGTTCCAAGAACTGCCGAGCGATCGCGCGGGAACGGCCGTCGTGCGGCCGCTTGGTGGGTTCGCGACGGCCTCGCTGGCGAATGCGCTGAGCTGGGTGAAGTCTGGGGCCGGCACGAATGCGGTCTATACGTTTGATTTGAACCTGGACACGGAGCCAATGCGGGATCTCTTTGCGGGCGGGACGCCGACGGTGCAGGCGGTGATCGAGATCGTGTGGCAGAGCGTGACGACGCGGGAGACTGTGGTGGCGATCCCGCTGGAGATCGCCAACGTCTACCTCCAGGGCGAGGAGGGGACTCCGGAGGTGATGCCGGATCGCAAGGCGAGCCAGGCGGAGGCCGAGGCGGGGACGGATAATACGAAGTGGATGACGCCGCTGCGGACGCGGCAGGCGGTGCTGCCGGCGATCACGCCTGAAACCGCGGCGGATTTCCGCGAGGCGCTGGAGGTTTTACCAGCGCTCGACCAGATCACCCCAACCAACAGTTCTCATTTTCGGGAACATCTCGGAACTGGTTTGAGCATCGTTTGTTTTGAACTTTGGAAGCCATACATCAATGAGTATGGGAATGGCGCTGCGCTGGTGATTGTCAATTCCTCAACTGTTCCAGTGTTCTGGGACGGAAGCCCCGTCCCTCTTCCAGATGGATGCACTACTGTTGAAGCGGGAACAATGCCAAGTGACTCATATCAACTTCCGCTTCCAGCAAAACAGACCCTCACCTATATTGCCCCAGCAATCCCAAGTGGGGCTGGGGTGGTTCCTGAAGACGTTATTACGTCCGTTCTGCAAGAATTTGTAGCCAACGGGCTATCAGGAGGAATATTTGAAGGAAGTCTTCTCACTGAGGGAGGCTACATTGTCTGCGATCCAAATCTGGTTGACGCGCTGAAAATCCGTGGATGGACTGTAACCCTGCCTCATCATCCATCCAATGATGATTTCGCTGGAGTTCCGAATGACGGAACCCGCTCCCGCAGAGTCGCATTTGACATTGAGTATTTCCGTTCTGACATCAACGGAACCCCAGAAGCAGGGGGACGATACATTTCTGCGTGGCATGAAGGAAACGTTATTTTCTACCCGGCGATCATCGACACGCAAGATCCGACCATCATGCCGTATCCAGCCAGCCCGACACCCTATCTTTACCTTATCAACGGTTACGGTATCAGTGTTATGAGCTACGCTTTTAACGGTGGCGCGGCTTCATGTTTCATCATTCAAACAACGGTCACATAACATGAAGACCTTTCTTCTGATCAAATCCGCAACTGGCCCCTACCTCCTCAAAAACGTCCTTCGCTGCGACGTGATCGAGAAGCCGAGCCCCATCCCCGCGAACCTTGTCCGCGTTGATACCGTCCTCGCGAAAACCAAGGACGACGTGGTGGCGAAGTTCAACCTCCAGCCCTACGTCGCCCCTGCCGACAAGACCGTTGCCCAGTGCATCGCTGCCGCCGAGGCGCACATCACGAAGGCATTCGGCCCGCTGATCGTCTCGGATGGGTTGGAGCGGATCTTCAAGGCGCAATTGGAGGGCACGCTTGCGAGCATCCCGAAGACTGTGGCGGTGGCGGGGTGGATCAAAACTGTAAAGGCACTGGCGCTGGCCGGTGGAACGGAGTTCCCGGCGGCTCCGCATACGGTCGTGGAGGTGCTGGCGGAATGAATGATGATGAGGTGACGCGGATGCGGCTGGGGAATCTGGAGGACTTCCGGAAGGAACAGATCGTGTTGAACAAGAGCATCCTGGACACGTTGCACCGGATCGAACTGGGGATGCAGAATGCGCGGGATACGGCCTGCCCGATGCCGGGGCATTGCAAGGTGCTGGAGAGCAACATCAAGGGGAAGTGGGAGGCGGACAAGGAGAGATTCGAGCGACTGGAAGCCCGGGCAGAGGAGAACGATGAATGGAAGCGGGTGATGGAGGGGAAGATGGACAGCCTCAAGAGCACGGTAAACAAGGGGTTGGGGGGCGTGGGCATACTGGTGGTGGCGATGCCGCTGCTGACGTGGTTTGCGATCAACTACCTGGTGAACAAATGAGGGAGCAGGAGACAGAGGGAACGAAAGGGACCAAAGGATGGATGACCAAGGTGGCGCGGCGGACGGTGGCGGGCCTTGCCCTCATTGTCCTGGTTACTTCTGCCGGTTGCGCGGGACGGCGGACTGCTGCTCGCTCGCCCCAGCTCACGGGGGTGATCTCGAAGAGCGAGGACATCACGGAGACGATGGATCTGGCGCAGGGGGACAACAAGGAGGTGAAGCGGGCGCTGGGCGGGATCAAGGATCACGCATCGGAAGTGAAGCGCCTCCACCTTGAAAGCATGTCTTCCCTGGATCGGCTGGACTACAAGGCAACGATTTTACTCAAATGAACATCAAACAATGAACACGTCAACCTGCCCTCCTGCCAAGTGGATTGCCTTCTGGTTTATCTGCGTGATCGTCTTCCTGATCGCTGCGAAGTGCCACGGTGCGCTGACGCCGGAGGAAAGGAAGATCGTCGTGCAAATGCGGGAGGAAATCGCGTTCCAGAGGGATACGAACCTGAAGCTGGAGACGGAGAACGAGAATGTGCGGGATCTGGCGGATGCGGCGACGCTGGCAAATACGGAGGCGATGGGCAAGCTGGGGACGGCGATCTCCTCGATGCTGGGGCTCCAAGCGGATCTCAAGGTGGCGGATGAGCAGGTGCGGGAACTGACGGCGGAACGCAACCGACTGGCGCAGGATCTTGTGCTCTCGAATAAGCGGGGGGATGAGGCGATCGCACGGCTCCATAAGCTGAAGAACTGGGGCGGCTGCTTCTGTGGCGCTCTGGCGGCGCTGGTGGCGCTGCTGCTGGTGCTGCGGTGGGGCGGGGTCTCGCTGAATACCTGGGGCGGCGTGGCGGTGCTCGCGGGCCTGCCGCTGGCTGCGTTCGCTGTGGTCTTCTCTGCAATCTGGACGCTCTTTTGATTTTTTATGAATACACTCCGCCGCTTACTCTCGTCGTGGAAGGGGGCTCTCTCGGGCCTCGTCGCCATCGTCATCTACCTGCTGCTGCCGCCGTTGCTGCGGATCTACGATCCGACGGCGGGGTGCTTCGACGCGGGCTACCTGCAATGGGTGGGGCTGGCGACGGCGTGCGCGTTCTGGTCGGGGTTCGTGGGGTGGGTGATGTTTCAGATTTTCTTCGCCTCGCTGGATCATGCTTCGAGTTCGGATCACGATGAATGGGGGGCGCTCAAGGCGTGGTTCTACGATCTGAGTGGGCGGGAGCGATGGTATGTGACGCAGGGCGCGTATGTGCTGTGCGTGGTGATCTTCCTCGTGTGCCTCAAGCTGGTGCCGATGTGATGAAGGGGGCCTATGCAACTGCGCTGGCTGCCATCCTGGTTGTTGTCGCTCTTTGCGACGGTCGCGCTGACGGGGGAGATCCGGCGGCGGGCGCGGGAGCGCGAGAGAGAGTTCTCGCTGCGGCCGTGCGACTGGTCGGGACAACGGAGGCTACGGGACGAAATGACGGGGACGCGATCGACCGGATCCTCGGAAGTGTCGGGCTCGCAGGAACAGGAAATCCCTACTGCGCGGCCTACAATAGATATTGCTACGACCTCGCCGGGCTGCGCGGGGTCGGGCCTCGATCGGCATGGTCTCCCGATTGGGTGCAGGCTCCGACTTGGACGCGGGCCGCTGGCGGGGCCGTGCCGCTGCCCGCTGATGCCTGGGGGATCTACTTCCCCAGCAAGGGCCGCGTAGCTCACACGGGGCTGGTGCGAAGATGGGGCCAAAGTGTGGTGGTGACGCTGGAAGGAAACACCTCGCCGGAAGCTGGTTCCGGGACAGAGGCGGACCGGAATGGCGATGGCGTGTGGTGCAAGCGGCGGCTCGTCCGCCAGATCTACTCGGTGCGAGACTGGATCGGCGCAATGAAATGAGCGGGGATGGTGTGATTTTTATGATTTTCGCGGTTGCGGACTCCCCTTCGTGACGACGGGGGCGAGAAGTCGCAGGGTAACGGGTGTGGCGCACCGTGCGCGACCGCTGAAAATCTTACGGCCGGGCTATTTCTTTGATCGCTTCAAGGATCGCGCCGCCGATGGTGGCAATGATGCTTGTTCTTCTGCCAGGAGCGCGACGCCGCCGACCCGCTCGCCGGTGCGATACGACGCTGTTGAGCGCGTAGCGGGAACCGGAGTGGCGGGGGCATGATATGTGAAGGGGGCGTCGACAGGAAAATTTCCGCTATGCTGGGCGATATGCTCCTCAAGGAGCCGCTCGACAAGCTCGGAGAGGCTGCGGCCGTCGGCTTCAGCCAGCCGGATGCCTGCTTTCTTGACCGTCGGGTGGAGGGTCAGATTTGTTTTTTCTCTCATCGTTTCCTAAGGAGAGTATGCGCATAAATATACTTTCCACAACTTTTTTATTGCGGGGGTGGGTTTATGCGTATATTCATGCGCCTTGAATTTATGGCGAAGAGAATCCTGACGAACCCTGGAGCAACAAATATCTACCTGCCAAGCGAGCTGAAAAAGCGCGCAAAGGCGCTGGCCGCAGAAAAGGGAATGAGCCTCTCCGGCCTTGTCCAGCGGCTCATTGTGGCCGAGGCGAAACGCAAGCGGGGCATCGCTCACCTGCATGACCGGCAGATCGGGCAAGTCGTGGAAGCGGCAGGTATGGAGGCTGTGGCTGTGAACTGAGATCCGCGCAATGCCCTCCCTCTCCTCTCCAAAAGAAAAGCCGTTGTCGAAGCGTGCGTTCATGCGCGCGACGGGGTTCGGCGCTGCGACGGTGAATCGGATCTTCGCCACGCCGGGATTTCCCACGATCGAGGGGAAAATCTTCTGGAGCGATTTCGTTATTTGGAGGCGGCGGAGCCTGCGATGCCAGAATCCGCCCACTTTGCCAGATCGCGAACCTGATGCCGGTCGTAAAGCTGATGAATCAGCTCCGAGCTGTGGTTCACCAGGCGCATGGCCACCTCGCGCGGCACGCCTTCTCGCCTCATTCGAGTGATCTTTGTGACCCTCAAGCAATGAAAGCACACCCCCTCAATCCCAACGACCTCGAAGAACTGCTGCCAGCGGCGGCTGGGCTGGAAGGGGAATGCGTCGAAGGTGAAGGCGCGCTTGTCGCGTTTCATCTTCCGGAACATGGGGAGAAGCTGCGTGGGGATCGGGATGGAAAATGCCTTTTCGGGCCCGCCTTTGGGAACGGGGAATGTCATCGTGGGCGGGGTGGAATCCAGATCGATGGAACTGAGCGGAATGCGCGTGTCGCTCAACCGGCAGCCGGTGCAAAGGGAAATCTCAAAAGCGATCTGCATCCAATCGGGGCAGGTGGCGAGCGCGGCGCGGCAGCGGGTGATCTCGTCGTCGGTGAAGGCGCGCTTCTTGGGGGCCGGATCCCGGCGGAGCTTCAACTCGGCGAGGGGGTTCGCGGGGATCATCTCGCGGCGGACGGCCTCGCCCATGACCATCGCGAGGATCTTCACTTCCTGGATCGCGGTGTTCCGGCCGGCTCGCTTGCCGGTCTTCTTCTTACGGCCGACGCGCCACTCGATGTATTTGTGGACATGATGGTATCGGATGGCTGTGAGACCGATGCGCTGATCGGACAGAAAAAGCTGCACCCAGCGCCAGCCGCCAGCATACCGCTCGATCGTCCGCGGCTGCGAGCCGCAACTGGCGAAAAATGCCTCCACCCATCCCCATCCCTGCGTGGCCGGAGCGGACTCGCGGTATTCCGCCGCCTCGGCCTTCGCCCGCAACTCGTGGGCCTTCGCGGTGTCGTTCGGGTCGTCGTGCCGCAGCGCCGTCGTCGTGCGCTTCCAGCCCGTGGGGGATTTCCATTTCAACTGCCAGAAGGGCGAGTCGGCTTTTTTGGTGAGAGAGGCCATAGGATGGAGAGGAAAAGTGGCGACCGGACCAAGCGGACCACGGGATAAATTTAATCTGAGCGTTCACGATAGCAAATGATAAAATGAAAGAGCAAAAAAGCGCACATACTCAAAACGAGGGTTCGATTCCCTTCACCCGCTCCCTTGATAATGAGGGACTTACAGAGCAAGCGGACCACGAGCGGACCAAATCGCCCCAGCAGACAGGGGTTTTAACTCCTGCGGAGTGGATCGAACGGGCCGGTGCCGAGCGGGGGGAAATCTCTCCGTTTCCGGAATCGGCGCGGCCTTCGCAGGCGACCGCAAAGTTTATCGAGTTCCTTGTTGCCAAGGCTCGACCGGTCGTGCCGCCTCGCTTGCTGTGCGTGGCGGATGAGACGGATCTGGAGGATGCGGGGCGCGGCTTGTTGTTCAGTCAGCGGGAGCATGGGCGATTTTATGTGCGGGCCGCGGCCGGTGTGACGTTTCCGAAAGGGGTGACGGCGTGAGCGGGCATCCGTTTGATTGGCTCCCGAAGCCGGGGCAAAAGAAGGAGATCCCGGGTGGGGTGATTTTCTGTGAGGAATGGGTGACGAATCAGAGCCGGTATGGTGAGTTTGATGGGCGGGTGACGTTCCGGTTCTTTGGGAGCATTCAGGCTCGTGAGAAATGGGAGCGGGAGCAGGCGGAGCGCTTGAAGCTGGAGAATCCACAGCTCGGTGAGGGCTGGCCGAAGCTGGAAGGGGGTGCGGCGTGAAGGAGCGGCCGATTCTTTTCTCGGGGCCGATGGTGCGGGCGATTCTGGAGGGTCGCAAGACGCAGACGCGGCGGATCATGAAGCCGCAACCGTCTGATGACTTCCAGCCGGAGGTGGGGTTCTATCATCCGTCGAAGATCGACCGGAGATCGGGGGAGTATTTCCCGGGGCCGAAAACTTTCGGGGCGTCTGATATTGAGCAGGATTTTCCGTGCCGACATGGCCAGCCTGGGGGCCGGCTGTGGGTGCGGGAGACGTGGCGGACGCATGAACGCGATGATGGGCTCGACGGGATTTTGTATCGAGCGGACGATGCGTTTCGCCAGATTGAAAACACGGTGGATGCGGCGGATCGCTGGTGTGCTGTTCCTCGCTCTAACTTGTGGCGGTCGTCGATCTTCATGCCGAGGTGGGCCAGTCGGATCACGCTGGAGATAACGGGTGTTCGAGTGGAGCGGTTGCAGGAGATCACGGAGAAGGACGCGATCGCGGAGGGAGTTGAGAAGCTGCCTGATTACGTCCTTGATCCGGCTCCGCATCGCTGCTGCCGCCACATTGAGGGGTATTGCCAGCTTTGGGAGTCGATCAATGGTGATGGCTCGTGGGCGCAAAATCCGTGGGTGTGGGTGATTGAATTTAAGCGGATCGGGGGTGCGGCGTGAAGATGGGCGTGAAGGATTCGCGGAAGGGGAATGAGGGGACTTATGTGGAGCACGCGCAGCGGAGCGAGGTGGAGTATCTCGTGAGCTTCGAGGAGTGGGAACGGAGTCTCTCGCCTGCGGATCGGGCCAGGCTGGGCAGGGCGGCGGCGCCGGATCTGGAGGATCATCGTGCGATGGGGACGAAGCGGATGGTGATCGGCCTGGAGCGGGATGCTGCGGATTCGTCTGCTGCGTCGTATTCGGTGGATGTGGCGGGTGTGGTGGATGGGCCTGCGGAACAACTCTGCGAGCTGGCGGGGATCTCGATGGAGCAGGCGCGCAAGGTGGTGGCTTGGGCGGACGCCAGGGTGGAGAGGGAGGCGGCTGATCGCAAGTCGAGGGTGGTGGTGAAGGTGGCGGGTGCGTTCCTGAATTGCGCGAACGCGAAGCTGATGGCGGCGGGGTTGGCGTATGCCAGCGACCTCGCGCTGACGACGGGGATGGGGACGATGAATGACTACGCGGCGTCGATCGCGGTGAGTCGGCAGGCTGTCTCGAAGGTGGCTAAGTTTTGGCAGCGGGAGCTGGAGTTGGCTCCGGGCTCGCACATGCGGGATGAGGAGAAGTGCGCGGCTTACTCTCAGGCTCAAAAGGCGAAACATTGGAGAAAAAATCTATGCAACAAACTGAACAAAAAGAACTGATCCTGGCGGTGCAGGAGCAGGCGGCGGGCGGGGCTGATGCTCTCGCGGATACGGTGTCGGCGGTAAGGTGGACGGCCACGGGGCTCGATCTGCCGGAGACGATGACGCTGGAGGGGTTGAGGAGTCTGTTGGCTTCGTTCCGGGCGTGGGAGTCGCGTGGCACTGTGGCGCTGGCGGACATCTTCGCGTTTGCCCGGGCGCGGGGGTGGGAGACTGAGGTGGAGCAGATGCTCTCGGATTTCGAGTTCGATCCGGTGACGGTGCGGCGGTCGATGCGGGTGGGGGATGTGCCGCGGGGCTTGCGGCATCCGGATCTGACGGCGGAGCATTACTACGTCGTCGCGGATCTGACCTATCCCGAGCAGACGAAGTGGCTGCAAAAGGCGGTGAAACACAAGATGCGGCCGCTGGTGCTGAAGCGGTCGATCGAGGCGGGCAAGGTGCTGACGAAGGAACAGATCGAAATGATGAGCGGGGCCGGCTCGGGGATCGTGAACTACCATGGCATCCTCACGAACTGGAAGCGGTGGGAGAAGAAGGTGGGCGGTGAGGAGGCTGTGCTGTCCTGGCCGCGCACGGTGCTGGCGCAGTTTGTCGATGAACACCGGCCGATCCGTGATCTGGTCGATAAAGCGGAGGATGTGCTGAGGGCATGAAAACGACAACGTGCTTCGATAATCCTGACGACAAGCGGGATAAGCGAGTGCTGGGAGCATTACCGCATGGAGTGGCGCAGGGAGAGGAAAGAGCAGGAGAAGGCGCTGCTGACGGCGATGGTGGTGAGGCATACGATAAAGGTATCTGACCGATGACAGCGCCAACCGACATCGCCACGCCCACAAACTGCCCCGCTGTCAGCGGTTCAGATCACCGCCTTGTTCTGGCTTGTGGGGTGACGCTCTACCGGGGCGATTGTCTGGAGATCGCGCCCACGCTGGAAGGCGTCGACGCCATCATCAGTGATCCGCCGTATGGAATCGCGCACGTCAAGGGGACGGGCGGCAAAGGGGAGCACACGCGCCGAAACATCAAGGCCATTGAGGGCGACGACAAGCCCTTCGATCCGTCGCCGTGGCTGGCCTATGAAAACGTCCTGATATGGGGAGCCGATCACTACGCGCAACGGCTGCCGCGTGGCCGCTGGCTCGTCTGGGACAAGCTGGATGGGCTGGAATCCTTCGACAGCTTCTCGGACGTGGAAGTAGCGTGGCATAATCGGAAAGGCGCAGCCCGGATCTTCCGCTACATGTGGAAAGGCATCTGCCAGAAAGGCGACAAGGAAGGCGGGCGGATACACCCGACCCAGAAGCCCGTCCCGCTCATGGCGTGGTGCATGGATCAAGCCAAAGTCCCCGCCGGGGCGACGGTGCTTGATCCCTACATGGGCAGCGGCTCCACGATCATCGCCGCGATCCGCACCGGGCGGAAAGCCATCGGCATCGAGAAAGACCCGGAGCACTTTGCAAACGCCGTGGAACGCATCCAGCGCGAACTCAACCAGGGCGACCTATTCCGTAGCCAGAACAGTTGTTTGACCGCACGGCATCGAAGGATGACGACGGCGCGCCTGAGGCTGCGGGCGATGCTGGCGGGGCTGGGGACTGAGCAATGGAGCAACCAAAGGAGGATTGAGGCGTGAGTTTCTTCCAGTGGCAAACCAGGTGGGTGGCGTGGTCGTATTGGGGCGATCGGGCTACGGGTGTGATGGATGGGGGGATTTATTACCGGAGGGTGTGGCGGGGGTTGTATGTGCGGAGTGAGTTGAAGTTCTAATTTAGCAGGAAAGGCGGGTTGGGTATTATGCAGGAATGGAAGATCGATGCGGATGAGGTGAAGCGGCGGGTGACGCTGCGCAGCGTGTTGGAGCGGGATGGCGTGGTGCTGCGCCGGGCTGGCGGGTCGTGGGTGGCCTGCTGCCCGGTGCATGATGAGAGGACGCCGAGCTTCCACTTGCATGAAGCGGAGGGTGGAGATTGGTTCCGGTGCTTCGGCTGCGGGATCAAGGGGGATCTCTTTGCTTACATGAAGGTGGCGCATGGGTTGGAGTTTGCGGAGGCGGTGAAGTCTCTGGGGGAAATGGCTGGCCTGGGTGGCGGCTTTGCGATGCCTGCGCCGCTCCCGCCGCGGGCGCCTATGCCTGAGGAGAAGCCTGCGGAGCCGCTGGATGCTGCGGGACTGAAGGAATGGGATGGGATCTGTGAGGAACTATACGGGAGCATCTGTGAGGTGCATCGGTGGGCGAAGTGGCGGGGGATCCGGGTGGAGGTGATCGATTGGGCTGCCCGGGCGGGGTTGTGTGGACGGGTGATCTATCGGGGTGAGTGGCGTGAGGCTTTTCTAATCCGGCGGGTGACTGCCGATGGTGCAATGGAGGATATGGGCTGGCATGTGCGGCTGGGGCCGCGCACGGCTGGCAATGAGAAGTCGGATAAGGCGAGCTGGCGGTATGTGCCGGCGGGGATCGGGGCTTGGCCGTTTGTGGTGCTGCCGGTGGGCGGGATTGAGTTTGCGCGCTATGTGTTTGTTTGCGAGGGCCAGTGGGATGCGCTGGCGCTGATCGATCTGATGGGATGGGAGGCGCGTTGGCCGAATGAGGTGGCGGTCTTCGGGATGCGGGGGGCGACGAGTGTGCAGCGGGTGATGGACTACCGGCTTCGCAATGATGCGACGGTCTTTCTGATCGCGGACATGGATGCGGCGGGGATGAAGTGGTTCCGGAATCCGGATGGGGACTGCTTCTCGAAGATGCTGGAGAAGCGTGTGCGGCGGGTCTATGGGTTCGGGCATCGCGGGGCGAAGGATCTCAATGACTCGATCAAGGGGATGGATGAGAAGGGCCGTGCGCTGGTGCGCTATC
>Ga0114938_1002364_pt1 | contig 11975 bp, 8 predicted proteins | sample AshMeaBigSpring_FD_88675 | JGI IMG/M metagenome (GOLD analysis project Ga0114938, IMG submission 88675) | Groundwater microbial communities from Big Spring, Nevada to study Microbial Dark Matter (Phase II) - Ash Meadows Big Spring | ecosystem: Environmental > Aquatic > Deep subsurface >...
ATCAAGTTATCGAGCAAGTTGTCATCCGGTAGCTACACAGTAAGTGTATTGGGCGCCACATCAACACCATTGTACCAAGGTAAATTGGTGGTAGAATAACCGTCAACCATATCGCCTGTTTGTTCGAGGAAGTGGATTGAATCGGACAAACAGGTATTTAATACATAGACAAGTAAAAAATAGAAGCAATGAAAAAAATACTAATAACCACTATAGTAACCGGATTACTTACTCTAGGTGGTATAAGCTATGCCCAAACGCCGGCGGCATTAGAGAGCACGCCCGGTGGCGAAATTGGCGGCGATGGTAATGGTAGTTTTGGCGATGGACCGGTAGTACCATTAGATGGTGGACTCAGTTGTGTGTTACTATCGGCAGCTGTAGGTTTGGGCTTAAAGCAAACCAAAAAACAAAAGCTATTACCAGCCGAATAAATATTTATTCACTATTAAATATCTTTTTCATAAGTGGGGTTTGTTTTGGTTACGTACAAAGGGGCACTTGCATAAGTGCTCCTTTTTTGTTGGTGTAATTCTATATACAAATGGGGCAATATATTCCTATAAACGAGCCGTTTGTACTGATTATTCTATACAAAATGAAGCATGTTTTGTGCCTACTATTTTTTTTGCTTTTGCCATTCAAATAATGTTGCAACATTTACACACATATGTGTCGTGGCTATTAACACCCTTTTTCCATTCTTCCTTTTTGGGTTTTACTTCTCTATAAGTGCTTGATAATGATTAGTTAACATCAGTAACCCCCCCTTTTTTTAACAATCCTTTGTATTTATTTACGGATAAGAAGGCCTCAAAGTTTTATGCAACTTGTAATAACCCTATTTTAAAAAAAGTACTTATCACTCATAATATAGAAAATACACCTTAACATGTAACCCCCAAAACACGCACAAAAGGAGGTAGTGCCACAATTATGCAAAAAAAAACAACTCACTTGTAGTAAAATCAATAACCTATGCATACACCGCTTTTAACAACTTAAAACAAAACAATGAAAACAAAAATTAATTATTTACTGCTGCTTGGTATAGTATCGCTACAATTTATGAGCATTGCTTCACAAGCGCAAACTACCAAAAGGAAGGATGGTTTCTGGGCTTGGAATACTCAATGGGCTGATGCTAAAACGAATGATTTTAAACAGAAAAGAACAATGGGCTATTTAGCTTGTTGGAATGCAAACAATACCGAAAAACATGTGGTAATTTGTGCACATAGGGGTATGCACGATGGCTTTGGTAAATTTATAAAAGACGATACCTATTACTTTCCTGAAAATACTTTAGCCGCTATTAAAGAGGCCGACCGTAGACACGCACCAATGGTAGAAGTGGATATCAAACTTTCGTATGACGATGTGCCCGTATTAAGCCACGATTGGACAATTGGGCGGTTAACCAATAGAGATTTCAATCCATACGATCCTCCAAAAAAAGGTAAACCCGGCAATAGGTATGTAAATTATTACAGAGCATCTCAGTTAAAAGGTAAGCCCTGCAATGTTTGGCTGAGAGGCGATGATGATAACAATTTCAGAAAGCTTGCGGCTGGTAGTTATCCCCGTTATTACAATGCTAGCGATTATAACATGTGTACATTAGATGATGTTCTTAAGTATGTAATAAAGGCTAAATCTCACATGGTTATAGCACTAGATATTAAAAGTGTTGCGGCTGGCAAACGTTGTTTGGACATTGTGAGAAATAATAAAGCATGGAATTGGGTAATTTTTAAATTCAATGCAGATGCTATTTACGATAAAAAACCACCAAAGGGAAAATCAGCTGTTTGGCGTTTTGAACAAGCAATGAAATTTCAAAAATGGAAGAGTCCCTATACTATCTTAGGTCTTCCTATTTATTATTTCGAAATAGAACGTGTAAATATTGTGCCTATGTTTACTACCAACCAAGCCTATAAAATTCCATTTAGTACTGCTAACAAATTATTCAAAAGTAGACCTTGGTTTTTTACGGAGGAAGTAGATGTTAAACAAGGTGGTTACGGTGAAGATAGAAGTAATCCAAACAGAGCCAAGTATGCAGACATAGCAGATTTAGCTAGCCAAAGTTATAAGTTGGGCATTTTTAACGCAGTACCCGATGCAAGAACTCCTTACGCGTATGGCAAGGCTGCTTATCCCGGTAAGTATTTTGATGGATCCGACGGTCATTGTTGTTATACTTTAGACAATAAATTAGTACAGCAAAAAGAATCTAGAAGGAGTAAACAAACAGGAAAAATTGTATGGGACGGAAGTGATTTTAGAGCTGAATTTGATTTTTTAACTAAAGCACTTATAAACCCAGATGTAACTTGGGGATGGAAATTTAGATGGATAACCACCGATGCTTATGAGGGACTAAGAAATTTTTTAAACCTTAAGAATATCCCAATAGTAGAAACTTATTCCTCCGGAGGGGTAGCAATGGCTAAAGATGTGTTTGCACAAGATAGTACCGCACCAATTGCTGCACAACATACCGAAACACAAACGGCTACTTCCAATACCACCGCAGCACCTATTAACAAAGCTATTACAGGTGTAACAACTGTAACTGATGCTAGTTACTACTACGAAATACCCAAAATAAATTGCAATACACAATTATCCGGTGCTGGTAAGAAAATAGTGTGCAATACCTATACCAAGGCACTAATTGGTATGAATAATTCAATATATACATGGAACGATGAAAGCAACAATTGGGAAACCAATAATATTGGTTGGGCATCTGACATAGCTCTTCAAAACGATGGCACAATTTGGCATGTAGGAGGCGATAATGGTATATATAAAGCAACCGACAATACCAATACTGCGTACGAGAAATTGCCTGGCGGCGCCTATAAAATAGCCATTGGCGGAGTAGCTGATAATAGAAAAATAGCCAATTTGGAAACCGTTGCAGTGATAGGTATGAATAATGCTATTTATGAGTACACATACGATGCCAACTACTGGCGCATCATTAATGGTACAAGTGCCAAAGAAATTGCCATAGACAATATGGGTGTTATTTGGTACATAGGCATGAATAATCTTGTATATAGAATTGATGGCGATGATGTTTCGCAACATCCTGGCGGTGCCGGCAAAAAAATAGCTTGCGCTGAAGATGGTTCGGTATTGCTTATTGGTATGGACGATAATTTGTATGGCTATAACAGAACCATCAATAGTTGGCAAATGTGCAATTATACGAATGAGAAATATGCCGAAATTGCCATAGTAGACGGTGCACATACCCTTGCCGTAAAAACCAATAACCAAATTTGGGAGTTGAACGATTGTTCTACACCTCCCAATCCTTATCCAATACCCGTTGTTAATTGTGGTGCACAATTACCAGGTGCCGGTAAAAAAATGGTATGCAATGGCAACATCAAAGCACTAATTGGTATGAACAATGCCATTTACACTTGGGATGACAACACGAACAATTGGCAAACCAACAATATTGGTTGGGCTGCGGACATTGCTGTACAACAAGATGGCACAATTTGGCATGTAGGAGGAGATAATGGTATATATAAAGCAACCGACAATACCAATATTGCATACGAGAAAATACCCGGCGGCGCCTATAAAATAGCTATTGGCGGTAGAAATACTGATGCAGAAACCATTGTGCATATTGGTGGTGGAAATAATATTTATACTTACAATCACGATGCCAACAATTGGAGCCATGTAAACGGTGCATATGCCAAAGAAATAGCAGTAGATAATGAGGGCGTTATCTGGTACATAGGTATGAATGATCTAGTATATCGAATTGATGAAAATGGCGCTTCCCAACATCCTGGCGGTGCCGGCAAAAAAATAGCTTGCGGCAGTGATGGTTCGGTATTGCTTATTGGTATGGACGGTAATTTGTATGGCTATAACAGAACCATCAATAGCTGGCAAATGAGCAATTATACCAACGAAAAATACGCCGAAATTGCCATCAGAGACGGCGGTCAAACCTATGCTATTAAAACCAACAACGAAATTTGGGGCTTAGCAGATTGTTCTACACCCCCCAATCCTTATCCAATACCCGTTGTTAATTGTGGTGCACAATTACCGGGTGCCGGTAAAAAAATGGTATGCAATGACAATACCAAAGCACTTATTGGCATGAACAATGCCATTTACACTTGGGATGACAACACCAACAATTGGCAAACCAACAATATTGGTTGGGCTGCGGATATTGCAGTAGAACAAGATGGCACAATTTGGCATGTAGGCGGCGATAATGGTATATATAGAGGAACCGACAATACCAATACTGCATACGAGAAAATACCCGGCGGTGCTTATAAAATTGCCATCGGCGGAGGCGGTCCAAATGCAAATGATTATTCAGAAACCATTGTGCATATTGGCGGTGGTAACACTATTTACACTTACAATCACGATGCTAACAATTGGAGCCTTGTAAACGGTGCTTATGCAAAAGAAATAGCTGTAGACTATGAAGGCGTTATCTGGTACATAGGTATGAATAATCTAGTATATCGAATTGATCAAAATGGCGCTTCCCAACATCCTGGCGGTGCCGGCAAAAAAATTGCTTGCGGTAGTGATGGTTCGGTATTGCTTATTGGCATGGACGGTAATTTGTATGGCTATAACAGAACCATCAATACCTGGCAAATGAGCAATTTTACCTATGAAAAATATGCCGAAATTGCAAGTTTACATGGTGGACAAACCTATGCTATTAAAACCGACAACTCAATTTGGAGTTTGGCAGATTGTAACAATACTGCTAACACTGCTGCTGCAACTATCCCAACCAACACAGCAGCACCAACCGACAATGCCAATAAAATAGCCACCATCAAAGTATTCCCCAATCCTGCACACGATAAAGTAACCGTACAATTAGCAGCAGGTATGGAAAATGCTACCGTTACCATTATTAGCACTTTAGGCAATACCATTGCTACCGATAACAAAAGCGGTTTGCAACGTATTATCAATGTTTCTGGTACACCTAAAGGTATTTACCTAGTAAGGGTTACTACCAAAGAGGGTGTAAACTCCACGCAAAAACTAACTATACAGTAAGTTATTTGCACGCCTTTACATAAGTGCATAAAATTGGGTTGCCAACTATTTACGGTTGGCAACCTTTTTTTACATTAGCCATCATTACCCCTCTGTTGCTGCTTGTATCAAAGAAAATTGGGTACCTTTTAGCTGCCACTTACAGTACATTTTTATAACAAGTTTTCTACAAAAAAACAACGAACAAACTCCTTCCATCATGAAATTAGTAGTAGTATTACTTACCGGAGCCTTACTAGCATACACCGGTACAATAGCCCAAACCAAACACATAACCAACAAAGTATTGGTAGCTGCCCACCGTGGCGATTGGCGCAATGCACCCGAAAACTCCGTTCAAGGACTCAAAAATAGTATTGCCAAAAAATTTGATATTGTTGAGTGCGATTTGAAACGTACCAAAGATGGCGTACTTATTTTATTGCACGACAAAACCATAGACCGTACCACAACCGGAACAGGAAAACCCGAAAATTATACTTTGGCCCAATTGAAACAATTCAAGTTAAAAGATGCATCGCCACATGCCACAGCCCACACTATTCCTACTTTAAAAGAGTTTTTAACGTTAGCAAAAGGACAAACAATTGTTTGCCTTGATAAAGGGTTTGATTATTTTGACGAAGCCATGAAAATAGTAACCGATTTAAACATGCAGCACCAAATTATTTACAATATTCCGGCCATCACCCTCGATAGCTTAAAATCGCTCAAACTACAATACTATAACGACAGTATTGTATTAAACCTCCTAGGTTTTCCGGTAGATACCACAGCTGCTAATAAAATTGCCCAATCCTATAAAGGCCGCGGCAACACTATTTTTCATCCCATTTTTAACAACGATACCATTCCCTTTATAGCCTGGATGCGCAAGCTTCCATCAATGGGTTTTGGTCTTTGGCTCAATGCCCTTTGGCCCGAACACAATGCAGGGCACCACGATGATCGCGCCGTAGAACAAAATGATCCTGACGGAAGTTGGTTATGGTTAGTACAGCATGGTGCCACCATTCTGCAATCCGATAGGCCAACGGAATTGCTTGCTTATTTAAAAAAGAAAAAACTGCATCAATAACTCATCCTTTTTTTTTCTTTGGCAGTGTTTTAATTTTCCTCAAGTTGCAAAGGGTTGCCCAAATGGGCAGCCCTTTTGTATGCAGTACTGTTATTTCATTTTTAGCTTACCTAGTATAGCTACATTATTTCGCATCTTCCCGAAAGCTCCCAACTTTCGGGAAGATAAAATAGTATTTAGCACCACTACTAGTAGCGCCATTTTTTTGGGTGCTACTAGTAGTGGTGCTAGTGCTTGTTTTTGATGCATGAAAATTGTAGAAAACATTTTAAGCCGAATAGGCATTAGCCAAAGGTCATTAGCTCGCCTTGTTAATACCAACCACAGTTTACTTAGCCGTTACAAAGCTGATTTAGGTAGCCTACCAGTTCCTGTAATGTTGTAATTAGCCAATATTTATATCCAATTAGTAGCCCAGCCTACCGTGCCAGCCCCAACACCTACAGCAGAACACTTGAGCAATATGCAACGGCAAGCAACCTACTGCCAAGCAATGGCCAAACGGGCTCAACAACAATTGAAGGCTATGCAATTGCAGTATCAACAAGCAGGGGCATTGTTACAATTGGTAGATACGTTAGATGCAGCACCCGAACCCAAAACGGTGAAGCGGCAACGCTGGATAGATGAGTTGCGTTATCAAGCCAACAAAAAAATAGCCGCTAACGGGTGGCTACCACAACAGCAACTGCAACTAAAAATACAACTGCTGCAAACAGAAATAGCGGCTATAACTAGCCTGTAAACGGGTGTGTTATTAATGTAATGTTAAAAAAAAGTAGTTTGTATTAACATTGTGTTAACTGCCTTGATTTAAAATGTAGAAGTAGATAGTTTTGTGTTGTAAATCATATTTTTTTAACCAAAAAACGCTATTTTATGAATTACAATGTGAGTAAATTAACTACTGCCGCAGAGTGCGATAAAGCCATTGCACTTGCCACCGAACGCAAAGCCGATTTACAGTTTGAACAAACGGTATCGGGCAAGCAATTTTCCGATCAGGATAAAGCCATTCAGCAATCCCAAATTGACTTAATTACCGTTAAAGCACAAATTACAGGTATGGAAACGGTAATTGCTGCTTTACCTGCCGGTACAGATAAAGTAGATTACGAAGGTAGATTGCGCCGCTTAAACGACAGAAAAGACAATTTGGAAGAAAGATTGCACAAGGGAGGTCCTGCTTCGTTACTAGACACCGAATTAGATGCCGCTTTGTATTCAGTACAAATTGCCGAAATAGACGCTTATATAGCAGCAATCAATGCCCATAAAGCAACTTTGTAAGGGTAATTTGACAAGCCTTAGAACAAACAAAAAGCCTGAGCAATAGCTCGGGCTTTTTTATGCATAGGTGGTTTTAAAAGGTAATGGTAAACGTTGTGCCCTCATTTGGCCTGCTTGCAACAGTGATGTTGGCACCTAATGCTTCTACTTGATTTTTGGTGATAAACAATCCCATACCCTTGGCATCGGCATTTTTATGAAAGGTTTTGTACAGCCCAAAAATTTTGTCCTTGTACTTATGTAAGTCAATGCCCAAGCCATTGTCTGTTATTTGCAAACAATTGGTTCGGTAACGAATGATAATGAAAGGTGGTACATTGGGTTGCTTATATTTAATGCCGTTAGATACAAGATTCCAAACAATACTTTCAAAATATGCGCTATTGGTATATAAAGTAGCGTTTGGGGGTATGTCTATATGCACTTGTCCGTTTACCTGTTCCAATTCTAGACCAAAGTGTAACAATATCCGTTCAATATGTTCTGCTACTAGGATGCTTGTTTTTTCTATATCGGTGGTTTGAATACTCACTGTTTGGTGTAAATCGGTAATAGTGTCTATCAGCATTTTTGCCGATTCTGCCAATAGGTTCACATACGTTTCATGGTCTTCGGGGTTTTCTTTTTGTTGTATCATTGAGGTAAGGCTCAGTATATTGCCTGCGTGCGACCTTAAATTGTGCGATATGATGTAAGCAAAATTTTTCAGGCGGTTATTGTAAGTTTTTAAAGCAACGTTGGATTTGGAAAGTCTAATAAGGTTGTTTTTGTACCCAGTAATGTTAGATACTTGTACCAAATAGCCAATTTTTTCGCGCGTGTTAGAGTGCAGAATAGGAAATAGCTTCCATTGTAGCCACACCACTTCTTGATTGGGAAGGGTTATTTTTTGTTGATAGTCAATTGTTTTTTTAGTTTGTAAAACATGTACTAGCTTGTTGGTATTGCTAAAGCCCAATGCTTTCGCATATTCCACAAAAGGTTTGTGCTGTAGTGCTATTGGCAATTGTAAGGTGGTAAATAATTTTTTTAATGCATCGTTCGGGTGTAAAATGTTTAAGTTTTCGGAAAGCAAGCAATAGCCGTTTTCGGTATGTTCTATCACAGCCAATAAATGGCTTTTGTGCGTATTGGTTTCTTTTATAGTATGATTTAATTTTTGTAATAACGTATTAAATGATAACAACAACGATTCGCTTTCGGCAGTTGAAGGCTGTAACTCGTGCGGTTGAATTGGCTTTACATTGCCGGTTTCTAAAAAGGCTTCAATAATGCCTTTGATGTATTCTTTGAGGTAAATAATATCTTGTGCAATTTGTTTAACGCCCAAAAAAGCAAATAGTAACAACAATAACACCAATACAATTCCTACCACTAAGTATTGGTTTTTATACCTGTTTATTTGATCTGTACTTTCTGTATGTGCTACGGTATCCAACTTTTCTAAATGAAGCTGAACCAACTTAATGCTCTGTAAAGTTTGTTGGTACTTGCCCGATACCTGATAATTGCCAATTTGATTAACAATAGATGCCAAAGAATCAAATTGGTAGTGGTATTGGCTAAGCAGTTTTTTTTGAGGAATAGGTAGGCTATTGTTGTGTTCAAATGCCCGTGCCAAACTATCAAATTGGCGAATATATTGCTGTTCGTTTCTTAATAAAAAGTCCTTCTCAATTCTTCTCAATTGCAACAATTGGGGTTGTATAGTAGCATCTAAATGTTCTAATGCATGTGCAGAGGCACGCATATTGCCTTCGGCTCCATAATTTTTAAAACCCCTTGTAAAGTAAAGGCGTTTTAGTTTGGCTACATCTGTTTTAAGTTGGTGTAAGTAATGAATTAAAGTAGTTAAACTATCGGCCGTGCCTAACAACGACAAATTGTTGGCTTCTTGTTGCAAAGTAGAAACCCTACTATCGGCATTTTGGAGCAATTGTAAAAATTGGTCAATGTCCAACTGCTGATAGTGCTGTAAAAAAAGGGTGTCTTGATAACCATGCAACATAAAACGTTGCATACCCAGCGTTTGTAATAAGTATTGGTGATGAAATTGGTTGATGTTGGCTTCCAATTTTTCAACCTTTTTGAGGTTGTTAACCAAGGAAAAAAAACCAATAAAAGTGGAAGAAAACAAGAGAATGCAACCCAAAAAAATCAATAACATTTTGGTGTAGATGGATTGTTTTTTTATTGTCATATAACTATATTGGTAGTACGAATATACAAATCTGTAAAGGTGGTACACCAATAAAGAATTGTTATCAATAAAATTGTCAATTTGTTTATTTTTTAGTGGTAGTTGGGTTGATTTTGATGAACAAAAAGTAAGTGAAAAAAGGAGTGTTCTACGCTGCCGCTATGTTGTATAACAATCCAATATTCATTCAGCATCCACCACCTTCCCGAAAGTTCCAAACTTTCGGGAAGGTAAAATAGCTGCACCCTCTTGAAAGTTCCCAACTTTCGGGAAGGTGAATTAGTGTTTAGCACCACTACTATTAGCACCATTTTTTTTGGTGCTAATAGTAGTGGTGCTAGTACTTGTTTTGGGAGCATGAAAATTGCAAATAGCGTTTTTGCTTTAAAACCTTTTACTAAAAACATTGCAAAAACCATACATTAACTATTTGTGTGCATTGCTTGTGTGGTAGCTTTGAACCACCTAGGGGCGTCATACATAACAATAACGGGACAATAAACGGGTTCTTATTTCCCTTTTTTGTACAAAATGTACAATAAGATTATTTTCATTGTGGCTTTGTTGTGTACTTTTGATAAAAAGAACCATATGCAAGGCAGGCCATCAAGAAGCGGACATTACGAAACCTTTGGTGAACACACACATTTTATACCCAATCCTTTGCCGCCAATACCGGCTTTGGTATTAGATAAAGCGTTGGTGGAACTTTATGGTGAAGCAATGGAGAGCTTGGGCAAGTTTGCAGAAGCCCAAAATCGTATTCCCAATAAGCGACAATTTTTAGATGTATACATTGCAAAAGAGGCTATATTTTCTAGTCAAATTGAAAACATCAACACCACACTTACGCAAGTACTTGAATACCGTTCAAAGCAGAAAACAGAAAACAAAGAGGTACAAGAAGTATGGAACTACATAGATGCCCTGAATCACGGCATTACCTTGATGCGGGAGCATAACTTGCCCATTTCGTCACGGTTAATCAGAGAGTGTCACAGCAAGCTTTTGTCTGGTGTGCGAGGCGAAAGCAAAAGCCCGGGCTGGTACAGAAAAGTACCTGTGTTTGTGGGCAATCTTGTGCCTCCACCGGCACATTACATTAACGATTTAATGGGAGGGCTAGAAAAGTTCATTCATGAGGATAGTACCATGCTGCCATTAATCAAAATAGGGCTTGCCCACGTGCAGTTTGAAACCATACACCCATTTTTAGATGGCAATGGTCGCATTGGAAGGTTATTGATGGTGTTAATGATGATGGATTACGGCATTATTAACGAGCCTGTGTTGTATCCGTCGTTTTTCTTTATGAAATATAGAAGCGAATATTACCATCGATTAGAAGCTGTAAGAACCAAGTCGGATTATGAAGGTTGGATAAAATACTATCTGCGAGGAGTTAAAGCCTCATCAGATGATATTGTAAAAAGAGTGCGAGCAATAGATGCGCTGTTAGGTAATTGCAACCAAAAAATCAATAGCAAATCGGCAACGTTTGTAAAAAATGCACTGATCGTATTAGAGCAGCTTTGTTACACACCCGTACTTTCAATTAACGATGTAGCTAGCATTACAAACAGCCTATACAAAACAGCTCAAAAACTAGTGGAATCGTTGGTGGAATTGGGTATATTAGAAAAGTTAGATGATAAACAACGCAACAAAACCTATACGTTTAGAAAATACCTCGATATACTTGAAAAAGAATTTACCGGATGAGCGTACTATTAACTTTTTGTGGGGTTGTAAAAAGCAGCGGCTATTGTCGCATTGCCTGAGGGCAGCCAAAAAGAAGATTAGCAAGGTAGGTTGGGCCGCCTAAACGACAGAAAAGACAATTTGGAAGAAAGAATACAAAAAGGTGGTGCCGCATTGCTACTCGATACCGAAATAGATGCCGCATTATTGGCCGTACAAATTGCCGAAATAGACGCTTATATAGCTGCAATCAATGCACATAAAGCAACTTTGTAAGGGTAATTTGACAAACCTTAGAACAATAAGCCTGAGCAATAGCTCGGGCTTTTTTATGCATGGGTGGTTTTAAAAGGTAATGGTAAACGTTGTACCCTCATTTGGCATACTTGCAACAGTTATGTTGGCACTTAAACCAATTGGCAGCAGTATATCAGTATAAAAAAAGGCATTTAACAACACCTGGTAATGTTACCTGCTGTTGTTAAATGCCTTTAATACGATTGGGTTACTACAAAAAAATCAATACTTATTGGCCCGCACTTGCTTCTTTAGCTGCGTCGGCCTTCATTTTTTCATTGGCAGAAATTTCGAATTGTACGTTTCTGTTTTGTGAACGCC
>Ga0114938_1002368_pt1 | contig 11970 bp, 9 predicted proteins | sample AshMeaBigSpring_FD_88675 | JGI IMG/M metagenome (GOLD analysis project Ga0114938, IMG submission 88675) | Groundwater microbial communities from Big Spring, Nevada to study Microbial Dark Matter (Phase II) - Ash Meadows Big Spring | ecosystem: Environmental > Aquatic > Deep subsurface >...
CGGTGCCCGCCGGGCGCGAAAAACCCTGGGGCACAACCCATGCCATTCTGGCCGCCCGTGATATCATCGACGGGCCATTCGCCGTGATCAATGCCGACGATTTCTATGGCCACGACGCCTATGTCCGTGCCGCTGCGTTTTTCGCCAGCCTGCCGGAAGGCGCCACCAACGCCATCGCCATGGTCGGATACCCGCTGGAAAACACCCTCTCCGACCACGGCCATGTCAACCGCGGCATCTGCAAGATCGATGAAAAAGGCTTTCTCACCAACGTCGAGGAATACCTCAATATCGAACGCGAGAGCGACGGCTATGTCCGTGGCAACGCCCTCGACGGCAAGCGCCACGTGGTACCGGCTGGCTCGCTGGTATCAATGAACTTCTGGGCCTTCGGTCCGGCGTTTTTCGGCCAACTCGAGGAAGCCTTCAGCCGCTTCCTCCACGAATCCGGCGATCAGATGAAATCCGAGTGCTACATCCCGACGGTGGTGGACCACCTCATCCACGGCGGCCACGCCCAGTGCCCGGTGCTGCGCACCACCAGCCAGTGGTTCGGCGTCACCTATCCCGAAGATAAGCCTTTTGTGGTGGAGTCGATCCGCAAGCTGGTCGCCGCCGGCGAATATCCGGAAAAACTCTGCTGAGCCGCGCCAGGATTCTTGAATCTCAAATCGCAAATCCCGGTTGTCCAACGCCCACGATATCCGCGCGATCACCGCGCTCTTTGACATGCGCGCCGACTTTGTCGAGGCGCTCGGTTTCGGCTCAGGCCACATCAATGACACCTATTGCGCGTGGTGCGACCAAGCCGGCCAGCGGGTGCGCTTTGTGGTGCAACGCATCAACCACAAGGTCTTCAAGCAACCCGGCCATCTGATGGAAAACGTCGCGCGGGTTACCAGCCACGCGCTTGCCGCCCTTCAGGCCCAAGGCCACCCGGAAGCCCACCGTCGCACGCTCACCTGCATCCCGTCGATGGAGGGAAAACCCTATGCCACCGACGCGCATGGCAACTTCTGGCGCGTCTATCCATTCATCGAGCGCGCCCGCGGCCATGACGAACTCGAAACCAACGAACAGGCCTATCAGGTCGCTCGCGCCTTCGGTGAATTCCAGAAACTCGCCGCCACCCTGGGCGGAGAGCGCCTGCATGAGACAATCCCTGATTTCCACCACACGCCCAAGCGCCTCGAAGCACTGGAAGCCGCCATCGCCGCGGATACCACCGGCCGCGCCGCCGCGGTCGCCACGGAGATCGCCTTCGTCCGCGCCCGCGCCGCCGACTGCCCACGCATCACCGACTTGATCGCCGCCGGAGCCATTCCGGAACGCATCACCCATAACGATACCAAGCTCAACAACGTGCTGCTAGACGATGTCACGGCGGAAGGCGTCTGCGTAATCGATCTCGACACCACCATGCCGGGCTCCGCCCTGTATGACTTCGGTGACATGGTCCGCACCGCGGCTCCGACCACCCGCGAGGACGATGTGGAACCGAAGCACATCGGCATCCGCCTCGACCGCTTCGAGGCCTTGGTCAAGGGCTACCTCTCCTCCGCAACCTTCCTCAACGAGGCCGAGCTCGATCACCTCGCCTTCTCAGGAAAGCTGCTGACCCTCGAATGTGGCATGAGGTTTCTCACAGATTATCTCCGCGGCGACGTCTATTTCAAAACCCACCGGCCGGGCCACAATCTCGACCGCTGTCGCAATCAGTTTGCCTTCGTAAAGGCGATCGAAGCGAATCTGGGCACCCTGGAGATGATCGTGAGGAAGCTGAGGCCCTGATATCACCTATGGCTCGCCGTTCAGCGCATGGCGCTACATCAAAGTGATTGGGAAGGCTCAGGCGGCTGAGTGCCCGTTGCCACCGTTCCCGTTTTCAGGATGAGCTTCCGGCGGCAGCCGGCGGATGATCACCTTGTCGATGCGCTGGCGGTCCATGTCGATGACTTCGAATTGGAAACCACCAGCCGTGAAGGTCTCGCCTTCGACGGGCAGGCGGTCGAGGCGATTGACGATGTAGCCGGCCAGCGTTTGGAAGGGTTCGCGTTCCCGCTCGACGACCTCCCCCAACTCCGGCAGGTGATCGATCACATCGTCGATCTCCATCAGGCCATCCACAATCCATGAGTCCGTGCCGGCTGCGCGGAACGAGGCGCTCTCATGGCCCGGAGTGCCGGGACGCAGATCGCCGACGATTTCCTCCACCAGATCCTCCAACGTGATCAGGCCGCGGATGGTGCCGAATTCGTCGGCCACCAGCGCCGCTCCCAGCGGTGACGCGCGCAGGGTATCCATCAGGCTGAGCGCCGGCTGGTTTTCCGCGACAAAAATGGCGGGAGTCAGCAATTCCGATAGAGGGCGCTGTTTGCCGCTGGCGGCGGTGGCAAAAAGATCGCGCAGGGAGATCAGGCCGGTGATTTCATCGCGCGATCCCTCGTGAACCGGAAACACGGTTTGGCGGCTCGCGGCAATCCGGGGCCAGACCTGGCTGAGGGTCTCGTCCATCCGGAGAAACAAGACCTTGGGCTTCGGCCGCATGATTTCCTCCGCCAGCACGCGCCGCAGATCGAAGACGCCTTCGACCATATCGGACTCGTTTTCATCGACCATGCCGGTGACGATCCCCTCGCGAACGAGCACCTGGACTTCCTCGCGCGTCGGACCGGACGGAATCTGGCCGGAACCGCCGAGCAAACGCATGAGCAGGCATGTGCTCCATTCGAGGCCCCGGACGAGAGGTCTGGCCGCCTTCGCCAGCAAGGCCATCGGCGGAGCCATGGTGACGGCGATCTTCTCGGCATGGCGCAGGGCGATGCCCTTGGGCGCTAGCTCGCCGATGACCAGCGACAGATAAGTGATGGCCGTGACCACAATTCCAAAAGCGATCCTGGCCGCATATGGCGCGAGCGGTGGAATACCGGCGATCCATGGCTCCAGGCGGCCCGCAAGCGCCACGCCGCCAAAAGCACCGGAAAGCACACCGACCAATGTGATGCCGATCTGCACCGTGCTGAGAAAACGTTCAGGGGTTTCCAAGAGTTTCAGCGCCTGCCTGGCACCGGAGCTTCCCTCTTCGGCCAATTGTTTGAGCCGTCCCTTGCGCACGGACACCAAGGCGATTTCCGTCATGGCAAAGACGCCGTTGCAGACCAGAAGAATGAGAATGAGAAGAGTTTCAATCATGATGCGTAGCGCAAACCGCCGCGAGGAAATCAGTTTTCGGGGCAATTGATACGGCCTGAGGGACGAAGATGCAATAGTGGGGAATCGAGCGTGCAATCCTCGTGGCTCAGGGAATAAAACGCCTTTTAACGCTGCCGGAAGCTCGTTAGGATCGCCCCGTCGGAATATCACCGCCATTCCATCCCCACAGGCACTCCCATCCTACACCCGTGAACAAATCCAAAGCCGCCTTCAGCCAAGAGGTATTCCGCCGGATCCTGCGGACTTTGATGATTTTTCTGAAATCCCCGGTGGGTGGCAAGGCCAAGTGGCTGCTGGCCGCCTTGTTTCTTCTGATGTTTGGCATCAATGGCATGAATGTCGTGAACAGCTTCGTCGGCAGGCATTTCATGTCGGCCATCGAAAGCCGGGACACCGCAGGTTTCATGCGCTTCGCCTGGTGGTATGTGGTGGTCTTCGCGGGTTCCTCCTTCGTGGGCGTGATGTTCCGTTTCACGGAAGAGCGTCTCGGTTTGTTATGGCGGGATTTCCTCACGCACCGGGTAGTCCGCCTTTATGTGGAGCGCGGCATCTATCTGCACATGAGCAAGGAGGGTGCCGTCAGCAATCCGGACCAGCGCATCACCGAAGACATCAGGCAACTCACCACCACGACGCTCTCCTTCGTATTGATGGTCTTGAATGGAACGATGACCGTGCTCTCGTTCTCCGGCGTGCTGTGGACCATCAGCCCGAAGTTGTTCCTGGTGGCCGTGCTTTATGCCGTACTTGGCTCCGCCCTGACCATCTGGCTCGGCAGGCCGCTGATCAAATTGAACTACCGCCAGGCCGATTGTGAGGCGAACTTCCGCTCCGATCTGATCTGGACCCATGAAAACGCGGAGGAAATCGCCCGCGAGGGCAAACAGGCCGCGACCCGTGACCGCGTGTTGGCGCGTGTTGACGATCTGGTTGAGAATTTCCGACGCATCATCTCGATCAATCGCAATCTCAATTTCTTCACCTCGGGTTACAACTATATGATTCAGTTGATACCGGTGCTCATCGTCGCTCCGCTGTTCATCCGGCGGGAAGTCGAGTTCGGGGTGATCGGTCAGGCGACGATGGCCTTCGCCACCCTGTTAGGCGCGTTCTCGCTGGTGGTCACCCAGTTTCAGGCGATCTCGGCCTACGCCTCCGTGATTCTCCGGCTCGGCGAGTTCGTCGAATCCGCGGAAAAGGCCGGGATGGGCAACCCACCTCCTTGAAGCCCTCCCGTCCGCTGCCGGAGGGTGGCCGGGCAGAGCTTTAAACCGTGAAAATCAAATAGGTGGCCATGATGATCGGATCCAGGGTTCAGGGCTGGATCTGATAAGTCATGCCGGGCTTGGTGGCGAAGCGGAAGGTTCCGTCCTTGGAGGCGGCGAGTTTGGCACTGCGGCCATCCTTTTCGCGCAGGACGATGGACGAGGGATTGCCTTGGACGCGGAGAACGGCGGGATTGCCGAGTTTTGATTGGACTTGGGCGGCGGTGAGTTTGCCGTCTTTCCAGACGGCATCCACCTCGAAGCCGCCGCGGGCCTTGAGTCCCTTTACGGAACCGTTCCGCCAGGAGGGCGGCACGGCGGGCAGGATGAAAATCTCCGCGGCGTGCGATTGCACGAGCGTCTCGCAAATGCCGGCGGTGATGCCCAGGTTGCCATCGATCTGGAACGGCGGATGAGAGGTGAAGAGGTTCGGCATCGTGTTGTAGGTGAGCAAGCCACGGATCATTTGGCCGGCCTTTTCCGGTTTGCCGAGACGCGCCCACATGGCGGTGCGCCATGGCCAGGTCCACGACCGGCGCGAGTCACCGTCGCTGCCGCGGGCTTCAAGCGAGATGGTGGCGGCTTTGGCGAGATCGGGCGTGCCATTGAGCGAAATCTGGCGTCCGGGATAGACGGCGAAGAGATGCGAGGTGTGACGATGGTGGGATTTCTCAAGCGCCGGGCGCTCGGTGGTCCACTCCATGATCTGGCCCCATGATCCGACCTGCGGGCCTAACAATTTTTCGCGGGCGGATTGGATTCGTTTCACGATGGCATTTGACCTCTCGGTGAAGACAAGGTCCGCGCCGATCGCGTGGTAGGCCTCAAGCGTGTTGGTGAAGAGGTCCCAGACGATCTGCTGGTCGTGCGCCACGCCGTCCTCGCGCGGGCCGTGCTCGGGAGACCATCCTTTCGGGACAACAAGCTTGCCGTCTTTCTCCACGAGGTGGTCGAGCCAGAATTCAGAAACATCGGCGAACACCGGCCAAGCTGTTTTTGTCAGGAATTCCTTGTCGCCGGTGAACACGTAGTGATCCCAGAAATGCTGGGCGAGCCACGCCGAGGAGGGCAGGTTCCATTGCCAGCCGTTGCCGCCGAAGATGTTGACGGAGGTGCGCATCGTCCAGCCGGGGGTTTTTTCGCCGAAGGCTTTGACGGTTGCCGCGCGGCTGCCGGGAATCATCGCGACAGTCCAATCGAAGAGTGGCAACGCGCACTCTGATAGATTCGACGGCTCGGCGAGCCAATAGTTCATCTGGATGTTGATGTTCGTGTGGTAGTCCGCGAACCAGGCGGGTTTATTCTTGTCGTTCCAAAGGCCTTGCAGGTTTGCCGGCAGGTAGCCGCGGGAGCTGGAAATGAGCAGGTAGCGGCCGTATTGGAACATCATCGCTTCGAGATGCGGATCCTGCCCGCCTTTTTTGTAGGCATCGAGACGTTCGGTGATCGACTTGCCTTCCGGCGGCACTCCGAGGTCGAGATCGACGCGGCCCATGAGCTTCTGGAAATCCGCGACATGGGAAGCACGGAGAACGTCGTATGATTTGGCGGCAGCGGTTTGGGTTTGTTTGGTGACGGTGGGCGCGGGATCGGCGCCGCTGCGGAAATTCTTGGTGGGATCGAGGGCGTAGTCGGTGGCGGCGGCGAGAATGAGGGTGACGGAGTTTCCCGAGAAGGCGAGTGCGGTGCCGGCGGTTTGGGTTTTGCCACCTTCGCTAACGACTTCGAGGCGGGCGGCGTGGCGCAGTCCGTTAGAAAGGGCACCGGAGATGTGGATTCCATTTTCGTCGGGGGTGCTGGTTTCGCCGTGCCCGCCGGCGAGCGAGACGCTGCCGGAGATTTTCGCCGGTTGGTCGGCGGTGATGCGGATGACGATGGCTTCATCCGGCTTACTGGCAAAAACCTCCCGGCGGAAGGTCACGCCATTCTGTTTCCAGGTGGTGGTGTGGATGGCGGTGGCGAGATCGAGGGTGCGGGAGAAGTTTTCGATGGTACCGCCGCCTTCCATTTCAAGCATGAGGTCGCCGAAATTCTGATAAGCGCCGAATTCGTTGACGTCGTATCCGCCGGACGGATTTGCGCCGCCTGTCCACAGGCTGGCGTCGTTGAACTGGATGCGTTCCTTGAGGGGATTGCCGAAGACCATCGCGCCGATGCGGCCGTTGCCAAGCGGTTGGGCTTGGCTTTCCCAGTTTGAGGACGGGAATTTGGAGGCGTCGCCGAAAAACTCCTCGGATTTCCCACCGGATTTCCCGGTCGGTGGCTGGGTGAAACGGATTTCCAGTGGCTGTGCCCCGAGAGTCGGGAGGAGGAGCAACGCAGGAAGGATCAGGTATCGCATGGGTGGTGAGAGGTGGTTTTGAAAAGTGGCTGAATTTTACCGGGTTGCGCGGATGAATATTTCACCATAGTGCGGGGATCCGCGCTTGATGGTCATAAAAAACGGCGAACCTTTCTTAAGGTCCGCCGTGGGGAATGGTGTCGTTTTTAGAATGGCGAAGGTCGTCTCAGGCCGGTTTGCTACCGCTGGCGTTGCGGATTTGGCTGAAGGTTCCTTCAATGAGGTTCTGACCTTGCTCTCCAAGGCTGTGATAGATGGTGGCCATTGTCTGAATGACACTGGCGGCAGGACCGGCAAAGGTGAACTCACAGTTTTTGACCTCACACTTGTTGAGCGCGAACGCGCCGTAGCCGAGTACGACGAAACGGCAGTTGGTGAATTCACAGGTGTCGTATTCGTGGAAATCAAGGATGACTTCTTCGTTGGAAAACTTGTTGTTGCTGATTTTCATAGGATTTTCGGTGGTCTGGATGGGTTGAGGACGTGCAACTCAAAGCGCATTGGCGGGGAGTTGCAATCTGATTGCGCGGGTTGAGGCGAAAATCATTGGGGAGGCACCCGGCTGTCCAACTGGAACACCTGTCCAGAGGTGTGTGGGAGTTCGTCGTGCAGGAATCTGACGAAACCGGCGGCATTCTCGCAGGTGTTCAAGCGTCCGAGCGCATGGGATGCGAGGATTTCGCGGTGGCGGCGCTCCGTGACGGCTTCGGTCATCCGTGTCGCAAGGAATCCCGGTAGCACTGCGTTAATGCGAATATTTGATGAACCGTGGCGCGGGGCAAGGTCGGCGACAAGTCCGAGCAGGGCGGCCTTGGCGGACGCGTAGGCAACCTGGCCGACGGGCGGTTGAAGAGCGGAGAAACTTGAGATGAAGATGACATGACCGGTTTTTCGCGCCAGCATCCCGGGCAGGACAGCCTGCGCGCAGGATACGGCACCCTTGAAATTGACGGCCCATGTTTCGTTCCACGATTCTTCCGACAGGCGTATCAGCGGTGCGTCGCGGGTGATGCCTGCGGCGCAAACGAGGAGATCGACGGTTCGATTTTTAAAATAAGCTCGGACAGCATTTTCCTGTTTTACGTCCAGATCCAGGCTGCCAAGGACCTCAATCTGCCTGTGAGGTGCCTGGAGGGCTGCGGCAATCGCCCTGCCGAAAGAACCGGTGCCACCGGTGATGACCACGTGTTGGGTTTCAGGATGCATTCCCCCAAGAGATTGCGCCGGAAGGGAGGCGGGCGGCAAGCACGGTCCGGGATTTTCGCGGTGCCAGGATAGGAATCCGAAGAATTCGGGAAGTGTTTGCGAATAAGATCCGAATGAATGCCTAAAGCTTCTGGCCGGGATGCCGGATGTTTGATTCATTGGGCAGCCATGCGGTTTTGCACGCAGGTTGTTATTTCCGTGGAACGCCCGGTTTCAAGGTGAGGAACACGGTTTTTTGGAGCTTTTTCACAGTATTAAGAAGAAGATCTTATGGAGTCAAAAATAAGAAATTCATCATCGATCTGCAAACAACGAAGTCCCATGAGCGGGTAGGAGCTCACGGGACTTCGATTAAGAGAGCAGGCTTCAGGATTGCCTCAGAGCAGCATCAGGGCGGGCTGCTCGATGAGTTTGCGGACTTCCGAGAGGAACTGCGCGCCAACCGCACCATCGACGACCCTGTGGTCGCAGGAGAGGCCGAGGTTCATCCGCAGGCCGGGCACGATCTGGCCGTTTTTGACGACGGGTTTTTCGATGGCAGCCCCGACGGAGAGGATGGCGGCCTGGGGTGGGTTGACGATGGCATCAAAGGATTCGATGCCCCATGCGCCGAGGTTGGAAACGGTGATGGTGCCGCCATCGAATTCGTCCGGTTTGAGTTTCTTGTCCTTGGCACGGGCGGCGAAGTCTTTCACGGCGCGGGAAATGGCGAGCAGGGATTTGGTTTCCGCTTCCTTGATGACAGGAGTGACGAGGCCGTCTTCCACGGCGACGGCGACGGACAGGCCGACATGGTTGAATTTTACGATGTGATCGCCTGCGAAGGAGGCGTTGATGGCGGGGACCGCTTGGGCGGCGTTGATGACGGCCTTGAGGATGAAGTCGTTGACGGAGTATTTGTTGCCGTGGGTTTTTTCGGCCTGTTCGTTGACTTGCTGGCGGAGTGACAGGAGCGGCGCGGCATCCACCTCCAGATGGAGGTAGAAATGCGGGATGGTGGTCTTGGAAGTCAGGAGGCGCGAGGCAATGACCTTGCGCATGGTGCTGAGTTCGATGATTTCGTCGCCGGCCTTGGCCACTGGGAGGATGGCTTGGGGTGCGCTAGCGGCGGGAGTTGCTGGTGCGGTGGCTCTGGACTTGATGGCTGCCGCGAGGGCTGCTGCGGCTGCCGCCTCATTCGACGCCGCAGGGGCTGGGGCAGGAGTGGGTATTGCGGGAGGGCTGGCGGCTGATTCCACATCGCTGCGTGTGACGCGGCCGGCTGGGCCGGTGCCGGAAACAGTGGACAGGTTGACACCGAGTTCGGCAGCGATTTTTCGGGCGAGGGGAGAAGCCAAGACACGGTCGCCGGCGGCCTGCGGTGTGGTGGTGTGAGCGGGCGTTTGCAAAGGCTCAGGTGCGGCCGTGAATGTCGGCGTGGCGAGGGGTGCGGGAGTGACGGCGTGTTCGACTGGGTCCGGTGAGTGGCCGGAGTCTCCATTGAGAACGGCGAGAACCGCTCCGATCGGGGCTTTTTCTCCGGTTTGAATGAAGATTTCCGTGATAACGCCGTCGTCAAAAGCTTCCATTTCCATGGTGGCCTTGTCGGTTTCGATTTCGGCGAGGATGTCGCCGATTTCGACCGCGTCGCCGACTTGTTTGTGCCATTTGACGAGGGTTCCCTCGGTCATGGTATCCGAGAGTTTGGGCATTTCGATGTTCACAGACATGGTGGGGATGGGAAGTGGGGAGAGAATGGGAGAACGCGGGTTTATTTCCAGTCTTTTTACGGCTGTTGGTGGAAACGAAAAAGCGCGGGGAGTTTTTGGCTCCGCCGCGCTTTGGAAGCAGGACGCTGATGGGCTCAGGGGGCAATGGGTTTCATCGTCGGGATCAGGCCGATATGCGGGCTGCCGACGGGGCCTTGGGCGCTGGCCATCAGGCGAGTGGATTCTGAAGTGGTGCCGCAGCAGTCTTTTTTCGGGCAGTAGTAGCGTGTGCAGGAGCCGCAGGGAATGCGCACTTTTTTGGTGACGGTCTTGTAGCGCGGAACCTTTTTCTCGATGGTCTGCACCATGCCGCCCTTGCCGCTCTTGGCGTCGCCGGGAGTAACGATTTCTTCGGTGACGATGTCATAGCGGCAGGTTTTGACTTGGCGGGTCTCAGTGCGGTAGCCGGAGCCTTGAGATGAGCCGGAGCCGAACATCGGGCAGCAAGAAGAAAAGCCGAGGGAAATGGCGGCGAGCGAGAGGAGAAGAACGAGGTTTTTCATGATGGTGTGGGTAGGTTGAGAGAGAGGGTCTTAGAAAAGGCAGCAGCACGATGAGAGCGCCAAAGCAAGAACAGCGGAGACAGCGACCATAATCAAGCGTGTGATCATGTTTGGAATGCTAGAAACGCTGGTGGGCTTGGCAATGAAAAAGACAGCAAAAAACCCTGCGGACCAGGACGATGGCCCTGACTCAGCCGGGGAAGGCCAGTAGGGCTCGTGCCGAGGTATCAGACTGAGATACCGAAGAGGTCGCCAGCGTGGCATCACGCCATCTTCAGCACCTTTTCCACGATCCGTCTTGGATTCGGAAGTTGTTCATGCTCAATGTGTGGCGAGTAGATGGCTGGGGCATCGATCGAGCAGACGCGGCGGATGGGAGCGTCGAGATAATCGAAAGCCTGTTCCTGGATGATCATGGCGACCATGGCGGAAACGCCGCCGAACGGCTTGGATTCATCCACAAGAAGCACCCGGTTGGTTTTTTTCACGGTGGTGAGGATGGCGTCCACGTCGAGCGGGCGGATGGAGCGGAGGTCGAGGACTTCGGCGTTGATGCCGTGCTCGGTTTGCAGGGTTTCGGCAGCGGCGAGTGAGTGAATGACCGAGCGGCCGTGGGCGATGATGGAAATGTCCGAGCCTTCCCGTTTGAGGTCGGCGAGGCCGAGAGGGATCACGAAATCGCCATCAGCGGGATCCGGGACCTCGCCGGAGTTGCCGTAGAGCAGGGTGTTTTCCATGAAGTAGACCGGGTCGTTGTCACGGATGGAGGCTTTGATGAGGCCTTTGACGTCCGCCGGGGTGGCGGGGGCGCAGACTTTGAGGCCGGGGAATGCAGCGAAGAGGCCTTCCGGAATGTGCGAGTGGGTAGCACCCACGCCGGTGCCGCCGTTGGCCGGGCCGCGGACGACGATCGGGCAATTGCAGAGGCCGCCGGACATATACCGGACGCAGGCGGCATTGCTGACGAGTTGGTCGAAAGCCACGGAGTGGAAGGACCAGAACATCAATTCCATGACCGGACGGACGCCGAGCATCGAGGCACCAATGCCCATGCCGATGAAGCCGGCTTCAGAAATCGGAGTATCGACCACGCGTTTGTCGCCCCATTTTTTCCAGAGGCCTTCGGTGACTTTGTAGGCGCCGTTGTATTGGGCGACTTCCTCGCCCATCAGGACGACGTTTGGATCGCGGGCGAGTTCCTCATCGAGGCCTTCGCGGAGGGCTTCACGGTAGGTGAGAATGCGGGACATGGAGTGATGGATCAATCGTTGAAGAAATGGCAGCCGATCTTCGAGGTGGGCGTGTGGTGATCGGATTCCCAATACACGTCGGTGCTGATGTCCGCGATGGTAGGGGCCGGTGATTCGTCGGCGAATTTCACGGCGGCGGCGGCTTCATCGGCGGCGGCCTTGTTGATGGCGGCGGCGCTGTCTTCGGTGAGAATACCCTCGGCGATGAGCTTGCGACGGAAGACCGAGATCGGATCGTGGTTTTGTTTGTAATTCTCGATTTCCTCGGGAGTGCGGTATTTCTTGTGATTGGCGTCGGCGATCGAGTGGCCGTAGTAGCGGTAGGTGTCGATTTCGAGCAAGGATGGCTTGTGTTCCTTGCGGGCGCGTTCCATGGCGATGTGGGTTTTCGCGCGGACTTCGTAAAGGTCGGAGCCATCGATTACGTCCCACTCCATGCCGTAG
>Ga0114938_1002369_pt1 | contig 11970 bp, 4 predicted proteins | sample AshMeaBigSpring_FD_88675 | JGI IMG/M metagenome (GOLD analysis project Ga0114938, IMG submission 88675) | Groundwater microbial communities from Big Spring, Nevada to study Microbial Dark Matter (Phase II) - Ash Meadows Big Spring | ecosystem: Environmental > Aquatic > Deep subsurface >...
CGGCCGCGGCGGTGAGCAGCGGCACCTGTTCCTCGGCGATGAAGCGTTCGCGGTCGCTCAGCAAATTGAGCACGCCGATCAGTTCGTCACCGGCCAGCAACGGCAGGGCGATGGCCGAGCGAATTTCGTCCGGGCCGGATGGCAACGGAACCCAATGCGGGTTTGCCGTCACATCGGGGGCCAGAACCGGTTTGCGTGTGAGCGCTGCCTGCCCGATGATGCCGCTGCCCAGCGTCAACCGCAGGGCAGCCAACTCTTCGCGCATCGCCTCCGAGTACCCAAACAACTTCACCGCCCGCAAGTGCTGACCATCGGCCTCGAGCGCGAACAGCGTGGCGCGAACAGCGCCGGTGGTGGAGGCCATGAGGGTCATGGCGCGCTCGGCGACCTCTTGCGGATTGAGAGTCGAGGCCAGGCTTTGACTGAGGTTGAGCAGCAGCTCGAGGCGTTGCTTCTCGCGCGCCAGCGCATCGTAGAGCCGCACGTTCTCGATGGCAATAGCGGCCTGATCGGCGAACAGCCGCACCATTTCGGTGTCAAATTCATTGAAGCGATACGGGCGCTCATCGATCAGGGTGAGGGTGCCGAGCAATTGGCCCTGCCACTGCACGGGAACGCCCAACACTGAGCGAACGCGGTTGAGGGGCGAGCGTTCGTTCGCCGCGAAGAGCGTCTGATAGTCGCCGATGATGAGCGGCTCACCGGTCAGCGCCACGCGGCCCGCCAATCCCTCCCCGACTTCGACGTGGCGGCCCTGCAGGTAGGGCGGCAACTGATGGCTGGCCGCCAGTTCCAACTGATGGGCGTCCGGTTGAAAGGTGTAGAACGCGCCCATCTGCGTATCGAGCAATCGCACTGCGCTCGAGACGAGCATGCGCAACAGCGCCGGCAGGTCGAGCTGAGCGCTCAACTCCAGCCCGATATCGTGCAGCGAGGTGAGCGCAGCCACGCGGCGGCGTTCGGCGGCGAAGAGCTGCGCGTTCTGCATCGCCAGCGCCGCCTGACCGGCGAAGGCCGCCAAACGCTCGGCGTGTTTCGGTTGATAGAAATTCGGCTCGGCTTTGTCGAGCTGAAAGAAGGCCACGACGCGACCCTGCGCCATCACCGGTGCGCCGGCAAACGACCGCACATGCGCCAGCGGCTCGATCCGGATCCAACCCGGATACTCCTGCGTGTCGGAGATAACGAGCGGCTGCCCGCTCTCCGCCATGTATTGCATCGTCGCGGTGGTGTTCAGGTCAAAGCTGAGGTCGCGGATCGCTTCGACGGCGGCCGCGCCGAATTGCTCGTAACCCCGTTGCCGCACCGGCGTGGCGCGCCCCTGGGCCGGGTCAACCAGAAAGACGCTGGCCGAGTCGTACGGCAGGACATCCGTAATCTGATCGAGGAAGCGATCGAGGATGACGTCGAAATCGAGATTGGCGCTCAGGGTGATGGCGGCGTTGCGCAACGCCTCGGCCAATTCGCGCTGGTCGCGCTCGGCCTGGAACAGGCGCGCGTTCTCGAGGGCCACGCCGGTCTGATCGGCGATTGCGCGCGCCAGCCGCGTATCCGAATCGGTGAAGTCGTGCTGCGCGTCAACCGAATACAACTCGATCAGGCCAACGGGCCGCCCGCTGACGCGGATGGACATCATCAGCAACGACGCACAGCCGATGGCCTGAAGTAGCCCGCGCTCGGCGGGGTCGGATTCTTCGTCGTTGAGGCGCGCGCTCCAGATTTCGTTGTGGTCAATCACGCGCCGGGTGAGCGGGTAATCATCCAACGCGTAGTCCGTGTCAGCGAAATTGAAGTCCGCGCCCGACTTCGCCACATGGGAGCCCAGGCTGCGGACGCTGCGCACGGTTGGGTCGTAGGTGGAGATCACACAGGCATCCAGGCGCAGCGTTTGCGTGAGCATGTCGGCGACGCGGGTGATGACGTCGCGCACGTCGAGGCTGGAGGACACCGTTTGCGCCACCGTCAGCAGGATCGACAGCTCCCGCTCGCGTTGTTGCGCTTCCTCGAGCAACCGCAGGCGTTCAATCGCGACCGCCGCCTGATTGGCCAACGCCAGCGCCATCTCCGCGTCGTGGGTGGTGTAAAAGCCGGGGCGGGTGCTGTCCATGTTCAGCACGCCGATGACTCTGTCCTTCACCAGCAGCGGCACCCTCAACCAGCAACGGATGTGCTCGGCCCACTCGACCCGCAGCCAGCGCGCGTCGGAGTGTGTGTCCGCGACCATATACGGCTGCCGATCTTCGAGCACGGTCGGGATGTAGGGGAGGTACCCGACCGGTAGCGAGGCCGGCAAATGATCGGCCAGCGGCTGCCCGCGTTGCGCGACGAAGTGCAGGCTATGACCTTGCAGCAACATCACCGAGGCGCTGTCGTATTTCACCAGCCGCGCCAGTTGATCGAGGATGAGGCCGACCAGGGTTTCGCGGTTGAGGGTGGCGTTGAGCAGGCCGGAGACCTCGCGCAGCGTCTCGGCTTGTTCGCGGGCGCCGCGCTCGGCCTCGAGCAGGCGCGTCTTTTCCATCGCCGTCGCCAACTGACCGGCGACCGTCATCAGCAATCGTTCGTCGGCTTCGTCGAAGGTGGCTCGCCGCTCTCCCTCGACGTTGATGACACCGGCGACACGATCGTTGACTTTGAGCGGCACACACAACTCGGCGGGCGCCTCGGCAGACTCGGCAGCCGGTTCCGGCCCGCGCCAGGCCCGGCCACTCGCCGCCACCCGTCCGATGACACCTTCGCCCACTGTGACGTGCGCCGGCACGGTTCCCAAATACGATCCGTGTGGGTGCAACGACAACCCATTGGCCTCGAGCAACAACACCCCGCACTGCCGCACGCGCAGCGCTTCGGCGATCATCTTCGTGGCGCGCTCGATCAGGGCGTCCACCCCGGTGCTCTCGGCCCCGGCCACGGCCACCGCGTGCAACAAAGTCAGCTCATCCACCTGGCGGCGTGTGGCGTCAAACAAACGCGCGTTTTCAATCGCCGCCGCCGCCTGCTCGCCGAGCAGTTGCAGAATCCGCATTTCGCTGTCGCCAAATTCACGCGGCTCAGGGTAGGCGACGTTCATCACACCCACCACCCGCGCGCCGATCTTGAGCGGCAGGCCGATGATGGAACCGCGCCAATCGTGGGGGGCATTCGTGAACAGCGGATGCGTGTTCATATCGGGCACCAGCATCGGCTCGCCGCTGCGGGCGACGGTGTAGGTCAACCCCTCAGCCCGCGGGGGCGGGATCGAATGCGAGCGACTGCCATCGGCCCACAAGACCGCGCCGAAGGTTAGCCGCTCATGCTGGTACAAAAAGATGGTGGCATTCTGCGCGCCGGGCAGCAGATTCAGCGCGCCGACGAGAATCGAGTCGAGCACCTCGTGCACCGTCAGGCTCGAAGTGAGGCTGAGGCTGGCGGTGCGCACGGCGTCCAACTCGGCGGCGCGCCGTTCGGCGGATTGGAAGAGGGTGATGTTGCGCAGGGAAAGCGCGACAGGCCCGGCGAAGGCGGCCAGTTGGCGGGCGTGCTTCTCACGGTAATAGCGCGGCTCGATCTTCTCCAGTGAAATGAAGGCCGGCACCTCGCCGCCCACGATCACCGGCATGCCCAACCACGAACGCAGGTGAGGCGTCGCGAGCGTCGGCCTCCAATCCGGGTCGTCGGCCACATCGGCCACGATGACGGGCTGCTGGCTTTCGACCAGCCGGCGCAGATTGGGCGTCTCGGCGACGTCGAAGGTCAGGGCGCGCACCACGCTCAACATCTCGGGGCCGAAGCGTTCGTAGCCGCGCACAACGGCCATGCGCGCTATGCCGGCCTCCACGAGGGCAACCGAGGCGGCGTCGTAGGCGACGAAATCGGCGATGGCGCCCAGCAGCCGGTCGAGGACGACGGCGATGTCGGTATCGAGTGTCAGGGCCAGCCCGACGTCGCGCAGCGCCTCCGCCAGCGCGCGTTGCTCCCGTTCGGTTTCAAGGGCGTGCTGCTTTTCAACCGCTGTTGCCAGTTGAGCGGCGACTGTTGTGAGCAAGCGCTCATCGGCGGCGGTGAAGGCGTTGAGCCTCGGGCTTTCGACGTTAAGGACACCGATGACGCACTCCCCGACCTTCATCGGCACGGCCAGCTCCGAACGCGTGCTGGCGGTTAGTTCGACGTAATCCGGGTTTTTGGTGACATCGCCCAGGCGACATGCCTGGCCCGTGGCGGCTACCCGGCCGACGATGCCCCGGCCCAGCGGGATGGTGAAGTCCTTGTGGGCGGGCCAGCGCGTCGTCGGATAAAGGCGCAGGCGGTTGGCATCTTCATCCAGCAGATTGACGCAAAGGCCCTCGGTGTCGAACATCGGGTTGATGATGTCCATCACCCGTTCGGTGAGTTCATCTATCGAAGTCGATTCAGTGGCCACGACAGAGACAGAGTTAAGCAGCGCCAGCTCGCGCAACTGGCGCTCGGAGGTCTCGAAGAGCTGCAGCCGCTGAATGGCGGTGGCCAGTTGATCGCCCAGCGCTTCGGCGAGTTGCAGCGTGAGCGGCGCGAACGACCGCCCCGACCGGGCGTTGTCGAGTGACAACACGCCGACGAGCAGCGTCTCCGACCAGATGGGCACGAGGAGCGTTTCGCCGACCGCGAGCGCGGCCAACCACTCGGGCGGCAGGCCCTCGCGAAGCTGGCCCGCCGTCAACCGCAGCGGCTCGCGTTGATGCCGGATTTGTTCGGCGAACGGGATGCTTTGGGGATCAAGCGGACCGATGGCCTCGAAGAAGACGCGATCCGCGGCTTGCGAGAAAGCCGTCGGGCGAAAGGCGGCGATTTCCGGGTCGTACAAAAACAGGGCCGAGCGGTCGCACAGCATCCACCCCGGCAATTGGCTGACGAGCGTCTGGGTCAGGTCGGCCACGCTGCTGGCCGCCTGGGCCACCCGCGCCACCTCCAACAACACGCGCCGGATCTCGGCCTCGCGTTTCTGAGCCTCATACAACTGTGCGTTGAGGATGGCGGTCGCGGCCTGATCGGCGAACGTGCCCAGCCAATCCAGATCGCTCTGCCCAAACTGGCCGTCGCGCGCCTTGCTGTCCACATATAGCATGCCGATGAGCCGCCCCTGCACCTTAAGCGGCACAGCCATGATCGAGCGCAACAGGAAATTGACGACCGAGGCTTTTTCGGTGAAGCGTGGGTCCGTTTGTGCATCGAGCGTGACCACCGATTTGCCGGAACGCGCCACCTCCAACACCACCGAGCGGCTCACTTCGAAATCGGCCTCGCTCAGGCTCTCGCGCCGGGTGTTGCGGGCGATGCGAAAGTCGAGCTTTGCGCCGGTCTCATCCGACAACATGAGGAAGCCGCGCTCTGCGCCCGAGAGGCGGATGGCGGAATCGATGACGACGGCCAGGGCAGATTCGAGGTCGAGCGAGGAGTTCAACGCCCGCGACACGGCGTACAGGGCTTCGACATGATCGCGGGGGGTGGGTGTTGAGACCATGGTTGGCACAAACTCGATTAAGTGCAAGAAGTATGCTTGACCCGTCCCAGCCCATCGGCTAGAATCGCGCCCGGTCGCGGTAGCAATGCCTTACGCGGGTGTAGTTCAGTGGTAGAACGCTTGCTTCCCAAGCAAGATATCGTGGGTTCGAATCCCATCACCCGCTCTCTATTCTATCAAAGGCGCCTCGGCGCGCCGCCGCTGTGGCCGTTTGCCCCGGGTAAAAGCCGGGGCGCATTTTTCGACAAGGCTTCCAACCATTTTCACACTCACCCGGTTGCCGGGCCGGCGGGCGGCCACGCCGGCTGAGTTAGAATTCAGCCTCGATGGACACGCTGAAGACCGCCGGCGCCGCGCACATCTTGTATGTCGAGGATAACGCCGACAATCGCATCCTGGTGCAGCGGGTGCTGGAGGCTGCCGGCTATCGTGTGACTCTGGCCAACGACCCGCACACCGGCCTGGCGCTGGCCGAAGCGCACCGGCCCGATTTGGTGCTTATGGATATCAACCTGCCCGGGATGGATGGGTATGCCATGACGGCCAGGCTCAAAGCCATACCCGAATACCAGAGTCTGCGGATTGTGGCCCTGACCGCGAACGTGATGAAGGGCGATTACGAGCGGACGCTGGTGGCGGGTTGCGATGGCTATATTCAAAAACCGATTGATGTGGATGCGCTGCCCGGCCAGATTGCGCACTATCTTGACCTGCGCTTCTTGAGCTCGACTCCCTGAGGGCATTGGAGACACCGCCTATGTCAGTTGAAACCTACACGCGCGAGCCGGTGAATCCGAAAGACGCCACCATCCTCATCGTCGAAGACAACGTCTCGAATTTCGTGTTGATGGCCCGCATGCTGGCGTATATGGGCGTGCCGCGCTGCGAGTGGAAGACCTCCGGCTGGCAAGTAGTGGAATTCGCCGATACCCTCCCGCGCATCGACCTGATCCTGATGGACCTGCGCCTGCCGTACGAAGACGGCTACGCCGCGCTGAACAAGGTCCGCGCAACCCCCAAACTCAAAGACACCATCGTGGTAGCCGTCACCGCTGAGGCCAACCTCGAGCAACTCAACAAAGCCCGGGCCGCCGGCTTCAACGGCTTCCTCGGCAAGCCGCTCGACCCCGACCGTTTCCCCGATCAGATTCGCCGGTTGCTCAAGGGCGAGCCCGTCTGGGAACAGTGATCGGCTCCATGCGAGGCGGGCCAAATGACACTCCGTCAGAAGACCGTCCTCATCATCGGCGGCACACTCGCTGGGCTGCTGATCCTGCTCTACGTCATCCTCTCCCTGCTCACCCAGCAGAGTTATTCGCAACTGGAAATTGAAGAGACCGAGCAACACCTCGATAGGGCCCGCGCCGCAATCGACGAGGCCCTGGCCGGTCTGCGCGTAAGGGCCGGTGACTGGGCGGCCTGGGATGAAACCTACGCCTTCGTCGCCGGCGACAACCCCGATTACGTTCGGGTCAACCTCACGGATCAGGCCATTGCGCAATTACAACTCAACGTGATGGTCTTTGTGGATGCCACGGGCCGCCTGGTTCACGGTCAGGCGCTGGATTTGCGTACCGGCAGCGCCGCGCCGTTCCCGCCCAGCCTGCGTGAGCTTGTGGAACGCGACACCCCGTTGACCCGACACGCCACCCCGGAAAGCGCCGTCACCGGCCTGGTGATGCTCCCCGAAGGGCCGCTGCTCGTAGCCGCTCGCCCCATCCTCAACAGCGCGTTGCAGGGCCCAATTCGCGGCACGTTGATCTTTGGACGTTATCTCGACAGCGACAGCCTGACCCAGTTCAGCCGCCTCACCCAACTGCCGCTCGGCGTGGAAGCGCTCGACGGGCCGGCCCTGCCGGCTGATTTTCAGACCGCGCGCCAATCGCTCAACGAGTCAACCCGGGTGTTCACCCAACCGCTCGGCGACGACGCGCTGGCCGGCTACACCCTGCTTGATGATGTTTTTGAGCAACCAGCCCTCATTATGCGTGTGTCGGCCCCACGCGATATCACCGCGCAGGGGCGACAGACGCTGCAGAACATGACCCTGGCGGTGCTGGTCGCCGGCCTGGTACTGGGGGCGCTGATGTGGTGGCTGCTGGATCGACAGATCCTGACGCGCCTGGCGCAGTTGGGCCGGGTCTTCCAAAGCATTCAAGGTACGGGCGACCTTTCACAGCGCGTGCCGATTGGCGGGGCGGACGAGATCACCGCGCTCAGCCGAACTTCGAATGCGTTGATCGAACAGCTGCAGGCCTCCGTCGCGACCCTGCAACAACGGGAAGTCGAGCGTGGCCGGCAACTCGCCGCCATCGCGGAGATGGGCCGCGCCGCTGTAACCGATTTGAATCTCGAACCGCTGTTGGCACGCGCCGTCGAGTTGATCCGCGAGCGCTTTGCCTGCGAAGGTGTGGCGATCTTCCTGGTTGAGGAGGACGGTCAGGCAGCGCTCCACGAAACGACCAAACCGCAGTTGAGGCCGAAGGGCAGCCGCCTGCCGGTGGGGACACGGACGATCGCCGGGCAGGCTTTGGCCGCAGGCGCGCCCCAACTCGTGCGGGCCGCTGACGGCACGCCGCGTCACGCCGAAGACCTCCCCGGGATGCAAGTCCACGCGGCCTTCCCGCTGCGCGCCGGCCAGCGCGTCATCGGTGTGCTCGACCTGCAAAGTAAACGCCGCGAGGCCCTCACGCCGACCGATGTCGAGACGCTGCAGATCCTCGCCGACCAGATCGCCGTGGCGGTCGAAAATGACCGTCTGTTCGGACAGCAAAAGCGCGTACTGTATATTGAAGAGCTGACCCTCGCGCTGACGAGCAAGATTCACCAATCGCTCAAGCCCGACACCATCATGGAGAACGCGGCGTTGGAACTGGGCCGCGCGCTCGGCGCCCGCCGCGCCGTGGTGAAGCTGTTCGGTGAGGAACCGCCGCCGGAGGCCAACCGATGATTCGGCCGCAGATCGAAAAGGGCAACGCGTTTCGGGTGGCGCTGGTGCTGCTCGTCACCGCCAGCGTGCTCGGCGCGGCGCTGGTCTTCGCGTACTTCACCTCCCCCGCCATCGCCGGTGTAGAAGTGAGTGCGGTCGCGGTGGCCGTGCTCGGCGGGGTGGCTGCCCTCGGGCTGTGGCTGAGCTACACCGGGCGCGTCTCGGCGGGCGGCCTGGTGCTGGTGCTGGGCCTGGCGCTTCTCTTTCCCTTCACTTCGGCCCTCATCGCCGACCTCGGCATTCTGTTGGGCATTGCGCTGGCGGTGAATGCGGCCGCCATCGCCACCCTCACCCTCACGGGCCGTACGGCCCGGGCGGCGATCGTAATCGGCGTCCTCGCCGCCATCCTCACCCTGCTGCTCGATCTGTTTTTTGATTCGATTGCGACGTGGCCGCGCCTCAGGCTGCCGGCCTTCACTCAGGGCGTGGCCCTGCCAATCGCCACGGCGTTGGTGGCCTTAGCCCTCGCCGTGCTCGTCGGCGCCCAATTCCGCCGCTACACCCTCAGCACGCAGATTTTGGTGGGATTCCTGTTGCTGGCGCTGCTGCCGATTGCGCTGGTCAGCTACCTCAACGACCAACAGGCCCGGGCTGACCTGCGGCAGGCGACGAATCGCTCGCTGCTCGTCACCGCGCAACAAACCGCCGCCGGGCTGGACGGCTTCATCCAGTCGAACTTGAACGCGGTACAGACGCAGGGCCGGCTGCCCTCGATGCAAGCCCTGCTGGTGTTGCCCGGCGAACAACGGGCCGGCAGCGCGCTCGAAGCCCAGGTGCGGTACGTCTTTGGCATCATGCAATCCAGCCCGCAGTTGAGCGCCCCCACTGCCGAGAGGCCGGCCGTCAAAGCCCACTACCTGCTCGATGACGCCGGCGATATCGTACTCAGCACGACGGGCAAGATCGAAGACCCCGACTTCTTTCGCGGCGAAGTTTTGCTCGCGCCGCTGGCCACCGGTCAGGCTTACGTCTCGCCGGTGTGCTTTTCGCCGACGATGGGCGCGACGCTGTTCTTCTCCGCCCCGGTGGTCGATCAGTCGGCGCGGCGGGTCGGCGTGCTGGTCGCGCAAGTAGATGCCGGCTGGCTGGGCGAGGTGGTCACGCAAGTCAACCCGCCCGAGGGAGAGGCAGCGGTCACGCAGACCGAGGTCGCCGTCTTCGATGAGCACACGCTCGAGCTGGCCCACTCGCGGCCCGACAGCGACGATGTGTGGCGTTTTGCCGCTCTGCCCGATGCGGCCACGCGGCAAACCCTCGAGGCCGCCGGGCGGGTGCCGCCACGCAGCGACGCGGAGCTGAATGCCCGCCTGCCCGATTTGGCCGTGACGCTGCGCGCCCCATCCGCCGGCACGCCGGTCTTCTTCACCGGCGTGGTCAATTCAGCCGGCGCCGCAACGGGCGAGCAAACGCACCTGGCCGCGATTGTGTCACTGCGCACCCGCCCGTGGCGCGTCATCGCTGCACAGCCCGAAAGCGTGGCCCTGCAGCCGGCCCGCGAACAAACGCGCAACACCGTCCTCATCGCGCTGGCGATTGCGCTGCCGGTGGCAGCTTTGGCCGCCCTGGCCACGCGCGCCCTCACCCGGCCCATCACCGATTTGACCGCCGCCGCGCAACGCGTCGCCGGCGGCGACCTGGCGGCGCGCGTCGCGCCGGCCGCCAACGATGAACTCGACACGCTCGCCCGCACCTTCAACGCGATGACGGCCCAACTGCAAGCGGCGGTGCATACGCTCGAAGAGCGCGTGGCCGAGCGCACCGCGCAATTACAGGCCACCGCCGACATCAGCCGCGCCACCGCCGGCGTGCGCAATCTGGGCGAGCTGCTCGAACTGGCCGTCGAGATGATCCGCGCCCGTTTCGGCTTCTATCACGCCTCGGTTTTCCTGATTGATGAGGCCGGTGAGTATGCGGTGCTGCGCGAATCCACCGGCGAGATCGGGGCGCAACTCAAGGCCGCCGGGCACCGGCTCGCCATCGGCTCGCGCTCCCTGGTGGGCTGGGTGACGCAGAACCGTCGCCTGCGCATCGCCCGCGATGTGGCCGACGATCCGTTTCACTTCAAGAATCCGCTCCTGCCGGAAACACACTCGGAGTTGTGTCTGCCGCTGCTCGTCGGCGACCGCCTGCTGGGGGTGCTCGATGTGCAGAGCCGCGAACTGAACGCCTTCGGTGAGAGCGATGTGCAGGCGCTGCAGGTGCTGGGTGACCAGTTGAGCGTCGCTATCGAAAACGCCGGATCGTTCCAGCGCACGCAGGCGGCCCTGGCCGAGTCGCGGTCGCGTTATGAGCAACAATTGACGGACCAATGGCAGGACGTGCTCGGCGCCGGCCCGCGCGAAACGGTGTACGAATTGGAGCCGGGCCTGGCGCTCGGCGTAAAACCCAATGGCGCTGACGCCGACGGCCTGCCGCTGCAAATCCCGTTGCGCCTGCGCGAGCGCGCCATCGGGGTGATCGAGTTGCACGGGCGCAGCGGCGGGCCGCTGACCGAGGCCGAGCAGGCCATGCTGTCCACCATCGCCGCGCAACTTTCCACCGCGCTCGAAAGCGCCGTGCTGGTGCAGGAGAGCCAACTGCGCGGCCAGCGCGAACGGCTCATCACCCAGATCACCGACGAGATTCGTTCCACCCTCAACCCTGCCTTCATCCTGCAAAGCGGCATCCGGCAACTGGGCCGCGCGGTCGGCGCCACCGAGGTGGTGGTGAAGTTACAGCCGGGTGAGCGCCCCGCCCCCGGCGGCGCGCGCGGAGGCAGCCCGTGAGCGTGCCCAACCCGGCGCGCCAATCGGTGCTGGAGGAAGCGCCGACCACGCCCGACGCCTCCCCACGCGGCGGCACAGTCGAGCCGGCCAACGTGGCCGAGGGCGATAGCGGCATTTTCCGGCGCACCGGCCTGACGCGCGAGCTGCGGGCGGCCATGCGGCGCGCGCGCGAGGAAGTGTTGGATCAACTTCTGCGCGGGCTGCGCTGGGTGGCGTTGCTCTCATTGGTGGCGTACGCCGCCGTCGCGTATGTGTACGATGCCTGGACGTCGCTCGGCCTGTACGTCGTGGTGTTCGTTGTTCTGTGGGCGTTGGGCGAGGCACGCCGATTATCGCTCGCCTGGCGCGGCGGCCTCTTCATTGCGCTGCTGTATTCCACCTCCATCGTGAGCATGGTGACGGCCGGCATCGGCGGGGCAACCCGCGCCTACCTCGTCATATCGGCCATGATGGCCACCATCCTCTTTGGCGCGCGGGCCGGGGTATGGGCGGCCGTAGCAGCGGTGGCGACCTGGTTTGGGTCGGGCGTCGTGATCACCTGGCTGCAGTGGCAGCCCCCAACCCCGCCCGACTCGTTGCAGTGGGTCAACTGGTTGTCGGCCGGCATCACCCTGTTGATGCTCATTGCCGCCGCGGTGTTGCCGCAGCGCCAGTTTCTGGAGACCCAGGCCTTCGCGGCCAGCACCGCGCAACAGAAAGACCAACTCGAGCAGGCGCGCAGTGAATTGAGCAAGAAGGCA
>Ga0114938_1002371_pt1 | contig 11966 bp, 8 predicted proteins | sample AshMeaBigSpring_FD_88675 | JGI IMG/M metagenome (GOLD analysis project Ga0114938, IMG submission 88675) | Groundwater microbial communities from Big Spring, Nevada to study Microbial Dark Matter (Phase II) - Ash Meadows Big Spring | ecosystem: Environmental > Aquatic > Deep subsurface >...
ATCAACGACGGTTCACGTCGTATTGTGGCACCCGGCGCGAGCCGCCATCACTCGCACCAGCCCGCTGGGCGCCGCCAGGCCTCAGCGAACGGCTAACGAGCACGGGCAAGCCCGTGGCACCCGGCGTATTGTGGCACCCGGCGTCAGTGCTCTGCAGTGACCCCTTTCCCGGGGCGGCGCCGGGGCCGGTGGATGGCACTGGCGTCTCGCCATTGGCAAGATGCCAGTGGCACCCAAGCGATTCACCCGTTCCTCCACGCCGAACGCCTGGCCGTGCCGCCCAGCCGATCCGCCCCTTGTCCCCGGCCAGAGGCAGCACGACGCGCGAGACGCGACCTGCCGTGCGCACGAGAGGCAGACGCCTGAAACGACGGGCGTGTCGATCCGCAGCGGGCCACGCCCGGCTTCCGCTGCGGACACCGCCACGACTCAATGCGCGAGACCTGACTCCAGCTTGGGAGGAGACACGCCGGCGACGACCTCTTCCTGCCGGGTGATCACGAAGCCCAGGTCTTCAATCATGCGGAAATCGTCCTCGGCGGGCTGACCCTTGGTGGTCAGGTAGTCGCCGACGAAGATCGAGTTGGCGGGGTACAGGCCCAGGCACTGCAGGCTCCGCAGATGTACCTCGCGCCCCCCGGCAATGCGCAGCTCGCGGTCGGGATTGGCCAGCCGGAACATCGCCAGCACCTTCAGGCAATAGCGGGGGTTCAGCCGGTCGGAATCGGCCAGGGGCGTGCCCTCGATCGCCTGCAGGAAATTGAGCGGGATCGAGTGCACTCCCTGTTCGCGCAGGGCGAGCGCCATGCTGACCACATCGGCGTCGTCCTCGCCCATGCCGATGATGCCGCCGCTGCAGAGTTCCATCCCGGCGGCGCGCACCGCTTGCAGGGTGCGGAGGCGGTCGTCGTAGGTGTGCGTCGAGCAGATCTGCTCGTAGAACCCGCGGCTCGTATTCACGTTGTGATTCACGCGATCGACGCCGCAGTCGGCCAGCCGCTGGGCCTGTTCGGGCGTCAGCAGGCCCAGGCAGGCGCAGATCTTCAACGGGTACTGGGCCTTGATCCGCGGCACGATCTCGGTCACGGCCTGCATTTCCCGCTCGTTGGGTCCGCGGGCCGAGATCACGATGCAGTACGTCTTGGCCTGGCGTTCGGCCGCCAGCCGCGCACCCTCCAGCAGCTTGTCGGGCTGCAGCAGGTTGTAGCGGGGGATGTCGGCCTGCGAGACCTTGGACTGCGAGCAGTAGCCACAGTCTTCAGGACACAGCCCGCTCTTGGCGTTCATCAGGAAGTACAGCTGGACCGACATCCCGAAATGGGCCTTCCGCACGCGGAATGCGGCGGCGAGCAGATCGAGCAGTTCCCCATCGGGGGCCCGGACGATCGCCAGCCCCTCGTCCCGTGTCAAGGCGTGTCCGGCCAGGACACGGTCGGCCAGTTCGTGCCAGTTTGTGGCGCCGCCGGCTGGAAATGCAGTCAAGGAACCCGCCAGAGCGACTGTCATGGAATCGACCTGCCTCGAGGTGTGTTGTGCCGACCGCGGGCGCGCGGCCCGCTTCCTCGCCCCGTCCTTTTGTACCAAGGGCCTCCGCCACGGTGCTCTGCCGCGCTGTAACCGTTCACAAGCCGGTGGAAGAGTCTTCCTGATTCCAGGGGGTCAGGTCCATGTTTTCGGCCGGTGCGGATCCGCGAGGTCGAGTTTATCGGCCGAAAAATGGACCAGACCCCGGCCCGTGCACGGTTACGCCGCGCTCGACCACGGTGCCGGTTGCCCTGGCCATCGCCGCCGCCGCGTCGCTGCTGGCAGCAGCGCTCCACGCCGTTGTTCCGGCCGACGGAAGGCTCGAGGCTTGGCGCTTGGGATGAACGTATCAGCCGGGGGCGGCGGCGGCAAGACGAGCCGGCACCGGCCGACCCCAGCGCCGCGCACAACTTGGCACCGCCGGCGATTTGGTCCAGAATAACAGCGGGCCAGGTCCAGCGGACCGCGCGGTCCCGCCCGAAGCAGCGCCGCAAGGCGGATCGTCGGGGCGGCAACGCGCGGTGGGCGCACGCCAGGCCCGGCCTGCCGGCCTGCTCACGATCAGCGGCGGTCGTCGTGATCCATCTCTGCACAACGGTCCCTGAGCATGGTGGGCTATCACCTGGTTCGCGTGGGTGCGATGGGACTGGTCGGCAATTTTCAGGCTGCCGATGGGGGGGCCTATCCGCGCGGGGCCCGCGTCGTGTGCCGGACGCGGCGGGGCCTGGAGGCGGGCGAGATTCTGGCGGCGCGCCCGGCCGGCCTGGGGCACCCCGGAGCGGGGTCGTCCGACGGCACCCTGCTGCGGCGGATGACCACGGAGGACCACCTGCTGGCGGCACGATTGGAAAAGGACCGGCAGCGGGCGATCCAGGCCTGCGCGCGGCTGCTGGCCCAGCACAGCATTCCCGCCGTGCTGCTCGACGCGGAGCCGCTGTTCGACGGGCAGTCGCTGTATTTCTACTTCCTGGGCGAGGTCCCCCCCGAACTGGACCGGTTGACGGCGGAGTTGGCCTCGACCTATGCGTCCAGCGTGCAGCTGCGCAAGTTCACCGAGACGCTGCTCCAGGGCTGTGGCCCCGGCTGCGGCACCGATCAGGCGCCCGGTGGCGGCTGCGGCAGCTCGTGCGGCTCGTGCGCCACGGCCGGCATGTGCGGCGTACCGTCCCGCTCGGCGCGCCCCAACTGAGGGGCGATCAGAGAACGGTCTTCCCCGGAACCAGTTCTAAATAGCCTTGCGTAATCCTGGGAGATGCGGGACGCGGCAATCAGAGCTGCAATATCTTGGGAGGGCGAGGCTCCTGCCGAGCCGGCGCGCTGAGCCGGTTCTCGGCTCGGCAGGAGCCTCGCCCTCCCAGAATCACGAAAACCTATTTGGCCCGGTTGCATTGCCATCAAGCCTTGGCTGATCCTGGCAAAAGGAAGGCACGCGCCAAGGGGAGTTGCACGGTCTCGGGAGGGCGAGGCCCCCGCCGAGCCGCTGCGTTGAGCGGGTTTTCCGCTCAGCAGAAGCCTTGTCCTCCCGGAAACACGAAGCACGATCTGGCAGCATGCACGTGGCGCGACCTGATTAAGGGGACGTGTCGCCGAGTCGTCCCAGGCTCGCCAGCAGCTCGCTCATCTCCCCGGCGGCGTGATGGTCTGCCTGGCGGCGCGCCGCGTCGATCCCCGCACGCTGCGCCCCGCGGGCCTCGTCGATGCGTCCCAAGCGGACGAATTGCTGTCCCGCCATGAAGAATGCGGGTACATACGGCTGTTCCTCGGCCATCAATTCGCGCAGCCGCGCGAGGCTGGCCTCGTGGGCACCTTCCTTGTCCAGTTCCAGGGCCAGGCTATAGCGTAAGAACACGTCGCCCGGCTCCTCAGCCAGCATCGCTTCGATCTTGGCGCGTCGTGATTCGGGGGACATCACCACAGCTCGCTACGTGTTCGTCCGCCTCGCGGCGTGACGGCGCGGGTGGGCCGCCGGCCAGCAACAGGGCTGTAACCGTTCATGGCCGGGGTCTGGTCCATTTTTCGGCCGGCAAACTCGACCTCGCGGATCCGCGCTGGCCGAAAACACGGACCTGACCCCCTGGAATCAGGGAAAATCTTCCAGCGGGTTGTGAACGGTTACACAGGGGCGAGTGGGCCAGTGATGGAGTCAAATCGGGTTGTGAGTTTCCGGGAGGACGCTGCTCCCGCCGAGCCGGTGCACGGAGCCGGTTTTCGGCACGGCAGGGGCCGCGCCCTCCTGAGACTGTGCAACTCTGGTTCGCGCGTCCCTGCTGGCACTTTCTTCCCAGGGTCACGCCAGGCTATTCAACCTGCCGCTTCTCCGGTACCTGCCGTGCGTCCTGACCACGCGGGCAACTTGCCGAACTTGCGCGGCCGGCGGAATGGATTATCCCGTTCCTGCGCCACGCTGCAAGCGGCGCTGGCGCCAGGACCGCCATCGGCGGGGACGGGCGGCGGCAACCGTCAGATCCAGCAACGTCGGCAAAGTTTTCTCATCCCTAATGACCGGCCATCCGATAAGAACCACGCGCTGAGATTTTCCTTTCCCCCCGAAGCAGGATAGCAAAATGGTTCGCACAGGGTTTCTTGCCGCAGCCTTGACCCTCGGCGGTCTGGCCGCCGGCTCCAGTCTGCACGCCCAGAACGCGACGCGCGCTGCCCGCCCCGACCTGTGGTCCAGCAGCGCATGGCCAGCCGCGCGCCAGGCCCGAGCCCCGATGGCCGAGGGTTGGTACGGAACCCAACGGGTCGCCGCGGGCACTGCGCGACCCGTGCGCCAGGCGTCCGGCCGCATCAGCGCCCCTGGCGCGCGACCGTCGCCGCTGGTGCGTACCGTGGGGGGCCGCCCCACGGGTGACATGCATGCGCCTGCTTACGCGCAGCACCGACTGGTCTCGCACAACGCGCCGGCTGGCAGCACGGCCGGGTCCGGCCCGAATCCGACCCGTGCGGCAAGTGCCGCCGAGCGGCTGAAATCGCTGCGCCACGCCAAGATCTTCCCCGATGCGCTTCCGGTGCAGGCTCAGCCACAGCCTCAGGCCGAGCCTCCACGGGGACCGGTCGAGACCAACACGTCCTCACCCTCCGACGCCGGTGACACCGTTGCGCCGTTGGCGAGCGACAACCCCCTGCCCCCTCCGATCGAACGGGACCCCGCGCCGCAGTCGGCCGACGGCAGCCCTCCGCTGCAGCCGCTCGACACGGCGCCTGCGGCGGCCGATGCCGGCAGTGCGGGCAGTTCCGTGCAGCCAGCCCCCGCCGAGGCCGACAGCTCGACGCCGACCACGGCCAGTCAGGCGGAATCTGCCGAGTCCGAGGGCTCGACGCCGACCACGGCCCGTCAGGCGGAACCTGCCGAGTCCGAGGGCTCGACGCCGGCCGCGGCCGGTCAGGCGGATCCTGCCCAGGTGGAGGCGTCCACGCCTACGGTTGCCGGCCCGGAGGTTGCCGCGGAGGATGAGCCGGCCGACGCTATCGACATTTCCGGCGAGCGGCTGCCGTCGGTGCTGACGAACCGGGACACGGAGGCAAGCGACACCTGGACCCCCTCTGGCAGCGGCTTCGCCAGTGAGCATGACGAGCCAGCGGGGATCGAGCCCGAGGCGACCGCGGGCACGCCGCTCGAACCGTCTCCCGGCGGCCAGCAGGACGCGGAGTTGAAGGCCGAGGGCCTGTTGTTCACCAATCGCAGTCCGTCGCTGACGGTGGAAACGGCCGGCCCCCGCACGATCGTGGTGGGCAAGGCGGCGACCTACGCCGTCCGGATGCGCAACTCGGGCGGCGCCGACGCCGAGGACGTCGTGGTCACGGTGGGGATTCCCGCCTGGGCCGACGTGATCGAGACGGAGGCCACGCTCGGTTCAGCCCGCTTCCAGGCGGACGACCCCGACACCGCGGCCGTCAAGTGGCACGTGCCGCGGCTGAGCAGCCACGACAGCCAGCAGCTCCTGCTGAAGCTCATCCCCCGGGATAGCCGTCCGTTTGATCTGTCGGTCGGCTGGACGTCGACGCCCACCCGTTCGCTGACGCAGATCGAGGTGCAGGAACCGAAGCTGGAGATGAGCGTGATCGGTCCGCAGGAGGTGCTCTACGGCGAAACCAAGGTCTACACCATCGCGATCCGCAATCCGGGCACCGGGGCCGCGGAGAACGTCGTCCTGCAGCTGTTGCCGATCGTGCCCGACGAGAAGGTCGTCGGCGTCCGCGAGATCGGCCTGATCGAGGCGGGTGGCCGGAAGGTGATCGAGGTCGAGCTGGCTGCGCGGCAATCGGGCAAGCTGCAGGTTCGGGCCCGCGCCATGGCGGAGGGCGGGTTGTCCGCCGAGGCGGCTCAGGACGTCATCGTGCGGCGGGCCAACCTGGAAGTCAACGTCGAAGGGCCTCCGATGAAGTACGCCGGCACGGCCGCCACCTACCTGATCCACGTGGCGAACACCGGGGACGCCACGGCCCGCGACATCCTGGCAACGGCGATGCTGCCGGCGGGGGCCAAGTTTGTCGCGGCCACGGGCAGCGGCCGGTTTGACGACGGTCAAGGGGCTGTGCAGTGGCCCGTCGGTATCCTGCGTCCGGGAACGGAGCGGGTGCTGCAGCTGGACTGCATGCTGATCTCACCGGGCCAGAACCGCCTGGAGGTTCGCTCGCACGCGGAGGGCGAGCTGACCGCGGCCCAGTCGGTGATGACCAACGTCGAGGCCCTGGCCGATCTGAAACTGCTGGTCAACGATCCACCGGGGGCCGTGGCGGTCGGCAGCGATTCGGTCTACGAGGTGCGGGTCGTGAACCGCGGTACCAAGGCGGCCGAGAACGTCCGGATCGTCGGGTACTTCTCGGAAGGGCTGGAACCGTTCGAAGTGCAGGGCTGGAAGGGTGAAGCCGAGCCCGGCCAGGTCGTGCTGGAGCCGATCGCCCGCCTGGGTGCCGGCCAGGAGATCGCCCTGAAGATTGCGGCTCGAGCCGATCGGCCCGGCAACCACGTCTTCCGCGCCGAGTTGGAGTGCGTCGATCCGGAAACGCGGCTGGCCGCCGAGGAGTGGACGCACTTTTACGGAAGTGCCCAACCGGTGCTCCAGGCGGCACGGGATCCGGCCTCGGCCGAGCCGATCGACCTGCAGCGGTAACGGAGGAACTTCTCTCGGTCCTGGCGGATGACCCGCGGTCTTCACAGGTACGGCCGCGGACAGCGCTCCCGGCTCGTCATCCGCCGGCTGGCGGCGCGCGGCAGGCAAGGAAGCCTGGCCCGCGTCGCCCAGGTACGCGACGCCTCGGGGCAACCCGGGGCGTCTTTTTTTTGCGGCCCACCGGTCAACCCGGCGAAACCGGATCAAAGACCAGTGGGTTGTCGGCCAGCGGATCCCGGATGCGGATCGCCAGCCGACCGGCCAGCAGGTCGTCGATCAACTGGCCGACGACCACGGCCCGCCAGCCGCTGGCCAGGCGCGGTGGGTGCTCGAACGGCGGATCGGCGACTCCCAGCCGGTAGGCCACCAGTTCGGCCACGTCCTGCACGGTCCCGACCAGGGCGGGGGCGACCTCCTGAGCCCGCGCGGTTCCCGCCAGGGTGGTGGCCAGGAATTGGCTGAGCACGGTCACCTGGGGGGGGATCGCGCGCCGCTCGCTCCGTCCGGGCCACTGGGCGGGGGGCAGCCCCATGGCCCGCTCGACACACTGGGCGATCTCGTTCAGCGAGCGCTGCAGGTCGCCCCGGTCCAAGCCGCGCACGGCGCGGATGCGGGCCACGTCGGCCGTGCCGCAGCGGGCCAGTTCGACGATCAGGTCATCCCGCAGCACGCGGCGGGCCGGACAGTTGCGCCGCGCGGCCTGCGCCTCGCGCCACTGCCAGAGCTCGCGGACGACCGCCAGCGCCTGGGCGGTCAGCCCCGACAGGCCGCCGACGCGCCGCCAGTGCTCCCGCGTTTCCGCTGCCTCCTGGTCGTCCTGCCACCGCTGCATCTCCTCGTCCAGCCACGCGCTGCGGCCCAGCGTGTTCAGCCGCTGCATCAGCCGGTCGCGCATCGGCTCCAGGTGCACGACATCCTGCAAGGCGTACTCGATCTGCCGGCGCGACAGCGGCCGCCGACGCCAGTCGGTGCGCGTCTCGCCCTTGGCCAGGTGCCGGCCCACCAACCGCGCCAGCAGCTTGGCGTACGACGCAGGGTACTCCATGCCGATCAGGCCGGCGGCGATCTGCGTGTCGAGCAGGCGGCTGGGGCGCCGCCCGCACGCCTGGACACAAAAGCGGAACTCCTCCCGCCCGGAGTGCACGATCGTCTGGTGCCCCGCGTCCGCCAGCACCGCCCAGAACTCGCCGATCTCCGGCAAGGCCCGGGTGTCGATCACCGCCAGCCGCCGGTCGGCCGCCACCTGAATCAGGCACAGATCGGGCCGGTAGGAATACTCGGAGACAAACTCGGTGTCGTAGCCAATCACCGAGGCGCTGGCGAGGTCGTCGCACAGACCGCGCAATGGATCGGCGGTTTGGATGTACTCGTAATCCACGCCTGGCTTGTGCCCTCCCTGTCGGACGGCGCATCTGTTCACGGCCGGGGGCGGGCGCATTCCGCTGGGCCGTCCCGCGGCGGCGCCGGTTGTCCGCGCCCGAAACGAGGCTGCATCCCCCTGGTTCCCTCTCAGTTCTCTGCGGCATCTTACTGGCCAACGCACCGTTGCACCACGTCGCTGTGGCCACCCTGGTTGCGGATTGGCAGCGGTGCTCGGGGGTCAAGTCGCTGTCCTCGGCCGGCGCATGCGGACTGGATCGGTCTTCTCGGCCGGAAGATCGACCCGACTGCCATGCGTGACGAGGCCGCCGGCGAGCTGGCTGGAGCCGCGTTTTCTGCTAAACTTCGGCCGGATGTCGCCGCCTGCTCCTTGTCGGGATCGAAGCGTCATGGCACGCCCGGAACCGTGGCTGCGCACCAATCGTCGGGCCCTGCTGGCCGGCGCGACCATGCCCGGGCTGTTGCTGGGCATCGGTCTGTTGCTGGCGTGGGCCGCACCGGCGGGCGGGAACTGGCAACTGCTCCGCTACGTGGGATGGGCGATGATCGCCGTTGGCGGGCCGTTGCTGGGCGTCTTGCTGTATTTCCTGGGCCAGCCCCGACTGGCGTACGCGGACGAACACCTGCTGGTGTATCTGCGCTCGCCAGGACCGGTGCGCGTGCCGATCGACGTGGTGGAGTGTTTTTTCCTGGGGCAGGCGCCGAGCCGGCTGCCGCAGCCTGTCGGCGAAGGGGTGAAGACCGCCACCGTCGTCGTGCGCCTGGCCGAGGCGGCCCAGGAGCTGCGCGAGGTGCCGGTGAAGCGGTCCCTGGGATGCTGGGCGGACGGCTACATCACGATCGACGGCACGTGGTGCGAACCGTTGCATGCCGACCTGATCCGCAAGCTCAATGCGCGGCTGGTGGACGTCAAGCGCCAGCTGCGTCAGCGGCGGGTGGAGGTCGACCGATGACCAGACTGCTGGTCAGCGTGCGGAGCGCCGCCGAGGCGGACCGGGCCCTGCGGGCCGGTGTCGACCTGATCGATATCAAGGAGCCGGCCCGCGGAGCCCTTGGCCCGGCCGATCCGCGTGTGATCCAGCAGATCGTCCAGGTCGTGCGGGGGCGTGTTCCGGTGAGCGCCGCGCTGGGCGAACTGGCGGCGGGGCCCGGCAGCTGGCCCGCGGGCGCGGCGCGGGGCGTACGTTACGCCAAGCTGGGACTCGCGGGCTGCGCGGCAGGCACGACTTGGCGCGCCGAGTGGACGCGCTGCCTGAGGGAACTGCCGGCCGGCGTGGTGCCGGTGGCCGTGGCCTACGTCGATTGGCAGGCGGCGGAGGCACCCGATCCCGGCGCGGTGATCCAGGCGGCAGGAGACGTTCCCTGCGGCGGTGTGCTGCTGGACACGTTCGATAAATCGGCGGGCGGGCTGCTGGACCACCTGCGCCTGGAGGGCGTGGTCGAGCGGGTGGCCGAAATCCGGCGGCGCGGCATGATCGCGGTCGTCGGCGGCTCGCTGGGTGCGGAGACCCTGCCGCTCGTCGTGCGCGCGGCGGCCCCGGATTACGTGGCCGTCCGCGGCGCGGCCTGCCGCGGATCGCGCACCGGGCCGCTGGACGACGAGCGCCTCCGCCGGCTCGTCCGCCTGGTCGCGGGCGTTCCCGTCGCCACCGCAGCGGAACCCTGATCCAACCTCCCGCAGGGCTACGGATCACGCAGGTCCGCAGTCAACTTCTCCAGCAGCCGCGCGACATACCCCTCCGTGCGCTTGGGCATCTGGGGCACCGTTCGGGGCAGGGCCGCGACCTGGTCCCGGACCTCCAGCACCTTCTCCCGGCCCATCGCCTGGAGGGCGTTCAAGGCCAGCATGGCCGTGAAGTTGCTGTGCTGGCGCAGATCGGCGTGCGCGACCAACAGCTCCCGGGCCGTCGGCAGGTCCGCCGCGTCGCCGTGGCAGCCCAGGGCCTCCGCGGCGATCACCCGCACGGCGGGCGCCGGATCGGCCAGTGCCCGCCGCAGCTCGGCCCGGCCCGCCCGCACGCCCTGCTCCCCGCGCATCAGCAGCCCCAAGGCGGCCCAGTAGCGCACCGCGCTGTCGTCATCGGCCAGGCCGGCCCGCAGCCTGTCCAGGACGCCGGCCCGCAGCGAAGAGGCCAGATCGGCCATCGCCAGGATCTTCTCCAGCGGATAACGCGCATCGTCCTGGGCCATCGTCCACGGCGCATCGCCTTGGGCCCGCGAGTGAATCTCGTCCTCCGGCAGGAAACCGGCGTCGCGCCACGCCACCAGCTGCTCGAAGAGCGCCGTCCGCATCCGCTGCAGCACGGCCTGGTGCTCTGGCGAGCCGGCGAGGTTGTGCACTTCGTCGGGGTCGGACTCCAGGTCGTACAGCTCTTCGCCGGGCTTGGTCTGCCAGAACCGCGCCTGGACGTCGTTCAGCTTTCCGGCGTCGAACAACTCTTTCCAGACGCGGGTGGTTGGGGTCTGAAACATGTAGTCGATGTACTGGCCGTAGGGCTGATGGGGCATGAACTGCCGCATGTACAAGTAACGCTGATCGCGGACGCAGCGGACCAGGTCGTACCGCTCGTCCATCCGTCCCCGGAAGCCGAAGGCGTAGGGCGGGGCGGGCCCCACCCCGCTGGCCGGTCCCATGAAGGGCCGGCCGTGCATGTGCGGTGGCGGCTGGACGCCGCAGACGTGGAGCAACGTGGGCGCCAAGTCGTAGAAGCTGACCAGCCGGTCGCTGCTGCCCCCCGGCTCGTAGCCGGGCGGAGCCAGGTGCTGCCACTTGGGCGGCACGTACACGAGCAGCGGGACATGCAGGCCCGAGTTGTAAGGCCAGCGCTTGTTGCGCGGCATCCCCGATCCGTGGTCGCCGTAGTAAAAGACGATCGTGTCGTCATCCAGCCCCGCGCCGGCCAGTTCCTCCAGCGCCGCGCCGCACTGGCCGTCCAGCAGCGTGAGGCGGTCGTAGTATTGCGCCCAGTCGCGGCGGACCTCCGGCGTGTCGGGATGGTACGCCGGCACGCGCACCGCGGCGGGATCGTGGATGCGGTCCGCGTCGCGGATCGGATTGCGAATCTGCGACTCGTGGCTGATCGTGAAGTTGAAGACCGCGAAGAACGGCTGGCCGGGCCCCCGCCGCTTCCAGTGGGCCCGGTTGCTGCATTCGTCCCACGCCGCCCGCAGCGGGACCACGACGTTGTAGTCGGTCTTGGAGTTGTTCGTGCAGTAATAGCCGGCCTCGCGCAGGTACTGCGGATAGGCGCGAAACTGGTCGGGCAGCGGCACCAGCGACCGCATCTGTTCAGCCCCCAGCGATGGGGCCCACTGGCCCGTGAGGATCACCGTGCGGGCCGGCGCGCAGACCGGGGCCGTCGACCAGGCGCGGGTGTAGCGCATGCCCCGGGCCGCCAGCCGGTCGAGGTGCGGGGTGCGGGCATAGGCGTCGCCGTAGCAGCCCAGATGCGGGCCGTTGTCCTCGCTGGTCAGCCACAGGACGTGGGGACGCTCCGCGCCCAAAGCCGCCCCGCCGGCAACGATCACGGGCAGGTGGCAGCACCCTGCGACCCAGCCGACCAGAAAGGCAACGCATTGCTTGCGGGATCGAAAACGTGAGACGACCATTGGCGCTCGCTCCCATCCCTGGCAGGGCCAGGCGTGACAGGTTCGTTTCAGTTCCGCGCAGTCTTACGTTCCACGATCTGGGGAGGACGAAGCACATGTTGCGAGGGCGAGGCTTTTCATGGGAGGGCGAGGCTTGTCATGGGAGGGCGAGGCTTGTCATGGGAGGGCGAGGCTTGTCATGGGAGGGCGAGGCTCCCGCCGAGCCATGGTCTTGGCGGCTCGGCGGGAGCCTCGCCCTCCCGGACGCGCGCAACCGGCGGCTCGGCGGGAGCCTCGCCCTCCCGGACGCGCGCAACCGGCGGCTCGGCGGGAGCCTCGCCCTCCCGGACGCGCGCA
>Ga0114938_1002372_pt1 | contig 11965 bp, 6 predicted proteins | sample AshMeaBigSpring_FD_88675 | JGI IMG/M metagenome (GOLD analysis project Ga0114938, IMG submission 88675) | Groundwater microbial communities from Big Spring, Nevada to study Microbial Dark Matter (Phase II) - Ash Meadows Big Spring | ecosystem: Environmental > Aquatic > Deep subsurface >...
CTGCGCGTGGTGCAGCCCCAGCTCCAGGCGGTCCCCGGGGTGGCCAAGGCGCAGCTCATCGGAAACAAGACCTTCGCCATGCGGCTCTGGCTCGACCCTCGGCGCATGGCCGCGCTCGGCGTGACGGCTACGGACCTGGAGGAGGTCCTGCGCCGAAACAACTATCTGGCTGGTGTTGGCAAGCTGAAGGACCGCTATTTCGCGGTGGACCTCTCCGCCACCACGGACGTGAGCGAGGTGGAGGACTTCCGCGACCTGGTGGTGATCTCCGACGGTACCCTGGTGCGGCTGCAGGATGTGGCCAACGTTGAGCTGGGGGCCGAGGACTACGAGACCACGACCCTGTACAAGGGCATCCCCGCCATCTTCGTCGGCATCGAGCAGGCGCCTGGCGAGAATCCCCTCTCGGTGGCGCGGCGGGTGCACGAGCTCCTGCCCGAGGTCCGCGCCCAGCTCCCGGAGGGGCTCGAGGTCCACATCCCCTACGACGCCAGCGTCTTTATCCGCGATTCCATCGAGGAGGTCTTCAAGACCCTGGTCGAGGCGGTGCTGATCGTGCTGGTGGTGATCTTTCTCAGCCTGGGCTCCTTCCGCGCCGCCCTGGTGCCGGCGGTGGCGGTGCCCCTGTCCCTCATCGGCGGCGCCTTTCTGATGCTGGCGATGGGATTCTCCATCAACCTGCTCACCTTGCTCGCGATGGTGCTGGCCATCGGGCTGGTGGTGGACGACGCCATCGTGGTGGTCGAGAACGTACACCGCCACATCGAGCGGGGGGAGACCAGAACCCGGGCGGCGATCCGCGGCGCGCGCGAGCTGGCGGTTCCCGTCATCGCCATGACCACGACCCTGGTGGCGGTCTATGCCCCCATCGGCTTCATGGGCGGATTGGTGGGCACCCTTTTTACCGAGTTCGCCTTTTCCCTGGCCGCGGCCGTGCTGATCTCCGGCGTGGTCGCCCTGACGCTGTCGCCGATGTTGAGCGGCCGCGTGCTGCGACCGGCAGGGGAGGAGGGACGCTTCGAGCGCGGTGTCGGCGGCTTCTTCCGCTGGCTTGCGGAGGGTTACCGGCGCTCCCTGCGCTGGGTGCTGGAATACCCTTCGGCCGTCCTCTTGTTCGCCGCTGTTGTCCTGGGCGCGATCTGGGTACTGTTCGCGACCAGCCAGCGGGAGCTGGCTCCTACCGAGGACCAGAGCATTCTCTTCTTCCAGGCGCTTGCACCCCAGACGGCGACCGTGGAGTACAACCGGGTCTACGCGGATCAGATCGTCGAAATCTTCGAGAGCGTCCCCGAGTATCAGGAGAGCTTCGTGCTGGTCGGCTTCGCCGGCGATCCCAGCGTGACCTTCGGCGGCTTCAAGATGAAATCGACCAGGGAGCGGGAGCGCTCTCAAATGGAGGTGCAGCCCGAGCTCCAGGGCAAGCTGGAGGCGGTAGCCGGGCTGCAGGTGGCGGCCTTCCCGCGGCCCAGCCTGCCCGGCGCGGGAAGCGGGCTGCCGATGCAGTTCGCGATCGTCAGCGACGCCGGATACGAGGAGCTCGACCGGGCCGCCGATGAGCTGATCGGCCGCGGTATGGGCAGCGGCAAGTTCCAGTTCTTGCGAAAGTCGGTAGAGTTTTCCCGGCCCAAGACCAACATCCTGATCGATCGCGACCGCGCCGGAGATCTCGGCATCGGGATGCGGGAGATCGGGCGCAGCCTCGCCATCATGCTCGGCGACGGCTACGTCAACCGCTTCAGCCTGGAAGAGCGCAGCTACGAGGTCATTCCCCAGGTCTCCCGCGAGTCGCGGCTCGATCCCTCCCGGTTGGAGGACTATTACCTGAGGTCCGGCTCGGGCGAGCTGGTGCCCCTGGGCAGCCTGGTGACCTTCGAGGACAGCGTGGAGCCGAGCAAGCGCACCCAGCTCGAGCAGCTCAACTCGGTCACGGTCGAGGGCGTCATGGCACCGGGAGTGCCCCTAGGTGACGCGCTGGCCTACCTGGAGCAAGAGGCGCGAGAGGTCCTGCCCCGCGGCTTCTCCTGGGACTACACGGGCGAGTCCCGGCAATACGCCCGGCAGGGCAGCGCGCTCGCGATCACTTTCTTCATGTCCCTCCTGGTCATCTACCTGGTGCTGGCGGCCCAGTTCGAGAGCTGGCGCGATCCTCTGGTCATTCTGGTCTCGGTGCCCATGTCCATCTTCGGCGCCATGGCCTTCCTCGCGCTCGGCCTCGCCAGCCTCAACATCTATACCCAGGTGGGGCTGATCACCCTCATCGGGCTGATCGCCAAGAACGGCATCCTGATTGTCGAGTTCGCCAATCAGCTCCGGGAACAGGAGGGGCTCGGGAAGCGCGAGGCGGTAGAAAGGGCCTCGGGCATCCGCCTGCGCCCCATCCTGATGACGACGGTCTCCATGGTGGTGGCCATGGTGCCCCTGCTCATCGCCAGCGGCCCCGGGGCCGTGAGCCGCTTTCACATCGGACTGGTGATCGCGACCGGACTGGGTATCGGCACCCTCTTTACCCTCTACGTGGTGCCGGCCTTTTATCTGCTCTTGTCCCCCAGCGCAGCCCGGGCGCGCTCCAGTCTCGACCAGGCCTCCAGCACGCAGGCGACGGACCAGGCCTGAGCAGGCGCTCCGCGCGGGTGGTGCGGCGGATCGCCGTCGAAGATCTCGCTGATCGTGCCCAAGCCGGCATCCGCCAGGTGATCGGCGATCGGCGCCAGACGCGCCAGCGCCGCCTCGGCGTCGCCGCTGACTCGGTACTCCGCCAGGGCATAGTGACCCAACAGCCAGGCCCATACCGTGCCCTGATGATAGGCGTGGTCGCGCCGGAATACGTCGCCCCCGTAGTGGCCTTGGTAGTCCGGGTGGTCCGGGTCCAGTGTGCGCAGGCCGTAGGAGCATAGGAGTCTGCGCCCGCATTCGGCGACGACATCGGCCTGGACGTCCGGATTCAAGGGGGAGTGGTGCAGACTAACGGCGAGGATCTGGTTGGGGCGAATACTGGGATCCACGCCCTCGGGGCCGTCGAGCAGGTCGTACAGCCCTTGGCCCGGCCCCCTGTGGAAACGGGAAAAACCGGCGCGGGTGCGCGCCGCCAACTCGCGGTAACGGGAGGGATTGCGCCCGATCTCGGCGGCGAAGTCCGCCATCGTGCAGAGGGCGTTATACCAGAGGGCATTGATCTCCACCGGCTTGCCCCGGCGGGGCGTGACCACCCGATCCCCGACCTTGGCGTCCATCCAGGTGAGCTGGAGACCGGGGGCGCCCGCGCTGAGCAGGCCGTCTTCCGGGTCCATGCGGATGCCGAAGCGGGTACCCTCGCGATAGTGGTGGACGATGGATTCGAGGGCGGGAAAGATCCGGATCAGGCTCCCCGGCTCCGCGAGGGAGGCGGCGTAGGCGCGCCAGGCCTCCAGGTACCAGAGGGCGGCGTCGACGCTGTTGTAGGCCGCCTCGCCGCCCGCCCCGGGGAAGTCGTTGGGCAGCAGGCCCTGGTCCAGGAACCCGGCGAAGGTCTCGAGGATGCGTCGTGCCGCGGCGGCACGTCCCGTGACCAGGGTCAGGCCGGGGAGGGCGATCATGGTGTCCCGACCCCAGTCGCCGAACCAGGGATAGCCGGCCATGACCGATTCCCCCTCGCGACCGGTAGCAAGCTGCCGAGCGAAGAGAAAGGTGTCTGCCGCCAGAAGGAGCTGATCGATCCAAGGCGGTGCGCCCGCGAGCTCCGAGCGGGTCCGTCGGGCACGTTCCAGGAGTGCCCTGTCGTTACGGCGGAAGTCTTGCATCGAATCTTCAAGATCCGCCTCAGGCGAGTCCGCGAGACTCGCGGCGAGACCGCACCAGGAATCGCGTGCGAGCCTAAGCTCCGCGAAACCGATCCTCAGGTGATTGTCGACGGACTCCAGCCCGCGGTATCGCTCCAGGGGCAGATCGAAGCGCTCGATCCACACGGGATCCGGGCGGATGTCGCCGCCGGCGGGAATGAGCTGCAGCCGATGTCCGTCACCGAGCCCGATCGCCAACCTGCCGCCTTCCGCCGACAGGGAGGGATCGAAGCCGCCCGGCGCGGACACCTGATGGTGGTCCCGGTCATTGACCAGGATGGCCAGCCGGATGCGCGGCGCCTCCTCCCTTTGCCCGGCCGCCAGGCGAAAGGCCACCCAGGTGGTATGCTCCATCGGCTGCATCCAGATGCGCTGCTCGACGAGCAGGTCGCCGCAGGCGAAGCGCCAGACCGGCATGCGTCCCTCGAGCTCGAAGTGCTCGAGATGGACATGGCCCGCCGGACTCACGGCCCCATCGGCCCAGCGGTTGGTGTGGAGAGGCCATTCTCGTCCGCCGTATTCGATCAAGGTGGCGTCGGTCTTGGCCAGCACCAGCCGGCGACCGAGTGGGGGCGTGAGCGGCGCCACCAGGAGCCCGTGATAACGGCGGGTCAGGGAGCCGGCGACGGTGCCCGCTGCGTAGGCGCCGAGCCCGTTGGCCAGCCACCATTCCCGGCGCTCCGCCTGAACCAGATCTCCACAGAGGTCGCGGCCAAAGGCGACCAGGTCGGGCAATCCGTTGCCGCTCTGTAGTCTGGTCTCGATTCTATTCTTGCTCGCCATGACGGAGAAACCAGGCAACGCACCAGCCAGCCGGGCGGTCGGCCGGAGGGAGCGACATCCAACCGGGGGGATAGGCGTAAAGCGGTTTTGCGGCCGGCACTTCTGCCGCGGTGACCAGTAGGGACTCTCCGCCCAGGCTAGCCAGTAGTGTCAGCTTCGAGCCATCGCCCAGGCGCCAGTCGACCCGCAAACCGCGCTCGCCAAGCTGCCGAAACTCCCCGGCGCCTCCCGGCATCCCGGCAAGGCGCGGGACGATCTGGCGATGGCGCAGATCCAACAAGCCGCGGTAGAAGGAGAGCCAATCGGCGTGCCCCCCCGCCTCGATGCTCTCCCAGTCCAGCTTGCTTCGGGCGAAGGTGATCGGGTCATTCGGATGCGGGAGTGCCTGGCGGTTGGAGAGCTCCGCGAACCCCTTGAAGCGGGCAAAGCCCCGCCGCCGGCCCTCATCGACCGCCCTCGCCAGCTCGGGGCCGAAATCGCAGAAGAACTGAAAGGGCTGGCCGGCGGCGAGCTCCTCTCCCATGAACAGCAGCGGGGGCGCCGGGGCCAGCAGCAACAGGGCCAGGGCCGCCCGCACCTGCTCCTCTTGGCCAAGGCAATGGATACGCTCGCCAAAGGGTCGGTTTCCTACCTGGTCGTGGTTCTGCAGGAAGGCGACGAAGGCCGTGGGCGGCAGCCTGCCGCAGGGCTCGCCGCGTCTGTGGCCGCCGCGGTAGACGGAGGACTCGCCCTGGTAGCCGAATCCCTGGGCCAAACAGCGCCCCAGATGCCAGAGGGGGCGCTCCGCGAAGTCCGCGTAGCAGCCATCGGTCTCCCCGGTAAGCAGGACGTGGAGCGTATGGTGAATATCGTCGTTCCATTGCGCGACGTAGTGTCGCGGGCGACCCACCCGATCGCGGTCGAGATAGCGCGGCGCGTTGTTGTCGTTCTCCAGAACCAGGTGGATGCGGCGCGCGTGACCGGGCCTCCGATGCACGGCGCAAGCCAGCTCCTCGAGAATATCGGGCGACGAATCGTCCCGGATGGTGTCCACCGCATCCAACCGGAGTCCGTCTAGATGGTACTCCTCCAGCCAATAGAGGGCATTGTGGACGAAGAACCGGCGCACCGTCTCGCTACCGGGTCCGTCGAAGTTGATGGCCGCACCCCAGGGCGTGTGACGATGCTCCGTAAAGAACTGTGGGGCGTACAGGTGCAGGTAATTTCCGTCGGGTCCGAAGTGGTTGTAGACCACGTCGAGAAAGACCATGAGACCCTTCCCGTGCGCGGATTGAACGAGCGCCTTCAGGTCTTCCGGACGCCCATAGCTGCTATCCGGCGCAAAGGGGAGCACCCCGTCGTAGCCCCAGTTGCGAGACCCTGGGAAATCGGCTAGCGGCATCAGCTCGATCGCCGTGATCCCCAGATCGGCCAGGTAGTCCAGGCGCCGCGTTACGCCCGCGAAGCTTCCCTCCGCGGAAAAAGCGCCCACGTGCAGCTCGTAGATGACCGTCTCTTCCCAGGGCCGCCCCCGCCAACCCGCATCGGTCCACCGCCAGCCCCTGGCGTCGACGACCTGACTGGGGCCATGCACGTCCGCGGGCTGGAAGCGGGACGCAGGATCGGGCACGCGAAGCCCCTGGTCGATCCGATATCGATACAGGCTCCCGGGTCCGGCCTGCTCCGTCGTCAAACCGAACCAGCCGCCGGGCTCGCCGCGCATGGGCAGCGCCAGCTCGCGTGTGCTCTGCTCCAGACAAAGGTCAACCCGGGTCGCGCCGGGCGCCCAGAGGCGGAAACGCACACGACCGTCGTCCCTGACCTCGGCGCCAAAGGGCATAGGGTGGCAACGCCGCATCGCTGTCGATCAAACGCACTCGGCACCCTAGCGGATGAGACCAAGGGTGGCCCATCGGGGCATTCGCAGAGGTCTCGCGCGCGCCTTTGGTATTTCTTTGTGGGATTCCAAGCTACAGCGGCCCGCGCCCTCTTAAGGTTTGGCAAACCTAGGCGCCGGCGCCGGCGCTGTCAATCGCCGGTTGAAAATTGCACGGTCAAGCGGCAGCACCGCGGAGGTGCTCCGAGGGCTCCTGGACCGATCGCGATTCGCGCCACGGGAAGGCCGAGGCGAAACCTCGCTAGACCTCGCCGCGATTGTAGTCCGGCTGGGCCGTGATCTTGTGGATGGCGAGGTCCGCGCCGAGGTACTCTTCTTCGTCGGATAGGCGCAGGCCCATGATGGCCTTGATCGCGCCATAGACCATCCCGCCGCCAGCGAGGGCGACGACAATACCAGCCAGTGTGCCGGCGAGCTGGCCTGCGAAGGTGACGCCGCCCAGTCCGCCCAGGGCCTCCAGGCCGAAGATGCCGGCGGCGATCCCGCCCCAGGCGCCGCACAGGCCATGCAGGGGCCAGACGCCGAGCACGTCGTCGATCTTCCATCGATTCTGGGTAAGGGTGAAGGTGAAGACAAAGAGGGCTCCGGCAACGCCGCCCACGACCAAGGAGCCTATCGGGTGCATGACATCCGAGCCGGCGCAGACGGCCACCAGTCCGGCCAGCGGGCCGTTGTGCAGGAAGCCCGGATCGTTCTTGCCGGCCACGAGGGCCGCCAGGACCCCGCCGACCATGGCCATCAGAGAGTTCACCGCTACCAGGCCGCTTACGGCATCCAGCGTTTGGGCGGACATGACATTGAAACCGAACCATCCGACGGTCAGGGTCCAGGCCCCCAGCGACAGGAAAGGAATGGAGGACGGCGGGTGGGACGTCATCGCGCCGTCCTTGCGGTAGCGGCCCTGACGCGGACCCAGGAGCAGCACGGCCGCCAGGGCGATCCAGCCTCCCATTGCGTGCACGACCACCGAGCCGGCAAAGTCATGCAAAGGCGCACCGAAGCTGGTCTCGATCCAAGCCTGAAGGCCCAGCTTACCGTTCCAAACCATGCCCTCGAACAAGGGATAGACCAGGCTAACGAGCAGGAGCGAGGCGAGGAGCTGCGGATAAAAGGCGGCGCGCTCGGCAATTCCGCCGGAGACGATGGCCGGAATGGCGGCGGCAAAGGTGAGCAGGAAAAAGAACTTGACGAGCTCGTAGCCGTTCTGGGCCGTGAGCGTATCGGCCGCCGAGAAGAAGTCGATGCCGTAGGCGATGCTGTACCCGACAAAGAAATAGGCGATGGTGGACGCGGCGAAATCGCTCATGATCTTCGCCAAGGCGTTGACCTGATTCTTTGCCCTGACCGTGCCCACCTCCAGAAACGCGAAGCCGGCGTGCATGGCCAGCACCATGACGGCGCCGATCAGAACAAATAGGACGTCTGTCCCAGTGTGCGGAGTTTCCATCATGCCTTCCTCTTTGCCGAATTCGGACCAAAGAAAAGCAGAAATCATGCCGTAAGGGGCGCCACCTCGAAAAACTCTGCAGGGTCCGCACAGAAAAGGGGAAAACGAGACGCCATCCTCGTGCGATAGCCTTCGAAGCGCTCCCTTATCGCGCGCAGGAGCGGGCATCACGCACCATGCTGGTGCGGCTTAAGGATCAGCCGGGTCGGGGCTCCAGGTCGAGCGGCTTGGTCTTTGGCAGGCGGCGCAGCTCATCGGCCAGGTCGCGGCTGAGCTCGCCGACGGTCTCGCTCAGGGCGGCGATCGTCGCCTCCCGATCCGGCCCGCGCGCCTGGCTGCGATAGGAGGTCTCGCGCACCACCCGGGCCTGCTCCCGGTAGGGATCCAATATGGTCCAGCGCACCCTGAGCAGCGCCTCACCGGCGGGGCTCGACTCGAAGCTCAGCACATCGGCGATGACTCGGAAGTCGAGCGGGAAGCGGGCCTCCGCCGGATACACCTGAATCCGACTGGTATCGAGGAGATGGGCAAGGTTCTCGCCGGTCACCCGCAAGAAGTCATCCGGCAGCGAGCCGCCCCAGCGGTGGAGCTCGTCCAGAGCGAGACGATTTGCGCCGGCCCGTGAGACGATCTGCGGACGCTCTAGAAACTCGGGAAACTCAAAGGGGCCCAGCCCGATCGCAAGGCCCCCTTCGGCGAGGGGCAGGCTTCTGCCCCTGGCCTCCGGGATTGGGGTAAGGGTGTAGAAGGTGGATGGCGGCGTGCTCGCACAGCCCGCCACAATCAGGATCGCCGGCAGCAGGGATGCCAACAGCCGTATTCGGGCGTTCATTGCAGGTTCCCCTTGACCTCGAGCAGGGATAGTGCAGCCGCTTGAATGTCCCGTGCGCCGCGAAAAAGCGGCTTGCAAAGATACGGCGCTTGGATGGGCAATCGCCTGCGGCCACGAGCGACGCGGGTCAAGGATTCGGAAGCATCAGGACCTGCCCTACGCGCAGGACATCGATGTTTCGGAGGGAATCGCGGTTTGCGTCGTAGATGCGCCTCCATTTGTAGCCATCTCCGTATCGGTCTTGCGCGATCTTCCAAAGCGAGTCGCCCGGCTTGACTCTGTAGCTGCCGGGAGCCGCTTCGGCCGAGGGAGCCCCCTCGGCGGCAGGGCCAACCGGCTGCGCTGGGCTCGCCTCCCCGAAAACGATGGTGTCCGAGACTTCGTCTCTGAGCTCGTTCAGATAACGAGCGTCTTGGACGTTTGAAGGTTCCCTTTGCTCGGTAACGAGCGCCCTCAGCTCCTTGCGACGGGCGGTCACGGGATCGACCTCGGGCTGTGGCGGCTTCGCGCCACTCGTCCGTTCGGACTCCCGGTCCTCCTCCGGCGCCGCGAGCGCCTCGTCGACGAGCGCCTTGATTCGATCAATGCGCTCTGGCTCCATTCCGATTGGTGCGCTTGCGGCTTCGGCGCTCTGGCGCTGGTCGCTTTTCCGTATCCCCTCCTCGCGGACCGTCGAGGGCCGGAAGTCTGCCGCCTCTCTCGACACCTCCTGCTCGTAGGCGCTCGCAGCGGGCGGAGTTGGGGTCGTTTGCGCCAGCTCGACGGCGTCGACCCGCCCGAGGTGGACAACCAGCAGGGTGAAAATCGCCGTACACACGGCAAGCTCCAGCGTCCCACCTAGAGCGCTCGGGGGGCGTGATCGGCTTTTCATTTCGTCTCTGGAGCAACGGTCGTCAATCCCAGAAGCTGCCATAGTTGCATCCCTCCGCGATAATAGAAGAGTTTTTCGGGCGGATAGCCCAATGAGACGAGGTTCTTAATGGCGCGCGGCGACTGATCGCACCAGGGACCATTACAGAACAGCAGTAGATGCAAGGCCGGCCGAAAGTCCCATTCGCCGCCTTGCTCGACCGCGCCCAGGGCGCCAAGGATCTTCGCCGTACGCGGGTTATCCGGTCCGGACGCCAGGATCGTCCAAGGGATGTTGACGGAGCCAGGTATGGTTCCCTTTTGATACCAGTCGGGCGTCCGAGAATCGATCAAGAGGCCGGAACCGGTGCGAACCTTCTCGATCAGGAAGTTGAGCAGCTCCAGCTCACCAACCGTCTGGACTCCGACGGCTGCCTGCATGGGGTGAATGCAGAACGGCGGGCAGGGTCGCGAGGTCTTGGTGAAGCTGTTATCCAGGCGATGCTCCGTATCCTGAATGCGCTGGACACGTACCCGCTCCCCCTCGTACTCGATATCGACGTAAGGCAGCTCCGCAGACAGATTCACCTCCAAGGCGTAAAGCCTCGGGGTCAATAGGAGCAGCCCTGTTGCCATCCAAATCGGACGCAGAAACCGGCGGTATCTGATGGTCATGGAGTGTCCTCGCGGTCGCTTGACGGGTTGATACGAATAGGAATGTGCCCTGTTGCCTTTGCCTTGGCAAGGGCCTGACTTACTGCCGGTCCCGCGCACCGGACGGATCAGGCTCGGGAATAGGCATTCCGAGGTCATGGCCAAAACCAGGAGACGCCGGAGGCTGACCGGTCGCCGCCTGATATTCGGCGTCGATCAGCTTCAGCTTGTCCAACTGGCGCTGCGCACCCTCCAGGTCCCCGCTAGCCTCCTGGGCTCGCGCGTGCTCCATGACCCTTGCCTTGACGGCAGCGATGCCCGCCAGCGCCTCCGAGCTCCCGGGGTCTGCGCGTAAGATCCTGCAGTAGACCGCTAGCGCATTGTCGAAGCGCGGTGCCACCAACCGGTCCGAATTAACATATTGTCGTCCCAAAGCCAAGAGTCGATCGATTTCGGCATGATCCAATACTGGGCGAGCTGGTAGGGCGGGGGCGGATGCGGGTTTCATCGGCTCCCGCGCCCGTGCCTCCGAGCTGGACTGGGCCTCGCGGTCCCTGGACTCAAGCGCGGCGTTCTGCTGGCTGCTCAGCGCCTCGCGTACATCCGATGTCGCCTTGGCGCGCGTGGGCATCTTAGCTTCAGATTCCGACTCTGATTCCGTCACTGTTGCCGTCGCATGGAGGCTTTCATTGGGCGGACGAGGAGTATCGGCCGCGTCAAGGGATGCCGCCGTGACGAACGATGGTGACGTGAGGTGCCCGACCGCAGGCGCGGCGTTCTCCAGCGCTGCGACGACAGAGGCTCCCGCGTTTTCCTCCGTAGCGTCCGCCGTCGCCGGCCTTGACCCATCGGGTGCCGACGGGTTCTCGGCGCTTGATGTCGTGGATTCGTAATCTCCCTCCGGCGCTTCGGGCTGAGGGATCTCGAGGTCGCCAACCTTGGCGAGTCGTGGGGCGGGCGTGGCCGCGAAGTCCCAACGCGAATCGTAAACGAACGGCACCAGCGCGGCCGACCCCAGAACGAGCGCCACGATGGCGGCCGCCCAGGCAAAGGCCCCGCGTCCCGGATGCGAGCTTCGCCGTATCCGCTCCTCGGCACGAACAGAGGTCCAGTCCGTCGTGCCGGGCTCCGGCGCAGAGACCCGATTAGCCGCAATCGCAATCGCGGCGGCCGCTCCCGAGCCCGCACTCTGCGATGCCCTGTCCTCTACTTCAAAGGAAATCCCGGATTCGGCGACAGATCGCTCGCCTTCGGAACGCTCCAACTCGACCGCTTGAAGAAGTGCCTCGGTTTTACTGCTTGGCGCCGAGCCCAATTGGGACAGTATCAAGGGTTTCGCGCTGAGGAGGGCGGCGGAAGCCGCCAAATCCAAATCGGAATTGGGCTTGATCAGGTTTTCTTCCTTATCGGCCGCAAAAAAAAACGCCAACCGGCACAGATTGTTGATCGATCCCGGGACGCCATGTGCGTAACCCGCGATCTGCTCGATAGCTTCCGGCGCAAACGGCATAGATTCTGTGCAACCGGCTTGTTTCAACCGGTGATGGATGAAGGCCGCGACATCGGCCGGGTCCAGGGGACCAAGCTCGTACCGACGGCCGATGGAGCCGGCAGGCGCGTGCGCCAAGCGCAGCGCGATTGACGGCTGGCCGGCGACAAAGATCGGTAACAGGCTGGCGCCTTCCGGCGTTGGAGCCGCCAAGGCGAGA
>Ga0114938_1002374_pt1 | contig 11957 bp, 6 predicted proteins | sample AshMeaBigSpring_FD_88675 | JGI IMG/M metagenome (GOLD analysis project Ga0114938, IMG submission 88675) | Groundwater microbial communities from Big Spring, Nevada to study Microbial Dark Matter (Phase II) - Ash Meadows Big Spring | ecosystem: Environmental > Aquatic > Deep subsurface >...
CGACGGTCGAGTCGGCGACGAAGGCGGCGTAGTCCCCGTGGATCACCTCGCCCAGGTACCACGCGTCGGGGTGCCGCGCGCGTACCCGGCCGAGCACCTGCCGCCAGAAGGCGGGCGGGACGGCGTAGGCCGCGTCCAGCCGCCAGCCGTCGATGCCGCGGTCCAGCCAGTGGTCCAGCACGCTCACCACGTGGTCGGCCACGGCCGGGTTCGCGTGGTCGAGTGCCACCAGGTGCCCGTGGCCCTCGAAGACGGCCATCTCCCCGGACGGCTCGCGCGCGGCGAGGGACTGCAGGCCCGGGAACTGCCGGGCCACGTGGTTGAACACCCCGTCGAGTACGACCCGCACGCCCCGGGCGTGGGCGGCGGCCACCAGCGCGTCGAGGTCGTCGTCGGTGCCGAGCCGTGGGTCGACCCGCAGGTGGTCGACCGTGTCGTAGCCGTGCGTGCGGGAGGCGAAGACCGGCCCGAGCAGCAGTCCGTTGGCGCCGAGGTCGACCAGGTAGTCCAGCCACGGCTCGAGACGGCGCAGCCGGTGCTGGGGCGCCGGGCCGTCGGGGTCGGGGTCGTCAACCGAGCGGGGCGCGCCCAGGAACCCCAACGGGTAGACGTGCCAGAAGATGGCGTGGTCGGTCCAGGCGGGCATGAACCCATGATCGCGGTCCGCGACGCCTGAGGTCACCCCGGTGGGATCGAGCGAGGTCAGGACACCCCGAGCAGGCGCTCGACCGGCGCGATGGCGAAGTAGACGACGAACAGGCCGGCCACCACCCACATGAGGGCCGACACCTGCCGGGCCCGTCCGGTGGCCACCGCCAGCACGACGTAGGCGACGAAGCCCGCGCCGATGCCGGCAGTGATGGAGTAGGTGAAGGGCATGAGCACGATGGTCAGGAAGGCCGGCAGGGCGAGCACCATGTCGTTCCAGTCGATCGCCCGCACCTGGGTCATCATGAGGAAGCCGACGATCACCAGCGCCGGGGTGGCGGCCTCGTACGGGATGAGGTTGACGACCGGCGCCAGCAGCGTCGCGGCGAGGAAGCACAGCCCGGTGACGACGCTGGCCAGCCCGGTACGGGCCCCGTCGCCGACCCCGGCGGCGGACTCGACGTAGGAGGTGTTGCTCGACACGCCGGCCGCGCCACCGGCGGCGGCCGCCAGCGAGTCGACGACAAGGATGCGCTGCGCGTTCGGCGGGGTGCCGTCCTCGTCGAGCAGGTCGCCCTCGGACCCGACGGCCACCATCGTGCCCATGGTGTCGAAGAAGTCGGCGAGCATGAGCGTGAAGACCAGCAGGGCCGCGGCCACGATGCCGACGCGCTGCCACGAACCGAGCAGGTTGAAGGTGCCGAGCAGGCTGAAGTCGGGCACGGCAACCCACTGGTCAGGGATCGCCGGGACGTTCAGCGACCAGCCCTTGGGGTTGACCTCGTCGGGCGAGACGAACGACGGTCCGACCTTCGCGACGGCCTCGACGACCAGCGCAACCACGGTGGCAGTGGCGATGCCGATGAGGATCGCGCCCTTCACTCGCAGCGCCATCAGGATGGCGATGACGAAGAAGCCCACCACGAACACCACGACCGGCCAGCCATCCAGCCGCCCGCCGATGCCGAGCTCGACCGGCACCGGCGGGGCCGCGGTGCGGCGCACGACACCCGCGTCGACCAGGCCGATGAAGGCGATGAACAGCCCGATGCCGACGCTGATGGCGGTCTTGAGCGTCGGTGGCACCGAGAGGAAGACGGCCTTGCGGAAGCCCGTCACCACGAGCAGGAAGATGATCAGGCCCTCGAGCACGACCAAGCCCATCGCGTCGGCCCAGGTCATCTGCGAGGCGACGGCGAAGGCGACGAACGCGTTGAGGCCGAGCCCGGTCGCCAGCGCGAGCGGGAAGTTCGCGACCAGCCCCATGGTGATGGTCATGACCCCGGCGACCAGCGCCGTCGCCGCCGCGACGAGAGCCAGGTCAGGGGCGTCCCCGCCGCCGAGGTACTGCCCGTCGACGTCGGTGACCGTCCCGATGATGAGCGGGTTGAGCACGATGATGTAGGCCATCGCCACGAACGTGACCAGGCCGCCACGCACCTCCCGGCCGACGGTGGACCCTCGCGCGGAGATCGTGAAGAAGGCGTCGAGCCCGCTCGTCGGTGTCGGCGTCGACGACGGGGACGGACGGGTGTCGGTGCTCATGCTTCCTCCCGGCGGGTGCGCCTGCGCAGCATGGCAGCCCATCGGTTTCACCCGTGTTACGCGCCTCGGTGTGGCTTAGCCTGCCCGGATGTCCCGCCCGCCGACGGTCGTGGCCACCGGCCCCGGTTCGCTCGCCCCGGTCCAGCGACGCACCCTGGGGGTGCTGTCCGGGGCGCAGGTGCTCACCGGTCTCGGCGTCGCGGCCGGCGTGAGCGTCGGGGCGATCATCGCCGCCGACGTGATGGGCCGGCGGGACCTCGCCGGGCTCGTCCAGACCAGCCAGGTCCTCGGGGCGGCGCTGCTCTCGCTGCTGGCCGCTCGCGTGTCGGCACGGCACGGGCGCGGGCCGGGGCTCGCCGTCGCCCTCGCCCTGGGGGCTCTCGGGGCGGTGACGGCCGTGGCCGCCACCCAGGCCCAGGCGGTGGTCCTGCTGCTGGTCGGCTCCGGCCTGCTCGGTGGCGGGACGTCGGCGGGCCTGCAGGCCCGCTTCGCCGCCACGGACCTCGCCGGCCCGCACGACCGGGCGCGGGCGCTGTCGGTGGTGGTGTGGGCCACCACGGTCGGCGCTGTCGTCGGCCCCAACCTCGTCGGCCCTGCTGCGGTGGTCGCCCGGGTCGTGGGCCTGGACCCCCTCGCCGGGCCGTACCTGGTCGCGGCCGGCGTCCTCGTGCTCGCCGCCACCGTCGCGCTGCTCGGCCTGCGGCCCGACCCGCTGCGCCTGTCAGGCGGCCGTGGGGTGGGAGCCGTGCGGCCCACGCTGCGCTCGGGCCTGCGCGCGGCCCGAGCCAGCCGGTCGGCGTCCACCGGGATCGCGACGGCGGCCCTCGCGCACACGGTGATGGTCGCGGTCATGGTCATGACCCCGGTGCACATGCACGACGGCGGTGCCGGCATCACGCTCATCGGCCTGACGATCAGCGGGCACGTCGCCGGCATGTACGCGCTGTCACCGGTGATGGGGTGGGCTGCCGACCGTTGGGGCCGCACGACGATCGCGGTCGCAGGTGGCGCGACCCTCGCGCTGGCCTCGGCGCTGGCCGCGGTGTCGGCACCCGGGCCCTCGGCCGTGCTCGCCGTCGGTCTAGTGCTGCTGGGCCTGGGCTGGTCGGCCTGTCTCGTCGCGTCCTCGGCGATGATCGCCGATGGGGTGCGCGGTCCGGATCGGCCGGCCGTGCAAGGCGCCTCCGACACTGTCATGAGCCTGTGCGCCGCCCTGGGCGGAGCAGTCGCCGGGCTCGTCGTCACCGGGCTGGGGTTCGCGGCGCTGGGCTGGGCGGCGGCGGCGCTGTCGCTGGTCGTGGTCGGGGTGCTGCTCCGAGTCAGGGGTCCGCGGCGGCGATGACGGCCAGGAACCGCTCGCCGTACCTGTCCGCCTTGGCCGCCCCGATGCCCGGCACGCGCATCAGCCCCATCGTGTCGGTGGGGCGGTCAGTGGCCAGGGCGCGCAGCGACGCGTCGTGCAGCACGACATAGGCGGGCACCTTGGCCTCTTCGGCGATGCGGGCCCGTTCGGCCCGCAGGGCCTCGAACAGCGCCTGGTCGGCCGGCGCCAGCGTCGCCGGTGCGGCACCCGCTGCCTGCCCGCGACCGGTGCTGCCCGAACCGTCCCGGCTGCGACCGGCTCGGCGAGCGGGCGCGTCGGGCTCGCGGGGCAGCCGCCGCAGCCGCAGCTGGCGGTCCCCGGACAGCACGGCCCGGGCGTCGGGGGTGAGCCGAAGCGCGCCGTAGGCGGAGGCGTCCGGGCGCAGCAGCCCGGCGGCCACCAGCTGGCGTACCACGCCCCGCCACTCCCGGGGGTCCAGGTCGGCCCCGACCCCGAAGGTGGGCAGCTCGTCGTGCCCGTGCTGGGTGACCTTCGGCGTGCGGGTTCCACGGACGACGTCGATCAGGTGGCCGGCACCGAACCTCTGCCCGGTGCGGATCGCCGCCGACAGCAGCTTCTGCGCCGCCACCGTCGCGTCCCACAGCACCGGCGGGTGCAGGCACACGTCGCAGTTGCCGCAGGGGGCCGACTGCTCACCGAAGTAGGCGAGCAGCACCTGGCGGCGGCAGCTGGCGGCCTCGGCGTAGCCGAGCATCGCATCCAGCTTGATCGCCTCGACCCGCTTCTGCTCCTCCCCGGCGGTCGAGCCGTCGATCCAGCGCTGCTGGGTGACCACGTCGTCGAGGCCGTAGACCATCCACGCGTGCGCGGGCTCGCCGTCCCGGCCGGCCCGGCCCGTCTCCTGGTAGTAGCCCTCCAAGGACTTCGGCATGTCGAGGTGGGCGACGAACCGCACGTCGGGCTTGTCGATGCCCATCCCGAACGCGATGGTCGCCACCACGACGACGCCGTCCTCGCGACGGAACCGGCTCTGCGCCTCGCGCCGCTGCTCGCCGTCCATGCCGGCGTGGTAGCCGATCGCGTCGACGCCGCGCCCGCGCAGCCACGCCGCGGTCTGGTCGACCTTGCGCCGCGATCCGCAGTAGACGATGCCGGCCTCGTCCTCGTGCTCGGCCAGGAAGGCGGCGAGCTGGCCGCGGGCATCGCGCCGTTCGGTCACCGTGTAGCAGATGTTGGGCCGGTCGAAGCTCGACACGAACTCGGCCGCGTGCGCCAGCGCGAGCCGGTGGTGCATCTCGGCCCGGGTGAGCGCGTCGGCGGTGGCGGTCAGGGCGATCCGGGGCACGTCGGGGAGCCGCTCGTGCAGCTCTGCCAGCCGCAGGTACTCGGGCCTGAAGTCGTGGCCCCACTGGCTGACGCAGTGCGCCTCGTCGATCGCGAGCAGCGCGACGCCGGCTCGGGCGTGCAGCGACTCCAGCAGCGCCAGGAAGCCGGGGCTCAGGGCGCGTTCGGGTGCCACGTAGAGCAGGTCGAGCTCCCCCGCGGCGGCCGCGCGGGCCACCGTCGCCGCCTCGTCGGGCGAGAGCGAGGAGTTGAGGAACGCCGCCCGCACGCCGACCAGCCGTAGCGCGTCGACCTGGTCCTGCATGAGCGCGATGAGAGGTGAGACCACCACCCCCGTCCCGGCACGGACGAGCGCGGGGATCTGGTAGCACAGCGACTTGCCGCCGCCGGTGGGCATGAGCACGAGCGCGTCGCCGCCGGCGACGACGTGCTCGACGATCGCCTGCTGCGCCCCCCGGAACCGCTCGAACCCGAACACGTCGCGCAGCACCTCGGACGGGGGCCGCCCGCCGGGCACGGGTCCGGCAGGGGCGGTCGGGACGGTCATCGCAGGGATGCTGCCATGCAGGCTCGACACCGCCCGCACGCCCCACCGTGGTGGGTGCGAGCGAGGACGGCCACGAGCAGGGCACGATCACCCCCTTCGGCTCGACCCGCCCGTGGCCGACGTGACCGAGCGCGCCACGCGCGGGAGAGCCGGCTCGGCGCGTCCGGGCCCGCAGGCTCGCCTTCCGGGACTCCCCGATCAGCCCGGCGGTCTGCCGACACCGCGACCCGCCCGGCAGGTGCGCTGGTCCGGTCCTCCCGCTCCCGGTCGCGGGGCCGGCCACCGCGGCGGCGGGACGTCGCACCCGCCTGCTTCCTCCCCTGCTTTCGGCCGCGCATCCAGATGTCGAACAGCCCGCGAAGAGACGCTGACGGGGGCGCGGCCGTGTCGTACGGTGCGGCGGATGAGCCGGCGGCGGTCCTACTGGCCCGCGGTCGGCTGCGCGTTCGTCGTGGCGCTGGCGGTGCGGGTCGCCGTCGCGGTCTCCGACCAGGTGCCGACCGCGGATGCCACGGCATTCCTCACCTCGGGGGACAGCCTGCTCGCGGGTCAGGGGTACGCCCGCTACGGCATCGTCGAGACCTCCGTGGCCCCCTTGGTCCCGACCATGCTGGCGGCGCTGGCCCGGCTGAGCGGGGACCCGACGCGCGGCTTCTCCGCCCACCACGTGCTGTGGGGCACGGTGCTGGTGCTGCCGGTCGCCGCGATCGCACGCGCCGTCGGCGGACCGCGCGCCGGTTGGCGGGCCGCGTGGGTGGTCGCGCTGTGCCCCGGGCTGGTCGTGGCCGCCGGGATCGACGGCGGCGGCTCCGAGCTGCCCGCGGTGGTGGCGCTGGCGAGCGCGCTGGCGTTCGTCGTCAGCCGACAGGCGGTGCCGGACGGCTGGCGCGCCGTCGCGGTCGGGATGGCCTGCGGCCTGGCCTACCTGTTTCGGGCCGACGCCCTGCCCGCCGCCCTCGTGGTGCTCGCCGGCCTCGTGGTGCGGCTGTGGCGGGACCACCGGGCCGTCGCCGCCGGCAGCAGCGGGGTGCGGGCCGGGCCACCGCGGCCACGTCCCGCGCCGCGGGCGGTGGTCGGCGTGCTGCTCGCCGTCACCGCTGCCGTTGCCGTCGCGACCCCCTGGCCGGCATGGGTGCACGCAGAGACGGGACGCTGGCAGCTGACCGGCAAGGCCAGCGACACCTCGCTCGCAGGCTGGGAGGCGCTGGCCCGCCACGACCGGCTCGAGCGCGACGCGCTGCTGTACCGCCTGGATGACTCCGGCGAGATCGTGCGTCGGCAGCAGCAGTCCCTCGTCGCACTCGTGGCCGAGGACCCCGAGTCGTTCCTAGCCGTGCAGCGTGCCAACGTCACGATGCTCGTGGACCAGACCGTGCGTCCCGACGCGCGCTGGCCGGCCCCGGTGCGGCTGCCCCCGACGTGGCAGCTCGTGCCGCTGCCCGGGCTGCTGCTCGCCGGCTGGGTCCTCTGGCGCCGCCGCCGGGACCAGCGGGTCCAGCTGCTCGCCGCCGTCGCCGCCACCAACGTCGCGGTGACGCTCGTGTTCTTCGTCCAGGACCGCTACCTGGCGCCCTCGGTCGCTGTCGCCTGCGGGCTCGTCGGCGTCGGTCTGGCCGACCTGCCCTCACCGCTGCTGCGCCGGAGCGTGCAGGCGGTGCTGGCCGCGCTCGCCGTCCTGGCGCTGGCGGCCGGCACCGCTGGGCCGGGGGGCCTGCTCGACCGCCCCGAGCCCACCGAGCAACGCGCGGTCGGGCAGGTGCTGGCACGGGAGACCGGACCCGACGACAAGGTGATGACCCGGTCGATGACCGTGCGCTACTACCTCGGCCGGCGCACCGTGCCCTTCCCCTACGGCACCGCGCCGCAGGTGATCGACTACGCCTGCCGCAAGGGCGTCGACCACGTCGTGGTGGACGACAAGGTGGCCGAGCTGCGCCCGTCGCTGGCACCCTGGCTCGGGCCCGGCCCGTGGCCGCGGCTCCGCCTCGAGCACGAGCTCACCGTGGACGGGCGCACCGCACGTGTGTTCGCGGTTCGCTGCCCGGCGCCGCAGGTCCTGCAAGCGGCCGGGCCTGCGGCGGGGGACGGGCGCAGCGACCGCTAGGGCTAGCGTTCGTGCCGTGCCGACCGACGACCCGCGTGCCCGCGCCGTCGACGCGCTCACGGCCGCCTCCCTCGCCGGTGTCGTCGACCTGGTCGCTTGGCCCGAGGTCCCCGCCGGCGGGCACGTGGAGGACCCCGGGACGGCCGTCGTCGTGGTCGCCAACGCCGACGGTCGCGCCCGGCTCACCCCGGCGGGCACGCAGGTGCTCGAGGGCCGCGACCCGGTGGCCGACCAGGACCCGCGCGCGTTCCTGCCCTACGAACGGGAGGTGGCCGACCCCTCCCCGCCCAACGCCCGCAACGCCTACCCGCTGGCGCGGGAGCGACTGGCCCGCGTCTTCGCCGACCCCGATCGCTCACCCGACCTCGTCGTGGTGCACACCCCACGGCACTACTGGCCTGAGGCGGGCGGCCACGTCGGCGAGCACGGCTCGCTCGACGTCGTGCAGTCCCGGGCACCGCTGCTGGTCAGTGCGCCCGGGCTGCCGGCCCGCGGCGTGCTGGAGGGCTGGGCCCGAGTCGTCGACGTCGCGCCGACCCTGGCCGCCCTCGCCGGCGTCCCGGCCGAGCAGCACCTCGACGCCGCAGGCCGTCGGCTCGACGGGCGGGTGGTCGAGGCGCTGGTTCCGTGCGACGTGGCCCCGGCCCGGTGGGTGGTGGGTCTGCTCTGGGACGGGGCGCACTGCGGCGAGCTGCTCGCCATGGCCGCCGCCGGGACGCTGCCGGGGGTGGCCCGGCTGCTCGAGCGCGGGAGCGCGCTGGACGGGGGCGCGCTGGCGGAGTTCCCGAGCGTCACGCTGGCCAACCACACCTGCCTGCTCACCGGGGTGGGCGTGCACCGGCACGGGATCCTCGGCAACGCCTACCGGGAGCGGGCACCGCGCCGCACGGTGGTGACGAACACCGGGTCGGCCTGGCACCTGGCCGACAGCTGGATGCGGCCGGCGGCAGCCACCGTCTTCGACCTGGTGGCCCGGACGGACCGGGAGGCGACCACGGCGTGCGTGAACGAGGCCGTCGACCGGGGCGCGACCACCTCCACCATGCAGCTCATCCGGGCCAGCGGGTCGGCCGGTGGCGCCGACGACCTCGGCCACCTGCTGCCCGACCCGGTGGCCTCGCCGTTCCTGGAGTCCGTGGACGCACTCGCAGACCCCTACTACTCCTGGTGCACCCAGGTCGACGACGCCGGCCTGCAGCAGGCGCTGCAGGCGTGGGCGAACCCGTCGGACGCGCCCCGGCTCACCTGGTGGTCGGCCACCGTCACCGACGCCGGCCACCACGGCGGTGGACCTCGTTCGGCGCTGGCGGCCCAGTCGTTCCGGGAGGCCGACCGACGGCTGCAGGCGCTGCTGGACCACCTCGACCGCCTTGGTGTCTGCGACGAGGTGGCCTTCCTGCTCACCGCCGACCACGGCTTCGAGGGCTGTGACCCGGCGGTGCGCGGAGAGTGGGATGGCGCCCTGGCCCAGGCCGGCGTACCCGTCGCGGATGTGGGCCCGGGGTTCGTCTACCTGGAGCCGTGAGCGTGCCCTGCGAACGTCCCCCCGACGCGGGACGTTGGGGGGCCCGGCACAGGACCATCGGCAGAGTCTTGGTTCGGCGTCGCGGCTAGGGTGGGCCATGCCCGCCGCGGACGGGTGGTCAGCACTGCCGCGCATCCCAGCGCGTCCGTCGCCCCTCTCGTTCATCCGGCGTCGCCCTGCCCCTGCTTCGCATCGGATGTGATAATGCCTTCTCAGACTGGTCAGTCCCTCGAGCCGAGGTACCCAGGCATCCCCTCCGTCATCAACGGCAACGGCGCGCTGGCACACGTCATGCGCCACGTCTGCGGAGGGGTGATCGGCTACCCGATCACCCCCTCGACCGAGATCTCCGAGCTCTACGAGGCCGCCCGCGCCGAGGGCGGGGTCAACGTCTGGGGCAAGCACCCCTTCTTCTTCGAACCCGAAGGCGAGCACTCGGCCCAGAGCGGAGCTCTCGGCGCGGCGCTGACCGGTGGGCAGTTCATCTCCAACGCCTCCTCCAGCCAGGGCATCCTCTACGCGCTCGAGTCGCACTACGTCACCGTCGGCAAGAAGATCGGCGGGTTCGTCCTGCAGGTCGCCGCCCGGGTGGTGAGCAAGCACAGCCTCAACGTGATGGCCGGACACGACGACGTGTAAGCCCTGCTCGGTGCCGGCTACACGATCCTGTTCGGCTCCAACGCCCAGGAGGCGGCCGACCTCGCCGCGATCGCCTACCGCACCTCCTCGCTCTCGCTCATCCCGGTCGCCAACGCCATGGACGGCTTCGCCACCAGCCACGTGCTCTCCGAGGCGCACATGCCCGAGCCCGAGCTGCTGCGCGAGTACCTCGGTGACCCGGCCGGACGCATCCCGTGCCCGACGGTGGCCCAGGAGCTGCTGTTCGGTGCCAAGGGCCGGGTGTTCCAGCTGACCCAGTACCTCGAGCGGCACTCCGCCGACTTCCGCCCGGACGACCTGATCGCCCTGTCCGGCTTCCTCGGCACGCACGCCGAGGCGGTCGAGGCCGACGCCACCGGGGCGCTGCTGCCCGAGACCTTCGACCTGGTGCCACCGGAGCTGCACGGGCAGTGGCGGCGGCAGTGGCGAGGCGCCATGCCCAAGGGCACCCGTCAGCTGGTGCCCGCGCTGGTCGACGTGCACAACCCCGGCCTCACCGGGCCGGTGCAGAACCAGCCCGACTTCCAGGCCGGCGCCGTCGACCACCGCACCCACTTCGCCAGCGCCGTGCCCGACCTGGCCCGCCAGGCGATGGCCGAGTACTCCGCGCTCACCGGCCGCACCTACGAGCCGGTGCACACCTACGACACCGACGACGCCGACTACGTGATGATCGGCCTCGGCTCGATCACCGACGACGTCCGCGCCGTGCTGCCCCACCTGCGTGCGCAGGGCATGAAGGTCGGCGTGGTGTCGGTCAAGCTGCTCCAGCCGTTCCCCGAGGCCGAGGTCGTGCAGGCGCTGCGAGGCGCCAAGGCCGTCACCGTGCTCGAGCGCTCCGACCAGACCGCGCTCACCTCGTTCGTCACCCAGGCACTGTTCAAGGCGCGCGCGAACGCCGACGGCACGCAGTACCCCGGCATCCCGGCCATCGACGCCGTGCCGAGGCTCACCACGGCCATCTTCGGCCTCGGCGGCCACGACGTGCAGCCCCGGCACCTGGTCGCCGCCTACAAGCACATGGCGCAGGCGGTCGAGGGGGATGCGCCCGCAGCGCCGCTGGTCTACCTCGGGTCGCAGTTCTTCAGCGCGGACGCCTCCGGCAGCCTGGCCCAGGCGCAGGAGCGGCTGCGCGCCGCCTACCCCGAGACCGAGCTGATGGCCCTGCAGACCGAGCCCAACCCGGTGCTGCTGCCGGCTTCGGCGATGCGCATCCGGTTCCACTCCGTGGGCGGGTACGGCACGGTCGCCACCGGCAAGCTGCTCACCGACGTGCTCGCCGGCGTGCTCGACATGCACAGCAAGTCCGCCCCCAAGTACGGGTCGGAGAAGTCGGGCGCCCCGACGAACTACTACATCACGCTCAGCCCCGAGCCGGTGCTCATCACCAACGCCGAACTCGAGGACGTCGAGGTGGTCGTCTCGCCCGACCACAAGGCGTTCATCCACACCAACCCGCTGCGCGGCCTGGTCGAGGGCGGCACCTTCATCCTGCAGTCCGACCTCGAGCCGCTCGAGGTCTGGCGCGAGCTGCCGCGCTACGCCCGGCGCACCATCCGGGAGAAGAAGATCCGCTTCCTCGTCCTCGACGCCTTCGAGGTCGCCAAGCGGCACGCCCCGACCCCCGACCTCGAGCTGCGGATGATGGGCATCGCCTTCATCGGCGCGGTCTGCGGGCACGTCGACCGCGTCGTGCAGGGCGCCACCCGCGAGGCCATCGAGACGAAGGTCCGGGCGCAGATCGGCAAGAAGTTCGGCACCAAGGGCGAGGCCGTGGTCGACGCCAACATGCAGGTGATCCACGAAGGCATGGAGGCCACCCGGGTCGTCGACTACGACGCGCGCGAGTTCGTCGCGGTGGACGAGGAGATCGCCCGACCGCACCTGCTGCACAGCGTCGCAGTGTCGGCGGGCATGTGCTCGGTCGGTTCGAGCGCCACCGGGCTGTTCGACGCCGGGTACTACGAGGACATCATCGCCCGCCCGTTCCGCGAGGGGACGATCAGCGAGGCACCGGTCATGCCCGGCATCGGGCTGTTCATGCCGGCCGGCACGGCCGCGTCCAAGGACAAGGGCCTGTTCCGCCGCACCGTGCCGCAGTTCCACCCGGACCTGTGCACCGGATGCCTGGAGTGCACGCTCGCCTGCCCCGACGCGGCCATCCCCACCACCGTGCATCCGCGCGCGGTGCCGAGGACTGCCGACCACGCAACAGCCGGGCTTCGCGCACCCGCACGGTGTCGGCGACCAGCATTGGCAG
>Ga0114938_1002376_pt1 | contig 11955 bp, 11 predicted proteins | sample AshMeaBigSpring_FD_88675 | JGI IMG/M metagenome (GOLD analysis project Ga0114938, IMG submission 88675) | Groundwater microbial communities from Big Spring, Nevada to study Microbial Dark Matter (Phase II) - Ash Meadows Big Spring | ecosystem: Environmental > Aquatic > Deep subsurface >...
CTAAGAACGCCGGAACCGGCCGCTGGCCCTAAGCAGACGCTTGGCAAGGTCGGTGAGGATCAGGTCCAGCAGGACGAAGGCCAGGACCAGCACCGCCAGGTCCCACCAGCCCAGGCCCAGCTCGGCCTTCGCCAGCAGGCCAGGGATCAGGGCCTCGGGGACCTGATCCAGGAGCGGGACAGAGGCGCTGGGCCGATGCCCGCGGCGACGCTTGAGGAAGCTCACCATCAGGTCCCCCACCATGGCCCCCAGGGCAACCTTGAGTCCGAGGGTCCAGTGAAGTCCCAGGGCCAGCCCGGCAAGGGTCGTCCCCGCCAGGGCTACCCCCAGGCCACGCCAGGTCTTGGAAGGCCCGAGCAGGGGCCGGCCGTCGACCCAGACCCGCCCGCCGTCCAGGGGTCGGGCCGGCCCGATTAACAGCCGGAGCAGGGCCGGCAGGCCGTTCGCCAGCAGGATCAGCGCCAGCAGGGTCAGGGTCGCGGACCAATGCGGCGACATGCTCAGCCGAGACCTCGTGCGCCAGGTTCAGGGATGGGCTGCTGCCCCGCCCTGGCCCTCGCCGGCCCCCGCGGCCGGGCGCACGGTGGTAAATCCCAGGGCCTCCCAGTCCTGCAGCCCGCCGCGGTACCACTTGAGCTTGTGCGGGGGGTAGCCGAGGTCCAGCAGGGCCTTGATGTTGGTCGGTGACTGGCCACACCAGGCACCGTTGCAGAACAGGACCAGGGTCTTGGCCCCGCCGAAGCTCCACAGCCCATCGCCACGCACGGCGCCGAAATCGACCTCCAGCAGCTCGGCGATCCCGGCAGGGGAGGCAATGGCGGGATCCAGGCGCGTGTAGGGGATATTCACCGAGCCTGGGATGGTCCCCTGGGCGGTCCAGTCGGGCGTCCGGGAGTCGATCACCAGGACCCCCTCATCGCCCGCGGCCACCCGGCGCAGATAGCCGATCAGCTCCAGCTCGCCGATGGTCTCGACCCCGCGGGGCATCAGCATGGGCTGGACGCAGAAGGGGGGGCAGGGACGCGCCGTCTGATTGTAGGGCGGCTCCACCGTGTGCGCCGGGTCCTGATGTCGCATCAGGGTCACGGGATGCCCCTCGTGGCGGAGCTGGACATAGGGCAGATCCTCGGCGATGCGCACCCGAAGGTTATCAAGATCGAAGACGTCGTCGGCGGTATTGGCGGCCTGTGCCAGGGCCGGGAACAACAGACACAGGAAAGCCGGGGCAAGCAGGGCGCGTTCTGGGTGCATGGGGACTCCCGTCGGGTAACGTTGGACGTTGTTCGGGTTAAGGTGCAACAAGGCTGGCGGATTCTGGCGCTGTTGCAAGGTCGCCAATACTGGGGATTAGTCCCGCTCCAGGACCTCCGCCCACAGGGCCTGGTAGGCCTGGGCGGCGGGGCAGGCCGGGGCATAGGCCGGCAGCGGCAGCCGGTGGACGCCCATGTACTCGACATCCGCGGCCAGGGGGATGGGCGTGCGCAGCATGTGCGGATAGCGCGCGGTCACCTGCTCCATGAGCCCGGCTTGCAGCGGCAGGGACGCATTGACCATGGAAAAGAAAGGCAGGACCTCGAGCCCTGAGGCCCGCACATGGTCGGCGAGAAAGCCGGTGAGCTGGTCAAGAGTGCGCGCCGAAAGGGTCGTGGGAACGGTCGGGACCAGGAGCTGGTCGGCGGCCCGAAAGACGTTCTCGGAGAGCAGGGAGACACTCGGTGGGCAGTCCAGGAAGACCGTGTCATAGGCCTCCGCCAGCGGCCTGAGCAGGCGCAGGAGCTGCTTGGTCGGGCGCTTGGCGTCCTCCAGCATCAGGTCCATGTTGCGCAGCGAAAAGTCCCCCGGTAGCAGGTCCAGCCCCGCGAAGTCAGTGGCCTTGACCAGGTCGTCGAGGTCCGCTCGGCCCTGGGCGAGGGACTTGCCGCCCCCCTTCACCTTGGGCTTGACGCGCAGGTAAAAGGTCGCCGCCGCCTGGGGGTCCAGGTCCCAGATCAGGGTCCGGCTGCCGCCAGCGGCCGCCAGATAGGCCAGATTGACCGCGGTCGCCGTCTTTCCGACCCCACCCTTGATGCTGTAGACCGCGATGATCTTCAAGACACGGGCCCCAGGTCGGGTTGCGGATCGGGTGTCGGCCCCGGGCCGAGCTGCGGGTCCAGCTCACGCCTGGGCCGGAAGAGGCCGCGAAACAGGGCCCTGCCCTGCTCCGAGTCGAAGCCCTGGAAGGTCGCGGCAAAGGCCTCCCGCGCGGCCTCCTGGCGCCGCAGCAGGTCGGCCACCAGGGCTCCCATAGCGAGCAGGGCCCTGGTATCGGCGATGCCATCCGCGTGCATGCGGGCAGCCATGTCCCGCAGATGATCGGCCTGGACCGCCAGGTCCTGGAAGCTGCCCAAGTTGTCGAGCAGGGTCTTGAGCAGCTTGATGGCCCCGCCGATGCCCTGCCCCGGATACAGGCTCTGGAAAAACTCCATCAGGTAGCGGAGCTTCTTGCAGCTCTTGCGCAGCTCGTGCATCTCCGCGGCGGGGGAGTCGGCGTCGATGGCGCGCCCCTCCTTGCGCACCCGCCGGACCATGCGCCAGATGCGCTCGTCGGCCAGCTCCTTGACCGGCCTGGCCGCATTGACGGGCTCGGGGTCCGCCGCCACGGGCTCGGTGAGGGTGCGCCGCCAGTCGCTCAGCAGGGTCGCCATGGCGGGGGAGTCCAGGGCATCCACCAGCCGCTCCTGCTCCTCGGCGTAATGGGACAGGATGAAGGCGCGCAGGGGCTCCAGGTCGCTGCCCATGGCTCGCGGCAGGCTTTTTTGATACGTACCGAAGTCGAGCAGGTACACGTCCAGGTCGCGCACCGGCCCCGTCACCTGCTGGAGCCAGGCGAAGCGGGCCTTGAAGTCCTCCTCCACCGACGCGGGCAGCACCCCGGGGATCTGGGACAGGGCCGCCCGGGTCCGCCGGGTGGCCACCCGCAGGTCGTGGAGGAACTCGCTGTCCAGGTTCTCCCGGGTCCCCAGGATGTTGGCCTCCAGGGTAGCGAGCAGGCCGAGCAGGATCTCGCGGGCGGCCGCCTCGGCGCGCTGGGCGGGGTCGAGCCGATAGGCCAGCTTGGAGGAATAGCCCCCCGGGGGCCGCTCGCCGGTCTCCAGGGCCTCGAGCACCAGGGGTCGCGGTGCCGGCCCCAGGCCAAGGTCCTCGGCCAGCCAGGTCGCTAGGGCCCCCGCCTCTGCCTCATAGCCCTTCAGCGGCAACACGCGCAGGCGCGAGGACAGGGTGCCGTGGAGGGCCTGGACACCCTGGCGGTACTCCTCGACCACCAGCCGGACCAGGGTCTTGTCTTCCTCGTCCAGCATCCGCAGGGCCTGGGTCGCCACCTCCAGCTCGACGACCGGGAGCAGGCGGCGCACCCCGACGGCGGCCAGTACGGGCCCGCGGACCGGGCCCGGCGGCAGGTCCCGTGCCAGCCCCGGGGCCTCATCGATCGCCTGCTCCAAAACCGCCCCATCGCCGGTCAGGTCGTGCCACAGGAGCCAGCGATTGCCGCCCTCCAGACGCTCCTCGATGGCCCCCCCGGCGAGGTAGGCACCCCAGTCGAAGCTGTCCAGCAGCCGCATCGAGGCCAGCCGCGGTGGCTCCTCCGAAAAGCGCCAGCCGCCCTGTGACAGGACCTCTGCAAGCCACAGCCCACCCCCCGGAGGAAGTAGGTAGTCCTGGGATCGTTCGTGCATCTTGTACCCTCAAACGCACTTGCGTCAGTACGTTATTCCCACTCCGCGTGTTTGAGACCGAGGCTGCGGGTATTCTCGGAGACGTCGCGCTTGAGTTTGTCCGAGGCACCCTCCGGGAAGTCCGCGGAGATCTCCACCACGACCCGCACCGCAGCACTGGGGTCCGACGACAGGAGCGCGATGGTCTCGTCGGCAAGCCCCACCAGACGCAGGGCCGTATCCTCTGGAACGTCCGCATGGGGGGTGAAACAGTGGACCACGTCGAAGAAGGCGGCCCTGCCGAGGGCGCGCTTCACGGCCTCGGCCATCTCTCCCCGCACCACCGGGACGGTCTCGAACGCCTCCTCGGTGGCAACCGGCTTCCATAGATCCTGCACAGGCCCGAACCGCCTTTCCAGGGCGCAGTGCCCCCATGCCGCGCTGACTGCCCGCCTCGACATCCGACTCCGGAGGGCGGTCGGGGAAGCGGCCATCTCGGCCGCTCACGGCGGGCGGGACGCCCCCCATTATTCGAACAGGCTCCCCTGGTGCGGCGCCGGGGTCGCGCTGGCGGCGAATTCGATGCCGCTCCAACTGGTGATGATCTCGTTGTCTGCTCGGGCATCCTCGGCCCACCCGGCCCGCTCGCAGAATCTCCTGAAGATGGCGTTGAATGGGGTTGGGAAGGCGGAAGGCGCCGGGTCTGGGCCTTATCCATCCCTTCCTTGACGGAGACGAGCCGTTCCGGGCTCATGGTCTCCAGGGCCGGGGCATTGCGGTCGACGAGGGCGCGCAGATGGTCGTGGTCGAGGGCCTGGCCGTGAATGGTGACGATGACCTCCGGGTTGCCGAGTATCCCCGCAATCCTGGCGTGCAGGTAGTTCAGGGCGTCGCGGTGCTCCGGGAAGACGATGAGCGTGCGTTGCCGCCCCGAGGCGTCGCGCAGCCGATCGCGCATGTGGGGCTTGGCCTCGCAGGCAAGCTGGAAGCTGGCGCCGTCGCCATCGAAGGGACGCTCGGCGGTGGCGATCTGGACCGAAGACTCGTCGTCGCGCGAGAGCAGGCGCTCCTTGATCGCGCCGTCGGGGTTGCGATAGACGCGCTGGACGCTGCCCTCGCCGATGGGCACCACGGCCGCGACGGAGACGCTTTGGCTGGGCTCGATGCCGCCAAGGGTCTGCCCTGCCTGTATCTCTTCGCGTGTCACGCCGATGGTGCTCGTCCTGTCAGCGAATTGGCCCATGGGGCTACGCATCGCCCTGGCCGACTGGACGAACCCTGGCGAACGATACCCCCTCGCAGCGAGGATGTGGCCCCCGGCGGCCGCCCGGTCAGCCTGAGGGTGGCGCCACGGCGACCCCCCACCATCTCCCCCACATTGCCGTGGCTCGGCATTATGGCTGATGGGTCAGGGTCTGTCCCCCGCTGGGGGACGGAACCGCCTGCCGGTTCCCAACGGTAACCCAAATCGTCTATGGTGGGGCACCGGACTTCAGACCCACCCGAGGTACCAACCCATGTCCAAGCTCGATCGGCTCAAGACCATGACCACGGTGGTTGCGGATACCGGCGACTTCGAGGCCATTGCCCGGTACAGGCCCCAGGACGCCACCACCAACCCGTCCCTCCTCTACAAGGCGGCCCAGATGCCCCAGTACCGGCACCTGGTGGAGGATGCGGCGGCCTTCGGCAGGGCCAAGGGGAGCGACGCCGAGACCAGGGCCCGCTGGACCATGGAACGACTGGCGGTGAACTTTGGGGCCGAGATCCTCAGGGTGGTTCCGGGGCGGGTCTCGACGGAGATCGACGCGCGCATGTCCTTCGACCCAGAGGGGACCCTGCGCCGCGCCGAGGAGTTGGTGGAGCTCTACGACCAGGCCGGGATCGACTCGGATCGCGTCCTGTTCAAGATCGCCTCCACCTGGGAGGGCATTTCCGCCGCCGAGCGCTTGGAGCGCCGCGGTATCCATTGCAACCTGACCCTGTTGTTCAGCTTCCCCCAGGCGGTGGCCTGTGCCGATGCCGGGGCGACCCTGATCTCGCCCTTCGTCGGGCGCATCCTCGACTGGTACAAGGAGGCCGAGCATGTCGCCGGCTACCCCGCGGAAGAGGACCCAGGGGTCCGCTCGGTCACCCGCATCTTCAACTACTACAAGGCCCACGGCTACAGCACCGTGGTCATGGGGGCGAGCTTCCGAAATGTGGATGAGATCCTGGAGCTGGCCGGTTGCGACTACCTGACCATCGCCCCACCGTTGCTCGCCGAGCTGGACGCCAGCGATAGCGATGTCCCTCGCAAGCTGGACCCGGACAAGGCGGCCGGCATGACCATTGAGCGGGTCCTCTACGACGAGAAGCGCTTCCGCTGGGACCTGAACGAGGATGCCATGGCCACCGCCAAGCTCGCCGAGGGCATCCGGCTGTTCGCCGCCGACACCCTCAAGCTGGAGCGTTTCACCCACGAGATCTGCCAGAACTGCTAACGCGCGATCGCCTGGCCGCAAGCGAGCGCAAGAGGACAGGACCCTCGGACGGTGGCCCCTTGGCCGCAGCGAGCCACCCTGCCCCGGGGCCGACCCAATCTCTCAGTCGCGCCCATCTGCGGCCAAGAAAGACCATGCACCAGCCGCGTAAGCGCTTCGGCCAAAACTTCCTCCACGACCCGGGCGTCATCGCCCGCATCATCGCCGCCATCGCGCCGCAGCCCGGAGAGCGCTTGGTTGAGATAGGCCCGGGGCGCGGGGCCATCACGGCCGGACTCCTGGGGGCGGCGGGGCGCCTGGACGTGGTGGAGATCGACCGCGACCTGATCGGCCCCCTGGCCGAGCGCTTCGCCGCTGAGGGGGGGCTGGCCATCCACAGCGCCGACGCCCTGAGCTTCGACCTCTGTGCCCTCGCCGCCCAGGGCCCCCGGCTGCGCCTGGTCGGCAACCTGCCCTACAACATCTCCACGCCCCTGCTGTTCCGTTTCCTGGAGCAGGCCGAGTGCATCCAGGACATGCACCTGATGCTGCAACGGGAGGTGGTGGAGCGCATCGCCGCCGAGCCCGGCGGCAAGACCTACGGGCGGCTTTCCGTGATGATCCAGGCCTTGTGCCAGGTCAGGCCCCTGTTCACCATAGGCCCAGGGGCCTTCACCCCAGCGCCCAAGGTCGACTCGGCCTTCCTGCGTCTGCACCCCTACCGGCCACTCCCCCACCCCATCGCCGATGCAGGGACCCTGTCGCGCCTGGTGGCCCGGGCCTTCTCCCAGCGGCGCAAGACCCTGCGCAACACCCTGAAGGACACCCTCCCACCTGGTCTCTTGGAGTCCCAGGGCATAGACCCAGGGCAGAGGGCGGAGGAGATCCCGGTCGAGGCCTATATCCGCCTCGCCAATGCGGCTTGGAATCTCGCGGCCTTGCCCAGAGATTAACCGCTCGACACAAGGTTTTTTGCGGCCAGGCCCCTGGGGCCGGGCGGCTGAGCGGCGGAGGTGCGATGACTGATCGAGACGCAGCGGACACTGGCGAGCCCTTGGAACCGGCGGCCGGCGAACAGGCCAAGGGCGAGACCGGCGGCACCGTGCTGGCCAGGGCCACCGATGTCCTGCCCCCCCAGATCCACCTCCTGCCGGTTGCCTCCCGCCCCTTCTTCCCCGGCCAGGCGGTCCCCCTGGTCATGGACGCGGAGCATTGGGCCGCAACCCTCAAGGCGGTGGGCGAGACCGACCATCGCATCCTCGGGGTGATCCTGGTGGAGGGCGATGCCTCGGAGCAGGCAACCTTCGACGAGTTCCGCAGGGTTGGCACGGCCTGCCGCGTCCACCGGGTCCACCAGCAGGAGGGTCACCTACAGGTCCTGGTCGAGTGTCTGCAGCGCTTCCGCCTGGAGACCTGGGTCTCCCGGGAGGCACCCTTCGCCGCCCGGGTGGCCTATATCCCCGAGCCCGCGGGTCCGCCGGACGAGCAGGTCAAGGCCTATGCCATGGCGGTCATCAATACCATCAAGGAGCTGCTGCCGCTCAACCCCCTCTATGTGGAAGAGCTGCGGATGTTCCTCGACCGCTTCGGCCCGGAGGACCCCTCCCACCTCGCAGACTTCGCCGCCAGCCTGACCACCTCCACCAAGACCCAGCTCCAAGAGGTCCTCGAGGCCACCGAGCTCTTACCGCGCATGGAGAGGGTTCTGGTCCTCCTCAACAACGAGCTGGAGCTGGCCCGTGCCCAGCAGAAGATCCGCCACAGCGTCGAGGAGCGGATGCACAAGCAGCAGCGGGAGTTCTTCCTGCGCGAGCAGCTCAAGGCGATCCAGAAGGAGCTGGGGCTGGCCAAGGACGACCGCACCGCGGAGATCGACAAGTTCAAGGCCCGCCTGGCAAAGCTGACGCTGAGCGAAGAGGCCAACAAGCGGATCACCGACGAGATGGACAAGATGGCCATGCTGGAGACGGGCTCGCCTGAGTACGCCGTCACCCGCAACTACCTGGACTGGATCACCCTGCTCCCCTGGGGTGTCCACTCCCCGGACAAGCTCGACCTCAAGCGGGCCAGGCGCGTCCTCGACCGCGACCACTACGGGCTGGATGACGTCAAGACCCGCATCCTGGAGTTCCTCGCCGTGGGCATCCTCAAGGGCGAGGTGTCAGGCTCCATCATCCTGTTGGTGGGGCCACCCGGGGTGGGCAAGACCTCCATCGGGCGGTCCATCGCCGATGCCCTGGGCCGGCGCTTCTACCGGTTCTCCCTGGGCGGGATGCGCGACGAGGCCGAGATTAAGGGCCACCGGCGCACCTACATCGGCGCCATGCCGGGCAAGTTCCTCCAGGCAGTCAAGGACGCCGGGACCGCCAACCCCGTGATCATGCTCGATGAGATCGACAAGATCGGGGCCTCCTACCACGGGGACCCGGCCTCGGCCCTGCTGGAGGTCCTGGACCCGGAGCAGAACGTCGATTTTCTCGACCACTATCTGGACCTGCGATTCGACCTGTCCAAGGTCCTGTTTGTCTGCACCGCCAACCAGTTGGACAGCATTCCTGCCCCGCTGCTGGATCGGATGGAGGTCATCAACCTGGCCGGCTACATCGCCGCGGAGAAGCTCCAGATCGCCAAGAAGTACTTGCTGCCCCGCCAGATCGAAAAGGCCGGACTGGCCAAGGGCGCCGTGCGCCTGGATCAGGCGACGCTCCGCGCCCTCATCGAGGGCTGGGCACGGGACGCGGGGGTCAGGCGCCTGGAGAAGCAGTTGGGCAAGATCGTGCGCAAGGCGGCCGTCAGAATCCTGGAAGGTGGCGAGACGCCGATCAAGGTGGGCTCGGACGACCTCAAGGACTACCTGGGCAGCCCGGTCTTCCGCGACGAGCGCAAGCTCGCCGGTCCCGGGGTAGTCACCGGGCTCGCCTGGACCGCCATGGGTGGGGCGACTCTGTCCATCGAGGCGGCCCGGATCCACGAGGCCAGCCGCGGCTTCAAGCTCACCGGCCAACTCGGCGACGTGATGAAGGAGTCGGCCGAGATCGCCTACGGCTATGTACAGGCCCATGCGGCCGAGCTTGGCCTAGATCCGGCCTATTTCGAGAAGGCCTTCATCCATCTCCACGTCCCCGCCGGGGCCACCCCCAAGGACGGGCCCTCCGCCGGCATCACCATGGCCTCGGCCCTGCTATCGCTGGCCCTGGGCCAACCGGTGCGGCGCATCGCCATGACCGGGGAGCTGACCCTCACCGGCGAGGTCTTCCCCATCGGCGGGGTGCGCGAGAAGCTGATCGCCGCGCGCCGGGCCGGGGTCAAGGAGATCCTGCTTCCCGAGGACAACCGCGGCGAGTACGAGGAGGTCCCCGAGCATGTGCGCAAGGGGCTCAGCATCCACTTCGTCTCCCGCTTCGAGGAGGTGGTGCCCCATCTGTTCGAAGGGCGCGCTGGCGCTTCCCGCCGAAAGGTGGGGCGGTCCGCATAGGGCGGAACCTATCAGCCGGTTCCTCCTGATCGGGGCTTCAGGGTGGCGGATCGCCCTCCGGGCATCCGCCCTACCGCAGGTCCTCCAGGCACTGCTCCAGCGAGATCCGCCAGTCCGGAAGCGCGAGCCCGAAGGTATCCCAGAGCTTGCTGTTGTCGAGCACGGAGTAGGCTGGGCGGCGGGCCGGGGAGCGATACTCGGAAGAGGGAATCGGCAGGAGCCGGCACCCGAGACCACTGGCATCGAGGATCGCCTTGGCGAACCCGTACCAGCTCGTCTCCCCACCGGCCGTGACGTGGTAGAGTCCGGCGACCCGCTCCAAGTCCACCTCGCGGCGCAGCACCCGATGCAGTGTTTGGGCCGTGACCTCGGCGAGCATCCGACTCCAGGTCGGCGCACCGACCTGGTCGTCCACCACCCTCAGCTCGTCTTTCTCCGCAAAGAGACGCAGCATGGTGAGCAGAAAGTTCTGCCCCCGGACCCCATAGACCCAACTGGTCCGCAGGACGATGGCGGACACACCGCTCTCCAGGAGGAAGCGCTCGCCGGCGAGCTTGGTGGACCCATAGACGCTCAATGGGCGCGGCTCATCGTCTTCCCGATAGGGCCTGGTGGCATCGCCGGAGAAGACGAAATCCGTCGAGTAGTGGACGACGGGGACGCCACGGTCCTTGAGCAGCCCCCCCAGGATACGCAGGGCCTCGGCGTTGATCTGGTGGGCCAGAGAGGCATCCGCCTCGGCCCGGTCCACCGCCGTGTAGGCCGCGGCGTTCACCACCGCATCCGGTGCGGCCTCCTCCACCACCCGCGTCAGCGACGCGGCATCGGCGAGGTTGATCGTCGGGCCATACTCACCCTCAAGGGAGGCGGAGATAAGCTCCCCGAGGGGCGCGAGGCTACGGCGCAGCTCCCAGCCGACCTGGCCATTGGCACCGATGAGCAGGATGCGGGGCAGTTTCGCGACTGGGCCCATGTCAGACCTCTTGGTAGGGTGGCAGGCGGTCGGTGGGTATGTCACGCAGCAGGGCCCCGTTGCGGTCCTTGTCGGACAACAGGGGCTCGCCGTCCAGGGGCCAGGCGACCCCGATGTCCGGGTCGTTCCAGCTCAGGCTGACCTCGGTCTCCGGATGATAGAGATCGGTGCACTTGTAGGTGAACAGGGCGTCGGCCCCGGTCACCAGGTAGCCATGGGCGAAGCCCGCCGGGACCCAGAGCTGGCGCCGGTTCTCCCCTGACAAGGTCGCACCGACCCAACGACCGAACCAGGGCGAGCCGCGGCGGATGTCCACCGCCACGTCGTAGACCTCGCCGCTGAGGACCTGGACCAGCTTGCCCTGGGGGTATGGCCACTGGACATGCAAGCCCCGCAGGATGCCCCGGCGGGAGTAGGCCTGATTGTCCTGGACCATCCGACTCGGAATGCCGAGGTCGGCATAACGCTCGACCTGCCAGGACTCCATGAACCAACCCCGGGCATCGCCGAAGACCTTGGGTTCGATGATCAGGACCCCGGGGATCTCGGTCTCGATAACATTCACGGCTCCATACCCCGTTCCAGCAGGCCCGTCAGATAGTCGCCGTAGCCGCTCTTGGCCAACAACCCGGCGATGGATGCGAGCTGCTCGCCGTCGATCCAGCGGTTCTGGTACGCGACCTCCTCCGGGCAGCACACCTTGAGCCCCTGCCTCTGCTCGATGGTTTGAATGAAGTTGCCCGCCTGCATCAGGGACTCGTGGGTCCCGGTGTCCAGCCAGGCCGTACCGCGCCCGATTCTCTCCAGGCGCAACTTGCCCTGGGCCAGGTAGAGGTTGTTGAGGTCGGTGATTTCCAACTCCCCCCGTGGGGACGGCTCGAGGCTCGCCGCCAGGTCGCAGACGCGGTCGTCGTAAAAGTAAACCCCCGTGACCGCGTAATTGGACTTGGGGCGCTTGGGCTTCTCCTCCAGGCTGACCACGTTGCCGGTGGCGTCGAACTCGGCCACGCCATAGCGCTCCGGGTCCTTCACCCAGTAGCCGAAGACCGTCGCCCCCTCCGCATTGGCCGAGGCCGAGCGCAACTGCTCGATCAGTCCATGCCCGTAGAAGATGTTGTCCCCTAGGATCAGACAGGAGTGGCCATCGCCGATGAAGTCACGGCCGATCAGAAAGGCCTGGGCGAGCCCCGCCGGCTCGGGCTGGACCGCATAGCTCAGGGATACGCCCCATTGCGACCCATCACCGAGCAGGTCCTGGAAGGACGCCTGGTCCCGGGGGGTGGTGATGATCAGAATCTCCCGAATCCCCGCCAGCATCAGCGTGGATAGGGGATAGTAGATCATCGGCTTGTC
>Ga0114938_1002377_pt1 | contig 11955 bp, 9 predicted proteins | sample AshMeaBigSpring_FD_88675 | JGI IMG/M metagenome (GOLD analysis project Ga0114938, IMG submission 88675) | Groundwater microbial communities from Big Spring, Nevada to study Microbial Dark Matter (Phase II) - Ash Meadows Big Spring | ecosystem: Environmental > Aquatic > Deep subsurface >...
CTGACCATGGCGAACGTGCTTCGCAGGTCCTCGAACCGTCCGGACACGACGGTGAGCTGGTACAGCCACAGCGCGGCGATGACGATCCACATGATCGGGAAGACCCCGAAGGCCGCGCCCTGGGCAGCCGAGAGCAGGCCGAGGCCCAGTGGCATCCCCATGCCGAGGACCGCGACCGCCAGGGCGACCGCGACACCGGCCAGTCCGGCCCACTGCGCTTTGAGCTTGAGCACCCCCAGGCAGACGAAGACCGTCAGCAGAGGCAGGGTCGCCAGTGCTGCGGTGAGGGCGAGGCTGTCACCGACGGCGGTCAACGACTGCTGGTACTGCGCCGTGACCAGGTCGACAGACAGGGGGACGGGGCTGCTGACCATGCTGCTTCCCTTCCTCCGAGCGTCCACGAGTGTGTGGACTGTGCGTATTGTGGTAGAACCACAAGATGAATGTGCCACACGATGGTCCTCTACACTGCACACACAAAGGGACTTTGGTCCCGTTCTCCCGGGACGGCTCGACGAGGGGTAGGCATGGCAGGCGACGAGCCCGACACCACAACACCTCTGTGGCAGCCGGTGACGCGCAGCCGGACCTATGAGCTGGTGCTGGACCGTATCGAGGAGCAGATCCGTTCCGGGGCGCTCTCGGTCGGGGACCGGCTCCCCGCCGAGCGCGACCTCGCCGCTGCGCTCGGGGTCTCGCGAACTGCAGTCCGCGAGGCCGTTCGGGTGCTCGAGGCCCGCGGGGTTGTCCGGTCGGCCACCGGGTCGGGCGCGGACGCCGGCACGGTGATCACCGCGCTGCAGTCGCACGCGCTGACGGGACTCATCGGCCTGCACGTCGCCCTGCACACCGTGGATGTCGCCGACATCGTCCGGGCCCGGGTGGCGCTCGAACGCGAGTCGGTTCAGCTGGCCAGCCGACGGGCCGATGAGAACGACCTGACCGACCTGCGGGTTCTCTTGGAGCAGATGGACGACCCCGACGTGTCGGTCGAGGCCTTTAACCAGTTCGACGCCGACTTCCACGTCCGCATCGGGGCCGCCGGCGGCAACCGGCTGGTCCGGGACCTCACCGACGCGCTGCGCACCGTCATGAAGCCGCGCATGCTCGCCGCGCTCACCGAGCTGTCCGAGCGGCCGGAGGACCTCCGGACAACCCTGAAGCGGTTACGCCAGGAGCACCATCAGATCCATCGGGCGATCGCCGAGGGCCGTGCCGTCGACGCGGCCAACGCTGTCGAGGCCCATATCACCGGCTTCTACCTCCAGGCCGACCTGACCTGACCCGCCCGATCATGGTGGTGTTCGCCGGACGTCAGCCCCTCGCCACCGAGGCAGATCCACTGGTCCTGGCCGGCCAGCAGGATGAACGCAGCCAGCAACGTCGCGAAGGCTCCGCCGATGCGCAGCGCCCAGGTGGTCACCCTGAACCTGCGGGGCTTGGGTCGTGCCCGGGGAGCCCGTGTGCTGTGCTGGATGGGGACATCAGGCCTGGGTGCCCGCGCAGCGACGCGTAGTCCCACGCGTGCGCCCCCTGGAGCCCAGCGGCATCGGCACCCGTCCCGAGCGCCTCGGTGGCACCGGCTGGGCCCCCAGCGCAGTGCGCTCGTCGATCATCTCGGTCATGGCGTCCTTCCTTCGGGCTCGGGCAACGCGTCGGCCACCGACGGGAAGGGGTCGGCCAGGGCCGCCAGCTCGTCGCGACCCAACCGCTGCACGTAGTCGCGGACGCTGGCGTGGGCACCGGCGGAGCGGACCTCGGTGCCCGCGGTCCGCAGCTGGGCCACGACGCCAGCCAGCGCGGTCACCGCGGTCACGTCGATCTCGGGCGTGCAGCTGAAGTCGAGGACGACCAGCCGCGGCCTGTCGTCGACGTCGAGGGTGCACTCACGAAGCTGCGTGAGCACGGGGTCGATGCTGGCGAAGACCAGGGGCCGTCGGTACGCAGGATCACCGTGTCCGGTACCGGCCGGGTTCCCGGGTTCGCGTCGATCGCGACGATCCCCCGCTCGGGGTGGCGCCCGAGCACGGCGACATTCGGCGTGCTGAGCCGCTGCAGCAGCACCAAGCTGAGGACCACCCCGATGAGCAGGCCCGCCATGACCTCTATCAGCACGACCCCCAGAAGCGCCGTCAGGGACAGCCAGAAGTCGGGCACCCGTACCTGTCGCAGCCGCCAGATGCTGCGAGGGCGGATCATCCCGACCACCGCGTGGATGACGATCACGGCCAGCACCGACTCGGGCAGGGTGGCGAACGTGCCCCGCTGCTGTGAGCGGCCGCGGACTTCGACAGGCTGCCGGCCGGCGGGAAGCCCTGCAGCGCACCGGACCCGATCGACGCCGCCCCCGGGGCGAGCAGCTCACGGTTGGCGTCGACAGACGTGTGGTCGCGGACGGCGTAGGCCTTCGCGACGGCCAGGCTCTCGGCGAAGCCGACGACGACCACCGCCAGGGCACCGGGCACCAGCGAGCCGACGAGGTCGAGGGTGAGCCCGGTCCAGGGGACGAACGCGAAGCCGGCCGGGATCTCACCGACGACCTCGACTCCCGACTCCTCCAGCGACAGGGCGGGCACGAGCACGATCGACACGACCACCACGACGAGCGCTGCGGGCACCTTCGGGGCAGCCCGGTGCAGCGCGAACAGCGCCGCGAACGCGCCCACACCGACGGCCAGGGTTGGTGTGTTCCACGACCCGGCGTCCGCGAGGACCTGAACGAGTTGCTGCAGCGTGCTGCCCTCGGACTTCTCCACACCGACGAGCTTGGGGAGCTGACCGACGGCGATGTAGAGGCCCAACCCGACCATGAAGCCGTCCAGCACCGGTTCGGCGAACAGGCGCGAGACGAACCCCATCCGAAGGCCCGCCAGCACCAGGGAGACCACACCGGTCAGCAGAGCCAGTGCTGCAACCAGCGCCACGTACTGGTCCGAGCCGGCAGTCGCGAGCGGAGCGATCACCGTGGCGGTCAACGCCGCAATGGTGGAGCTGGGTCCGACGAACAGGCGGCGCGAGCCGCCCAGCCAGGGGTAGGCGAGCACCGCCAGTGGAACCGCGTACAACTCGAACTGGGGGGAACGCCCGCAATGGCGGCGTAGGCCATCGACTCCGGAACCACCAGCGCCCACAGCGTCAGCCCAGCAAGGACGTCGCGGCCGAACCAGCGGGGCTGGTATCCGGCTGCCCACAAGGGGACCCCGACCGGCATCGCTCGCGACCTCCCGCCCGGCTCTGTCCGAGCCACCCGCGCGCGCCTCCCTCGCCGTCCCCTCGAGTGTTCATGCAGGGTGCGGCCGACTCATCATCCGTCGCAGGTGAGATGCCGGTCGCACCGTCACAGCCGTGCGCGTCCAGGCTGTGGCGCGGACGCGTGGCTGGACGATCATCCGTGACGGAGGATGCCGAGGGCTGGGCCCGCGACCAGGATGGCCTCGCGGGTACCGACCCGTACCGCTGGCCGTGCAGCCCTGACAACCCGGCGGTGGCGCGCTGAGGAGGCTCTGATGGCCCGCGTGGCGTGGGGACGGGAGAGCCTGGCGGGACTGTCAGGTGCCATCGGATCCGTGCCGGACGGGATGGCCACCGCGGTGCTGGCCGGCGCCAACCCGATGACCGGCCTGTACGCGTCTGTCGCGGGGCCGATCGCCGGAGGCGTGCTGCAGTCCACCTCGGTGATGGTCATAGCGACGACGTCTGCTGCGGCCGTGACCACCGCGGACGTGATGAACGCAGGGCCAGCCGACCCGTCACGCACCCTGGCAACGCTGACCGTCCTCGCCGGGCTGCTCATGCTGGTGGCGACCCGGTTGGGGTTCGCGCGGCTGATGCGGTTCGTGTCGGCGTCGGTCATGGCGGGCTTCATGTTCGGCGTCGGGCTCGTCCTGATCCTGGGCCAGCTGGCCGACGCCACGGGCGTGAAGACCAGCGGCGGCTCGACGCTGGAGAAGGCGCTGAACACCCTCCAGCAGTGGCAGTCGTTCAGCGTCCCCTCGATGCTCACCGCCGCCACGGCCATCCTGATCAGCGTCCTGCTGGGCCGGGGGAAGCTGGTCGCTCTCGCGCCGCTGATCGCCATCGTCATCCCGACAGTCGTCATCACGCTGACCGGTGCCGACGTCGCCACGGTCGCCTCCTCCTCCGGACCGATCGCGGTCGGCCTGCCGCCATTGACCCTGCCCGACCCGCGGCTGGTCTCTCCGACGCTCGTCGCCGCCGCCGTCGCCCTCACGATCGTGGTCCTCGTCCAGGCGGCCGGTGTGGGGGTCGCGTACCCGAACCCAGGCGACCGGGGCAACGACGTGAGCCGGGATTTCTACGCCCAAGGAGGAGCGAACGTCGCCTCCGGCCTAGTCGGCGGGATTCCCGTCGGCGGCAGCGTCGGCCAGACGGCCTTCAACGTCATGGCGGGAGGCTCCCGATGGGCGGTCATCCTCAGCGGGCTGTGGATGCTCGTCTTCGTGGTCGCTCTCGGGCCGCTGCTGTCCGAGGTGCCGATGCCGGCGCTGGCGGGGCTGCTGATCCTCGCCGGGTTCGGGGCACTGAAGCCTCGTGAGCTGGCCCGGTCATGGCAGACCGGCTGGGCCTCCGGCGCGGCCGCGATCGTCACGATGGTCGCCACGCTGCTCGTCCCCATCCACGTCGCCGTGCTGATCGGCGTGGTCCTGTCGCTGCTCCTCGTCGGGATCACCAGCGCGGGTTCCACTCGTGTCGTGGCACTCGAACGCGACGGTGAACGCTGGCGCCGAGCCGAGGTCCCGAGCGCTCTCCCCCCAGGCCGGATCAGCGTTCTCGACGTCGAGGGGTCGGGCACCTTCGCCTCCGTGCCGGCGCTCGTCGCCCAGCTGCCTCAACCGGCCCACCCGGCCCCGGGGCGGCCCGAGGCGCAACCGGTCGTGGTCGTGCTGCGCCTGCACGGGCACCTGCGCACCAACCTCACCTTCACGAAGGCCCTGCAGACCTACGCCGAGAGAATCGAGGCGTCAGGCGGCACGCTCATCGTCTGCGGGCTCCAGCCGGAAGCCATCGCGCAGCTACGGTCGGCCGGGTTGCCGGAGGGTGTGACTCTCCTCGCGCAGGGGGACGAGCTGGAGGGCTCGCTACTGGAGGCGTACGGCCTGGCGACCGACTGGCTGGCGCAGCGAGACGACCCGCAGCCCTGAACCGGGCAGCAGCACGACAGCAGACTCCCCACCCCGGACCCGACGCGTCGGTCGTCCACGGACAGCAGGGAACTCGGTGGGCACAGCCGACGTCGGCGTCACGGAGCCGCCGGCGGAAGTCGAACCCACGCGCTACGCCTCACGAGTCGGCACGAGGGTGACTCCATGGATGCACACTCACGCCCAGCAGCGCGAGCAGGGCCCGGGTGGTGTCGGCCTGCTCGAGCAGCGCCGCGGCCATCGCGGCCTCGTACCGGCCGATTCCCGCCCGCCCCTGCCGTGTGATGCAAGCGTCCGTGTCCTCCGGTGCCGCGGATCCACCCGGCGTTGAACCAGCCTGCGCCGCTTGAGCGGTCATGGGCGGTTCGGGAGTTCACGGATGACAAGCGGCCCACCAAGATCGCTGTAGGACCTGGGTGGCGCGAGCCTCGCGACGTCGAATCGGTGCAGTGAGCACGAGCACGACCACGATCGCCTGCGCTACCACGACCAGGGTGGCAGTCGTGAGCGTCGGCGGGGGACCCTGCACCGGGGCACGGGTGTCAAGACGTCTCCCTGGGTTCCGATGAGCACAAGTCGCCCAAGGTTGTTGGCCCGGTGCAGCCCGATACCCATCCAGAGCGAACCGGTTCGCCACCCGGCCCCGCACCGTCATGGACATCATGGGCTGGACCGAGGCCCGCATGCTTTCCGCTACCAGCACGTCGTCGACGAGCCTTGCCAGGACGCCGCCCCGCCGCATCGGCGCCGCACACTAGGGCGTCACCGACCCCGCATCGGGCTTGCGGATGATGCGTCGAACTGCTGGACCCGCCGGCCCCCAGGCGACATGCTTCGTCGAACGGGCCTGGGAGGTTCGATGGGCGATCCGGTCAGCAGTCGCGCCTCACCCTCCCTCGCCGACCCGTCGCCGGCCCATGCGGACGCGCTCGACCAGCTGCAGGCGACTGGGGAGATCCTGCAGGCGCTGGGCCAGTCGGGCTCCAACCTGGAGTCGGTCCTGCGAACGGTCGGATCGAATGCTCTTCGACTGTGCGGCGGCGACGCCGTGCAAGTCCACCTGTTCGAGGGGAGCACATACCGCTTGGCCTGGTCGTCTGGGCTGACGGAGGAGTTCCGGGCCTTCATGGCCGAGCACCCGATCAGGTCGGATCGCGCCACCCTCACGGGTCGCGTCGGGCTGGATCGTCGTCCGCAACAGATCCCCGACGTCCTCGCCGACCCGGAGTACGGCCGGGCGGACGCGCAAAGGCTGGGTCACTACCGGACGATCATCGGCGCCCCGATGCTCCTGGACGAGCACGTGATCGGGGTGCTGTCCGTGTGGCGCAACCGGGTGGCACCGTTCAGCGACCGGGCCACGGACCTCCTGGTTGAGTTCGCCACCTCAGCGGCAATCGCCGTGCGCACCGCCCGCCTTCTGCACGAGCTGGAGTCTCACGAAGAAGCCCTTACGAGGCGTCTTGATCAACTGGAGGCGCTGAGCACGGTCGGGGAAGCTGTCAGCGCGACGCTGGACCTGGACCAGGTGCTGGACACGATCGTGACTCAGGCGGTAGCGCTGTCGGGTGCGGACGGAGGGTCGATCCTCGAGTTCGACCCTGAGCTGGCCGAGTTTCGCGTCCGCACAACGTTCGGGACGAGTCCCGCGCAGCTGGACGCCCTGCGAGGCATCCGGGTCGGCCTCCATGACACGCTGGTCGGGCGAGCTGCCCGTGAGAGGCGCCCGTTGCAGGTGGCGGATCTGGCGGTGCAAGCGGACGACCAGCACCTGCGCCTGCTGCGCGACTCCGGGTGGCGGTCAGTGGTCGCGGTCCCGATGCTCCGCGAGGGTCGAGTGGTCGGCGCCTTGCTCGTGCGTCGTCTCGTGCCGGGCGAGGTCGACGACAGCACGTGCCACCTGCTTCAGACGTTCGCCAGCCAGTCCTCTCTAGCCCTCACCAACGCGCAGCTGTACCGGCGCCTCCAGGGGCAGAGCGAGGAGCTGGCCGCGGCGAGCCGCCACAAGTCAGAGTTCCTCGCGTCGATGTCGCACGAGCTGCGCACCCCGCTCAACGCGATCATCGGGTTCTCCGAGGTGCTTCTGGAGCGGTTGTTCGGGGACCTGAATGAGCGTCAAGAGGAGTACCTCGGGGACATCCACAACTCAGGCAAGCACCTGCTGGCTCTGCTCAACGACATCCTCGACTTGTCGAAGGTCGAGGCGGGCAAGATGGTCCTGGAGACCACGTCGCTCGATGTCGCGGCTTTCGTCCAGACTACGGCTGGTCTGGTCCGGGAGAGCGCTCACCGTCGCGGCCTGATCCTCGAGGCTCTCGTCGACCACGACGTGCCGCCGGTGCGGGCCGACGAGCTCCGCCTGCGCCAGGTACTGCTCAACCTGCTGACCAACGCGATCAAGTTCACCCCAGCCGGCGGATCCGTCCGGGTGCACGCTCGCACGTCGGGCCCGGACGTGGCGATCGCGGTGACCGACACCGGGGTCGGGGTCCCCGAGGCCGATCGAGAGCGCATCTTCGAGTCCTTCCAGCAGGGCGAACGTGTCACGAGTGCCCAGGAGGGGACCGGGCTCGGGCTGACGCTGAGCCGGCGTATCGTCGAGCTCCACGGCGGCCGGATCTGGCTGGAGAGCGACGAAGGCCAGGGCAGCACGTTCACATTCACGGTCCCGACCCAGGACACCCGCGCCGACCACCGCCTGGTCGACCGCGGCGAGGCCCAGCCATACGTCCTCGTGGTCGAAGACGACCGACCATCGGCGGACCTCATGACGATCCTGTTGGAGGACCAGGGGCTCGCGGCCGTGACCGCGGCGAGCGGGGAGCGTGCCCTGTCGATCCTTCGCGAGAGGGCGCCGGCGGCTGTGGTCCTCGACATCCGCCTCCCGGGGATCGACGGGTGGGAGGTCCTGGCTCGCATCAAGGGCTCGCCGGAGCTCGCGCACGTCCCGGTCATCGTTGTCTCCATCGTGGACGAGCGCGGCCGCGGCTTCGCCCTGGGGGCCTACGACTACCTGGTCAAGCCGGTCAGACGCGAGGCACTGAGTACTGCTCTCCGGCGGGCCGGGCTGCTTCCGGAGACGGGCGCCCGCAGGGTCTGGGTCGTCGACGCGGACGCCGATTCGCGTCGGCACGTCGTGGGCGAACTGGAGGCGGCGGGATGGTCGGTGCTGTCCTCGGTGACCGTCCCCGAAGCACTCCAGCAGGCCCGCACGTGGCACCCCGACGCGGTTCTCATCGACTTGATGTCGACAGCGAACGACGGGTTCGACGCGGTGCGAGTGCTGCGGGGGGACCCCCGACTGGCCGCGGTTCCGATCGTCGCCGTGACGCCGACCGGAGGCGACGCTCCCTCGTGGCGCCATCTGGCCGACCAGATCACGATCGCCGCCAGGTCAGGTGAGGCCACGGTGACGGACCTCATGGCGCTACTCGAGCGGGCCGTAACCATCTACCCAGCCCGAGGCGAGCGGACGTGACAGGGGAGCGGGTCCTCGTAGTGGAGGACAACGACCGAAACCTCAAGCTGGTGCGGGCGGTCCTCGAGCACGCCGGCTTTGACGTCAGCTCGGCCGGAACCGCCGAGGAAGCCCTCGACATTGCTGTCGAGCGGACGCCCGACCTCATCCTCATGGACCTCCAGCTGCCGGGCATGGACGGATTCGCAGGCCTGGCCGCGCTCCGCACTCAACCGGCCACCCTGGCCGTCCCCGTGGTGGCGCTGACGGCTCTGGCCATGCCCCACGACCGTGAGCGGGTTCGCATGGCCGGCTTCGACGGTTACCTGGAGAAGCCCATCAGCGTCCGCGACCTGCCCTCGCAAGTGCACGCGGCCATCACCCGAGGGAGGCGTTCCTCATGACCAGCTCCAGCAGCACCGCCGCCCCGCGGGTGCTCGTCGTCGACGACCTCGACGCCAACATCCGGCTCCTCGACGCCGTGCTCACCCCCCGAGGCCACCAGGTGCTGGCCGCCCACAGCGGGGAGGAGGCGCTGGCCATCCTCGCCGCCGAGGACGTCGACATCGTGCTGCTGGACATCGTGATGCCCGCGATGGACGGCGTGGCGGTGTGTCGACGGATCCGGGCCGACGAGCGCACGGCCTTCCTCCCCGTGATCATGATCACTGCCAGCGGGGACCAGGAGAAGCTCCGAGCCATCGAGGCCGGCGCGGACGACTTCGTCACCAAACCGATCAACCAGTCCGAGCTTCTCGCCAGGGTGCGAAACCTCGTCAGGCTCAAGCGCTACCACGACACGATCGAGCACCAGGCCGCCGAGCTCGCGTCGTGGACGACCGAACTGGAGGAGCGCGTGCAGCGTCAGGTCGCCGAGCTCGAGCGCATCGGTCGGCTTCGTCGATTCCTGTCTCCGCAGGTGGCTGACCTGGTGTTGTCCTCGGGCGAGCAGGACTTCGTCGACGGGCACCGCGGCGAGATCACCGTGACGTTCGTCGACCTGCGCGGCTTCACCGCGTTCGCCGAGACCGCCGAGCCGGAAGACGTCTGGGCGCTGTTGCGCCAGTACCACCAGGCCATCGGCGAGATGGTGACGCGCTTCGAGGCGACCCTCGAGAGGTTCACCGGCGACGGGGTCATGCTCTTCTTCAACGACCCCCTGCCTGTCGACGACGCTCCCCAGCGCGCCGTCCGCCTGGCCGTGGCCTTGCGCACGCGCATCCAGGAGCAGGCGCAGGGCTGGCGTCGGCTGGGCTACGACCTGGCCCTCGGCGTCGGCGTCGCTCAGGGCTACGCCACGATGGGACGGATCGGTTTCGAGGGGCGCTTCGACTACGCCGCGATCGGGACGGTGACGAACCTCGCGGCCCGGCTGTGCGCCGCTGCCGGTCCCTGGCAGATCCTGATCACGCAGCGGGTCCGGTCGGCGGTCGAGGACGAGGCGGTGACCCGTCGGGTGGGGGAGCTCGCGCTGCGGGGGCTGTCCCGCCCGGTCCCAACCTTCGACGTCGTCGGGCTCGACGCAGCGGTGGTGACCGCGTGAGCGGGGCAGCCGGCGGAGAACGGCGGCTGCTCGACGACCTGAGCCCCAGCCAGCGCAGCGACCGGTTCGAGGCCCTGCAGCGACACATGCCGGAGGTGTGGCGCCTCATCGGGCTCAACGAGCCCGGCGAGTCCGTCATCGTCGTGCCGTCGGTGTCCCTGGACCGCATCGACGAGCGCGGCGGGACGCTGCTGCAGGCGTACGAGGAGCGGTACCTGTTCCTGCTGCTGCTGCTGCGGCAGCCCAGACTGACCATGATCTACGTGACATCGATGCGGATCGACCCGAGCATCGTGGAGTACTACCTCGCCCTCCTCCCCGGCGTCATCCCCAGCCACGCTCGGGCCCGGCTGCACCTGGTCCACGTCGGCGACGCGTCGGCGCGGCCGCTGACGGACAAGCTGCTGACGCGCCCACGCCTGCTGGCCCACATCGGCGCGCTGATCCCCGATCGGCGCCGCTCTCACCTCGTGCCGTACAACACCACCGAGCGGGAGCGCGACCTCGCACTAGTCCTCGGTGTCCCCATGTACGGAGCCGACCCCCGCCACTACGCGCTCGGGACGAAGTCCGGATGCAGGCGTCTGTTCGCCGACGAGGGCGTCCGCCACCCGCGTGGATTCGAGAACCTCTCCAGCATCGACCAGGTTGTCGACGCCCTCGCTCGACTTCGAGCCGAGCGCCCAGAAGCGGCCCACGCACTCGTCAAGCTGAACGAAGGAGTGTCCGGAGAGGGCAACGCCCTGGTCGATCTCCGGGCGCTCCCGGCGCCGGGGGCGACCGATGAGCAAGACGAGCTGCATCGACGCGTAGAGCAGATGTCCTTCGAGCTGCCCACCACAACCTTCGACGCCTACGCCGCCAAGCTAGCCGAGCACGGCGGCATCGTGGAGGAGCTTGTAGGAGGAGTGGACCTGCGCAGCCCCTCCGTGCAGCTGCGAGTGCTGCCCGATGGGCACGTGGAGCTCCTGTCCACCCACGACCAGCTCCTGGGTGGCCCGAGTGGCCAGAGCTACCTCGGCTGCCGCTTCCCCGCGGACTTCGGATACGCAAGCCAGATCAGCGCCGACGCGCTCCGGGTTGGGCATCGTCTCGCCCGGGAAGGTGTCCTCGGCCGCTTCGCTCTCGACTTCGTGGTCGTCAGGGACGAGACAGGTGCCTGGACCACGTACGCCATCGAGATCAACCTGCGCAAGGGGGGCACCACGCACCCCTTCCTCACACTGCAGTTCCTGACCGACGGCCGCTACGACCCCGATTCTGCGTTGTTCCGAACGCCCGGCGGGCGAGAGAAGCATCTGGTGGCCACAGACCACCTCGAGTCGCCGTCGTTGCGAGGCCTGGCGGTGAGCGACCTCTTCGACATCGTCGCTCGACACCACCTGCACTTCGACCAGTCGCGCCAGGTCGGAGTCGTCTTCCACATGATCACCTGTCTGACCGAGCACGGCCGGCTCGGGCTCACCGCCGTTGGGGACTCACCACAGGACGCCGACGCCTGGTACCGACGAGCCGAAGAAGTCCTGCTCGCCGAAGCTCAGGCAGCGCTGACCCCGGCTGCCCTGCCGCCCGACTGATGCCTTGGGCTGTCTTGCCGGCACCACAGCTGCGGGAACGCCGGCTCGACAGCCATGTACTTGAACCAGAATCGAGACCGCGCCTCGCCGGCGACATGAGGGGATCACACGGCGATGATGTCGATGAGGTCTTCCAGCCCGCGCAGGTCGCCAGCGTTGCGGGTGTACAGGCTGGCTACGTATGCGTGAGCGGTGGCCGCGATGAGCAGGTCCTTC
>Ga0114938_1002379_pt1 | contig 11952 bp, 10 predicted proteins | sample AshMeaBigSpring_FD_88675 | JGI IMG/M metagenome (GOLD analysis project Ga0114938, IMG submission 88675) | Groundwater microbial communities from Big Spring, Nevada to study Microbial Dark Matter (Phase II) - Ash Meadows Big Spring | ecosystem: Environmental > Aquatic > Deep subsurface >...
AAAGGCCATCGACGCGCCCCCCGATGGTGCGCGCCGCCGCCGGTCCTCCGATTTCCGTGGCGCTCCTGCAAGAAGGAGCCGGCATCGGAAACTGGCATACGAGCTGCATGTCTGTTATCGTTTCGCGCCGCGCGCTGCCCTACCTCGCAATGCCGAGGGGACGATCGGCGGCGTAATCTACTGCCGCGGCGGCGGATGCCTATTCCCGATCCGTAAGGTGTAGGCTTCTCCGCTTGGTGGCTCGCGTTCCGCCGGCTGTCTAGCCCTGGGGACCACGGCCACGGCGGCCGCCTTGAGCCATCCCCGTGTCCGATCCGATCACCGGAAGGTCGCCGGGGTGTAAGCGGGCGCCGAGCAGCCACACAATCGCCCGGCGACCAATCTGGTATCAGCGAGATCAGTAATGAGCCTCCGTGCCTTACCATCTGCGCAGGGACTGTACGACCCGGCGCTCGAGCATGACGCCTGCGGCGTCGGGTTCGTCTGCAACATCAAAAACCGCAAGAGCCACGAGATCGTCCAACAGGGGCTTGAGATCCTGGTGCGCCTGACCCACCGCGGCGCCGTGGGCGCCGATCCAAGGGCGGGGGACGGTGCCGGCATCCTGGTGCAGACCCCCGACGCCTTCTTCCGCGCCGTTGCGGGCTTCGAGCTGCCCCCCCCGGGCGAGTACGGCGTGGGTCATGTTTTCCTGCCTCGCGATGGGGGTGTCCGCGACCAGTTGGTCGACATCATCGACCGCCAGATCGAGGCGGGAGCACAGACTGTGCTGGGCTGGCGCGACGTCCCCGTGGACAACCGGGTTCTGGGTGAGAGCGTGCTCCCCTCCGAGCCTGTCATTCGCCAGGTGTTCGTAGCCCGCGGGGCCGACTGCCCGGACCAGGACGCCTTCGAGCGCAAGCTGTTCGTCATCCGCAAGCGTATGGGACACGCCATCCGCGCGGCGGGGCACGAACGGACGGCCTATTACGTCACCTCTCTCTCCTCGCGCACCATCACCTACAAGGGCATGCTGCTCGCGGACCAGGTCGGACGCTACTACCCCGACCTTCTGGACGAGCGCTTCCAGTCAGCCCTCGCCCTCGTCCACCAGCGCTTCTCCACCAACACCTTTCCAACCTGGAACCTGGCGCATCCCTTCCGCATGATCTGCCACAACGGCGAGATCAACACCTTGCGCGGTAATCTGAATTGGATGGCGGCGCGACGCCATACCATGAAGTCGGAGATCTTGGGCGAGGACCTCGACAGCATCTGGCCCCTGATCGCCGAGGGTCAGTCCGACTCCGCCTGCTTCGACAATGCCCTGGAGCTGCTGGTGATGGGTGGCTATTCCCTCGCCCATGCCATGATGCTGCTGATCCCCGAGGCTTGGGCCGGCAACAGCCTGATGGACGAGGATCGTCGTGCCTTCTACGAATATCACGCCGCCCTGATGGAGCCCTGGGACGGACCGGCGGCGGTCGCCTTCACCGATGGTCGTCAGATCGGCGCCACTTTGGACCGCAATGGTCTGCGCCCCGCCCGGTACCTGGTGACCGACGATGATCTGGTGATTATGGCCTCGGAAATGGGCGTGCTCGACATCCCCGAGGAGAAAATCGTCAAGAAGTGGCGCCTGCAACCGGGCAAGATGTTCCTCATCGACCTGGACCAGGGCCGCATCATCGACGACGCCGAGGTCAAGGCGGAGCTCGCGGGGTCCATGCCCTATCGGGAATGGCTCAACCGGACCCAGATCCGCCTGGACGAGCTGCCTACCGACGTTGCCCCCATGACGCCGGCGAAGGACACCCTGCTCGACGCCCAGCAGGCATTCGGCTACACACAGGAGGACATCAAGCTTCTGCTGACCCCGATGGTCCTGACGGGTCAGGAAGCGGTCGGCTCCATGGGTGCCGACGATCCGCCGTCGGTGCTCTCCAACCGTCCCAAGCACCTATCAAGCTACTTCAAGCAAAACTTCGCACAGGTGACCAACCCCGCGATCGACCCCATCCGCGAGGAGCTGGTCATGTCCCTGGTGTCCCTCATCGGTCCGCGGCCGAATCTGCTGGGGCTCACCCAGGCCGGCAGCCACATGCGGCTCGAGGTCAAGCACCCGATCCTCACCAACGAGGACCTGGAGAGGGTGCGCCACATCGAGGACAACACGGGTGGGGCCTTCCGCACCTACACCCTGGACATCACCTATCCCGCCGATCACGGGGCCGAGGGTATGGAGGCGGCCCTGAAGCGTCTGTGCGGGCAGGCCGAAGACGCCGTCCTGCGTGGCTTCAATATCCTCATTCTGTCCGACCGGCACATGAACCGGGATTACATCGCCATCCCGGCCCTGCTGGCTACGTCCGCCGTTCATCACCACCTGATCCGCCATGGCCTGCGTACCAGCTCTGGCCTGGTCTTGGAGACGGGCGCGGCGCTCGAGATCCACCACTTCGCGACCCTTGCCGGGTATGGCGCCGAGGCGATCAACCCCTATCTGGCCTTCGACACCATCGCTGAGATGCTGCCTCGCTTGCCGGACCCGCTCGACTTTCCGGAGGCCCAGACGCGCTACATCAAGGCCGTGGGCAAGGGGCTGAAGAAGGTCATGTCCAAGATGGGCATCTCCACCTATCAGTCCTACTGCGGCGCCCAGATCTTCGATGCGGTGGGACTCGCCACCCCCTTCGTGGAGAGATACTTCGCGGGCACCCACACGCGCGTGGAGGGCGTAGGTCTGGACGAGATCGCTCAGGAGGCCGTGCGCTGGCATCGTGTCGGATACGGCTACGAGCACATCTACCGCAGCCACTTGGACGTCGGCGGCGACTACGCCTACCGGTTGCGCGGGGAAGAGCACGCCTGGTCCCCGGATACCATCGCCAGGCTCCAGCACGCCGTCCGGTCCAACAATCCCTCCACTTACGAAGAATACGCGCGGGCGATCAACGAGCAGAACGAGCGCCTGTTGACCTTCCGCGGCCTAATGGAATTCAAGTGGGCGGAAGAGCCTATCCCGCTGGATCAGGTCGAGCCGGCGAGCGAGATCGTTAAGCGCTTCGCCACAGGAGCCATGTCCTTTGGCAGCATCTCCTACGAGGCCCATTCCACCCTGGCGCGGGCCATGAACCGGATCGGCGGCAAGTCCAATACCGGCGAGGGTGGAGAGGAGCCGGAGCGCTTCAACCCGCTGCCGGACGGGTCCCGTAACCCGGAGCGCTCCGCCATCAAGCAGGTCGCCTCCGGACGGTTCGGCGTCACCATCGAGTACCTGGTCAACTCCGACGACATCCAGATCAAGATCGCGCAAGGCGCCAAGCCCGGCGAGGGCGGCCAGCTCCCCGGCCATAAGGTAAACAAGCAGATCGCCCGGGTGCGCCACTCCACGCCCGGCGTGGGCCTGATCTCGCCGCCGCCGCATCACGATATCTATTCCATCGAGGACCTGGCCCAGCTCATCCACGATCTGAAGAACGCCAACCGAAGGGCCCGCATCTCGGTCAAGCTCGTATCCGAGGTCGGCGTGGGCACGGTGGCGGCCGGCGTATCCAAGGCCCACGCCGACCACGTGACCATCGCCGGCTATGATGGCGGCACCGGGGCGAGCCCGCTCACCTCCATCAAGCACGCCGGCTCGCCCTGGGAGATCGGGCTGGCGGAGACTCATCAGACCCTGGTCCTGAACCGACTGCGCGGGCGCATCGCGGTTCAGGCGGACGGGGGCATGCGCACCGGTCGCGACGTAGCGATCGCCCTGCTGCTCGGAGCGGACGAGATCGGCTTTGCCACCGCGCCCCTGATCGCCGCGGGCTGCATCATGATGCGCAAGTGCCATCTCAACACCTGCCCGGTGGGGGTGGCGACCCAGGATCCGGAGCTCAGGAAGAAGTTCACGGGCAAGCCCGAGCACGTCGTCAATTACTTCTTTTTCGTGGCCGAGGAGCTGAGACGGATCATGGCCAGGCTCGGATTCCGCCGGGTCAGGGAGATGATCGGCCAGTCCGATCGCCTGGAGATGCGCCGGATCATCGATCACTGGAAGGCTCGGGGTCTTGACTTCTCCAGGCTGCTCGCCAAGCCGCAAGTACCCGACAGCGTTGCACGCTACAACTGCGAGGCCCAGGATCACGGACTGGACGCGGCCCTGGACCTGGAGCTGATCCGCCAGGCCGAGCCGGCGCTCGCGCGCGGCGAGCCGGTGCGCATCGAGGTCGCGGTGAAAAATTACCACCGCACCTTCGGCACCATGCTCTCCGGACGGGTGGCGGAGAGATACGGGCTCAAAGGGCTGCCGGACGATACCATCTACATCAAGGCGCGCGGGATCGGCGGCCAGTCCTGGGGCGCCTGGGCGGCCAGGGGTGTGACCATCGAGTTGGAGGGCGAGGCGAACGACTATGTCGGCAAGGGCCTGTCCGGTGGGAGATTGGTGGTCTATCCGCCGCGGGAGTCGGGAATCGCCGGACGCGCGGAGGAGAACATCATCGTCGGTAACACGGTGCTCTACGGCGCCATCGGCGGGGAGTGCTACTTCCGCGGCGTAGCGGGGGAGCGTTTCTGCGTGCGCAACTCGGGCGCTACCGCCGTGGTCGAGGGCGTGGGCGACCACGGTTGCGAGTATATGACCGGCGGCGTCATGGTCTGTCTGGGCCCGACGGGACGCAACTTCGCCGCCGGCATGTCGGGCGGCATCGCCTATGTCCTCAACGGAGAAGGCGATTTCTACCAGCGCTGCAATATGGACATGGTGGAGCTCGAGCCGATCCTGGCCGAGGACGACGCCCTGGAGGCCTTGGATCATCAGGGCGGCGATCTGGAGACCATGGGGCGGGTGGATATCAGCCATGACATGACCCGTTACGATGCCCTGCGCCTGCGCCAACTGATCGAGAAGCACCTGCACTACACCGGCAGCCGCGTCGCCCGACGTGTGCTCGATAGCTGGGACCAATGTCTATCTAAGTTTGTCAAGGTAATGCCCGTCGACTACCGCCGCGCCCTCACCGAGATGCAGGCCCAGCATCGGCGGCCGCCGGAGGTACCCAAGCCGCCGTCCAAGGGGGTGAGCCAGCATGGGTAAGCCGACGGGTTTCATGGAATACGAGCGGTTGGAGCGCGGCTACGAGCCCGCTGCCGACCGCGTCGTCCACTACAACGAGTTTTTGATTCCCCTCTCGGACGAAGATGTCGGGATCCAGGGCGGGCGCTGCATGGACTGCGGTATCCCCTTCTGTCATCAAGGCTGTCCCGTCAACAACATCATCCCGGACTGGAACGACCTGGTGTATCGCGGCGACTGGCGTGCCGCCATCGAGGTGCTGCACTCCACCAACAATTTTCCGGAGTTTACCGGGCGCATCTGCCCCGCCCCCTGCGAGGCTTCCTGCACCCTGAACCTGCAGGATACACCCGTCACCATCAAGACGATCGAGTGCGCCATCATCGACAAGGCCTGGGCGGAAGGCTGGATCGAGCCTCACATCCCCCATCACAAGACCAGGCGTCACGTCGCGGTGGTCGGCTCCGGACCCGCGGGCCTCGCCGCGGCGCAGCAGCTCGCCCGCGCCGGGCACTTCGTCACCCTGTTCGAGAAGCAGGACAAAATCGGCGGCCTGCTGCGCTACGGTATTCCCGACTTCAAGCTCAACAAGAAGCTGATCGACCGGCGTATGGCACAAATGCGCGCCGAGGGGGTGGAGTTCCGCACCAATGTGCACGTCGGCGTTGATGTCGCGGCCAAGCGGTTAATGGAAAACTACGATGCCCTCGTGTTGACCGGAGGCGCCGAGCAGCCCAGGGATTTGCCGATTCCGGGACGGGAGCTGGCAGGCGTGCACTTCGCCATGGACTTCCTGCGCGCCAACAGCAAGCGGGTGCAAGGCGGGCGCGTCCCGGACGAGGAGTTCATCTCCGCCGAGGGAATGCACGTCGTCGTCATCGGCGGCGGCGACACCGGATCGGACTGCATCGGCACCTCCAACCGCCACGGCGCCAGGTCAGTCACCCAGATCGAGATCCTTCCCCGCCCGCCCGAGAAGGAGGACAAGGCGCTGACCTGGCCGCACTGGCCCAATCGGCTGCGTACCTCCAGCTCCCAGGAGGAGGGGTGCGAGCGGATGTGGTCCATCGCCACCAAGCAGTTCATCGGCGATGAGCAAGGCCGACTTAAAGCGCTTCAGTGCGTCAAGGTGCAATGGACCAAGGATGACGCCGGCCGCTGGCAGATGGGCGAGATCGAGGGCTCCGAATTTTCCTTGCAGGCGGACGTGGCGCTGTTGGCCATGGGTTTCCTCCACCCGGTCCACCAGGGCATGGTCGAGGAGCTCGGTTTGGAGCTAGACGAGCGCGGCAATGTGAAGGGCTCCACCCAGGGTCCCGGGGCCTACCATACCTCCATCCCGGGCGTCTTCGCCGCCGGCGATATGCGTCGCGGTCAGTCCCTGGTGGTTTGGGCCATCCGGGAGGGCCGCCAGTGCGCCCGCGCGGTCGACCAGTGGCTCATGGGAAAGACCGATCTCCCGGATTAGGTCCCTTTCGCGATAAGCTCGGCGAGGCAGAGAGGCGGCACGGCGAATCCGGGCGCGCCTCTCGCGTCTCTATCCCGCCTCGCCTTACCGCGTTCGCTCGCAAATGCCTTCCGGGAAGAAGAAGGCGATCTCCGCGGCAGCGGTGTCGGGACCGTCCGAGCCGTGAACCGCGTTCTCGCTGACATCGACGGCGAAATCCGCGCGAATGGTACCGGGCGCGGCCTTTGCCGGGTCCGTCGCTCCCATGACCTCGCGGTTGCGCGCAATGGCGTCTTCGCCCTCCAACACCTGGACCATGACGGGCCCGGAAGTCATGTATTCGACGAGCTCCCCGAAGAATGGCCGCTCCTTGTGCACGGCGTAAAAGGCGCCGGCCTGGTCCCGGGTCAGGTGCAGCATGCGCGCGGCGACGATGCGTAGTCCGGCCTGCTCGAAGCGATCGTAGATGGCGCCGATGTGGTTCTTGGCAACGGCGTCGGGCTTTATGATGGAGAAGGTACGTTCGATGGTCATGACGGGATAGGGTGGGCTCCGATGGCTAGTGAGTATCGAGAAAAGGCTGCGTGCCGTGCCCCCGTGAAACCGAGCCGCGCCGCGGTCTTCGGGTGCCGGCCGGCGCGGAAAGTGTACTCAGTCTAAGACAGGGGGGCAATTGGCGCTGCCGAAGACTGGGGGAGCCTATACCCGCTACTACCCGAGCCCGAGCGGGGCGTGACCCCGCAAATCGCGCCAGTTCTGAGGTGCAGGGTAAGCCTTCAATCGGCATCCAACCACTTCTGTAGCGCCGCGATGAGGGCCTCGGCCTGAGCGCGGCTGGAGATGTTGAACTTCGACTGCTGGCGATACTCGCCGCCGCGCTTCTGGTAGCGCCGGATGCTGTACTTCTCGGGACCGTAGGCGCCCCGGGTCCGGTCCCATTCGCGGTATCGAAAGAGTACGGTAGCCCACCCGCCCTTGGAGAGGATGGCCTTATCCAGCTCCTGGACCGTCTCGATCCCGCCCTCCTCGTAGGTCACCGTGAGGTTTTCCACCTTCTCCGCCATCGTTCACTCTTCCTCTTTGTTACTTAAGCTTACCTGGAAGCCGCTCCCCCTGAGGCGCCGAACCGCTCCAGCACCTTGCGAATGTCCTGGTTGTCGTTCGCTACCGCGATCGCGAGCGGGGTTCGGCCCGCGCCGTCCGTCAGGTTGACGTCCGCCCCCTGATCGAGCAGGCGCTTCACCAGCAGCAGTTGGTTGCGCCGCACGGCAATATGCAGGGCCGCATCGCCCTGGGGGTCTCGATCGTCGATGCGCGCACCCCGCTCGAGCAAGAACTGAAGCGAGTCGCGGCTCGACACGCCCTCTCGGACCAGGGTAAACAGCAGGTCCTGTACCTCGTCGGCCGCTCCCTTTCTCGTCAGCACCTGTGCGACTTGAGTCTTGCCCTGCTCGAGCGCGGTCCGCAAGGGAGTGCTGCCGGCGAGGTTGCGCGAATTCGGGTCCGCACCCTGATCGAGCAGCATCTCGGCGATCACCACCCGGCCGCGGCGCGCGGCCACGTGCAGGGGATAGTCGCCCTCGGCATCGGGACGGTTCACATCGGTATCCCAATAGAGGTGCCGCTTGATCTGGTCGAGGTCGCCGGCGTGAATGGCCCGGTAGAGATTGATGGTGGGCCGCGCGGGCTCGCCGCAAGCGGCGAGCAGGATCGTCGTCAGGGCAAGGAAGCGAAGCAGTCCAACGGTGGGCATTGAGAGGTCGATCATCCGTTGCTCACGATTTGTCGGGGGCTCGCCGCAACCGCCACCCGCGCGTGGCCGGGGTGCCGGGGGCATGTTACCTTATTGCCTATGTTCGGCAAGCTGCTTCTGACCGCAGCCGTGCTTCTGGGCGTCTACCTGGCCCTCCGTACCCGTCGGCGGCGAGGCCGGGAGGTTGCCGAGCCCCCGGCGCCTTCGCGCGAGCCCGGAATCCCCGCGGAGATCCTGAAGGCGGTCGCCTACGGACTGGTGGTCCTGATGGCGGTGGGCAGCCTGCTGTGGCTGTACCTGGATTGGGACGCGGAGCGGGAGGTCGTATCCATCCAGGTAATCAATTCCGGAACCGGCGAGACGACCGCCTATCGGGCGCGACGTGGGGATGTGACGGGTCGTCGCTTCACCACGCTGGACGGACGTACCGTGACCCTCGCGGAGGTAGAACGAATGGTCCTTGGGGAAGAAAGATGATGGCGGACCCGGACCGCCTCATCGGCCCTGAGCCGACCTCGGAAGACAGTGCGCTGGACCGGGCTATTCGGCCGCGCAAGCTGGTCGATTATGTGGGCCAGCCGGTGGTGCGCGAGCAGATGGAGATCTTCATCGGCGCCGCCCGCGGTCGCTCCGATGCCCTCGATCATGTGCTGATCTTCGGTCCCCCGGGGTTGGGTAAGACCACCTTGGCCCATATCGTGGCGCACGAGATGGCGGTCGGCCTGCGCCAGACCTCCGGGCCGGTCCTGGAAAAGCCGGGCGACCTGGCCGCCCTGCTTACCAATCTCGAGCCTGGGGATGTCCTGTTCGTGGATGAGATCCATCGCCTGAGCCCGGTCGTGGAGGAAGTCCTCTACCCTGCCATGGAGGATTTCCAGCTCGACATCCTGATCGGCGAGGGCCCCGCCGCGCGCTCCATCAAGCTCGATCTGCCCCCCTTCACCCTCGTGGGCGCCACCACCAGGGCCGGCCTGCTGACGTCGCCCCTGCGCGACCGCTTCGGCATTGTCCAACGCCTGGAGTACTACTCGGCCGAGGACCTGACGCGCATCGTCAAGCGCTCCGCCTCCATCCTGGGAATCGAGACCGAAGCCGACGGGGCCGCGGAAATCGCGCGCCGCTCCCGCGGCACGCCGCGCATCGCCAACCGGCTGTTGCGCCGGGTCCGCGACTACGCACAGGTCAAGGCGAGCGGGCGCATCACGGCAGAGGTGGCCGACCGGGCGCTCTCCATGCTCAAGGTGGACGCCCTGGGCTTCGATCACATGGACCGCCGCCTGCTCCTGGCCGTGATCGAGAAGTTCGACGGCGGACCCGTCGGCGTGGAGAGCCTGGCCGCGGCCATCGGCGAGGAGCGCGGCACCATCGAGGAGGTGCTCGAGCCTTACCTCATCCAGCAGGGCTTCCTGATGCGCTCCCCGCGGGGGCGCCTGGCCACCCGGTCGGCCTACCGGCATTTCGGTCTCGAGCCGCGCCCCGAGCACAGGGCGCAAGCCCGGGTGGGCGATCTGTTCGGGGACGCAACCGATTGATCCGGTGCAGCCTGTCGGAGGCTTCCGGGTGCCATGCTCCATCGATGTGGTATATATTAGCGCGTACTGATAAACCATCCGTTGCGACGCCTGTCCATGCCGAGTCTTGAGGAGGGTACCGGGTTCCACTGGCCGGTCCGTGTCTATTGGGAGGACACGGACGCCGGCGGCATGGTCTTCTACGCGAATTATCTCCGCTTCATGGAGCGGGCGCGGACCGAGTTCCTGCGCGGCCTGGGCTTCGAGCAGGATGAGCTGCGCGAGCGCGAGGGGGTGCTGTTCGCGGCCCGTCATGCGGCCTTGGACTTCTTGGCCCCGGCTCGCTTCAACGATCGGCTCAGGGTCTCCGTCGAGCCGGTGCGCCGTGGCGGCGCCAGCATCGACTTCAGACAAGAGGTGCGCCGCGAGCGCGACGGCGAGCTTCTGTGCCGCGGGCTGGTGAAGATCGCCTGCGTGAACGCGACGACCCTGCGCCCGAACCGAATCCCCGAAACGCTGCTGGCGGAGATCGGCAATGTACTCTGAGCTCTCGATTCTCGATCTGGTCCTGCACGCGAGCCTCGTGGTTCAGCTCGTACTGGCCGTGCTCGTGCTCGCATCCATCGTCTCCTGGACCATGATCTTCGACCGCTCGCGGGTCTTGAAGCGCGCCCGCCGCGCCCTGGACGAGTTCGAGCAGCGCTTCTGGTCCGGGGGCGACCTAAGCGCCCTCTACCGGGATCTGGGTCAGGGCGAGAAGGGGCTGCACGGACTCGCCGCGATCTTTCGCGCCGGCTTCAAGGAGTACGTGCGGCTGCGCAAGGGGGACCACAGCGACGCCATGGCGGTCCTGCAGGGAACCGAGCGCTCCATGCGGGTGGCCCTGAGCCGCGAGATGGACCGCCTGGAGACCAATCTGCCCTTTCTTGCCACCGTCGGCTCCACGAGCCCCTACGTAGGTCTCTTCGGTACCGTGTGGGGCATCATGCATTCCTTCCACGCCCTGGGCAATGTCAAGCAAGCGACCCTGGCCCTCGTCGCTCCGGGTATCTCCGAGGCCCTGGTCGCGACCGCCATCGGCCTGTTCGCCGCCATCCCGGCGGTCGTCGCCTACAATCGATACTCGTCCCAGGTCGAGCGCCTCAACAACCGCTACGAGGAGTTCGTGGAGGAGTTCTCCACGCTGCTGCAGCGCCAGGGCGGGGGCTAGGATCTCCGAGGACGAAGTATCATGAGAAAGAGCCGCCTGCGCCGCCCCCCCATGTCCGAGATCAACGTGGTGCCCTACATCGACGTGATGCTGGTGCTGCTGGTTATCTTCATGGTTACCGCCCCCCTGATCACCCAGGGCGTCAAGGTCGAGCTGCCGCAAGCGGAGGCCGAGGTGATCGCTGGCGAGGCATCCGAGCCGGTGGTCATCACCGTCGACCAGTTCGGCGACCTGTACCTGGACGTGGGGGAGAGAAAGAACGAGCCGGTGGACCGGGAGACGCTCCTGGTCAGGGTGCGCGCGGTGCTCAAGTACAACCCGGAGGTGCCCATCATGGTGAAGGGCGACCGGGCGGTGGACTACGGCCGGGTGGTCGAGGCCATGGTCCTCGCCCAGGCGGCGGGGGCGCCGAGCGTCGGCCTCATTACCCTGCCGCCGGAACGGCTCGAGCCTTGAAATGTGGCGGATCCTGCGCCTTAATCCGGGGGCCTTCGCCGCCGCCCTCCTGCTGCACCTGCTACTCGCCGCCCTGACCCTGGTGAGTGTAGACCGGCTGTGGTCCGCCAAGGACCTGCATACAAAGGCCAGGGTGGTGCAGGCGCGGGTCGTGAGCTCGGAGGCGGTGGAGGCCGAGGTGCAGCGCCTGCGTCAGGCAGAGGAGAAACGCGCGGAGGAGCGCGAGCGCGCGGAGCAGGAGCTCGCCGAGCTTCAGGCGGCGGGCCGGGAGCGGCCGGAGCGGGCTCAGGTCCTCGAAGAGGAGCGGCGGCAGGAGGAGGCCGAACGCCTGCGCGAGGAGCAGGCGGAGCTCGAGCGCCAGCGCAACGCGGAGGCGGAGCTTGTCGCCGAGCTAGAGGCCCGCCGTCAGGCCGAAGAGGAGGCCCGTCTCCAAGCCGAGTCCAGGCGTCTGGCGGAGGAGGAAGCCGGGCGGGAGGCCGAGCGAAAGCGCCGGGCGGAAGAAGAGGCGGCGCGCGAGGCCGAAGCCGAACG
>Ga0114938_1002380_pt1 | contig 11952 bp, 9 predicted proteins | sample AshMeaBigSpring_FD_88675 | JGI IMG/M metagenome (GOLD analysis project Ga0114938, IMG submission 88675) | Groundwater microbial communities from Big Spring, Nevada to study Microbial Dark Matter (Phase II) - Ash Meadows Big Spring | ecosystem: Environmental > Aquatic > Deep subsurface >...
ATCTCGCCCGGCGTTTCACCGTCAACGACCCCACCACCCGCATCGAAAGCATCGGTCACGCCGAGGGTGCGAAGCGGAAAATCAGCATCATCGTCCGCAACCGCACCGGGAAACCGGCCCTCCTTGAACGCACCGAAGAAATCATCCCGTGAGCAAATCCACCGAACCTGTGCTGATCGTCCCCGGCGAATCCGGGTGGGAAATCTGGACCCGCCAGGAAGGAGGCGCGTTCACGCTCCAGGCCGCCAGCGGCCAGCCGCGTGCCGCCGACCTCGTGGATATCCCGCCGGGCGATCTGACGATGCTCTTCTCCGCGAAGTCCCTCACCGCGGTGCCGATGCGCGTGGCCAGCGATGACGACGCGCTTTTCCCGGATCTTGCCGCATTGCACGCCGAGCGCCTCGGCCTGCGCCCGGACCCCATGGCCGGCCAGCTCACCGATGTGTTCGTGATTGCCCGCGAGCCGGAGAACACCGCGCTTCTCTCCGTATTCCTGCGCGCCCCCGGCGAAGGCGACCTGCCGCCCCGCGGGCCGAAAAGCTTCGATCTCTCCGCCCGCGCATTCCCCGTCACCGGGGAAACCCTGGCGGTCTGGAGGGAATTCGGCCGCTGGGTCTTCGCCGTGTTCCATCAGGGGAAACTCGTCTATTGCCAGGCCACCGCCGTGGATGCCGCGCGGCCCGACGACTCGCTCGCCCGCGAGATCCGCCTCTCGCTCATCCAGCTCGCCATGCAAGGCCTGGACGTCGAACCTTCCCGCGTCGTCGTCTGGTCCGCGGATGGAGCCCTCGATGTTTCCGCCCTGCGGACCGCATTCCGGGGCACCGTCGAAGTCCAACCGCGTCCCGCGCCGGTCCTCCCCGAGCCTCTCAGCCAGCTCCTGCCCGCGGACGTCCGCGCCGCCCGCCGCGCCGCGCTCCGCCGCCGCAACATCACCCTCGGCGGCGCCGCCGCCGCCCTCGTTTACCTGAGCCTCATCGCTTGGTTCGCCTTCGGCCTCTGGAAAACCTCCTCGGAAACCAAGGCCCTTCTGAAACAAGCCGAACAGGCCGCTCCGGAAGGCGAGAAATACGCTCTCCACATCGCCAAATGGGACGAGCTCTCCCACGCCATCGATCTCCGGAACTCGCCGGTGGACATCCTCGGCCGCATCGCCTCCTGCATCCCGCCGAACAGCGGCTTGCGCCTCAAAAACGCCGATATCAGCGCCACCGAAATCAAACTTCAGGGCGAGGCGCCCCAGCTGCAGGCCGTGAACACCTTCAGCCTCAATCTCTCGAAACACAACGACCTCGCCGGGTTCACTTGGCAGACACCCGAGCCGAACCAATCCACCCGCGGCTGGGAATTCGTCTTCAGCGGAGAGGTTCCCTCCGCCGAATCGCAACCCTGACCGACAAATCGATCCCGAAACGGCGTTTCTTTTGCACCGTTAGCTGAAATTTCAAACTCCACCATGTCGCCCCGCGAAAAAAAACTGCTGCTCTTCTTCGGCGTCGCGGGCTTCCTCGTGCTCAATTTCCTCGGCTTCGGATTCTTCAACAACAAGCGCATCGCCGTGGAGCGCCAGCGGGATCAGGCGCGGCAGAAACTCGAAACCGCCGAGATGTTCCGCGCCAGCCGCGAGCAGGTGATGGACGAAATGGAGTGGCTCGCCAGCCACGAACCCCAGCCCGCCGCCAACCAGGACGTCCAGACCAAACTCCAGCAATTCTGCGAACAGGAGGCCAAGACCGCCGGACTCACCATCAAGACCCAGAAGCCCCTGCCCACCGACGCCACCGAGGGCCGCCACTTCCACCGCGCCAAAATCCAGATCCAGGTCAACGGCACCGAGGAAGCCCTCTACCGCTGGTTCGATCGCCTCAACATCCCGGACCAGCTCCGCATGGCCACCAGCATCCGGGTGCTGCCCATCAAGGAGGACGACACCAAGATCGACTGCACCGCCGTCATCGAACAATGGTTCGTCCCCCAGCCGCCCGCCTAACACATTCAAATCTGAAATTTCAAATTTGAAATTCCTGCGTTCACCCATGTCATCCGCGCCCCGCATCCTCCTGCTCGCCCTCGCCCTCTCCGGCTGGGCCGCTGCGGATTTGCCGAAAAAGGCGCCCATCACCAAATACACACGCCTCTGGACGGATTCCCCCTTCACCTCCAAGCCCCCGCCCGCCGGTCCGGCCGAAGTCGCCAATCCACTCGAAGACTACGCGCTCGCCGGAGTCTCGCCCGTCACCGGCGGCTATCGCGTCACCCTGCTCAACAAGAAAAAACCCGAGGAGCGCATCATCGTGGAGTCCGACAAACCGCGTGACGGCTTCATGATCCTCGGCGTCACCCGCAAGCCGGGAGACCCTCTCGGAACCGTGGTCCGCATGAAGTCCGGCTCGGTCACCGGCACCGTCAGCTTTGATGAAAAACTCCTGACTCTGGCGGCCCCGCCCCCGCCCAAACCCAATGCGCAGGTGCCTCCGGGCGTCCAGCCCGGCCAGCCCCAGCTCCAGCCCGGCCAGATGCCCCAGCGCCAGCCACGCCCGCGCGTCGTGCCCCCACCCGCTCCCCAGACCGGCCAGCCGCAGCCCGCGCAGCTCCAGCAAGGCCAGCCCGTCCCGCCGCCGGGCCAGCCCGCCACGAACGCCCAACGTCCCAACCGCCGCAATCTGCGTTAGACCGCCACTCCACCACCGCTCTCTCCATGTCCGTTCCCCGCTTCCTTCTCCTGTTCCTCTTCGTCTGGGCGACCGCTTCCGCCCAGCCGCCTGTCCCTCAGCCGCCCGCTCCGCAGCCGCCTGTTCCTCAACCACCTGCCGAGGCCCCTCCCGGTGTGCCCATTCCCGGCGTCATCCCCGCCCCGCCCGCCGGCGCACCCGGCGTGAAAGGCCCCGCTCCGAAACCCGGCCTCCCGCTCGGTGAAACCAAGATCGTCGAGGACATCATCGAGAAAAAACTCAGCGGTGACGCGCTCGCCGGGCTTTACCGCCGCTACACCGGCCGCCGGGTGATCGTGACGACACCGGCCGCCGCCGCCGAATTTGCGTTTGTTCAGGAGGCCAGCCCGCAGGACCCGCTCACCTATGCCCAAGCCGCGGAACTCCTCCGCAAGGCCGCCGTGCTGGAAGGCTTCGTCTTCACCGAGCACCCGCAGGATCCGAACCTGGACATCCTCACCGTTGCCAGCGGCGGCACCAGCAACCGAGGCGTGAAACTCGATGTTTACAACGAAAACTCCACCTTGCCCGAGACCGACGTGGTGATCACCTACGTCATGGCGCTCAGCTACATCAAGCCGGACCAAGCGGTGAACATCTTCACCCAGGTCGTCGGGCAGTTCGGTGCCTACGGCTCGATCTCGGCCGTCCCGAATGCCTCCGCCGTCGTCATCACCGAAAAAGCCTCGCTCATCAAGAGCCTCATCGATCTCCAGAAAACCATCGATGTTCCCGGCTCCGTCCAGGCCACCCGTTTCATCAAGGTGCAATACGCCGACGTCACGGAAATCGCCACCATGCTCACCGATCTCCTTACCGCCCAGCAGACCGCCCAGAAAACCGCGGGAGTCCAGCGCACGGACGCCCAGCCCGCCGCAGTACCCGGACAACCGGGTGGTGCACCCGGTGCCGCGGGCGGCGGCTCCGCGGGTGAGGAAACCCCGGTCCAGATCGTTCCGGAACCGCGCACCAACCGGATTTTCGCCATGGGCCGCCCGGTCGATCTGATCTTCGTCGAAGGCTTGGTCCGCGAGTTTGACATCCCCAGCAGTGAGAAAACCTTCCTGCGCCGCAAACTCCGTTTCCTCACGGTTTCCGAGTTCCTGCCCATCGCCGGCGATGCCCTCACCCGCGCCTTCTCCGGCACGGGCGACGGGGGTGCGGGCGGCGGAGCCTCTTCCGCGGGCGGCCAGGCTCCCCGCGCTCAGGGCAGCGCCCGCCAGACCTCCAGCGGCATGGCCCGCAGTAACACCCAGAACCAGCGTTCCGCCGGGAACTCCTCCTCCGGCTTCGGCGGCTCCTCCTCCGGTTTTGGCGGCGGCTCCTCCAGCGGCATAGGCGGCGGTGGCGCGGGCCTTGGCGATCCCACGGTCAGCTCCGCTCCGGAATCCCTTCTCGTCGGACGCACCCTTCTCGTGGCGGACAACATCACCAACTCCGTCGTCGCCCAAGGCCCGCCCTCCGCCCTCGAAATCATCGAGCGCCTGCTCGATCAAATCGACGTGAAGCCGGACCAGGTCATGATCTCCACCGTCATCGGCCAGCTCACGCTCAACGACACCGACGAGTTCGGCGTGGACTAACTGGTGCGCGGAGGAGATGTCGTCGGTCGCGGCGGCGGCGGCTTCGGCCCGATCCTTCCAATCCTCCCGATCACGGGAACGGACACCGAGTTCGACCCCGGATCCCTCTCCGGCGGCGGCCTGCGTGTCTATGGCAAGATTGGTGATCTGAGCGTCTATCTCAAGGCGCTCCAGTCCAAGACGGACTTCACCGTGCTCTCCAGACCCAGCATTTTCACCTCCAACAACCAGAAGGGCATCATCTCGAGCGGCGAACGCATCGCCATTCCCACCGAGGGAGGCACCAGCACCAGCTCCTTCAGCAGCGGTACCCGCATCGAGTATCAAGACGTCGTCCTCAAACTCGAAGTCATCCCGCTGGTGAATTCCAACAACGAAATCACCATGCAGATCGCCCTGCTCAGCGATGAACAAAACGGCGAGCAGGTCATCGAGGGTGCCGGCACCGACGGCGGCAACCTCACCGTGCCCCGGATCTCCACCCGCGAGATCCTCACCACCGCCACGGTCCCGAACAATGACACCATCGTGCTCGGCGGCTTGATCGTCGGCAAAGACAACCAGACCAAGAGCGGCATCCCGATCCTCGGCGACATCCCCTACCTCGGCAGGCTGTTCTCCACCACCGCCGATACCCGGGACCGCAGCGAGCTCATGGTCTTCCTCCAGCCCTCCATCGTCAGCAACGACCGCTCGCTCACCGCCGTCCAGAACGACATGGATGCCCGCTACTCGGTTTCCCCGAAGGTCCGCGACTTCGCCGATGGCGACAGCGTCCTTCCGGGCGTAAACGAGATCCCGCGGGTCGAGGAGAAGGGCAAGGGAAGCTCCCGGAAGACTTCAGCTCCGGCACCGCAGACACCGGCGGAAACGGGGAAAATGAAGCCCTCCCTCCGCCCGCCGCATCGTCCCTGATTGCAGGCTCGGAATTTTTGAGAAAAAATTTTGAACGACGCTGTTTCCCGGAGGTCAAAGTCCACTGAAGACCGTACGCAAGTTCGCGTTTTCATGTAAGGGTGAACAGCAGTTGTCAGCCTCATTACAAAGGCGGTTCATACCGCTGGTGTGTTGAAGTTGTTCAGCTTGGCCGCCGGGGTGGGTGCCCCGGCGGCCTCTTTTTTTGGCTGAAGGTCCGTGGGACCGGGCTCACCAGTGGGTGGCCTGGCGGAACTGCCGGAGGCGCTCCTCAAGGTCGGTCGGCGAGAGCGCTTCGAGGCGTCGGGTGGAGAAGGCCTCGCAGGTGAAGGAGGCGAGCATCGAGCCTTGGATAATGGCTTGGCGCAATGCGCCCGCGTCATACGGTGGGGCACCCTGGGCGGCGAGATAGCCGGCCATGGCACCGAGGAAGGTGTCCCCGGCTCCGGTGGGATCGGCGACGGCTTCGAGCGGCCAGGCGGAGCAGCGGAACACCTCGCCGCCGCGGGAGAAGAGCATGGCTCCGAATTCGCCGAGTTTGACCACCACGTGGCGGGGGCCCTTTTCAAGGAGGATGCGGCCGGCTTTGACGAGATTGGAGGTGCCTGCCAATTCGCGGGCCTCACCCTCGTTGAGGACGAACAGGTCGAGCTGCGGCAGCACCTCATGAAGGCGCTCGTTGGCGATCTCGATCCAGAGGTCCATGGTATCCGCGATGACGAAGCGGCCGTCGGCGGTGGAACCGTTGCCGATGCCGCATTGGTCGAGCATTTCGAGCTGGTTGTCCGGGGACATGTTGGCGAGCACGACGATGGGCGATGCCGCGGCGGATTCCGGGACCTTGACCTGCCAGCTTTCGAGGACGTTGAGGCCCACCCGGTGGGTGGTGCGCTCGTTCATGTTGGCGTGGTATTCGCCGGACCAGGTGAAGGATTCGTTTTCCGAACGTTCCACGCCCTTGAGGCAGATGCCCCTGTTTTCGAGCATCTCGAGATGCTCCTTGGGGAAATCGTGGCCGATGATGCCGATGAGCGAGACCGGGCGGCTGAAGAACGAAGCGGCGAGCGCGGCATAGGCGGCGGATCCGCCGAGCAGATTCGAACCTTCGGCCTCGGGGGTCTTCACATGGTCGATGGCGATGGTGCCACCGATGACGATTGGGGACTGCATGGCCGGGGTTGTAGCGGCGGGCTAGGACGGTCGCAAGCCGTTTGCGGAGCGATTCAGCACCGTTTCCACGGCCTCCGCGGCCGCCCGGACGTCCGGGGCGGTGAGCAGGTCGGAGACGATGACCACACGCCTGGCACCGGCGGCGAGGACTTCGGGGAGATTCGAGCGCTTGATGCCGCCGATGCAGAAGGCCGGGATGTGTTTTCCGACTTCATCTTCCATGGCGCGGATGTCCTGAAGACCGATGGCCGGTCGGCCGGCCTTGGTGGGCGTGGGAAACAAGGGCCCGAAGCCGATGTAGTCGAAGCCCTCGGCATGGGCGGCGCGCGCTTGGTCGAGCGAGTGGGTCGAGCGGCCGATGAGTTTGCCGAGGCCGATGGTTTCCCGCGCCGAGGCCAGCGGTCCATCGTCCTGGCCGATGTGGACGCCATCCGCCCCGAGTTCCGCGGCGAGGGCGGGATGGTCGTTGAGGATGAAAGGCACACCTGCCGTGCGGCAGAGCGGGATCAGGGTTTCCGCGACGCGCCGGATCGTGGCGAGGTCGCGGCCTTTCGCGCGGAGCTGGAGCAGGTCCGCGCCGCCGGCCAGCAATGCGGCGGCGGTGGCGGCGGCGTTCTCCTCAGCCACGTAGCCGAGGTCGAGGATGGCGTAGAGTTTGGAGTCAGCGGTCATGGGTCAGCGGTCAACGGGTAAGAGGCTCCGCTCCATGCTTGCTCTTCACCAATGACTGATGACTGGTGACCATTGACTCACCCCTTCCGCTCCTCCAGATAGCGTCCCACCCATCCGATATCGTAGGTGCCTGCGATGAAATCCGGGTGGTTGATGATTTCCAACTGGAAGGGAATGGTCGTCTTGATGCCGCGGATGGTGAACTCGCCGAGGGCGCGCTTCATGCGGGCGATGGCGATCTCACGCGTGGCGGCGGTGACGATGAGCTTGGCGATCATCGAATCATAGTGCGGCGGCACCGTGTAGCCGGAATAGACGTGGGTGTCGACGCGCACGCCCTTGCCGCCGGGCGCGTACCAAAGATCGATGGTGCCGGGGCTCGGGGCGAAGTTGTTGTAGGGATCCTCCGCGTTGATGCGGCACTCGATGGCGTGGCCGCGGGGCGTGGCCTGGAGCACATGGTGGGACAGCGGCTCGCCGGCGGCGACGCGGATCTGCTCCTTGATGAGCTCGCAGCCCATGACCTCCTCGGTCACCGGATGCTCGACCTGGATCCGGGTGTTCATTTCCATGAAATAGAAATTCTCACCCGCCTCATCGACGAGGTATTCGATGGTGCCGGCGTTCTGATAGCCGATGTTGCGGATCAGGTTCACGGAGGCCTCTCCCATGCGGGCGCGCAGCTCCGGGGTGAGCAGCGGCGACGGGCATTCCTCGATGATTTTCTGGTTGCGGCGCTGCATCGAGCAGTCGCGCTCGCCGAGGTGGATGAAGTTGCCGTGCGAGTCCCCGATGACCTGCACCTCGACGTGGTGCGGGTTGAGCACGAGTTTCTCCAGGTAACAACTGCCGTTGCCGAAGCAGACGATGGCCTCGCTGGAGGCGGCCTGGAAAAGCTGGATGAAGTCCTCCTCCTTGAAACACGGACGCATGCCGCGGCCGCCACCGCCGGCGGTGGCCTTGATCATGACGGGAAAGCCGATGCGCTTCGCCTCCTCGAGGGCGGTCTCGGCGTCGGGCATGATGTCGGAGCCCGGGGTGATGGGCACGCCGTTGGCGATGGCCGTCGCGCGGGCGGTGGCCTTGTCGCCCATCAGGTTGATGACCTTCGCGGAAGGGCCGATGAAGACGATGCCGGAGGATTCGCAAATCTCGGCGAAGCGGGCGTTCTCCGAGAGGAATCCGTAACCGGGATGGATGGCGTCCGCGCCGGTGATCTCGGCGGCGGCGATGATGCGGTCCATCTTCAGATAGGACTCCTTGCTGGACGCGGGCCCGATGCAGACCGCCTCGTCGGCGAGCTGGACGTGCATGGAATCGACGTCCGCCTCGGAATAGACGGCGACGGATTCGACATCGAGTTCGCGGCAGGCGCGGATGATGCGGAGGGCGATTTCGCCGCGGTTGGCGACCAGGAGACGCTTGAACATGGGGAAGTGATGGATGATTGACGTTTGAGAGTTGATGGAAAGAGGAAGAATCGACAGCTTCTGCCTATCAACGATCAACCATCAACGATCAACCTTACTTGATGCGGAAAAGGACGTCACCGTATTGCACGGCGCTGCCGTCCTCGGCGACGATGGCGCAGATGGTGCCGGATTTCTCGGCCTTGATCTCGTTCATGACCTTCATGGCCTCGATGATGCAGACGGTCTGGCCGATGGAGACGGTGGATCCGACCTCGACGAAATCCGGGGCGTCGGGCGCGGGTTTCCGATAGAAGGTACCGACCATGGGCGAGGTGATCTCCGTGCCTTCCGCGGCGGCCGGAGGATCGGCGGGAGCGGACGCGGGTGATGGCGATGACGCGGCCGGGGCTGCGGCGGGTGCCGGAGCGGCGGCGGGCATGCTGGCGAGGAGGCCGCGGAGGTCGTCGAAATCGGGGCCTTTCTTGAGCTTGAGGTGAAAGTCCTTCTTGGTGAGATCGAAGTGGGTGAGGCCGTGCTCGTTCATGAGCTCGACGATGCGGCGGATTTCCTGGAGGTCCACGGTGGGGAAAGGTTGTGAGTTGGCTTGTGAGGGAGGCGTCCGGGCGGGACGCGCTTCATCCGCAGAGGCTAGGGGGCGTGGAGAAACAGCGTCAAGCGGGAACGCGGGGAGGATGGATCTGAAATTTGAGGTTTGAGATTTCAAATCCGCAGCTACAAGGCCGCGGGAAATGACAAAACAAGCGCTCAACGTGTTGCCGCGGCCCGGGATGGCGGGGGAGTTCGTGCCGGCGGATTATTTCCGCGAGCTCGGGCGCGCCGAGATCCGTCGCGAGGGGCGGCCGCTGGAGGTGGACCTCGGTTGCGGCGACGGCTCGTTCCTTCTGGAAATGGCGTCCCGGTATCCGGAGCGGGATTTCCTGGCGGTGGAGCGGCTGCTCGGGCGGGTGCGCAAGGTTTGCCGGAAGGCGACGAGGCGGCGGCTGGAGAACGCACGGGTGTTGAGGCTGGAGAGCCGTTACGTCGTCGAGTGGCTGCTGCCGGAGGCGGCGGTCTCGCGGCTGCACCTGTTGTGCCCGGACCCTTGGCCGAAGCTGCGGCATCACCGGCGGCGGCTGGTGCAGGTGGAGTTTCTCGCCGCGGTGCGGCGCGCGCTGGTGCCGGGCGGTGAGTTTCTCTTCATGACAGACCACGAGGAGTATTTCCAGTGGGTGGAGGAGAAGGTGGCGGACTTCGGCGGATTCGAGCGGCTGGAATGGGCGGAGGATTCGTTCTTCTATCCGAAAACCGATTTCCAGCAGCTGTGGGAGAGCGAGGGGAAATCGATGTGGCGGCTGCGCTGCCGGAAGCCGGTCAGCGAGGGTCCAGCCACATTGGCGACGGGCTGAGGAAACCCTCGATGCGCAGCTTTCCGGATTCCTCGACGCGCAGTGTCACGCCGCCGGCCGCGCCTTGGTCGATCACGCGGATGCCGCGGGACTTCCAGTAGTCCACCGTGGCTGGAGCGAGTTTCTCCCCTGCGGGAAACGGCGGGTTTGATGCGATGATGGCCCGGGGCTGCACGGCATCCAGGAAGCGATCGCAGAGGGTGAGGTCCGTGCGGTGCCGCCCGGCGATGATGACGTCGGCGGAGACGTCTTTTCCGGCATCGAGCAGTTTCAGCTCCGTGCCCATGCCGGCATCGGAAGTCAGCAGCAAGCGCCAGCCGCGCCAGTGGAGGCGCATCACCGCCACGCGGTCATCGGCCAGGGCGTTCACGGCCATGGGGTCGGGCGCGTGGAGGATCTCCAGCGAGGCGCCGTCCGGAAAAGGGATGTCCGCGCCCGCCGTCATCATCCGTGTCTGGATGCCGCTCTTTGGCGCGTCCGTCACCCACGAACGGAACGACGGGCTGCGCGAAAGTTTCACCGGCAGCAACGCCTGGCGGATGGGCAGGGCCCGCCAAACCTCCGCGCCGCCGCCCAGATGCCCGCCATCCGGGTGGCTGAGCACCACCGAATCCGGCTCGATCCCCAACTGCCTCAAGGAGGGCGCCACCTGATACTCGAAGCCGCGGGGTCCGCCGCAATCGATGAGCACTGCGCCATCCGCTCCGGCGGAGAAGCAGGCCACGCCCTCGCCGTGCTCGAGATCGTACACGAGCAACATCGGCCGTACCTCGCGCCTCAGTTGGAGATGCCCGCCGGGTATTGCGGAAAACGCCTCCGCCGCGGCCACGCTGGCATTCGCGACATGGCCGTTGAGAAAATTCACCCCCCGTGCGAGCGGCGGCAGCACCGGAAACAAGGCCGCCGCCAGCAGCGCCGCGCACAGCAGAATGAACACCAGAGGCACCAAGACCAGGCCCGCGAGCACGGACACCGGCGTCACCAGGCCGAAGTGAAACGCCGTGAGCGGGGCGGACCCCACACCCGCGGCCAACGAGACGGCCAGCGATTGCGCGGTCTTCCGGCGCAGGCCGAGCCAGAACACCTGCCACCGGCTCATCAGCGCGGCCGGCAGATGGAGTTCCGGCGCGGCCATCCAGGCGAAGCATTTCTCCGCCCAGGCCGTGCCCACCGCGATGGCGGCGACCACCCCGTAGGATAGCTGGACGCCCGGCTGGAAAAGCATGCGGCCATCCCAAAGCAGCGCCGCGAGAAGCACCGCGCCCAGCGCGTTGAGCAGATCCGGCCTGCGGCGGAAGACGAAGGCCCCCAGAAACACCGCCGCCATCCAGGCCGAGCGCAACGCCGGGGCGCTGTTCCCCGTGATCCATGAGTAGCCGAAAATCAGCGGCAGCAGGGCCACCACCGCCCATCGCCGCGGCACGCCCGCCCTGCCTAACAGCAGCCAGCCGATGCTTCCCACCATCGCCACGTGCAAGCCGCTCACCGAGAAGACGTGAAGCGTGCCGCTGTTTCGGAACGCCGCGATCAACGAGTCCGCATCCGGCGCCACCTCGCCGATGACCACCGCGCGGATGACCGCGGCCTCCTGCGAATCCTCCGCCAGACCTGCCGTGACCGCTTCGCGGAAACCATGGCGGATCCGTGCGCCCAGCGCCGCCCGCCAACCGGTGCGCGTTTCCGCATCACGTCCGTCCGCATGGAAGACCGCCGCCACGCCCTGCCGGCGGAGCCATGCGGCGCGGTCGAATTCCCCCGGATTCCGCGGCTCCGGCAGCGGGCCGAAGTTTCCGCGTCCGCGGACCACGCTGCCCGTCACCGGGACGGTTCCGCTCCCCTCCCACCAGACCTTCGCGCCGCGTTGCCCGCCATCCAACAACATGGCCGGAGCCACCCAGAAGCTTCCGCTGCCGCGTGCATCCTTGAGAATCCGCGCCCTCACCCGGCTGTCCGGAGCCTCCAATAATCCACGCTCCGCCGCCTCCCGGGCATCCTCGCGCCACGCGAAAACCCCCGCCGCCAGCCAGCCGCATAGCAGCCAAGCCAGCCCCTGCCGCGCTCCGCAGCCAAGCCAGCCCGCCAC
>Ga0114938_1002381_pt1 | contig 11950 bp, 15 predicted proteins | sample AshMeaBigSpring_FD_88675 | JGI IMG/M metagenome (GOLD analysis project Ga0114938, IMG submission 88675) | Groundwater microbial communities from Big Spring, Nevada to study Microbial Dark Matter (Phase II) - Ash Meadows Big Spring | ecosystem: Environmental > Aquatic > Deep subsurface >...
CGGGTCGAGAACGACGATGGGTGACCAGATGTCCCCCCCGGGTTGGACCCTGCCGGCAGCGGGGGTGACGTCGGTTGCGTCGGTGGTGGCGTGGGCGATGCTGGTGATCCACGGGAGGGTTTGGTGGACGGTGTCGACGGGGTGGATGCGTTCGAGGTGCCCCAGGTCGTGGCCGAACCCGACGCAGTAGATCTGGAGGGTGTCGGCGAGGGGGCTGGCAGCGAGCTCGATGGCCATGGTGGTGAGGGTGGCGGTGACGTCAGCGGGGTCTCCGGTGACGTGGAGCGACCCGGGGTGTTCCAGGTTCAACAGGATCTGGGTGTTGTGGTGGTGGCCGACGGTGACAAGCGCCGGCCACGGCGCCGGGACGTGTTTGGCGAGCCGGCGGAGGGGTTCGGGGTTGGTGGCGGTGGGGAGAAGCCAGCTGCGCCCGTCGTCGCCGACTACCCACCCGGTGGGTGGCTGGGGGTGGGGGCTGGCGAGGAGCAGCTGGATGCCTTCGGGTGCGACGCGCACGGCAACCAGGTCGGGTTCGGTGAGGCGGTTACGGGTCATGTGGGCGCCGAGTGAGCGCAGCGCCAGGTCGACGAGTTCGAGGGCGGTGGGGGCAGCGGCGGCCCGCAGGGTGGCCTCGGTGGGTGCGGTGCCTGGTGGTGGCGGGGTGGGGATGGTGTCGGGTCGGCGGAACCTGAGTTGGGTGCGGCGGAGCCGGTTGATGAGCGCCACCACCCCGGCGGCGAGGACGCCGAGCCCGGCGAGGCGACCAGCGACCGGCAGCCACGTCGCACCCACCTCGTCTTCGTCGTCGATGTCGTCGTCGGCGGAGGCGTCGATGTCTGTTGCCGGTGGTGGGGTGAGCGGTTCCGGTGCTGGGGCTGCGACCACTTCGGGGAGGGAGGCAGGGTCGGTTGGAGCGGGGTCGGTCCCGGTGACATTGGTGGTGGCGGCAGGGGGTGGGGTGGGTCCGCCGGTGGCGGTCGGCTCGGCAACGACCGGTCCGGTTGGGCTGGGGTGGGGGTCGGTGGGGATGCCGGGGAGTTGGAGGACTTGGCCGGGGTGGATGAGGTTGGGGTCGTACGGGGGGTGGAGGCGGCTGCGGTTGAGGTCGATGAGGCTGCGCCAGTAGCCGGCGATCTCGGCGTCGGCGACGTCGCGTCCCCACGCGTGTTGGAGGGTGTCTTCGGCGATACCCCACAAGTCGTCACCGCTGGCGACGGTCACGCCACCCGGCAGCGGCGTCTCGATCGCAGGTGCGGGTGGGGTGGGAATGTCGGGAAGTTGGAACACTTGGCCGGGGTGGATGAGGTTGGGGTCATGCGGGGGGTGGAGGCGGCTGCGGTTTAGGTCAACGAGGCGGCTGCCGTAGTCGATGGTTTCTTGGTGGGTGGGTGGCCGCTGCCAGGCTCGGGTGAGGGTGTCGTGGGCGATGCTCCAGAAGCTGTCCCCGTTCTCGACGGTGACGTGCCGGGCGGTTTCGCCTGGCTTGTCGGTGGCGGGGAGGGAGGCGTCTGTGGGGAGGGTGAGGGTCCAGCCGGGGGCGATGCGTTCGGTGGCGGCGGTGAAGGGGGTGCCGTCGGTCATGGTGTGTCCGATGTTGAGGTCGCGGATGTCCCGCCAGCGGGTGCCGTCGGCGAGGGTGGCTTCGGCGATGCTCCACAGCGTGTCGAACCGTCCCGTGACGTATGTGGGGTACACCGGCGCCGATCCCCGCACCTCGGGTGCCATTGATAGTGTCTCGGGTTGGTCGCCTGCCGCCCAGGTGGGGCCGTCGCCGGTGGTGTGCGCCCTGAGGGTGTCGAGGGTGACCGGCACCGGGGCGGCGGCGGCGGCGGGCCGCATCGGGCCGATCGTGGAAGCTACGAGGGCGGCGGCGGCGACGATGCGTGCTGCGGCGTGTTGGAAACCGGGGAGGACGGGTACCCGCTGCGCCACCTTGTGACGCAGGACGGCTGCGGTTTCGGCGGCGAGGGCGACGACGAGTTGGGTCCAGGCGATCCACAGGATGACGGCGAGGACATCGACGACGAGTTGGGGGTCGATGCCGCTGCGTAACGCCATGGTGAACTCGTCGAGACTGGGCATCGTGGTGGGGAGCGGCCAGCCAACAACCCGGACGAGCCCGACGGGGATCGCCACGACCGCCGCCACGGTGGCGGCGACAGCGGCGCAGCCTTTGAGGATGCGCACGGTACGGTGCGTGGGGGTCATGGTGGGGGTTCCTCGGTGACGGCGGTGGCGGTTTCGGTGGCGGTGACGGTCATCGGCCCGGTGGGGAGGAGGCGGGGTTGGATGGTGAGGGTGACGGTGACGGTGACCCGGTCGGCTTCGACGGTGACGTCACCGGTGTGGCCCACCGACGCCAGGTATGCGGCGGCGGCGGCGGCCGCTTGCTCAGGGTCGAGGCGGATCTCCCCGCCGCTACGGAGGCTGTCTGGGTTGATGGCTTGGGCGCCGGCACGGGCGGCGTTGTCGGCGACGTGCGACACCTCCCGAAGCGCGGCGACCTTGCGGCCCCCGTCGACCGCCAAACCGGCCGCCATCAACAGGGCGACGGCGATCACGGCCAGGAACGTGGACACGGCGCCCCGGTCGTTACGTAACCGGGTCACGGGACGCTCCCGTCACCGGGGCCACGGTGGGTGTCGATGACCTCGACGGCGGTTGCGGTGAAGGTGCGGGTGCCGGGGACGGCGAGTAGCGACAGGTCAGCGAACGACGTGTGGCAGGTGACGGTGACCGCCACCTGGCCACCGGGACGGAACGCTGCGGTGTCGACGGCGACGTCGAGGTGTGCGCAGCGGACCTGTGCCGTGTCGATGTTGGCGGCGGCCACCGATGTGGCGACGCCGGTGGCGTCACCGGGGGTGTTACGCATCGAAGCGGCCCGGGAGGCTTCGTGGGCGGCGTTGGCGACGTCGCCCTCCATTTGGGCGACCCGGCCGGCGTACACGGCGAACAGCATGAACCCGATCAACACCGGGGTCAGCACCGCCAACTCGGTCGACACCGCACCACGCTCGCCACGCAGCAGAATCGTCATCGGTCGGGTTCCTGGATGAAGCGTTCCACGTCACCGGTAGCGGTGGCGGTGACGGCCCAGTTGAACAGCAACCGGGGCGCCACCCCGGACACCTCGACGGTGACGGTGTCGGTGGTGCGGGTCACGGTGACCTGCGGGTCGGTGAGGTTCCCGGCTTGATCGAGGATCCACGCCGCCGCCGTGACACCGTCTGATACGGTGGCGTCGATGACCTGGGCGGCGTCGACGGCTTCTTGCGCTGCGGCGTGGGCGACCTGGGTGGCGTGCCACCACAACCCGACCTGGAACGGCACCAACACCAGGGCGATCACCACCGGCATCAACACCGCCACCTCCGTGGAGGTGACACCCCGCTCGCCGCTGCGAAACCCGACTCGCCGCGGCATCGTTCAGCTGCCCGGTGGGGTGACGACATCGGGGATGGCTTCGGCGTTGGAGCGCATCTTGGCGATGAGGATGATCCCGGCGGCGACAGCGATGGCCACCAGGACACCGGTGATGACGGCGGCTTCGGTGGACATGGCGCCGTCGTCGTCGTACACGTCGAAACCGAGACGCGTGAGCGTCGCCGCGGTGCGGACCTGGAGGTAGGCGAGGTAGGGGGACATGGGTTGGGCTCCTTTCAGGGGACTGGGAGGGTGGTGGGGGTGGAGATGGCTTCGACGACGCCGTACCCGATGAACAGGATCATCCCCACCACCAAGGCAACGACGGGGAGCAGCATCTTTTCGGTGGCGGTCTCGGCTTGGGCTTCGATGGCGGCGGTTTGGTGGGCCCGCATGGTGTCGGCCTTGGCGGCGAGCGAGGCACGGATGCGGGCACCCTGGTCGCCGGCGAGGTGGGCGGAGGCGGCCAGCTCAGCCAACTCTCCGACACCGAGCTCCACCCCCAGGTCGGTGAACACGTCCCATGGGGTGCGGCCGATGAGCCGTGCCCGCCGCAACGCCCGGCGGATCTCAGCGAAGGCCCAACCGTCGCCGGCGTCGGCTGCGGTCTGGAGGGCGGTCTCGAGCCCGGCGCCGCCAGCGAGGATGATCGTCACCAGATCCAGGTACGCCGACAGGGCATGACGGAACCCTTGGCGGCGCCGCTCGATCCGGTCGTTGAGCCCGAGGTCGGGCCACACGAACCCGGCGGCACCCGCCCCCACCGCCGCCACCCCAACCACACCCGCCGACACGGGGATACCAGCGGCCCACGACACCGTGGCGACCCCCACCGGCGCCACCAACCCGGCTACCGCCAGGGTGACCTTGGTGAGGGTGTGCTGTTCGACGGTGACGTCGAGGATGCGCAGCCGGGCGGCCAGGTCCCCAGCGCCAACCAGCCCGGTGGCGGCCAGCACCGCAGCCGCCCGGCCACGCCACCCTGACCCCGGCTCCCCCTGGACGCTGCGGGGCCGGTCGAGGTCGGCGAGGGCAGCACCAAGCGGCACCGGCGCCGGCCGCAACGCCCGCACCACCAGGACAAGACCGAACCCGAACCCGGCGCCTGCCATGAGGGCACCAACCAGGGTCACGGCACCACCCCCTCGGCGGCGGGTTGACGGAGGGTGAATCGTTCCGGTGTGTCGAGTTGGCTGTAATGCTGGAGTAGGGCACCGGCTGCGGCGAACACCGCCGACACAACCACCAGCCACACCTGCCCGGTGGCGGTGTCGTAGGCGGCGAGGAGCTGGCCGGCGAACACGTACAGGAACACGATGGTGGCGGCGGTGGTGCCGACAGCGATCCTGGCGGAGGTGCGGATCCTGGCCCGACCGATCTCGACCCTGACCCGCATCCGCACATCGGAGCGGATCGCCTCAGCCAGGCGACCCAGCAGCCCGCCCAGGTCGCGGGCCTGTAACCGTCCGGCGGCCGCCAACGCCGCAACCAGGAGATCCACCGACGGGTGTCCCAGGTCAACTGCCAGCCCGGTGAGGGCGTCGTCGAGTGGCTGGTGCCGCAACCTGGCGGCGAAGGTACGCAGCTGGGGTGCGATCGGGGCTGGGGCCAACGCCGCGGTGTGGATAAGCGCCTCCTCCAAACCGGAGGCGCCGGCCATGGTGTCGCGGATCATGTCGGCCCAGGTGGCGATCGCCTCGGCGGTGGCGACATCGGCCCGGCGTCGCCGCCCCCCACCCACCACCGTTGGCGCCGCCACCACCCCCACCGCAACGGCGGCACCGGCGACGGGCCAGCTGGTGACCAACCCGGCCGCCAACCCGGCTACAGCGGCGGCGGTGAGCCCGGTCAACGCCCGGTCCCGTGGCACCCCAGCCGGCACCAGCCGCGCCACCGGGGGGAGGACCCTCACGCCACGCACCGCCGTCACGGCAAGCCACACCCCGATCCCGAAGACGGCCCCGACCGCGGCGACGGCCACGACGGTCACGGTCACCACCACCCGTCCTGGTTGTCCAACAGGTGCCGGTCAAACCCGACGTCGGCAAGCCGGTTCAGGGTGTCGAGGCGGATCACCGGTCCGGGGGAGGGGACAGCGCGGCCGTCGCCGCCGGGCCGATACACCTCGTTGGTGGCCACCTGCCTCGCCTCAGCCCCGAGCACCTCCCGGACGCTGGTCACCCGGCGGGTTCCGTTGACCCAACCGAGATGGACGATGAGGTCGACGGCGTTGGCTACCCACTTGTTCGAGGTCTCCTCGTCCAGGCCGGCCTCCGCCGTGTACATGGCGAGACGCACCAACGCACCCTTTGACGAGTCGGCGTGGATCGACGACATCGACCCGTCGTTGCCTTGGGACATGGCACGCAGCATGTCGACGACCTCGACGCCGCGGATCTCACCGACGATGACCCGGTCCGGGTTCTGCCGCAGCGTGGCTCTGACACAGTCAGCCAGGCTGGCTTCGCCGTGACCCTCGATGTTGGCGCCGCGCCGCTCCCAACACACCTGGTCGGGGTGGAGGTCGGCGAACCGGTCGAGACCGATCTCGAGGTTGTCCTCGACGGTGATCACCCGCTCCTCGGCGGGGATCTCGTTGAGCAGGCACCGCAACATGGTGGTCTTACCGGTGTTGGTGCCCCCAGCCACGATCACGTTCAGCTTGGCTTTGACCGCAGCGGCGAGGAACTCGGCGAGCCCGTGATCGACGACACCCAGATCGACGAGGTGTTTGAGGCGGGAGATGGTGAAGTCGTGGCGGCGGATGGTGACGGCGGGACGGCCGGTGAGACCCATCACGGCGTGGAGGCGTTCCCCGCCCGGGAGCTGGAGGTGCAGCTCCCACGACACCTGATCCCACCGCTTCTCCGAGCGGCCCACCCGGCGGGCCGCCGCCGCCAACACGTCGATCAACTCCCGGTCGGTGTCCGCCACCGGATACCCACGGACCTTGGTGCCGTCCCGGTACACCAGCCACACCGTGTCGCAGCCGTTGATGTGGATGTTCGCCAAGTCCGGGTCGTCGATCAGCGGCTGGAGACGACCCAGACCCCACAACCGGTCGAACACCGCATCCGCCACCTCCTGCTCGGATGCCGCGTCCAGTGGGGCGGTGCCGCTGCGGTAGGCGGACTCGGTGAGGCGGCGCAGCTCAGCGGCGATCAGCGACCTGGTCAACGCCCGCTCGTCGTCGACCGACACCGCCTCGGTGCCGTCGGTCCGGTCGGTGAGCTGCTCGGCCACCACCAGATGCACCCGACCCACCAGCGACGCTTCGACAGTCACGACACCCGCCCCGCCACCGACCCGGCATGGGCCGTTGCCCCGACACGGGCCGCGATGGACCCGGTGAGTGTCACGGCGGAGCGGGCCAACGCCGAACGGCCAAGCCGTCCCCGGCCCACACCAGGGAACCCGCCGGCCACCGACCCGTTGACCACCCCGGCCGCCGCGGGATCCCACGCCAACACACCGGCAACCTCGACACCCAGGGTCGAGGCGACCTCCTCGGCGCCGTACGGTGCGTCACCCACCAGCAGCAACGCCACCGACCCCGCCACCGACCCCACATGACCGAGCCGGTGAGCGGCGTGACGGAGCTGATCCACCGACGGCCGCACCACCACCAACACCAGGTCACACTCACGAAGCAGCGGCAACGACCCGGCACCCGGACCCACCCGCCCGCAGTCAACCACCACATCCACGTCGCCGGCGGCGGCGAGGCCAGCGAGCGGGGCCGCCACGTCACGGATCACCGCCTGGCCCTGCTCCGGTGAACCCACCCCCACGACCACCGGCAACCCGCCCGAGAGACGCTGCACATGGGCCGTCACATCGTCGCCCGTCAGCGAAGGGCGGGCCGCCGCCGCCAGGGACGCCAACCCCGGGGTGTCACCCAACCCGAACCGCGCCGCCAACACGCCACCAAACGGGTCCGCCTCGACCACCACCACACGGCGACCCGGCGGCCACGCCGCCCCCACCACCAGGGCCGCCGTCGTCACCCCCGGGGACCCATGCGCCGAGCACAACCCGACCAGGCTCATCGCCCGACTCCCGCCACCAGCACCAGCCGCAACCCACCCGACCCGGCCGACTGCGCCACCAGTGCCGCCGCCGACGACGACATCCGCAACGACACGAACCGGGACCCCTGCGTCCCCAGCTCAGCCACGTCGAACACCTCCGCCCCAGCCGCCAACACTCCCGACCCGGTCGACCCGGTGACGATCACGTCGACGACATCCCCCGCAGCCAGCTGCCCCGTCGGGTACTCACCGGGCGACAACGCCAACCCCACCACACCCTCACCGGGATCCAACACCTGGCGGTCAACAAACAACGCTGGTGCCACCAACGTCCCCGCCGCCAGATCCGTCACCGCCACCCTCCCCACCAACCCAGCGGCGGCGTCAGCCGGGACCGTCACCACCGCATCATCGGAAGCCACGTACACCACCCGCAGATCCCCAACGGCAACCACGGCACCACGACCCAAATCGGTGGCGAGCGCCAACACCGGCTCCCGCTGCGACGCCCGGGAGAACACCACCACCGCCACCAGAGCCGACACCACAACCACCACCACCGCAACCACCAGCTGCGACACCTCCACCCTGCGCCGCTGCGGCTCGAGCCGAAACGCCGTGGCGGCGCGGTGCCCGTCGCCGACCACCCGCTCGGTGGCTGACCTCGCCGGGGTAGGGGTGCGACCCATGCTCAGTCTCCCGTCTCCAACGCCTGGATCTCCGCCACCGCAACAACAAACGACGTCGACACCTCCAGATCCCCGAACACACCCTGCGGGCGGTCGTTGATCCACCACTCGAACACCCACGTCACCGACACCGACGCCTCGAAACGACCACCGGGCCGCCCATACGACGAATGCACATAGGTGTACGAGCAGTCCGTCCCGTCCTCCGGGGAACCCAATACCCACGCCACCCCCGGCCCCACACACGACACCGGGTCACCCTCACCCATGTCCCACACCGCCACAACCGGGGTCGCCGTCACCGTCACCGTCGTGAACCCCTGCGACTCCGACTCCGTCACCGGCACCCACGACGACTCGTCCACCCATAACCATGTCGAGAAGTTCACGAACGTCATCGCATCGAGCGGCGGGGACGTCGCCGGCGCCGGGACCGGCGGCTCGATCCGGGCCCGTGCCCGATCCCGCAACACCTCCGGCGGAACCGGAGCCGTCACCTCAACGGCGATGTCACCGACCTCGACACCGTCGCCGTCACCCCAGCAGAGCACCGTGTACCACCAGTACACCCCCGTCGGATCAAACCCGAACAGCTCCACCTCCTCTGCGGTCAGAGACTCCGCCCGCACGAACTCGACGCGGAAGCCGTCCTCATACACCGCAACACCGGAACAATACAGCTCCCACAGGTACTCGACAGAGGCCCTCGTCGGGGGCCGCCCCGGAGTCACCCCATGACACTCGGCTACGACATCGCCACCATGGTCGTCGATGTTGCCGCTGCCGGTGCAGTGGTGCGCATGGGCGGAGCCGGTGGCCATCACCATCGTCGATGCCGCGAGCGCGGCGACGACGATCAGACGGCCGGCAAGCCGCGTTCTGTGGGTGCGAACTCGCATGCGAAATCCACCTGTCCTTGAAGGTCAGAGACCTTCCACGTTCCGTCCTCGAGTACCATGACCGCCGACTGCAAGTCGTGTTGGCCGGGGCGGACCGGCGGCGCGTCAGGTAGCCGCTCCCCGGTGGCGACGTCGTAGACCCCGTAGTCCGGGTCAGGCTCCATACAGCTCAAGATCACGAGCTCATCGAAGCTGCGAACCTCGATCACCTCGGGATGGATGGTTGGCTGGCCTCGCAGGGCCACACCCCGCGCCGCGTGATCCTCAAGCAACCCGACGATAAAACTCAGCTGAGGCTCGGCCAGTACATCGTCGATCAGTGGATGAGCCGGGTCAGCGGGGTCCCAGAACTCAGATCTAGCGTTGTAGTACGCCTCGTAGCCGGCGATTGCAGCCTCGGCTAGCTCGGTCGGGACGCATCCCGCACCGGATGGGATTCGCAGCTCCGTCACCACCCAGCCACGCGGCCGGAGCCGGATGTCCGCCTCGTACCAGACACCGGTGGTGTTGGTGAACGACGGCGACAGCAACACGCAGTCCTCCACCGTCGCCACATCCGCACCAAGATCGACGACGGTGGCGCCGGCGGCCACCTCGCTTGCCACCGGACCTTGGTCGGGCTCGCGTTCCCGCTCGAACAGGGCGACGGCACCCTCGACTACGTTTGGTGCCGCCACGGCATCGAGGGGCCCGGTGTCGAGATCGTCGCTGGCCCGCACCTCGACCCACGCCGCCCAGAACGCATCCCACGCCAGCTCAACGTCGCCCTCGGGTGGCAACGCCACCGTCGTTGAGGTAGATGTCGTCGTGGCCGGGGTGGTCGAGGTGGTTGTCGCCGGCGGCGACTCGGTCGTGGTCGGTGTCGGGGAGTTTGGGAGCGTCGTCGGGATCGCCGCTGCGCCGCTACATGCAGACACGACCAACGTGACGGCAAGAACAACTCTGGGCGGCGACAGCCGTCCGGCTCGGGTCCCCCACGATTGCGCACATCCGGTCACCGGCCACCGTCCACTTGGCTGCCCACCAACCTACGCAACGACGAGCCGCCTGTGTAGGGGACCGTTCGCTTCTTCGCGTTCACGCTCATGCCTCGTCTAAAGGGCGCCCGACTCGACGCCACGCCACACCGGGTCTCGACACGCCGCCGATCCTGCGACCCCGACCTTGCCAAACTATGTTCGAAACGCTTGCCAAACTATGTTCGAAACGCTTGCCACCCCCGGATCCTGGGCGTGGTGGGCATCGTGGCACTGGCCTTGCTGGTGAAATCGCAACGCTGAACGTGTGGTGCGGCCGTATCTTGAAGATCTTGCGGGCATTTACGCAGAGCTCGCCTCTCTCGTGGGGAACCGGGGGAAACACCTCGGGCGACCGGCAGCGGCGGCAGCCGCCGATCAGCTCACTGTGGCGGCGCAGGTGACTCGCCGTATTGATACGGAGGGAGCTGGGATCCTGACTGATCATGCCCGTCAGCTGCGTCGCGTCACGACAACCGGCGCTGCCTTCGACGTCTATGTGGATGCGCTGGCCACGTTGGCAGGGATCATCCGGGCCGGCGCCCTCACGCCTCGATAGGAGCAACGATGCCGATGGACTTCGATCACATCATCGACAGGCTTTCCGACGAGCAGTACCCGCCGACACTGGACACGGCACAGGTGGCGGAGATGCTCGGGTCCACGCCCGAGGTGGTGAGGACCAAGGTTGCCCGTCGGTGAGAGGGAAATATAGTTGACTCTATATTGAGTACAGTCTATAGTCGAGGTTGTGGCGTGGGAGATCAACGGCACCGACGAGTTCGCTGACTGGTTCGGGGCACTCCCCGAGACCGATCAGGATGAGGTCATCGCAGTCGTGGAACTCCTCGCCGAGTACGGCCCCGAGCTGGGTAGACCGTATGCGGATCGGCTTGCCGGCTCGAAGTACCACAACTTGAAGGAGCTGCGACCTCGAGGCACCGCCCGGCACTTGCGGATCCTGTTCATGTTCGACCCGCGACGAGAAGCCATCTTGTTGGTCGGGGGGAACAAACAGGGGCAGTGGTCAGCGTGGTACGCCGAGGCGATCCCACGAGCCGAACAGCTCTATGAGGAGTACCTGGAAGAACTGAAGGCGGAAGGGCTACTGGACGACACCTAGGCCCCAGAAGGAGCAGATGATGGGGTACAAGAGATTCAGCGACATAGTGGGAGACCTCGACCCGGAGCGGCGAGCCCGGATCGACGCCGTCAAGGAACAGGCTCGCGCCGATCTGGTGGCGTTCACCCTCGGGGAGCTTCGCCGTGCCCGCAATCTCACCCAGGTCGAACTCGCTCGTCGCCTCAACCGGGCCCAAGCATCCATCTCGGCGATGGAGAACGCCGACGACAACCTCGTGTCCACCCTCCGCACCGTCGTGGAGTCCATGGGCGGGCACCTCGAACTCGTGGCGGTCTTCGGAGACGAACGCATCGCCCTCCTCCCCGAACCCATCGAACACAAAGACACCGCTAGCGACGTCGCCTGAATCCCAGCCCGACCCGCCCGGGAATGGTCGGGTACCATCGCACAGGATCGGCTCAGGAAGGCTGAACGACATGCTCACAGAAGATGACGTCATCGATGCGGTGAGAGACTTCCTCGTCCATGAAGGCTGGACGATCACGCGTCGGGCCACCGTGAGTCAGCCCGGGACGGATCTCGTGGCTGAACGCAACGGCGAGACACTCGAGATCGAAGCGAAGGGTGCCGGCAGCTCAAGGGTGGGCTCCGCCCGCTACGGCGAGGAGTTCAACTCGGGTCAGTGGACCGCCCTGGGTTGGTTGGAGGCTCCAGACCTTTGAAACGAGGATGGAGCTATGCCACAGGAACGAACATCAGGGAAGCCGACAACGCGTCGGTACACCAAGGAAGAGGAGGCCCAGGC
>Ga0114938_1002385_pt1 | contig 11939 bp, 9 predicted proteins | sample AshMeaBigSpring_FD_88675 | JGI IMG/M metagenome (GOLD analysis project Ga0114938, IMG submission 88675) | Groundwater microbial communities from Big Spring, Nevada to study Microbial Dark Matter (Phase II) - Ash Meadows Big Spring | ecosystem: Environmental > Aquatic > Deep subsurface >...
ACCGTGTCGGCTCGCCCGGACGAGCCCGACCACCCGGCCGTGCGGGCCGCCCACTGGCGGGTCGAGGACGTGCGTGCGCTGGCAGCCGGGCACCTGGCGACCGTCCGCGGCCCGGGCGGCGAGCGGTACGAGGTCCCGGCCACGATCCCCGGGCCGGTCAACGTCTCCAACGCGGTGCTGACGCTGGCCATGGCGGTGGCCGGCGGCCTGGACGGCGCTGCCGTCGTCGCCGCGCTGGCCGACGCACCGCCCGTCGCAGGCCGGATGGAGGTGGTCTCCCACTCCCCGCTGGTGGTGGTCGACTACGCCCACACCCCCGACGCCGTGGAGTCCGCGCTGCAGGCGCTGCGCGCCGGGGGGCGGGCCCCGCTGGTGGTCGTGCTGGGCGCCGGCGGCGACCGGGACCCGGGCAAGCGCGGGCTGATGGGACGGGCCGCCGCCCGCGGCGCCGACCTGGTGGTCGTCACCGACGACAACCCGCGATCGGAGGACCCGGCGGCGATCCGGGCCGCCGTCCGGACCGGTGCCGAGCAGGTCGACCCCACCCGGGTGGTCGAGGTCGGCGACCGGACGGAGGCGATCGCGCTGGCGCTCAGGCGCGGTCGTGCCGGCGTGGTGCTGGTGGCCGGCAAGGGGCACGAGCAGGGGCAGGAGGTCGCCGGAGTGGTGCACCCCTTCGACGACCGGGCGGTCGTGCGCGCGCTGCTGCAGGACGGAGGAGCACCGTGATCCCGCTGACCCTCGCGGAGGTGGCCGCTGCCACGGGCGGACGGCTCGCGTCGGGGGCCGGGCCAGACACGGTCGTGGTCGGGCCGGTGGTCGCCGACTCGCGCGAGGTGCAGCCCGGCTCGTTGTTCGTCGCCATGCCCGGGGCCCGGGCGGACGGCGCGGACTTCGCCGCAGCGGCGGTGCGCGCCGGTGCGGTCGCCGTGCTGACGACGCGCCCGGTGGACGTGCCCTGCGTCGTGGTCGACGACGCGATGCGTGCCCTCGGGCTGCTGGCCCGCGCCGTCGTCCGCCGGCTGCGGCCCACGGTGGTGGCCGTGACCGGGTCGTCCGGCAAGACCACGACCAAGGACCTGCTGGCCGAGGTGCTGGCGCGGCTCGGCCCGGTGGTCGCGCCGCCACGGTCCTTCAACACCGAGGTGGGCCTGCCGCTGACCGCGCTGGAGTGCGACCCGTCCACCCGCACGCTCGTGCTGGAGATGGGTGCACGCGGCCTGGGTCAGGTGGCCTACCTGTGCACGATCACCCCGCCGGACGTGAGCGTGGTGGTCATGGTGGGCTCGGCCCACCTGGGCGAGTTCGGCAGCCGTGAGGCGATCGCGCAGGCCAAGGGTGAGATCGTCGAGGCGCTGCGCCCGGACGGTCTGGCGGTGCTCAACGTCGACGACCCGCTGGTGGCGGCGATGGCCGACCGGACCTCGGCCCGGGTGCGGCGGTTCGGCGTGTCGAGCGACGCCGACGTCCGCGCCAGCGACGTCGTGCTGGACGAGGTCGGTCGGGCGTCGTTCCTGCTCAGCGACGAGACCGGGTCGGCGCGGGTGAGCCTGCGGCTGGTGGGCGGGCACCAGGTGACCAACGCCTTGGCCGCGGCGACCGTCGCCCGTCATCTCGGCCTGCCGCTGCCCGACGTCGCCGCCGCTCTCAGCGAGGCCGCCCCGGCGTCGCGCTGGCGGATGGAGGTGATCGAGCGGAACGACGGCGTCACCGTCATCAACGACGCGTACAACGCCAACCCCGAGTCGGTGCGGGCAGCGCTGAAGACGCTCGTCGGCATCGCCGGGCCCCGCCGGTCCTGGGCGGTCCTCGGGGAGATGAAGGAGCTGGGGGAGGCATCCCTGGTCGAGCACGACGCCATCGGCCGCCTGGCCGTACGGCTCGACGTCGACCGGCTGGTGGCCGTCGGCGAGGGGGCTCGCGCGCTGCACCTCGGTGCCGCCCACGAGGGGTCGTGGGGTCGCGAGTCGATGTGGGTGCCCGACGTCACCTCGGCCATCACGCTGCTGCGGGCCGAGGTCGAGCCGGGCGACGTGGTGCTCGTCAAGGGCTCGCGGGCCGTGGGCCTCGAGGCCGTCGCGCAGGCCCTGCTCGCCGACGCCGGTGCGCAGGAGGCCACGTGATCGGGCTCATCGTCTCCGGTCTCACCGCCTTCGTCGTCACCCTGTTCGGGACCCAGCTCGCGATCCGGCTGCTGGTCCGACGCGGCTACGGCCAGCTGATCCGCGACGACGGGCCCACGACCCACCACGTCAAGCGCGGCACCCCGACGATGGGCGGCACGGTCGTCGTCATCGCAGTCGTCCTCGGCTACCTGGCCGGGCACGCGGCGCTGGCCACGCCACCGGCTGTCACCGGCCTGCTCGTGCTGTTCCTCATGGTCGGGATGGGCCTGGTCGGCTTCGTCGACGACTACATCAAGGTCTCCCGGCAGCGCAGCCTGGGCCTGCGCAGCGCGGCGAAGTTCTCCAGCCAGGCCGTCGTGGCCGTCGCGTTCGCGCTGCTCGCGCTGCAGTTCCCGGACAAGCAGGGGATCACGCCTGCGTCCACGGCGATCTCGTTCATCCGCGACACGCCCGTGGTGCTGCCGCTGGGCCTGTTCCTGGTCTGGGCGCTGCTCATCGTCACCGGCACCGCCAACGGGGTGAACCTCACCGACGGGCTGGACGGCCTGGCGACCGGCGCCACCATCGCCACCGCCGGCGCCTACACCCTCATCGCGCTGTGGCAGTTCAACCAGCGGTGTGCCGTCGGGGCCGTGGGGCCGTGCTACGAGGTGCGCACCCCGCTCGACACGTCGCTGGTGGCGGCTGCGCTGACGGCGGCCTGCATCGGCTTCCTGTGGTGGAACGCGTCCCCGGCGAAGATCTTCATGGGGGACACCGGCTCGCTGGCGCTCGGGGGTGCGCTCGCCGGGCTGGCGATGGTGACCCGCACCGAGCTGCTGCTCGTCCTGCTCGGTGGCCTCTTCGTGATCATCACGATGTCCTCCATCGTGCAGATCGGGTACTTCAAGGCCACCGGGGGCAAGCGCATCTTCCGGATGGCCCCGCTGCAGCACCACTTCGAGCTCAAGGGCTGGGCAGAGATCACCATCGTGATCCGGTTCTGGATCGTGGCCGGCATCTGCGCCGCGGGCGGGCTGGCGCTGTTCTACGCCGAGTGGGTCCGCACGTGAGCGGGGCCGGCCCGGCGCCGGCTGAGGGAACCACCCAGGACGCAGCCGCGGTTGCGGCCGCGGCGGTCCGGCCCGGCACCCGGGTTGTGGTGGCCGGCCTGGCCCGCTCCGGCGTGGCGGCCAGCCGGGTGCTGCTCGACCTCGGTGCGCAGGTGCTGGCCGTCGACGCCGCCACGACCGAGGCGGTCGCCGAGCGTGCCGGCGAGGTCGAGCGCGCCGGGGGGAGGGTGCGCCTCGGGCCGGACGCCGCCGCCGACTTGCCGGCCGGCACCGACCTCGTCGTGGTCTCTCCCGGCTGGCCGCCCCGCGCTGCGCTGCTCGTGGCCGCCCAGACGCGGGGGGTGCCGGTCTGGGGCGAGGTGGAGCTGGCCTGGAGGGTGCGGGCCCGCAACCCGGCCCCCTGGCTGGTCGTCACCGGGACCAACGGCAAGACCACGACCACCCGGATGCTGGAGGCGATCCTGCGGGCCGACGGGCGCCGGGCCCGGGCGGTGGGCAACATCGGGGTGCCGCTGGTGTCGGTGGTCCGCGAGCCCGGCGCCGACGACGTGCTGGCCGTCGAGCTCGGCTCCCCGCAGCTGCACTCGGTGCGCACCGTCGCGGCCGAGGCGGCCGTCGTCCTCAACCTGGCTCCCGACCACATCGACTGGCACGGCTCGTTCGAGGCCTACCGGGCGGCCAAGAGGGTGGCCTACGACCGGTGCCGCGCCGTCGCCGTGCGCAACCTGGACGACCCGGGGGCGAGCCGGCTGGTCGAGGAGGCCGCGCTGGCACCCGGATGCCGCGTGGTGGGCGTCACGGCGAATGAGCCCGCCGCCGGTGCGCTCGGGGTCGTGGACGCGACCATCGTCGAGCGGACGCCGGCCGGCGCGCTAGTCGAGCTGGCCGCTGTCGCCGACGTCCATCCCGCCGCGCCGCACAACACGGCCAACGCGGTGGCCGCCGCCGCCCTGGCCAGGGCCGTGGGCGTTGCGCCGGCCGCCGTGGCGGGGGGCCTGCGGGCCTTCGTCCCCGAGCCGCACCGCATCGCCGTGGTCGCCACTGTCGACGACGTCTGCTACGTCGACGACAGCAAGGCCACCAACGCCCACGCGGCCCAGACCTCGCTGGCCGCCTTCGCGTCGGTGGTGTGGATCGCCGGCGGCCTGGCCAAGGGCGGGGAGTTCGACGACCTCGTGCGCGTGCACGCGCACCGGCTGCGCGGCGCGGTGCTGCTGGGGGCCGACCGCGACGTGGTGGCCCAGGCACTCGCGCGACACGCCCCGGCAATCCCGGTCGTTGTGGTCGACGGCCCGGAGACTACCGATGTGTCGGTGATGGACCCCGTCGTGCGCGCCGCTCGTGCCCTGGCCCGGCCGGGCGACACGGTGCTGCTGGCGCCGGCGTGCGCGTCCTGGGACCAGTTCACCGACTACACCGATCGGGGCACCCAGTTCACCCAGGCCGTCGAGCGGATGGCCCGGCCCACCGGGGCCGTCCCGTGACCGTCGCGTCGAAGGCGCCACCGAGCCGGGCGCCGGCGCCGCCGTCCCGCCGCCAGTCCGTGCAGGCCTGGCTGGCCCACCCGGTCACCCCCTACTACCTGCTGCTGGGCAGCGCCGGGCTGCTGCTGGCGCTCGGCCTGGTGATGGTGCTCTCCTCCTCGGGCGTGCTCGCGTTGCGGGAGATGGACGACGCGTACGCGATCGTCAAGCGCCAGCTGATGTGGGTCGTGGTTGCGCTCCCGGTGGCCTACCTCGTCTCGCGCACCCCGATCCCGCTGCTGCGCAAGGCCGCCTGGCCACTGCTGCTCGGGTCCGTCGGCCTGCTGCTGCTCACCTACGTCCCGGGCCTGGGCAAGACGGTCAACGGCAGCCGCAACTGGCTGGACTTCGGCGGGCCGTTCGGCATGCAGCCCTCCGAGGTCGCCAAGCTCGCGCTGGTGCTGTGGGGCGCGCACGTGCTGGCCCGCAAGGGCCCGCAGATCCGTGAGTTGCGTCACCTGGTGGTGCCGCTGCTGCTCGGGGTCGGCGTCGTCGTCGCCCTCACCCTGGGGCAGAAGGACCTGGGCACTGCGATCATCCTGGGTGCGATCGTGTTCGGGCTGCTGTGGGTCGCGGGCGTGCCCACCTGGCTGCTGGCCGCGGGCGGGGCCCTGGCCGGCCTGGTCGGCGGCTACTTCGTGCTCAGCGAGGGCTACCGGCGCGACCGCATCCTGTCCTTCCTGGACCCCTTCGCGGACAAGCTCGACACCGGCTACCAGGCGGTGGCGAGCTTCTACGCGTTCGGGTCCGGCGGGTGGTGGGGGGTCGGCCTGGGGGCGTCGCGGCAGAAGTGGGGTCGGCTGCCGGAGGCGCACACCGACTTCATCTTCGCCGTCATCGGGGAAGAGCTCGGGCTCATCGGCTCCCTCGTCGTGCTGGCACTGCTCGTGGTGCTCGGCTATGCCGGCCTGCGCATCGCGACCCGGGCCACCGACCCCTTCGTCCGGTTGGCGGTCGCCGGCGTGCTCACCTGGATCATGCTGCAGTCGGTGGTCAACATCGGAGCCGCCATCGGCGTCCTGCCCATCACCGGGGTCCCGCTGCCGCTGGTGTCCTACGGGGGTTCGGCGATGGTCATCGGCCTGGTCGCGTTGGGCGTGGTGCTCGCGGGAGCCCGTGCCGACCCTGCGGTGCGGGCGGCGCTGGCCGCCCGCGGCGCCGGGTCGCGGCGGTGAGCCTGCGGGTGGTGCTGGCTGGTGGCGGGACGGCCGGGCACGTCGAGCCCGCCCTGTCGGTCGCCGACGCGCTGCGGCGGGCCGATGCCGGCGCGCAGGTGACGCTGCTCGGCACCGCCAAGGGCCTGGAGACCCGGCTCGTGCCCGCCCGCGGCTACCCGCTGGAGCTCATCGAGCCGGTGCCGCTGCCCCGGCGGCCGTCCGCGGACCTGCTCAGCGTCCCGGCCAGGCTGCGGGCGGCGGTCGCCGCGAGCCGAACCGTGCTCACCGCGACCCGAGCCGACGCCCTTGTCGGGTTCGGCGGCTACGTCGCCCTGCCCGCCTACCTCGCCGCCCGCCGGCTTCGCGTCCCCATCGTCGTGCACGAAGCCAACGCCAAGCCCGGGCTGGCCAACCGGATCGGGGCACGCCTGACCCGCTACGTCGGGACGGCCACGGCGGAAGTTCCGTTGCCGCACGCCCGGCACGTCGGTATCCCGCTGCGGCGCGCCGTTGCCACCCTGGACCGGGCAGCGTCGCGGGCTGAGGGGCGGGCGTACTTCGGGCTGGACCCGGACCGGCCCACGCTGCTGGTCTTCGGTGGCAGCCAGGGGGCGCGGCGGATCAACGAGACGATGGGGGCGGCCGCGCCCGCTGTGCTCGCCACCGGGGCCCAGGTGCTGCACGCACGTGGTCGTGGCCAGCAGGTGCCGCTGCCAGCGTCGGACGCCCTGGGCCGCTACCACGTCGTGGAGTACGTCGACCGGATGGAGCTGGCCTACGCCGCCGCCGACCTGGTCGTGTCCCGGGCGGGGGCCATGACCTGCGCCGAGCTGGCCGCTGTCGGCCTGCCGTCGGTGTACGTCCCCTTCCCGATCGGCAACGGCGAGCAGCGGTTCAACGCGCTGCCGACGGTGCGCGCGGGCGGGGGGGTGCTGGTCGACGACGAGGACTTCACCCCCGACGTGGTGAGATCGACCGTGCCGGCGCTGCTGGGCGACCCCGAGCGACTGGCGGAGATGGGACGCGCGGCCGCGCGGCTGGGCCGACGGGACGCAGACGATCAGGTGGTGGCCATGGTGCGCGAGGCCGTGGCCGCGGGAGGGCCCACGTGATGATGATCGAGCCGCCCGAGCGCATCCCCGAGGTCGCCGAGCTCGGCCGGGTCCACCTCATCGGGGTGGGCGGTCGCGGGATGTCGGGCATCGCGCGCATCCTCGACGCCCGCGGGGTGAGCGTGACCGGCAGCGATGCCGCCCCCTCGGCGAACCTGACCGCCCTGCAGGCGCTGGGCATCCACTGCTTCGTCGGCCACGAGGCGACCAACATCGGCGACGCCGACACGGTGGTCATCTCCTCGGCGATCCCCGAGACGAACCCCGAGCTGGTCCGGGCCCGCGAGCTCGGCCTCACCGTGCTGCCCCGCACCGTGGCGCTCGTCGCGCTCATGCGCGGGTACCGCAGTGTCGCCGTCGCCGGCACTCACGGGAAGACGACGACGACCTCGATGCTCACCGTCGCCCTCCAGCACCACGGGCTCGACCCGTCGTTTGCCGTCGGCGGCAACCTCGTCACCTCGGGGGCGAACGCCCACCACGGCAGCGGTGACGTCTTCGTCGCCGAGACCGACGAGAGCGACGGCTCGTTCGTGGCCTTCGAGCCGGACGTCGCGGTGGTGACCAACGTCGACTACGACCACGTCGACCAGCACGCCGACGTCGCCGGATACATCGCTTCGTTCGACCGTTTCACCGCCCGGGTCAGGCCCGGGGGGGTGCTCGTGGTCTGCGCCGACGACCCGCAGGCGGCAGCCCTCGGCGACCGCGCTGCCGCCGGCGGGGTCCGGCTGCGCCGCTACGGGCAGCGGCCCGGCGCCGACGTCCAGCTCGAACGGGTGGTCCCGCAAGGAACGTCGAGCCTGCTGACCCTGGTGGTGGACGGCCGCCGGCTGCCGGAGCTGACCCTCGCCGTGCCCGGGGTGCACAACGCGCTCAACGCCACCGGGGCGCTGGCCGCGGGGCTCGAGCTGGGGGTCGCGGCCCGCGGCCTGTGCGAGGGTTTGGCCACCTTCCGCGGCACGCTGCGCCGGTTCGAGCTCAAGGGGCAGGCGGCCGGGGTGCGCGTGTTCGACGACTTCGCCCACCACCCGACGGAGCTGCGGGCCTCGGTGCAGACCGCCCGGCAGGTGGCCGGTAGCGGCCGGGTGGTGGTGGTGTTCCAGTCCCAGCTCTACTCCCGCACGGCTGCCTTCGCGCCCGGGTTCGGTGCGGCCCTCGGGCTGGCCGACGCCGTCGTCGTGATGGACGTCTTCGGCTCCCGGGAGGCCCCGGTGCCCGGGGTCACCGGGGCCCTCATCGCCGACGCGGTGCCGCTGCCCGCTGAGGCCGTCCACTTCGTGCCGTCCTGGTCGGACGTGCCGGCGACGGCCGCGGCCCTGCTGGAACCGGGCGACCTGCTGCTGACCGCGGGGTCGGGGGACGTGACGCTGATCGGGCCCGAGGTGCTCGAGCTGCTGGCAGAGCGGAGCGGCTGATGCGACTGCGCACCCCGTCGCCACCCCCGGACCTGGCCCGGCCCCCGGCGCCGCCGCCGGTCGTGGCCGCCGACCTGCAGGCGGCCCGCCGTCGCACCTCTCGCCGTCGCCGGCTACGGCGTGGGGCTGCGGCTGGCGGCGCGGTGCTCGTCCTGGTGGCGGCGACCTGGCTGGTGGGCTACTCCGACGTGCTGGCGCTGCGCAGCGTCGACGTGCAGGGGGTGGACGACGAGGTGGCGGCCGCCGTGCTCGAGGCCGCCGCCGTCCCGGTGGGTGTGCCGCTGGCGCGGGTCGACACCGAGGCGGTCTCCGAGCGTGCCGAGGAGGTCCCGGAGGTGGCCGTCGTCACAGCCAGCCGCGCCTGGCCGAACACCCTGCGCCTGCAGGTGCGTCCGCGCACACCGGTGGCCGTGCTCAAGGCGGCGCAGGGGTGGCAGCTCGTCGACGCCGAGGGGGCGCTGTTCGGCGCCCCCGGCGGCCCGGTCGAGGCCCTGCCCACGCTTGTCGCCCCCGACACCGAGGCGGGTGCAGCGGCCCGGGTCGCGGCGGTGCAGGTCGCCGGCTCCCTGCCGGTAGACCTGCTGGCAACGGTCGAGCGGGTCGAGGCGAGCAGCGCCGTCGACGTGCGCCTGGCGCTTCGCGACGGGCGGGCGGTGGTCTGGGGGAGCCCGGATGCCCCCGAGCGCAAGATCGAGGTGCTCACCGTCCTGCTGGGCACGCGCGCACTGGCCTACGACGTCTCCGTCCCCGACCGTCCCACAGTCCGCCCCCGCTGACTCCCCGCCTCCGCACTGACTCCCCGCCCCCGCGCCCACGTTGATCACGTTAAGCAGGACTCGTGCGGCCTTGCACGGTCTCGAAGCCGTGTAGAGCCGACGTCCGCCTGCTTAACGTGATCAGCGACGGTGGGGGAGGACGTGGCGGACGGCGCGGTCGGGATCGGGCGCCTTCGGCGTGTCGCACCGGGATCGGGCGCTGGCGCTCCTACTGTCCTGCCCATCGACGAGGTTGACATAACTATCAACCTCTAGTTGACGGTGAGACTTCAGCAGCACACCGGGCGGCGGTCGGTCGGTGGAGTCGAGGAAGGCGGATGTCGTGGCAGCTCCCCAGAACTACCTGGCGGTGATCAAGGTCGTCGGTATCGGTGGCGGCGGCGTCAACGCCGTCAACCGCATGATCGAGGCGGGCCTGCGTGGGGTCGAGTTCATCGCGATCAACACCGATGCGCAGGCGCTGCTCATGAGCGATGCGGACGTCAAGCTGGACGTGGGCCGGGAAGCCACCCGGGGCCTAGGTGCCGGCGCAGACCCCGAGGTCGGCCGCCGAGCCGCCGAGGACCACTCCGAGGAGATCGAAGAGGTGCTGCGGGGCGCCGACATGGTCTTCGTCACCGCCGGTGAGGGAGGCGGAACCGGCACCGGTGGCGCGCCCGTCGTGGCCCGCATCGCCAAGTCCATGGGCGCGCTGACCGTCGGCGTGGTGACGCGACCGTTCTCGTTCGAGGGTAAGCGGCGGGCCGGCCAGGCCGATGCTGGCATCGAGGCGCTCACCGACGAGGTCGACACGCTCATCGTCATCCCGAACGACCGCCTGCTGTCGATCAGCGACCGCCAGGTGAGCGTGCTGGACGCGTTCCGCAGCGCCGACGAGGTCCTGCGCTCCGGCGTGCAGGGCATCACTGACCTGATCACCACCCCCGGCCTGATCAACCTGGACTTCGCCGACGTCAAGTCGGTGATGAAGGACGCAGGCTCGGCGCTCATGGGCATCGGGTCGGCCCGGGGCGAGGACCGGGCGGTGGCCGCGGCCGAGCTCGCCATCTCCTCCCCGCTGCTGGAGGCGTCGATCGAAGGGGCCTTCGGCGTCCTGCTGTCGGTGTCGGGCGGCTCTGACCTCGGGCTGTTCGAGATCCACGAGGCGGCCAACCTCGTCTCCGAGGCTGCCCACCCCGAGGCGAACATCATCTTCGGCGCGGTCATCGACGACGCGCTCGGTGACGAGGTGCGGGTCACGGTGATCGCGGCCGGGTTCGAGGGTGGGATGCCGAAGAAGCGGGAGCTCGGCACAGTGCGCCGCCACGAGGGCCCGGAACGGCGCAGGCAGGGCGGCCCGGCGGCCACACCCACGGCGGCCGCGGCTGCTCCTGCTGCCGCCGAGGCTCCGGCCGAGCCGCCGCCGGCACCTGCCGCCCGTCCTGCACCGCGGGTGCTCGTCCCGGACACCAACGACGACTTGGACGTGCCCGACTTCCTGAAGTAGGTACAGACGCCCCGGGGCGTCGCCGGTCGGCCGGCGGCGCCCCGGCGGTCTGCTGCCAGACTGGCCCCCGATGAGCGTGCGCGTGCTGGTGACCGGACGACCCGGTGGGGTCAGCGACGGCGAGTTCGCCTCGCTCAACCTGGCCTCCCACGTCGGGGACGACCCCGCCGCGGTGACGGTGAACCGCTCCCTGGTGGCTGCCCGGGTGGGGGTGCCGGCCCACCGGCTGGTCGTGCTGGCGGCCGTCTCGGGGGGACCGGTTGCCCGGGTGGGTGCGAGCGGTCCGGCCGAGGTCACCGGGGTCGAGGCGCTCGTGACGACCGAGCCGGACCTGGCGCTGGCTGTCATCGCGGCGGACTGCGTGCCGGTGCTGCTCGCCGACGACGAGGCGGGAGTGGTCGCCGTCGCGCATGCGGGGCGACGCGGGGTGGCTGCGCGCATCGTCCCCGACGCGGTGGCGGCGATGGCCGACCTCGGCGCCGCTGCGGGCCGCACAACCGCCTGGCTGGGCCCAGCGATCTGCGGGCGCTGCTACGAGGTGGGCGAGCAGGTGGCGGCACAGGTCAGCGACCTCGAGCCGGCTGCGGCGGTGACCACGCGCTGGGGGACGCCGGGGCTCGACCTCACCGCTGCGGTGCACGACCAGCTGCGACGCTGCGGAGTGGTCGACGTCGGCGTCGATGGGCGGTGCACACTGGAGGATCTCGACCTGTTCTCCTACCGCCGGGACGGCAGGACCGGCCGGCACGCGGCGGTCGTGGTGCGCACCGCCTCGCCGGCAGCGGAGGGGGGGACGCGTTGAGTCTGGACCGCAGGGACCGACGGGAGGACGTCGCCGCAGGGCTCGCCGCCACCCGGGCGCGCATCGAAGCCGCCTGCACGGACGCTGGACGTCACCCCGACGAGGTCACGCTGGTGGTGGTGACCAAGACGTTCCCTGCCTCCGACGTGCGTCACCTGTACGCGCTCGGTGTGCGCGACGTGGGGGAGAACCGCCACCCGGAGGCCGGGCGCAAGGCAGCCGAGACGGCCGACCTCCAGCTGCGCTGGCACTTCATCGGACAGCTGCAGACCAACAAGGCGAAGGCGGTCGCCGGCTACGCCGCGGCGGTGCACTCGGTCGACCGGCTCAAGCTCGTGCACGCGCTCGCGGCCGGCGCCGAGGCGGCCGAGCGCGACCTCGACGTGCTCGTGCAGGTCAGCCTGGACCCCGAGGAGACCGCGGCCGGTCGAGGTGGCGTCGACCCGCACGAGGTGGCGCCGCTGGCGGCGGCCGTGGCGGCCAGTCG
>Ga0114938_1002388_pt1 | contig 11920 bp, 8 predicted proteins | sample AshMeaBigSpring_FD_88675 | JGI IMG/M metagenome (GOLD analysis project Ga0114938, IMG submission 88675) | Groundwater microbial communities from Big Spring, Nevada to study Microbial Dark Matter (Phase II) - Ash Meadows Big Spring | ecosystem: Environmental > Aquatic > Deep subsurface >...
GCTGCTGGTGGTCGCCCTTGCGAGCGGCGTCGCGCTGTCCGCGCTCGACGGCTCGCGGCACATCAACATCCTCGCGTTCCCATTCCTCGGGCTCATCGCGTGGAACCTCGCCATGTACGTTGCGCTGGCCGTGGGCTGGATCCGTGGCAGGCTCGGGACGTCGGCCACCGCATCCGCGGCGCCCGGACGCGGGATCGCAGGGTTGTTCGGCCGGCGCATCGCGCCGTTGCTGCGCGAGACGCGACGCGTGCACGTGGTGCTGGGCGAGGCGCTCGGCTTGTACGCCGCGCGCTTCGCAGGAGCTGGCGCGGCCATCATCGCCCAGCACGCCAGGCGCTGGCTGCACCTGGCCGCGGCGTCCGTCGCCGTCGGGCTCATCGTGGGCCTGTACGTGCGCGGCACGGTGCTGCGCTACGAGGCCGGCTGGGAAAGCACGTTCCTCGGGCCCACGCAGGTGCAGGCGATCCTCGGCGTCGTGTTCGGGCCGGTCGCCGGCTGGTCGGGCGTGGCATTGCCGGCGAGCGTGGCGGAGGTCGAGCAGCTGCGGTGGACAGCGGAAGGCGGCGGCGGCGATGCCGCGCCGTGGATACACCTCATTGCCTTGAGCCTGGTGCAGTTCGTGATCCTGCCGCGCCTGCTGCTCGCGGGGCTGGCGACGCTCGGCCTGTGGAGGCTCGGCCGTTCGACGGCACTACCCGACGACCTCCGGCGACATGCCGCCGACGTCCTGCGCGGCGGCGGCGTCATTCGCAGCACGGGTGTCGCCAGCGTCACGCCGTATGCCTATGAGCCGTCCAGCCGGTCGCTGGCCGGGCTCTCCCGCTGGTTGCAGGGCGCGTGCGGTACCTCGCAGGTCGAGCGCAGGACGTCGCTGCGCTACGGCGAGGAAGACATGGCCGCCGCGGCATTCGCAATCGGCGCCCACCGCGTCGCGGACCTGCACGTGGTACTCCTGAGCCTCGCGGCCACGCCGGAGCCCGAGAACCACGGGGTGGTGATCGCCGCGGCCCGCGATGCCGCCCACCGCGCACGGCCGCCGGCCGGCGTCCGCATCGTCGTCGACGAGTCGCCCTATGCCGCGCGCCTGGCGGGCGACGCGACCCTCGCGGGCCGCCTCGAGGAAAGGCGACGGCTGTGGCGCAACTTCGTCGCCGGCTACGGCCTCGACGCCGATTTGCTGCCGCTGGAGGATCTCCCATCACCTCCGTCTCGCTGAGCCTCATTTCGCACACCAACGTCGGCAAGACGACGCTGGCGCGCACGCTGCTGCGCCGCGATGTCGGCGAGGTGCGTGATGCGGCCCACGTCACCGAGACGGCCGACGCACACCTGCTGATCGAGACGCCGCAGGGAGACGAGCTGCGACTGTGGGACACGCCGGGCTTCGGCGACAGCGCGCGGCTGCTCAAGCGGCTCGAGCAGAGCGGCAACCCGCTCGGCTGGTTCCTCACCCAGGTGTGGGACCGCTACCTCGACCGGCCGTTCTTCAGCAGCCAGCAGGCGGTGCGCAACGTGCGCGACGCGGCGGACGTGGTGCTCTACCTCGTGAACGCGAGCGAGGACCCTGCGACGGCCGGTTACGTCGACGCGGAGATGCAGATCCTCGGCTGGATCGGCAAGCCGGTGCTCGTGCTGCTGAACCAGCTCGGGCCGCCGCGCCCCGCCGCGGTCGAGGCCGGCGAGGAACAGCGCTGGTCGGCGCATCTCGCACGCTATCCCTGGGTCCGCGACACGCTCGCCTTCGATGCGTTCGCACGCTGCTGGGTGCAGGAGCACGCCCTGCTCGAGCGGATCGCGGCGGTCCTGCCCGACGCCCGGCGCGACGCATTCGCGCGTCTCGCCGATGCGTGGCGCATGCGCAATCGCGAGACGTTCGAGCGTTCCATGCAGGTGCTTGCACGGCAGCTCGCGGCCACGGCCGTCGACGTCGCGACGGTCGCGCCGGCGGGCACCGTTGCGACGGCAAGGAGCTGGGTCGCAGCGTTGCTCGGTGCGCGTCCCCACGGAGACGCTGCGGCGGACGCGGCGATGGCGCAGCTCGCCCGGCGGCTCGACGAGGCAGTGCGCGCCGCGACCGATCAGCTGATCGCCTTGCACGGGCTCGCCGGCCGTGCGGCAGGCGAGATCCTCCAGCGCATGGGCGCGGAGTACGCGGTGGAGAAAGCCGCCGATCCGGGCAAGGCCAGCCTGGTCGGCGCGGCGCTGTCGGGCGCGCTCGGCGGACTGGCGGCCGACCTCGCCGCGGGTGGGTTCACCTTCGGCGCAGGCGCGCTGCTCGGCGGATTGCTAGGTGCGGCCGGGGCACGAGGCCTCGCGAGCGCGTACAACCTCGCTCGCGGCAGCGATGCGACGACCGTGCGCTGGTCCGGCGAATTTCTGACCGGGCGCGTGACCGGCGCAGTGCTGCGCTACCTCGCGGTGGCGCATTTCGGGCGGGGCCGGGGTGATTACGTGGCGGGCGAGTACCCCCCGCACTGGGGGGTCGAGGTGGAGGCCGCGATCCACGCGCGGCGCGCGTTGCTGGAGGAGTCGTGGGCGGCGGCCGTACGCGGCGCGACGGCGGGCGCGCTCGAGTCACGGCTGCGGCCGCAGCTCGAGGCCGTCGCGGCCGAGGTGCTCGGGCGCCTGTACCCGCCACGCCGCTAGAAGTGTTCGTCCGCGGCCTCCTCGACGAGCCAGAGGACGACGGAACCAAACAGGACGGCGGCGGCGAATTCCATGGCAAGTACCTCGCTGAACGACGCGCGTGAGCGTCTCCTGAATCGCCGCGCATCCTACGTTTTGTGCTGCGGCAAATCCCTGAATCAGTCGGCATTCTCGGGTAATCGCGAAGTCGTACGCGTTATCCGTCGTGGCGTCGTCCCAAGCCGCTAGAAGACCCGGCGCCGATCACCTATTTAGGTGATTCGCGACGCCGCGCGCTGTGGTCTATTTGGAACATAAGTACGACAGGGGCGAGGCGGGGGATGCCTCTCGAGCATGGCGAAGAACGGTAACGCTGCCCGACCCGGCGGGCGGGCGCCGTCAGCTACGAAAGACCGTAGCAAGGACAGCCACCAGCGGACCGGCAATGGGGGCCGTGCGGTGCCAAGGACGGTGCCGCGCGGCCCCTTCCCGCTGCCGCAGGGCAGCGTGTTCACCCCGCTCGGCCGCATCATCCTCGACCGGCTCGACCGCGGCGTGGTGTTGCTCGACGCGCGGGGCCGCATCGTCGATGCGAACTCGCACGCACTGCACGTCATTCGCAGCTGCGGCGGCCTCCGCGTGCGCGCGGGGCGGCTGTCGTTCACCGACCCAGAACTCGACGAGCAACTGCAGCGCGGGTTGGCCGGCAATGGCACGAGCCATCGCGGCGGCCGCGCCGTGCTCGCGACGCGGGTGCGCTGCCGCGGGAGCGAGCCGTACCGCGTCGTGATCCGAACCGTGCCGCCGGACGTCGACGAACGCAGGGTAGCGTTCTTCGTGCTGCTCTATGCGCCGAATGGCCTGCGGGGCATCTCGCTCGAGGTGCTGGGCCAGGTGTACGGACTCACGCCCGCCCAGGCGGCCGTGGCGCGCAGCCTTTTCGCCGGCCGCAGCGTCGAGCAGACGGCCGGGTCGCTTGAGGTCTCGCTCAACACCGTGCGCACGCATTTGAAGCAGATCTTCACTAAGTGCGAGGTCAACTCGCAGGCCGAGTTGCTGCAGCTGCTGGCGGTCGGGCCACGCGAGATCTGAGCCGCCCTCAGGGCACGATCACGCGCAGTGCTTGCGGGAGCAGGCTGAACTCCGCAGGCGTCTCGCCCACGATCTGGCCGTCGGCCTGGATCACCGCCGGCGGGTCCGTCTCGATGCGCACGCGCCCGGCACGCAGATGGCGGACGGCGCGGTCGCCGAGGATGCGGCCCGAGTAGAGCTTCACCAGTTTCGGCCACACCGCGAGCAGCGAGAGCTCGCGCACCGCCAGCACGTCGAGCAGCCCGTCGTCCACGCGCGCCGTGGGCGCCACGTGCATGCGGTTGCCGCAGAACTGCGCGTTGGCGACGAACGCGAGCAGCATCCGGCCCTCGAGTGTCTCGCCGTCGGTTGCGATGCGGAAGTGCGGCGCGCTGTATCGGACGAGGCACCCCAGGGCGATTTTCAGGTAGGTGAATGCGCCCGGCACGGGGCGCGGCACGCGTTCGGTGACGTAGGCGTCGTAGCCGGCGCCCGCGACGTTGATGAACCAGCGGCGCGAAGGGTTGCAGCCGGGGAGGTCGATGGCGCCGACGTCGTGCAGCATCGTGCGGGCGCCGGCGATGGCCCGCGCGATCGCCGTCGGGTTGCGCGCGATGCCGAGCGTGCGTGCCCAGTCGTTCCCGGTGCCGGTCGGGATCACCGCGAGCGTCACCTCGCGCGTGTCGGCGAGGCCCGCATTCATGATGCCGTGCACCGCTTCGTTCACCGAGCCGTCACCGCCGGCAACGGCAAGGTACCGGCGCCCCTGCCACAATGCCGCGCGCGTCAGCTCTTCACCGTGGCCGGGTCGCTCGGTGTGCACGACGTCGAAGCGGACGCCCGCGCCGCGCAGCGCCGCCTCGATCGCACGCCAGCCGGCCCCGCCGTCCGGGCGGCCGGAGGCCGGGTTGACGATGACGAGCCAGGGCGCGTCAGGGCGCATGCCGGGCCGAGCCGGTCGGCTCAGCGGATCGGCGAGGTGCAGCGCTCATCGACGAAGGCCTGCTGGACGCGCACTTCCTCGCGCGACGCCCGGGAACCGGCTGCCGTCATGTCGGCGAGGCGGTTACGCGCTTCGACGCAGGCGGGACTGTTGGCGACGCGCAGCTTGGCCGCCATCTCCTCCTGTTGGCGACGGCGCGCGGGATCCGGACTGCAGTTGAGGTCGGCCGTCTGCTGGAGGCGCTTGATCTCGATCGCGCTGGTGGGTTCGGCACCGCTGGTCTTCCGTTCGAGTGCCTCCAGGGCGATCACGCACTCGCGGGTCTTGAGCTGGCTCAGCAGCTGTTCGCGACCGGCAATCTGCTCGGGAGAGGCGGGTCGCGGTACAGGCTGGTTGCTGCCACTCGAGCTGCGATTGCCCGAGCTGCTGGTGGCACGCTTGCTCGAACCCGACGTCTTGACGTCGATGCGCTCCGCCTTCACGCCTGCCGGTGGTCTCTCGCTGGAGAGGTGGGTGACGCCGTCCTCGTCCACCCAGCGGTAGACCTGGGCCGTCACGGGCGGAGACATGCAGAGGAGCAGCAAAGTTGCTGTTGCGGCGCAAAAGGCGCGCCATGTCGAGATCCACTGCGCCACCGGTCAGCCCCTGAACTGGCTCATTTCCATGCAGAGCATTCTACGGGTCGGCGCCGTCGACGGCAGGGCTCATGACTCACTTGGGGGATTCCACAGACGAAATCGCAGGCGTATAAACGAGCCAAAACACACGCCTCGGGGCGGCCCCAGGGGTTGGCGGCCGCCGGAGTACGCAGGGGAGAGCGGTCATGAACGTCAAATCGACGAAGTTCGGTGGGCTCGTGGCGTTGGGTGCGGTGCTGTTGCTGGCGGGAGTGCCGGCGCTGGCGCAGAAGAAGCCGGGGGGAGGCACCACGAGCGGGTGCAGTGCCGTTACCGGCGCCCCGGCATTCGCATATTCAATCCGGTCGGGGAAGTCGGCGAATCCCCAGATTTATGTATCGGACGCGTCTGGTGCCTGCTCTAAATTCGTGTTCGGCCTGGATGCGGGAGCGTTCTATCCCCGGCCCCATTCAGTCTTTTTCAGGATGCTTCCGACTGTTACCAACGGCGTGGCTGTCGGTCGGCTTGCCACTTATGACCAGATAAAGGGACTGGTGCTGGCAGAGTTCAAGGTCGCTGTGGACCGGCCGGGAATGAATGTTTCCGATATCGCAACATACGTGCTTCGCCCGCCGGCGTTCGGCCCTACCTGGCCAGCGCGTACCGCCATTTCACAGGACGGTAGTCGTGTGGCGTACGTCGAGGCGGACTATTTCGGCGGGTACTTTGACCTGGAAATTTACGTCTACGACATTGCCGCGTACCTCGACGATCCGGAAGGTTACGCGCCGACCCTCGTGTACTCCGAAGCAAAGAATGAACACGATTTGTCGACCCCTCGGTGGGGAGCCGACGGCAACACGCTGTATCTCGAGCGCTTCAAGAACGGCAATTCGATCAATCCGTCAATCGCACGGCTGGTCGACAAGGGTAGCGGTGTGTTCGAACTGCAGAACCTAGTTGATCCGGAAGGCCCGCGCTTGGCCCTTTTCGATGTCCAGAGTGGCAATGACGGCCACGATGTGGTCGTTTTCGGCGAATCGACGTCGAGCGCCCCGTACTGCTACCTGCTTGCCACTGCGACCTGCAATTCAGAGGGTGCCTGCACCAAGACGTTCACCGGCGCGCGAGTGTCGTTCTATACCTCGGCAGAATCAGCCGACGATCCCACCCGAGTGCTTACGCAGCCGGTCGCCAGACGCGACTGTGTGCCCAGCGCGACCATCGTCCGCACGGAAGCCGAAGCGGGGGGCACTGCCACGGTCGAACCACTGGTCAGCAAGGGTGAGTGGCCGAGCTCGGCCCAGTGAAGACACAGACTCCGGCATCAGCGCTCTCCCGCGCACGCGGGAGGGCTGGTGCCAGGTCAGGCGTAACGCTTGATGATCTTCGCGAGCCCTTCCTGCCCCGGGTGCAGCTTCTCGTAGGGCACCTGGTTCAGCGGCAGGTCCACGGTGTTCGACATGTCGTGCATGTCGGGGCCGCTCGACGAGACGAAGATCAGCCCCGTGACGTGCTCGCCCTGGCGCAGCTTGGTGCGCAGGTATTCGAACGCCTTGCCGCGGTGGGTCGGGTCGTAGTCCTTGTCGAGCTTGCGCAGCACGATCTGGCTGCCGTCGTGCATCTGCACGGGCAGGGCCTCGCCCTCGCCGTACGAGGCCGTGATCTCGGCCCGCGGCGGGATGTAGTCGGCGTGCACCGCCTCGTGGTAGTGCTCGCGTGCGAACGTGTAGCTCTTGGTGGAGCCGACGTGGTCGTTGAACGTCACGCAGGGCGAGATGATGTCGATCATCGCGAAACCCTTGTGCATGAGCCCTGCCTGGATGAGCGGCACCAGCTGCTCCTTGTCGCCGGAGAAGCTGCGCGCGATGAACGTGCCCCCGAGCGAGAGCGCCGCCAGGCAAGGATCCACCGGAGCCTGCAGATTCTCCTCGCCCTTCTTCGACTTCGTGCCGATGTCGGCCGACGCGGAGAACTGGCCCTTGGTCAGGCCATACACGCCGTTGTTCTCGCACAGGTACAGCATGTTCACGTTGCGACGGATCGCGTGCGCGAACTGGCCGAAACCGATCGACAGCGAGTCGCCGTCGCCGGAGACGCCGATGTAGTACAGGTCCTTGTTCGCCGCGTTGGCGCCGGTGGCCACCGACGGCATGCGCCCGTGCACGCCGTTGAAGCCATGGGAGCCGCTCGCGAAATAGGCCGTGGTCTTGGACGAGCACCCGATGCCCGAGAGCTTCACCAGCTGCTCGGGCCGCATGCTCAGGCCCCAGATCGCCTCGATGATCGCGGACGTCACCGAGTCGTGGCCGCAACCCGCGCACAGCGTGGACATCGCGCCTTCGTAGTCGCGGCGCGTGAGACCGAGCTCGTTGCGGGGCAGGTCGGGATGCCGGACCTTGGGTTTGTTGATGAAGGACATGGGTGCGAAAGGGACTAGAGGTTAGGAGATTAGGGAGGCACTAGCGCGCCGCGACGGCGGCGCGCTGGGCGTCGCCGAGCTCGGCCACGATCGCCTCGACGATGCCCTTCGAGGTCATTGGCAGGCCGTCGTAGTGCAGGATCGAGTGCAGCTTCGATTTCGGCACGTCCGTCTCGAGCGTCAGCAGCGACCTCAGCTGTGCGTCGCGGTTCTGCTCCACCACGAAGATCTTTTCGTGCTTGGCCATGAAGGCCTCGACTTCCTTCGTGAACGGGAAAGCCTTGATGCGCATGTAGTCGATGGCGATGCCGCGCTTCGCCAGGATGTCGCGCGCCTCGTTCACCGCGCCGCGGCTGCTGCCGATCGCCACGAGCCCGATATTGCTGGTGCCGGTCGCCTCGATGACGGGCGGCGGCAGCAGCGTCCTGGCGCGCTTGAACTTGCGCAGCAGCCGGTCGAGCACCACCTGGTATTCGGCCGCGTCCTCGGTGTACGCGCCGTACTGGTTGTGGCCCGAGCCGCGCGTGAAGTAGGCGCCCTTGGCTGTCACGCCGGGCAGCGTGCGGTACGGGATGCCGTCGTCGTCCTTGTCGAGGTAGCGGTGGAACTTCGGCAGTGCCTCGATCTCCTCCCTGGTCAGCACCTTACCGCGATCCGGCTGGTAGCTGTCGTCCCACGTGAGGTCACGGCACATCCAGTCGTTCATGCCGATGTCCAGGTCCGACATGACGAACACCGGCGTCTGCAGGCGCTCGGCGAGGTCGAACGCCTGCACCGACATGTAGAAGCACTCCTCGGGGTTCGACGGGAACAGCATGACGTGCTTGGTGTCGCCGTGCGACGCGTAGGCGCACAGCATCAGGTCGCACTGCTGCGTGCGCGTCGGCATGCCCGTGGACGGCCCGACGCGCTGGATGTCGAAGATGACCGCCGGAACCTCGGCGTAGTAGGCGAGGCCGATGAACTCGTTCATCAGCGAGATGCCCGGGCCGCTCGTCGCAGTGAAGGCCCGCGCGCCGTTCCAGTTGGCGCCGAGCACCATGCCGATCGCCGACAGCTCGTCCTCGGCCTGGATCACGGCAAAGTTGTTCTTGCCGGTCTCGGGATCGACGCGCAGCTTCTGGCAGAAGCTCTTGAAAGCGTCCATCAGCGACGTGGACGGCGTGATCGGATACCAGGGCCCCACGGTCGCGCCGGCATACACGCAGCCGAGCGCGGCCGCGGTGTTGCCGTCGATCATGATGAAGCCCTTGGTCTTGTCCATGCGCTCGACGCGCAGGGGCAGCGGGCAGGGCAGGTGCGCCTGGGCGTAGTCGTAGCCGAGCTGGACCGCCTTCATGTTCGCGTCCACCAGCGCGGGCTTCTTCGCGTAGCTCTCGGTGAGCAGCCCGCGGATCACCTCGACGTCGATCTCGAGCAGCGCGGCGAGGACGCCCGCGTACATGATGTTCTTCATCAGGATGCGGTTGCGCACGCCGACGAAGTTCTCGTTGCAGATGCGCGCCAGCGGCACGCCGAGGATGGTGATGTCGTCCCGCGTGAGCACCGTGGCGCGCGGCCACGTCGAGTCGTAGATCAGGTAGCCGCCGGGCGATACCTCGCGCACGTCCTTGTGGTAGGTCTCGGCGTTCATCGCCACCATCAGGTCCACGCGGCCCGAGCGGGCGACGTAGCCATCCCTGGTGACGCGGATCTCGTACCACGTGGGCAGGCCCTGGATGTTGGAGGGAAAGTAATTCTTCCCCATCACCGGGATGCCCATGCGGAAGATGGACTTCATCAGCAACGTGTTGGCACTGGCCGAGCCGGTGCCGTTCACGTTGGCGAGCTTGATGACGAAGTCGTTGACGCGGTCGTTCAAGCGGTCTGGCGCTTTTGCGGGCTGGGCCATGTGTGGTCGGTCGCGTGGGGCAGGTGGATCGTCGACTTCTGCATGTCCCAGGCCGCCGTCGGGCAGCGCTCGGCGCAGAGTCCGCAGTGCACGCAGAGGTCCTCGTCCTTCACCATGACGCGGCCCGTCTGCTTGAGCGGCTCGGAGACGTATAGCGGTTCGTGCGGGGTGCGCCGCGGCGCCTTGAGGTGCGTCACCAGGTCCGCCTCCTCGCCGTTCCTGGTGATGGTGAGGCAGTCGGTCGGGCAGATGTCGATGCAGGCGTCGCACTCGATGCAGAGCTTCGCGTCGAACACCGTCTGGATGTCGCAGTTGAGGCAGCGCTGCACCTCGGCCGCGGTCTGCTCGGGATCGAAACCCAGTTCGACCTCGATGTTGATCTGCTTGAACCGCTCCTTGAGGCTCACGTGCGGCACGAGCCGGCGCTCGACCGGGTTGTAGTCGTTCGTGTACGACCACTCGTGCAGGCCCATCTTGCGGCTGGAGAGGTTCATGGTGGGCGGCAGGCGGTGGGTGACCGGCTCGCCCATGCAGAAATTGTGGATCGAGATGGCAGCCTGGTGGCCGTGTTCCACCGCCCAGATGATGTTCTTCGGGCCGAACGCCGCGTCGCCGCCGAAGAACACGTCGGGGCGCGTCGACTGGTGCGTCGTCTCGTCCACCACCGGCACGTGCCACTGGTCGAACTGGATGCCGAGATCGTCCTCGATCCACGGGAACGCGTTTTCCTGGCCGATGGCGAGGATCACGTCATCCGCCGGGAAGAACGCCTCGCCGACCACGCGCTCGGCGACGATGCGGCCGCGCGCATCGAACTCGTACTGCATCTTGTCGAACGTCATGCCGGCGAGCTTGCCGTTCTCGATGACGAACGCCTTCGGCGCGTGGTTCACCACGATCTCGACATTCTCGGCCTCGGCGTCCTCGAGTTCCCACTCCGACGCCTTGAAGAACTGGCGCGGCTTGCGCGCCATCACCTTCACGTCGGCAGCGCCGAGGCGCAGCGACGAGCGGCAGCAGTCCATCGCCGTGTTGCCGACGCCGATGATCAGCACCCGGCTACCGATCTTGTCCACGTGCTTGAACGCGACCGACTCGAGCCACTGGATGCCGATGTGGATGTTGGCGTCGCCTTCCTTGCGGCCCGGCAGCTTGAGTTCCTTGCCCTTGGGCGCGCCCGAGCCCACGAATACGGCGTCGAAGCCGCCCGTGGCGAGCAGCTTCTTCAGGCTGTCGATGCGCGAGTTGTAGCGGATCTCGGCACCCATCCCGGTGATGTAGCCGATCTCCTCGTCGATCACGGTCTCCGGCAAGCGGAACGCCGGGATGTTGGTGCGCATCAGGCCGCCCGGCTTGTCCCATTGCTCGAAGATCACGACGTCGTAGCCCAGGGGCAGCAGGTCGTTCGCGACGGTGAGCGAAGCGGGGCCCGCGCCGATGCACGCGACCCGCTTGCCGTTCCTCCGCGCCGGGATGACCGGCAGGCGATCGACGATCTCGTCCTTGTGGTCGGCCGCGACCCGCTTCAGGCGGCAGATCGCGACCGGCTTTTCCTCGACGCGCCCGCGGCGGCAGGCCGGCTCGCAGGGCCGGTCGCAGACGCGGCCGAGGATGCCCGGGAACACGTTCGATTCCCGGTTGACCATGTAGGCGTCGGAGAACTGGCCGAGCGCGATGAGGCGTATGTACTCGGGGACGTCGGTGTGCGCCGGACAGGCCCACTGGCAGTCGACGACCCGGTGGAAATAGTCCGGGTTGGAAGTGTCGGTCGGTTGCACGGCAGCTCGACCCTCGGGGGCGGGAGGCCAGCGGCGAGCTTAGCCGTTCTGCGGGGGCGCGCAACCGCAGCAACCGCGGTCTTGCGATGCAACATAAGAATGCCTCCGATCCGGACCGATCTCATTTGCAAGCACGAACTGCAAGGCGTAGTTTCGATTCTGCGAACTGCAGCACATGGACTGGCGATTAACCCCGATGCTGCTGCGGCTCGCGCCATGTGTGTTGGGCACAGCGTGGCCCGGAGGCCGGACGCTCCGGCGGGACGGGCCGACGAGGGGTGGGCCATGTCGCGGACGCTTGGCGCGTTGCTGCTTCTTGCCCTAGTGGCGGGGGCGCGTGCGGAGACGCGGCACGCACAGTTCATCGTGCAGGCCACCGTCCCGGCGCGCGCCACGATGACGGTAGTTGAGCAGCCGGAGGAGATCGAGGTCTCGACAGCGGATCTCGAGCGCGGTTACGCGGTACTCGCCGCGACATACCGCGTCAGCCACAACGACCGGCGAGGGTACGTGCTCAGCATCCTTCCGCGACAAGGCCTCACCCGGCAAATCGAGGTGCAGGGCCGGACCACC
>Ga0114938_1002390_pt1 | contig 11907 bp, 8 predicted proteins | sample AshMeaBigSpring_FD_88675 | JGI IMG/M metagenome (GOLD analysis project Ga0114938, IMG submission 88675) | Groundwater microbial communities from Big Spring, Nevada to study Microbial Dark Matter (Phase II) - Ash Meadows Big Spring | ecosystem: Environmental > Aquatic > Deep subsurface >...
ATGCCTCGCCCTCCCAGATGCCTCGCCCGCCCAGATGCCTCGCCCTCCCAGATGCCTCGCCCTCCCAGATGCCTCGCCCGCCCAGATGCCTCGCCCTCCCAGATGCCTCGCCCGCCCAGAATCGAGCACCGCCCTGCTGGAGCGATTCGAGGGGGCCAGGTCCATGTTTTCGGCCAGCACGTCCGGGCGTGGTGCGGGTGTTCAGCCGAAAAATGGACCAGACCCCGCCCGGTGCACGGTTAGGCGCTGTTCAGCAATAAGTTACCGAAATCACTCATCAGCCGCCGGGCGCTAGCCCGCGGTTCATCCGCGAAAGACCGCGGGCTAGCGGCTGATCCACAAAACCGGTAGGTAATTGTCGTGCAGCGCCTTACCTCCCTTCCGTTCAGAGCCGCCAGCCCCGCAACCAGCCCCGCATGGCCCGCGCGATGATGGTCGGCGAGCCGTGGCGGACGGACAGGTACGCGTAGTAGCTCCAGATTGGCAGGACTGACAGCCAGGGGAGCCGTGCGTGCTTGCGCATCAACAGCACCAGGCCGGCGGCATGGTGCTCGATCCGCCAGGGGCTGATGCGCGGCTCGGTGCCGCCGCCCCGGTGCCATACCCGCGCCTGCGGTGCGACGGCCAGGCGCCACCCATGGCCAGTCAGCCGGAGACTCAGGTCGACATCTTCCCACAGGAAGAAGAACCGCTCGTCCAACAGGCCGACATCTTCCAGGGCTCGGACCCGCAGCAGGAGGCTGGTGCCGGTAATGAAGTTCGGGGCCTGGTCCGGCGTCCGCACGTTGCGGCAGTGGCCGCTCGCGAGACAGACCCGGCCGCCGCCCCGGGCCTGGACCTGCGCTGGGATGGCCTGCTCGTAGATCACGGAGCCCACGGCGCCCACCCGCGAGTCGGCCTCGGCCGTCCTCACCAGCGCCGTCAGGGATTCCGGGTCAGCCGTCGCATCGTTATTCAGCAGCCAGACATAGGCGGCCCCCCGCGACATCGCCCGGCGGATTCCGACGTTATTCCCGCCCGCAAATCCCAGGTTGGTCCCTGTGTCGACCAGCTCCAATTCGGGGTGCCGCTGCTTGAGCTGGGCGACCGAGTCGTCGGTCGAATGGTTGTCGACCACGACGATCCGCGCGCGGGGATAGCTCAGCTGCTCGAGCGAATCCAGGCAGCGGAGCGTGTCCGGCCAGCCGTTGTAGTTGAGAACCACGATCTCGACCGACGGCGCGGACGCCGCGTCGCGGGGCGCCGCGCGGTTGCCTGGGATCGGCTCAGAATCGGGGACGGTCGGCCCGGGATCGGCGACGGGTAGACTCACGGCAGGTGTCCCTGGAAGGTACGGCGGCCCGTGGCGATTCGAGGGGGTCAGGTCCATGTTTTCAGCCTGCGCGTCTTCGCCTGGTCGGGCGGATGGGCCGAAAAATGCACCTGACCCCGGCCCGTGAACGGCCTCATCGCAGAAGGCACAAAGCAGCAGGCACATTCCACGTGCCGTTCGCCCGCGGCACGAAGGGGTACGGTATGGCATTCCGGCCTGGTCACAATATGCACGATCTGGTGAGGGCGAGGCTCATTGAGAGGGCGAGGCTCATTGGGATGGCGATGCTCATTGGTAGGACGAGGCTCCTTGGGATGACGAGGCTCCTTGGGATGGCGAGGTTCATTGGGATGACGAGGCTCATTGGGATTGCGAGGATCATTGGGATGGCTAGGCTCCTTGGGATGGCTAGGCTCATTGGGATGGCGAGGCTCCTTGAGAGGGCGAGGCTCATTGGGAGGGCGAGGCTCCTTGGGAGGGCGAGGCTCCTGCCGAGCCGGTGCGTTAAGCGGATTTTCGGCTCGGCGGGAGCCTCGCCCTCCCGGAATCATGCAAGGCTATCAAGTTGAAGGCTGTTACGGCATGCGGCGCGTGCTGGCCACTCTGTGCCGTGCCGGTCATGCGCGGGCGGCGGTTGGGGACCGCGCGGCGCTGCGGAGTACCTCCAGCGTGGCGCGGGCGCAGTCGTGCCAGGTGGACGGCGATCGCGTAAGCCTCGTGGTGCCGGGCTGGCGCAGCGCCCGCAGCAGCTGGTCGGGGTCGCGGAAGTCGATCCGCCAGGCGTCGGGCACGCCCAGTTCGCGGAAGACCTCCAGGTCCGAAACGATCACCTTCTTGCCGTGGGCCACAGCCTCCAGCACCGGCAGACCAAAACCCTCGAACTGGCTGGGGATCACCACCGCGGCGGCGGCAGCGTAGTACCGGGCGACCTGGTGGTAGGGCAGCAGGCCGGTGAATTCCACGACGTCGCCCAGGCCCAGTTGCTCTATTCGCCGTGCCAACTGGGGCCAGTGCCGCGTGCGAACGCCCGAAAGCACCAACTGGTACTCAAGCTCGCCGCGGCGCCGCAGCTCGGCCAGGGTCGTCAGCAACACGGCGTGATTCTTGTGCGGGTGCGTCGAGGCGGGATAGTACAGGAAGGGACCGGCGGGCAGGCACGCGGCCGCATCATTGGCGGTAGCCGCCTGGGCGACCGATGCGGGCGCGAATCCATGCGGCACCGTGACGACCTTCTCGGGTGGTATGCCACAGCGCTCCAGCAAGGCGGCCCGCGTGAAGTTCGAGATGGCGATGATCCGGTCCGCCCGCCGCAGGCTGGCGGGGTAGACCGCCGCGCGAAAGGCGCGGTCGAAGCGTGAAAAGTAGTGCGGAATGAATAGGTGCTGCATGTCATGCACGGTCAGCACGCAGGGTGCGGCCACGCGCCGCGGAAAGATTGACTGCTGAGGAAACAGGATCGCGTCTGGGTCGATCCGGGCGAACAGCTGGTCCGCCCACCGGGCGCGGTACGGTGTGAACGCCTCCAGGCAGCGGGCCGCGACCACCTGGCGATCGCTGCGGTCGGCTACGACCTGCGGCAGGCCGCATGCCGGCAGGGCATCCGCCGCGTCGCGATAGGTCACCAGCACCACCTCGTCGCTCTCGCCAGCGGCCGCCAGCGCCGCGACCAGCTCGCGGAGATAGGTCTCCGTGCCCCCGATCCGGCCGGGCCGGTAGTTCAGCAAACTGATGGCGAATTTCATGCGGACTGGGCGGACCGGTGGCTGGTTACACGATGGTGGAAAACGTGCGGCGATTCCAAGGGGGTCCGGTCGATGGTTTCGGCCAGCGCCGATACGCATGGTACGATGCTCGGCCGAAAAATGGACCAGCTCCCGGCCCTGCGCGGTCTGGATCAAGAAGAATCTGCACGATCTCGGGAGGGCGAAGCTCCTGCTGAGCCGGCGGCTCGGTGGCAGCCTCGCCCTCCCAATTCGCGCCTCGGCGGCTCGGCGGGAGCCTCGCCCTCCCAATTCGCGCCTCGCCCTCCCAATTCGCGCCTCGCCCTCCCAATTCGCGCCTCGCCCTCCCAATTCGCGCCTCGCCCTCCCAATTCGCGCCTGGCCCTTCCCAACGGCGCCGCGGCGGCTCGGCGGGGGCCTCGCCCTCCTGGAAACACGCACGGCCATACAGCTAACGGGGCGAACTTCTGGGCCCGGCGCCGATGGCCGGCTCGGTCGGCCCGGTGATCGGCGGCGGCGCGGGATGCAGGCTGCTGATCACCGCGTCGAACTGGGCCAGGGTCTGCCGGTCGCAGTAGGCCGCATCAAAGGCCTGCCGCGCTCTCTGGCGCAGTTCGGCCAGCCGCCGCGGGTCTGCTCGCAGCTCGCGCAGGAGCTGGGCGATCCGCGCCGGCTGGTCCTCGCGCAGACTGAGCCCGCATCCGAACCGGGCAATCGCCTCATCCACATTGCTGCCGGCCGGGCCGACGTACAGCACGGGCAACCGCATGGCGAGGCAGGCGTGCAGCTTGCTGGGCGACATCACCCCCAGCGCCCGCTCGTCCAGGGTCACCAGGGCCAGATCGGCGCTGGCCAGCACCGAGCGCCGCTCGGACTCCGGCACGTACGGATGGAAGACGACATGCTCCAGGCCGCGGCGTGCAACCTCGGCCGCCAACGGACCGTGTTGCGAGCCGCCGCCGACGAACAGCAGCGTGACCGGCTCGTCGCGCAGCTGCTCGGCCGCCTCCAGCACGGTGCGGAAGGCATGGCCCCAGCCGGCGTTGCCCATGTACAGGAGGACGAAGCGGCCGGCCAGCCGCAGCCGCTCCCGCGCCGGCCAGGGCGGGGGCGGGTCGTCGTCCGGAAACAGCTCGGCCCGCTCCCAGTTCGGAATCACGCTGATGGGCAGTCCCGGCGGCGCGTAGCTGCGCTCCACGAGCTCGCGCATCGCCTGGTCCAGGCAGACGACGTGGTCGACCTGGCCCAGCAGTCGGCGGGTGCCGCGGGCCAGCAGCCGCGCCGTCCAGCCGCCGGGGCGGATCAGCCCCGCGGCCTCCAGGATGTCGGGATAGGCGTCCATGTGCCAGAGGATCAGGCGGGTCGCGGGATGCCGCCGCTTGTGCCGAACGCACAGCCGGGCGATGTAAGGGGGTGTCGTCAGGGCGATCACGACGTCCTGGGGCGGCAGCCGTTTCAGCTGGCGGGACACGCCCCGGTAGAAGGCGATGTATTGCCGGGCTCGCGCAAGGATGCTGGTCGCCGCCAGCCGCGCCCCCGAGACCCGCACGACCCGCGGCTCGCCGAGCCCCCGTGCCGCCCCCGACGGCGGCGCCGCATCCGCGGCGGTCGGACCACTGGCCGCGTAACGGGCGGAACTGGTCAGCACGGTTACCTCGTCGCCCCTTGCCGCCCGGTGCTGGGCCAGTGACGCCGCCAGCTGGCCGGTCGGCGCCAGGTCGGGCGGGTAGTACTGGTTGACGACGGTGATGCGCATGGCCTGGGCGTCGCGCGCGGCAAGTGCTCGTGCCGTGGAATCGTGCCGTGGCGGCCACGGGGGAGCTGCCGGGCGGCACCCCCAAACCCCCGCGGGCTCCCGGCCGTCAGGTGGCAGGAGCCGTGTCCTGCCGAATCTCCCAGTGTAATCGAAGTGCGCCGCCCCCCGCGAAGGGCTTGGGGGGCAGGCGTGTTTTCTGGTCGCGTCCGGGAACGGCAAGGTTCCGGTTGAGCCGCTGGAATGGTCGGTGTGACAACGAACGCCGGTGCGGCGGGAGCATCGCCCTCCCGAATGGAGCATCGCCCTGCCAGGTGCGGCTCGGCGGGAGCCTCGCCCTCCCGAACGGTGCGCCCTCCCGAATGGAGCATCGCCCTCCCGGGTGGTGCCTCGCCCTCCTGGACGGCGCTCCGCCCGCGAGCTGCCCCTTTTCGGATCGCGATCCAGCGCCGTAGACTGTCACCTTCACGCGGCGAGGAACCAAGGGCGAGGAACTCCAGCGCAGCTCGCCCACCGGGCGTGGCGAGGGGGGGACCGTGAACGTGTCGGAAGCCGTGGCACCGGCCGTCGTCAAGAAGGGGATCATCCTGGCGGGTGGGTCCGGGACGCGGCTCTACCCGCTGACGCACGCCGTCAGCAAGCAGCTGCTGCCGGTCTACGACAAGCCGATGGTCTATTACCCGCTTTCGACGCTGATGCTGGCGGGAATCCGCGACATCCTGCTGATCAGCACGCCGCACGACATCGGGGCCTTCGAGCGGCTGCTGGGCGACGGGTCACGCCTGGGCCTGTTGATCCGCTATGCCGTGCAGCCGCGGCCCCAGGGGCTGGCCCAGGCCTTCCTGATCGGGCGGGAATTCGTGGGCGGCGACCATGTGGCCCTGGTGCTGGGCGACAACATCTTCTACGGCCAGGGTTTCCAGAGGATGCTGGCCCGCGCCGCCGCGCAGCAGTCGGGGGCCACGATCTTCGGCTACCCGGTGCGCGACCCGCAGCGGTACGGCGTGGTCGAGCTGGATGCGGCGGGTCGGGCCGTGTCGCTGGAAGAGAAACCCCGCGCCCCGAAATCGCACTTTGCCGTTCCGGGGTTGTATTTCTACGACAACCAGGTCGTGCAGATCGCCGCCGCGCTCCAGCCGTCGGCCCGCGGGGAACTGGAAATCACGGACGTCAATGCCGAGTACCTGCGGCGGGGCCAGTTGCGGGTGGAATGCTTCTCGCGCGGCTTCGCCTGGCTGGACACCGGCACCCACGAGGCGCTGCTGGAGGCGTCCAATTTCGTGGAGACGATCGAACACCGGCAGGGGCTGAAGATCGCCTGCCTCGAGGAGGTGGCATACCGCAAGGGGTTCCTTTCGCGGCAACGGCTGGAGACGCTGGCCGCCGAGATGACGAACGAGTATGGCCAGTACCTGCGCGAGGTGCTGGCCGAGGGGCCGTAGCAGCAGGCGTGCGGCAGGTTCGTAGCAGGCACACGCCGTGTGCCGTCAGCCAGGCGGCCTTGCGTGATCCAGGGAACGCTGGCGTTGACCGGGCCGCGGCCAAGCAACTCTGGTTTCCGGATCGACGCGATCCGCGGCTCCGTGTCCGACGCTTGGTTACTCGGCGCGTAGCAGCGAGAGAGCTTCGACCACTTCGCGCGTGAGGTTCGGTGCAATCTGCCATTGATGCTCCAGTTCCAGCACGATGTTTATAACTGCCAGGTCCTGGGCTTCGCGCAATTCGTCCTCTTTGATTATGTTGTTTTCCCAAAGCCAGTAAGCAACTTCGCACCAGTACCAAAGCGGTGCGCCATCGGTGATGTTGCAGACGGGGGCGGGGAACCCACCAGGACCACGTGCGCCGCTGATGTATAGCCGAACCAACTCCCTACTGCGTTCCATTCGACGTGCGATCTCCGCCTGGGTCACTAGATCGCATTGATCGACCCGCAGGATCGATGCCGGAATCCTGGATTTCTTCACATCGTTGATTGCGCTAATAATTGCGTCTTTAAAAGAGATCGCTGAACGCGAAAATGTGAGACAAATGCGACCAAACCGCAAGCTGATTGTGGCGTCGTCACAGCCTGCCTCGTAAAGCGCATCCTCCAGGTCTTGGGAAATGCTGTCGATCCCGTCGAGCAACAAGGTAAAGTCGAATTCTGTCTCACACTTCGGCATCGTCATCGTCTTGCTCCGGTTCGTCGCCAGCCTCACTGTCGATCGTCTCGCCACTATGAGGACACAAATCAACATCGCGCCAAATCTGGCGAGCATGGTTTTCCGGCTTCCTCGGCGTTGACCATACGCTGACGATGCATCCCTCTCGGCTCCTGTTTGGGCAGAATAGACGTCCCCATGCGTGACCAGCTGAAATCTCGACTCGCCAGCCGAGCGACTCGGCGTAGGAGACAGCCTTTTCGATATGTTTGTTCGGATGCCGTGGTCGAGACATCTGATGAAATATAAACCGGGCGTTGACACATGTCAACAGGAGGGAGCGGAGCAACCGTTCACGGGACGGGGTCTGGTCCATTTTTCGGCCGACAAACTCGACCTCGCAGATACGCGCTGGCCGAAAACATGGCCCTGACCCCCTGGAATCAGGCGTCGCGTGGGCTTGCGGCTCGGCGGGAGCCTCGCCCTCCCGGAAACACGTAACCCTGTTCAGGTCGCCGCCGATTGCGGCGGGCACGGCCTTGGTACGGTTCGCACGCTGCGGCACATGGAGTGTGCCTGCTGCTTGGGGATCACATCCGAGGGGGCGGCCAGATCGCGAGTCACCAGGCATGAAGTTCACGCCCACCGAGATCCCCGACGTGATCCTGATCGAGCCCCGGGTCTTCGCGGACGAGCGGGGGTTCTTCATGGAGACCTACGAGGCGCGGCGGTTTCGCGAGGCGGGGATCGACGCCTCGTTCGTGCAGGACAACCACTCCCGTTCCGTGCGGGGCACGCTGCGTGGGCTGCACTACCAGATCGAGCATCCACAGGGAAAGCTGTGCCGGGTGGTGCACGGTGAGGTCTACGATGTGGCGGTCGACCTGCGCCGCGGCTCGACGACGTTTGGCCGCTGGACCGCCACGATCCTGAGCGCCGAGAACCGGCGGCAGCTGTACATCCCGCCGGGCTGCGCTCATGGTTTTTGCGTGCTGAGCGAGACCGCCGATTTCCTCTACAAGTGCACCGATTTCTACAGCCCCCAGCACGAGCGGACGCTGCTCTGGAACGACCCGCAGCTGGGCATCCCCTGGCCCGTGTCACACCCGCGGCTATCGCCCAAGGATTTGGCCGGCCGGCCGCTGGCCCAGGCCGAATGCTACCCGTAACACGCGGCGGCGAACGGGCAGGCCGAAATCGCCACGCCCACGCCCCGGGCTTGGGGGCACCTCGCCCTATGGCAAGCGGTGCAACTTGACCGCCACGCCGAAGGGTGCCAGTTCTTGCTCCGCCATTGGCTCGCAGCGGCTCTGGACTCCCGTCGTCCTTGCATCAACGACGGTTCACGGCCTGTTGTGGCACCCGACGCGAACCGCCAGCACTCGCACCAAACCGTTCGACGCCGTCAGGCCTCAGCGAACGGCGGACGAGCACGGGCAAGCCCATGCCACCCCGCGAGACGCCAAGAGCACTCGCCGACGGATAGTGTAGGCGGCGTTCTCCGAACGCCGCAGGGTGCTGGTTCTACTGCGCTGGGTTACATGTTGCTGGCACTGAATAGTGCCGTCGTTTGCCGCTTGCACCGCGTTGTGATCTCGTCGGGCTAGCACCTTTGGCGGGGCGTACCGAGCCTGAAAACAACGCCGTCCGTGAGATCCGTCGTAAGGTTATGGGCCGTGGCTGGTTATGCCAGATCCACTTCGGCGACCCAGCGCAGTAGTACTACTTTGCTGGAAAAAAATGTCCCTTTTATCCCCTCTTTCGGGGGGGGTGTGGTGGTGGTTGTGGTGGGGGATTGGTGGGGAAAATTTGCTTGCAATCCTCGCAAACGTAGCTATTATGACGTTTGTGCAGTTTGCTCGTCGCGCGGCGTGGCCCGGCGCTGAACGGCTACCTCTCGGTGAGTTCGACCGGAGTTCGACGCTCGGTCTTCTCAGCAGTGCGGACCGCTTGGAGTCCTTGCGATAGCCAGCGAACTGCTTTTGGCGTTTGCTGACCCGGAACAGTTCGCTTGAATGGATACCCCCGTAACCGTTCACAGCCCGGTCAAGGATTTTCCCTGATTCCAGGGGGTCAGGTCCATGTTTTCGGCCAGCGCGTCGGGGAATGGCGGAGCGGTTCAGCCGAAAAATGGACCAGACCCCGGCCCGTGAACGGTTACGAGCGTTGTGGCACGTAACTGCTTGACAGGTCCTTGAGTCACTAATAGGAGAGTGTCGGCATGTTGAGGCAAAATTACAGGCACTTGGGTTATCGCTGGCTGTTTGGCACTTGGGTTATCGCTGGCTGTTTGGCACTTGGGCTATTTCAAAATGCCAATGCCAATTTGATCAACGGCGGCTTTGAAGATCCCGATTTCGGCCCCGGTCCGCAGTTCGACCTCGTACATGAGAGCACGGTTCCCGGGTGGGAAACCACGGCCACCGACGGCAGGATCGAGATCTGGTCCAATAACTTCGGTAGCGTGCCCGCCTATGAAGGCAATCAACACGCTGAATTGAACGCCAATCAAGTTTCAACCCTCTTCCAAGACCTTTCTGGCGTCGCCGCCAATAGTACTCTGGGCTGGCAGTTTGCCCATCGCGGGCGGCAGGGAGTCGATACAATGAAATTCGAGCTGACGGACCTTGGCGTTGACAACATGTTGGGCGGTGGAGACGACGCCACTTTGTTCATGCAAACGGTGAGCGACGGAAACGGGGCCTGGGGCTTCTACCCTGGATCGGGCAGTTTGGCGTTAGGCAATACCATAAGGCTCAGCTTCACGTCTATTAGCTCGGAGGGCGGAGCTGCCATTGGAAACTTTCTCGATGACGTCAACCTCTTCGTCGCGGCGCCCCCACCCCCACCCCCACCCGCACCCGCACCCGGACCCCTAGCGGTGCCCGAACCTACCAGTTTCGCCCTGTTCACGGTCGTGGGAGTTGTCCTTGGATGCGTGGCGGCATGGCGAACGAAGTGGAAAGGGGTTGGAGGTCTTTTTTCCTGTTGACGTAACCGTTCACGGGCCGGGGTCTGGTACATTTTTCGGCCGATCCGCCCGACCCGGCGCAGACGCGCAGACCGGAAAGATGTACCTGACCCCCTCGAAACCGGCGAAATGCTCCGCCGGGGTGTGAACGGTTACCTGTTGACTTGATTTCAAAGCGCCTAAGACGTAAACGGTGTTTCTGGGAGGGCGGCGCTCCCGCCGAGCCCGCAACCGGCTCGGCGCACCGGCTCGGCAGGAGCCTCGCCCTCCCACTGATGTGCCACACGGAGTAGTATCTGCCGGCTCGTCCTTTCTTCCCAGGATCACGCAAGGCTGCCCAGGGGGCCGCGCCAATGCACGCCGCGCACGTGCCGTCCGAGTCCGGGCGGGGGTCTGCTTCTCGGCGGAGCGGTTTCACCCTGGTGGAACTGCTGGTCGTGATTGCCATCATCGGCATCCTGGTGGCCATGCTGCTGCCGGCGGTGCAGTCGGCCCGCGAGGCGGGGCGGCGGGTCCAGTGTGCCAATCACCTGAAACAGATCGGCGTGGCCTACCAGGTGCATCACGACACCCACGGCTTCTTCCCCACGGGAGGCTGGGGCCAGCGGTGGGTGGGCGACCCGCACCGCGGGTTCGGCAAGAACCAGGCCAGCGGCTGGGCCTACTGCATCCTGCCGTACATCGAGCAGGAATCGCTCTGGCTGATGCCCGACGATGGGGATCCGGCGAACATCACCGCCGCCCAGAAGGCGCAGGCGGCCGAGATGATCAAGGTTCCGATCAGCATCATGCATTGCCCCACCCGCCGGCCGGCGAAGACCTACCCCTATACCTTGCCCCAGGTCTGGGATACCTACGACGCCAACGTGACGACGATCGTGGCCCGCAACGATTATGCCGCCAACGCGGGCGGCGATACCATCGTGATGACCAATTACGCCCATCCCAACAACTACGCGGCGGCGGCGACGTTCGCCTGGTCGGACAACATCGGACGCACCGGCGTCACCTTTTACCGCAGCGAGATCTCGATTCCCCAAGTGAAGGACGGCACCAGCAACACGTACGCGGCGGGGGAGAAATTCCTGAACGTGGATCTGTACATGACCGGAACGGGCGGGGCCGACAATCACAGCATGTACCAGGGCCACGACTGGGACGTGCTTCGCTGGACGTCCTATCCTGTGGTGCGGGATCGGCCGGGCGCCGACCTGATGCAGCATTTTGGCAGTGCTCACCCGACCGGTGCCCAGTTCGTGTTCTGCGACGGCAGCGTGCACCTGATCAGTTATTCGATCGACACGGTGACGCACCGCCGGCTGGGAGACCGCCGCGACGGCGAGGTGCTCGATGCCAGCCTCTTCTGACAGCGGGCCGGACGGTGCTGGACGAAACCGTTCACGGGGTGGACGCCAGACCTGCTGCACCCGAGGGGGTCAGGCACATTTTTCGGCGGCAGCGTGCCACGACGCCGAGCCGTCTTCCCGCCGAAAAACGAGCCAGACCCCGGCCTGTGAACGGTTACGTGCCGGACACTTGCGCGTGGTCTGGCCGGTGGCCTGGATAGCGGGGTTGGTCCTGGCCGCGGGTTGTTCGCGCGGTCCCGCGCGCGTGGCGGCCCCGGCCCTCAACCCGCACGCCGGCCGCGATGCGCTCGCGCTGTACGACGCCAACGGCGAGGGAAAGATCTCGGGCGAGGAGTTGGACAAGGTCCCGGCTCTGCGCTATGCCCTGGAGCGGCTGGACACGGACGGCGACGGGGGCGTCTCCGCGGCGGAAATCGACCAGCGGGTGCAGACGTGGCGCGAGTCCCAGCTGGGGCTGATCACCGTCCTGTTTCAAGTCAATCTCGACGGCGCCCCGCTGGAGGGTGCCCGCCTGCGGCTGGACCCCGAACCGTTCCTGGGCGACAAGCTCAAGCCCGCCGAGGGCGTTACCGGTCCCGAGGGATCGGCCTTCGTGTCGCTGGCCAAGGAGGACCTGCCCGACCCGCTGCTGGAGGGCGTCGC
>Ga0114938_1002391_pt1 | contig 11906 bp, 1 predicted proteins | sample AshMeaBigSpring_FD_88675 | JGI IMG/M metagenome (GOLD analysis project Ga0114938, IMG submission 88675) | Groundwater microbial communities from Big Spring, Nevada to study Microbial Dark Matter (Phase II) - Ash Meadows Big Spring | ecosystem: Environmental > Aquatic > Deep subsurface >...
AACTAAATAGCGGGTGTTGGTGGTTCAATAAATCATTAAAAGAACTGAATAAACCTACTTGAGAAGTGTTTTTTTTACGGGGTGTCATTGAAAAATATTTGCAAGGTTTTGAAATAAAAAAGCCAATTACTTGCAAATAATACAGCAAAAATGATGCCATAAATAACTGATTTATAACATTTTATGAATTTTTATGGGGCAACTAATTAAACAATAAACTTTTTTTAGGACAAAACGAGGACTGTAACCTTTATGATAATTAATACGTATAAAAATAGAAATAAACCCCAACTTAATGATTAAAAATTTAATTTATTTTACCAAACTGAAAGAATTGATTCTTTCTTTCATACTTTTTATTGTTGCGTCACCTGCCTTTTCTCAAGCCCATCAAAATGCTGAATTGGGAAATGATTTACCATTAAAAAATTCTCAGCTTACTTATATGAAAGAATCTAGCTTACAGACACGAGCTAACAAAAACGTGAGCACTTTACGCAAAGATGCTTTGCAACAAATAAAGGTATTGACTGAAAAGGTAGCCACCATAGAAAAACAAATAGTGAATGCAAAGTCAGCAGAATCAAAGCAAGAATTAACTACTGCATTAGCTTCTGCAAAAAAACATCTTCAGGTTGCAAAATCTACTCCTATAGACAACAATAGATTGAAGATAAAAGCGACTTACAATGAAATTGAATCTTATAAAAACAAAACAAAACATCCAATACCTTCAGTTAATTAAATTATTTATTACTCAATAGAGTTTATAATTAAAAAGATGATTAATATCCAAATACAAAATTACAATTCTAAATATATGAAAAACAATGTATTCACTCATTCTTTAAAGCTTTCTTTATTCTATTTTTTATTTGCCCTTATAGCAAATATTTTTTCGTTAAACAAAGCTAATGCCCAATTTCAAATTGTTGAAATTATAGACCTTACACAATCGAAAGCTTGGTCAAATTTTGATGAGTTAGTCATATGTGGAGATGCCGATACGCTAACGTTTGCATTAACAACACAGTCTGCCCAGAGTTTGATTTTATCTGGTTCAGGAGCCATAAACTATGGTGTAAATCTTACATTACCAGATGGCTTAGTGTATGGAGGTTTTTTAGATGTCTTTCAAGTAGATACAATTGGCAATTTTGTACCTATAACGGTGTCGCCTCCAACTGGAACCTCTACTTTACATATAGAGTTGCCGAACATCAATGTGAATCAAAAGTATGCCATACAGTTAGGATTGAAGGCACTTTGTCAATTGACGAGTGGAGAAATTGCGGCAGATGTAACTTGGTATAATCCGGTCTTAGGTACTATTGGACAAGACAATATTGTTTTTTCTGATTTTACATCGTCTATTCATACACCTGATATCATTATTCAAAGTACGACTATAAACAGAACAAATCCACTTTTATTACAATCCGGTTTACCTTTAATAGATACGATGTGTAGAACAGTTACGATTACCCAAACAGGTATAGAAGCGTATTTAGATACTTTTCATTTTTCAGATATTGTGAGTGGAACGAACTGGAATATAATCCCGGGTTCATTTACAGTAAATGGCGTTCCGAGTACAGCATTTACCATAGTATGTAATGAGTTAAAATATGACTATGCAGGAGGTAGATTATTTGAAGATTCCAGTGTGGTATTAAATTATTGCTTTACTTTAACTTGTCCTTCCAATTATTATAGTTCTTTGTTGACGGCCACTTGGGGATGTGGGAATGTATGTGATGATGCGACGGTTAATGATTCTTATTCTGTAATATTTGCCGGAGAGCCAGTCGTAAGTATAACATATTCATCTCAAACGGCATTAGGAAGTGATTTATGTCAACCTGGATATATAGTTTATAATATTTCCAATACGGGCCAAGAATCTTTTATTGGTACAGGTTCGGCAATAAATATGATTTTAGAAATAGATGTGAAGGATTGTACGGTATTAACTTATGATGCCTTTTCGTATACCATAGATGGAGGCGCACCAGTAAGCATTACCCCTAGTTCTATAGTGGGAAATATTTATATAGTACCTTTAACGGGTGTGGTTTTGCCTATCAATTCTATATTGCAATTTAGTTTAGGTTATCATTTAGGCTGTGCTGACCCAGCTACTTGTGTAGGAGATTGTTCCTCATGTCGTTTACCAGATATAGGTATTTCTTATACCGACCTATGCAATACTCCCTTTTCAGACTTTTCACAAAACTTTGCGGGCATATCTTTACCATGCCAATCATTAAGTTTTGTATCTCTCACAGATCCTGGCTTCTGTGGCAATGGATCTATATCTTATGACCTAAATCTTACAGAAGTATTAAACACCAGCTTTACATTATTAATGAACCCTGAAGGATGCGAGATGGTTGAATATCCTTCTGTATTGATCAATGGAACAAGTTATACAGGTATAAAAGATCCTGCAACTGGGATTTGGTCTTATACAATACCGACTCAAACCTTACCCAACCCGTCTTCAATAGTATTTACTTCTGATTTGAATTGTTTGAGTTCTTCTTTAGAAGATGACCCATTATTTGGAGAATATTATCTTTCTGATTATTTATGTACCTATCCTTCACCATCTATCCTTTTTCCTACTTGTGGTAGCAATGGCTACGGTGCTGAGATCACTTACTCCGGCTTCACGGATGAAGACATTATGATGCAATTGTATAACAAGAGAGATGATGCATATACTGGTGTAGGGGGATCAGATCCTTTCTCTCCATTTGCAGGAGACGGAACCGCACCCGACTATGATGTTCTATTAGGAACATCGACCAATTTCTTTGAATTTAATTTTTTACAGTCAGGTATTGCACCATGTGCTAATGATGGTACAGATGCATTGCAGTTCTGTGTAATCATACCTGGTCCCAATTCTATACCGCATACTAATTTTCCAGCATTGTACGATACTATTGGCTATGTAGCCAACAGTGCATGGATAAATAGTGAGTGTACAGGAGCTACAAATTATGTAACTGACGTTACTTTCAATTCTGTAACTAGAGAATTATGTATTACAGGAAGCTTACCTCCCTACACAGACTCTTCACCAGATTGTGAAACACAATTTGGATTTAATTTAACAGGGTTTTATTGTATTACAAATGAGGATCATGTCGATAATTATAATGAAATAAAGTATTGGAACAATGCCAATGTAAAATATGTATGTAAAGATGCCTTAGGAAATGTATGCTGTTCTTATAACAGAAGCTTGCGTGAACAAGTTTCTAGAAATGTTTTAAATTTATGTCCATCACCTCCACCTCCTTGTTATTATGAGACAAGTTCTACCAACGTAATGCGTACCACCACTTGTGATGATGTAGTCGTCGCCAATCTAGCCGTTGGCTTGCCTTGTGATACATTCCAAGTAACGACCTCTTCTTTTATCATAAATACTCCTCCTGGAGGTTTCGGTACTGTTTCATTCTATATCGATCCTGCAAATAACTATACTACACTTACACATATACCCGATGCCTTGTTGTATGTGCTGAATAGTTTTACAGCAGAGGCATGGGATGCATCTGCAGGAGCTTTTGTTAGCATACCCTCCTCTTGTTTGTCTTCAACAAATTCTCCTTTGACTGGTAGAATACGAACGAATTACACTATAGACTTGGCTTGTGCTGGTTTGAGCAGTTTAACCACTGGCGATTCTATTCGAATTCATTCAAATTTTGTAGTAAACAAAAACGTGTTTGATACTATGACCTGCAATTCTTTGAATAGAAACTTCGCAAATTATAGTGTTAGTTCTTATATGAATCAAACTTTCACTACGGCTACAAATGTTGCTACTACAAATGGATCATGCAATACCCGTAAAAATGATTTTATCAGAATTGGGAAATATGATTTTATAGATTTGACAACTGAATTTGATTTCGATGCTGGCTGCGTTTCCTCTTTTCATGCATTTGCATTTTATGGCTGTAATAAATCTTTAGTAGATTATTTCCCTCAAGAAACATGTACTATTTATGAAATAGATTCTATTGTGCTTTCATTTGACAACTCTGTGTTTTTTTATGTACCTTCTACCGCTATACTTCAGACGGAACGTAGTGCATTGGTAAGCATCAATGCGCCTATCGAAACGACCAATGGTACGATTACAAAATTAGTATGGGTAAATAACGGAACGTATCCTACTTTAGAATACCAACTCTTAGCTTTAGATACCATCTTTGATTTTAAAACAGATTTAAAATTCAATCAATGTTATGATTTTGACAAAGATGGATTGTACACATTTGCCATATATTATGGCACACGTTGTTCTTCTAATGTTTCTGTATCTGATAGCTTTGAAATAAACCGTGTACCATATACAAGTTTATCTGCATTATCCTCTTCATTTCTTACTTCTGATGACAATACAGTATCATGGGAGATCAATAACTATAAGTCTTTTGCGGCTGGATATACTTGGTTGGCGATAAATAATCCAACAGGAGATGTAAATATTACCTCCATAGAGGTTCAAAACCCGGATTTGTCTTTTACTCCAATAGCATATACAACTACACCTTATGGTTATTTCTTAGATTTAAAAGATTCTACCAATACGAGATTGATTATCAATGCTACTTTATTGGATTGTGATACGAATAGTATATATCTAACATCAGGCTGGACTTGTACCGCAGGTGTTTTCCCTACAGATCCTAGAACGGGCTTGTATACTCCACCAGGAGAGTTTTGTTCAATAGACGCACTTACTTTAAGCGCAGATGTATTTGAAGGGGCAATACAGTTATCATATTTATTTGCACCAAATCCAGCACCCTTATGTCAGACCGTGGATTATGTCATTGAATTGAAAAATGTACAATATGGAGAAACAGATGATCATGTATTTACATTGACCTTGCCGAATTCAGGTATTACCATACTTCCAGGTAGTTTTGAAGTGGCTTATCCGTTTGATAGAAACGACAATACCATACCAGGCATTTTAGCCAACAATACATTTAATGCCTTTTTAAACCAACCCACATCTACCAGTTCTATAATTACGTTTACTATTGATGATCTGAATGCGTATTTAGCAGCAAATGGTTTAGAAGGATATAATACACAAAACGATTCTTTCAAAATAGGGATCAAGTATCAAGCGGTAACTTCGTGTAGCATTGTATCGGGCACGCCAGTTGTAATGTCTGTCCATGGTAAAGATGCATGTGGTAACAATATCGAAAATTCTACCATCATTTCAGAACCTATCGCACTAGAAGGAGCCAATCCAGATGATTTCAATACATATTTAACTGATGCTGTTGCCAACGATTTAATCGCTTGCTTGGGTAAAGTTTCCATGAGGTTTAATGTTATCAATCAAGATACCGCTCAAATCCAACCTGGAGAATTTATATGTGTGAACTTACCACTGGGTTTTTCATTTGATGCTTCAGCCGCATCTACTAATTTATTTGCTATCAGCCCACCAGATTGGTTTTCAACTATACCGACTATTAGTAGTGAGATTACGTCTACTATCAACTCAGACGGAACACAAACAGTGTGTTTCCCTATGCCTTACAATACCACTTCACCCACTCAATTTGGTTATTTCAACTTTATTGCTTTCTTTGATATGGAAAATTCAGTTGCTTGTGGAGATTTACCATTGAATATATATACCGTCTACCAAACTGAATTAACATGTGTTACCACAAACGAAATTTGTACAATCAAACTAAATACAGGCCCTCTCATATCAGACACCGTATCGGTTACACCACCTATACAGCTTACGGAATTGGGTACTGAAATCAGCATTAGTGCTTGTGCAGACCCTAACTCGCTTACTATGGAAGGCACGGTAAGAATCACCAATTTAAGTACTCAAAACATACCTGCGGGTACGGACATTACAACCACTATTTTCCAGGACAACAACACCAATGGTGCTTTTGATACCGGTGTAGATCCCACATTTGGTTCCATCACCACTACTTTAAGTACAACATTATTATCTGGTCAATATATAGATCAAGTGATAAACCTACCCGTAACGAGTGTTGCCTGTCCTATGAGCTTGAATGTAAGTATCGGAGATGGGTCTTGTACCTGTAGCAACTCCACTATTACCTTGCCATCTACATCTACTTTAGACTACTTCAATGATGAAGATGGTACTATACTTTTATGTACCGGCTTGCCCTTAGCATTAGGTTGCCCTTCTACTATAGCAGGAGCCACATATTTCTGGACAGCAAACAATGCAGCTAATTTAACGTATTTGAGTGCATCAAACACAGCGAATCCCACAGTAACTTTACCGTCAGGATTCTCTGGTTCTGCTATTTATACTGTGCATATGGTTGTGAACGGCTGTGAATTGACAGATCAAATCACCGTAGGGCCATCTGCGAGTATAGCAGCCGTATATGAATTGATTACTAGTACAAGTTTGACCTGTATAGGAGAAAATATCATAGCAAGTATAGACCCTACTTTGGCGGCACAATACAGTGTAAACTGGGTGGTATCCGCAGGTGCTACTACTAACATACCAGCCACAGGCCAGGGTTCAGGACCATATAACATCTCATACAATGCACCAGGTATCTATACCATAGCCGTTCAATTAACGAACTTACTGGATCCCGCATCCTCTTGCCTGAATGGGACTATTACTGACACCATAGTGGTAAGAAGTGATGAAGATATAGAACTCAATGCAACAGTGGTCAATACATCCTCTTGTACCAGTTGCGATGGCAGCATCCAATTCGGTTATACCGGAGGATATGTAGATTCTATCGTATGGTCTACCATAAATGGCTCTCCAGCAGTTTCTGTATATAATGTATATTTTAAAGAAGGATATATTAATGAAAATACTTATCCACCTACCGAAAACTTCACACAAAATCTAACAGGCTTGTGTGCTGGGACTTATCATGCATCTGTGTATGGGTCATGTGGCACCAGATTGGATACCTTCATTACTATCAATCAAAATCCAGAAATACATACCATAAGCAGCAGTGCTTTAGATGCTTCTTCTTGTAGTGGTTTAGACGGTAGCATATCGGCATCCTACAACAGTACGGCTTTAGTGTCTAGTGTAGAATTGGTACAAATAGCAGGAGGAACATTTACTTCAACTATTCCACAAAATGCATATACCAATACGGTCTCATTCAATGGTTTGGGCATAGGTATATATACGGTCACTAGTATAAGTGCTTGCTCAGAACAGACAGATACTTTGGTCATTAACTCTGCAGCAGATGCCATATCATTTGCTGCAATTACAGTTACACAATTGACTTCTTGTACGTCCTCAGATGGAAGTATACAAAGCGCAGTTTCCAGCACTTTTGCATTAGATAGTTTGGTGATAATAGGACCTAATACACATAATGTTCAGCTTATGGGAGCTGCTGCAGGCGTCCATGCATTCAGTATATCTGGCTTGACCTATGGTGAATATACAATAAGCGTATACGGTGCATGTGGTTTCTTAAATGAAGTGGTCCTCTTGGGTACACCACCCCCTACAGCATTATTGACTTTGGGTCAGACCATCGTACCAGCATTATCCTGTACTGGGACGGGCGGCGTTCAATTAAACATACCTGCTGAATTTACAGTAGACAGTATAGAAGTACGTAATATGCCAAGCAATACTTTGAATCAAACAGTGATATTGCCAGCCAATAATGCTCTAATATCCGGTTTGGCTCCAGGATCTTATACATTGGTAGCGTATGACCACGAATCTTGTAATGAAATAACCATACCTATCACGATAGGATATTCCCCACTGGATGTAAGTGTAGTAGGCAGTCCAGCGTTTGATTGTGCTGCATTCCCTAATGGTGGATCATTGAATCTAACCCTAAACTCTAATGCTACGGTGACTTCAGTAAGTATACTTCAAAATTATACCAATACGATATATACAGCTACGAATGCGAATCCCATCAGTTTAAGTGGATTGTCAGCAGGATTGTATATCATGTATGTAAATACACCATGTGGTACAAAAGCATTTGAATACACGATAGCATCAGATTGTCCTATCACAGCATGTGCTATAAAAATAACTCAAATCAATGCTATAAATGCAGCCTGTGGACAGACCAATGGTACCCTTCATGCAGAGTACAGCAACATAGGTACAGGAGTACCAACATTCACATGGATTAATATGGCTACAGGCGATACGGTTGGTTCAACACAAACAGTATTCAATGTAGCTCCAGGACCGTATAAGTTGGTATTGCAAGAGGCATCTTGTGTAGACACAGGATACATATCCCTGTCCAACGAAATAGGCGAAGATGTTTTAACTAATACTAATCTTTTATATTATTGTGCAACTGAAATAGTTTTTTATCCAGCTCTTTCCACATTCCCTAATTGCAGTGCCATGAATTATTTCGATATGAATGGCAATCCATTGCCTCCTCCAACAAATGCTGGTGGAGGAGCATATTATTATTATACATCACAAGTGTCTACTGCTGCAGGATTTTATGGCGAATGTATCAATGCAGAGGGCTGTAAGTTTTATGTAGTATATAATACAGAAATTATTTACCAAATCAATAATATTTATCTTCAGATTGATAAGACAACACCATCTTCATGTTCAGATTCAAGTTTTGTTACCTTGAGCAATTTTACTATAAATGGAATTTCGAGGCTTAACATGAGTCAGGTACTTACCTTAGGAACATTGACTATTAAAGATGCGTTTGGCAATGTATATCCAAATGTCAGCTCACAATACTATCCTGCAGGTACATATACAATAACTTTTGTACCGACGAATCCAGAATATCCATGTTATCCTTTAAGCATGAGTTATTTTAATACTAACTCTAATAATAATCCTGAATATAATATTAAAACTGAATTTGATTTATGCGCTTTTAGTACAGGAATGGTATCTTTGGATCTGGATGTAGAAAGTAGTGATGGATTTGTTTATTATATATTAAATGCGGATGGAGATGTAATCTATCAGGATACTATGTATAGTATATATGGAGGTACAGTTTACATACCAGTTGAAGTAGTTATGGAGGCAAATATCTATGATATTACTGGCTTTAATATATTTTCTATATATTTTGTACCCTTGAATGGAGGTACTGTTGAAGGTATTTCTTGTCCACAAACTTTAATTGGTAATTATTTTACAAATTATTTTAATATTTATTATGATATAGAAATAAATTTAGAGGTAGACAGACCCACGGATTGTAATCAAAACGATGCTTGCATTCGTATCGTAAATGTTTCTATAATAACTACAAATGATGGGGTAGAAGTATTACCAGTTGATATTTTTACTTATACTTGGTCAGGGGGAGATGCCTTAAACACCAGCCCTATACAATGTGGTCTCACACCCGGCATGTATTCAGTAGAATTATCTTTAGACTTAAATGGATATGGTGGAAATTGCTTTTATACCAGAACTGTAGACAATATAGTTGTGCTTGCAGCAGATATGGAATGTCCGGATTGCAATGAGATCACATTCAATGTACAGACCACGGCTACCAATTGTGATAACAACGACGGTAGTATTATAGTTACTAATGTCCAAGGAGCACAAGGAGCTATCATCGTTTATAATTTAGATGATTTATCCCCTTTGCCAGCATTGACGAACAATACGGGTCAATTTTTCGGATTGGCACCGGGCAATTATGTAGTTTTTGTAGAAGATTCTTTGACGTGCCAAAGTGAGTTGCAGTATGTAACGATATTGAATACCAACAGTGCGTCTATGCCTATATTAAATTCTACACCATCTACCAATTGTGGTCCATGCAATGGGTCTTTGGTATTCCCAAGAATGATATGCGAACAAGGTGGATGTAGCCCTGTAGATGTCTTGTATCCAGATACTTTGCTTGAAAATATCTTATTAATAGATGCGGCAGGCAATATCGTAGACCCGAATACGTATATTATCACTTCTACGTCTATCACGGTAAATGGCTTATGTCCAGGCATCTATATCGCACAAGCGACTCCAATAGTCGTGAATTTAAATCAAAATGGCTATAGCGAAACGGCATTATGTTTAATAACAGATCAGGTAGAAATAGGCCTATCCGAAGACGCATTTACCTTTACCACTGTATCATTTGATGAGTCCTCATGTGGAGCATCCGATGGGAAGATTAACGTAACAGTACCTTTCAGCAGCGGATTAGGAAATTATGTATATGTAGTCACCAATTCCTTGACAGGTGCTTTAGAAGCAAAATATCCAGCTTCAGGATCTACGACAGAATTATCCCATTTATTTGCAGGTTTTGCGGCTGGAAGTTATGATGTTACAGTATACAGTTTAGACAATGCAGGCAATGTATGTGAATACACAGTGCCTACGATTGTGAATTATGCAGGCAGCACTTTTGACCCATCTTTATTTACAGCCACTAACATTTTGTGTAATGGCTTACAAACCGGTTGTATAAACATATTAAGCGGCATACCAGTTCCGACGGTTAATGTATATGTGATCAACAGTACAGGTGATACAGTAGGAGTAGTGGATGCTTCCTCAGCAAGTGCAGCGGTATGTGCATTGCCGGCCGATGATTACACAATTATACAAGTGGAGGGAAGTGGAGCAAACGCATGCACAGATATCGTATATTTAACGATCTCAGAACCAGACTACTTAAATGTATCGTTGTTGCCCTCTCCTGTATCCACATGTGGTGCAAATGATGCCTCTATTTCTGCTTTGGCGGTAGGAGGAACGCCACCTTATACCTATTCTTGGTCCAATGGAGCGTCCACACAATCGATATCCAATCTTGCCCCAGGCACGTATATCGTTACGATCACAGATTTAAATTCTTGTGTAGTAACGGGTACGAGTATATTAGGAAGTCCACAAGATTGTATCTGTTTGATGAACATAGAAGCGGTAACGACATTGCCATCTTCTTGTACATCAGCATCTGGCGTAGTTATTTTAGATGCCATAAATGGAGCATCTCCATACAGTTATCTAATTACCTCTACAACAAATGCGATTCCACCTATCAATGGAGTATCACCAGGTGCTACAACAACAGTAGGTAATTTGCCATCAGGCACGTATTCGTATTTATTGACAGACAATCTCGGTTGTCAAGAGACAGGTTTGTTCTCCATATCTTCTTATGGAGGCCCTGGCATAGCCATAGACACAATAGTACAACCTTTATGTTCTTCTCCAAAAGGTTCTATCACATTAGATTTTACCAACTACATTGGAGATTACACTTTGGAATGGTCAGGATCGGGTAGTGGAACATATACGGGCAATATTGCATCTTATACAATTACTGGATTGGTAAGTGGTACTTATTTATTTACAATAGAAGATGCGAATAACTGTCCTACGTCATTGATAGTAGATGTATCGCAAAACAACAGTCCAATATTAACAGGTGTGACGACTATACCAACGAATTTATGTGCCATAACAGATGGTACGATAGTATTAGATTTGGTTTCAGGCTTAGGTGTCTATTCAGTTGAATGGTCAGGAGCAGTATCGGGTATAGTAGGAAGTTTAAGTAACATCACTACGGATCCCTTGAGTATTTTAGCCTTGGCATCTGATGTATATACATTTACGATAACAACGGCTTCAGGCTGTGACACTACCTTCTTAGTAGAATTGGCAAACGGCACAGGCGCTACCACTATTCAAACGAGTGTGATCCAAAACAATACCTGTTTCGATGAGACTTCAGGAATAATTGAAGTTGTATTTACTGGCGGCACACCACCATTTATATTAGATTGGGGAATAGACCAAGTGATAGTAAATCAACCTGTAGGTTCTACTTATTTAATCTCAGGATTACTATCTGGATCCTATA
>Ga0114938_1002392_pt1 | contig 11902 bp, 9 predicted proteins | sample AshMeaBigSpring_FD_88675 | JGI IMG/M metagenome (GOLD analysis project Ga0114938, IMG submission 88675) | Groundwater microbial communities from Big Spring, Nevada to study Microbial Dark Matter (Phase II) - Ash Meadows Big Spring | ecosystem: Environmental > Aquatic > Deep subsurface >...
GAAGAAGTTGGGTGTGGCGGTGTTGAGATGGGCGCACACGAGCGAACACAACGGCCCTTGCGCGCTGTGCGGCGCGGTGACGCCGTTGGCCGCGTTCACCATCCCGCAGATTTGTTTCGAGGCGGTCAATCCCAGATACTGCGGCTCAAGCTGGATGATGTGGACGGCATCGTGCGCGAGCAACTCGGCAAATTGCTGCGCGCTGTAATAATCCTCGCCGCACGCCACCGGAACCGGGCTGCGCCTGGCCACCGCGGCCATTTGCGAGATGCGCTGCGGGGGCACCGGCGTCTCGAACCACGTCGGGTGATAGGGCTGCATCGCCTCGGCGAATTGCAGCGCCGTGTGCGGGCTGAAGCGATTGTGGCCCTCGACGAGGATATCCACCTCCGGGCCGACGGCCTCGCGCACGGCGGCGATGATCTCGATGGCCAGCGCGAAATCGCCGCGCTCCACCACGCGCCACGCCGCGCCGAACGGGTCGAACTTCAGCGCCGTGTAGCCGCGCGCGATCACATCTTTCGCTTTTGCGTGAAAGCTCCCCGGCTCGCGCGGGCCGCGATACCAGCCGTTGGCATACACGCGCAGCCGCTCGTGGCAGCGGCCGCCGATGAGGCGATACACCGGCTGTTGCGTCACCTTGCCCATGATGTCCCAACACGCGAACTCGATCCCGGCCAGCGCCGCGCCCTGAATCTGCCCGCCGTCGGAATACACCTCGCGAAACAATCGCAGCGTGTGGTTCTCCATGTCAAACGGGTCCTGGCCGATGACAAAACGCTTGAGTTCGTGCACCGCGGCCTCGACCGTTTTGGCGAAACCGTTGAGCGTACACTCCCCGATGCCATGCACGCCTTTATCGGTATCCACGCGCGCGAACACCCAGTTCTTCCACGGGTTGCCGGCGATGTAGGTGGTGACGTCCGTGATTTTCATTTCTATCTGCCACAGAGACACGGAGCCACAGAGCGCGTTCTAACTCTCCGTGTCTCTGTGTCTCTGTGGCGGCAGCCTCAGTTCAATTCGATCTCCAACCACCACACGCGTGAGCCGCGCGGCGGTAGGGCCGCGAACAGATTGCGCACGGTCACCGCCTCGGCCAGTGAGTCTTGCGCGCCGATGCACGGCTCGAGGCCGAGGTTGTAGTACGGCGCGCCGCCATCCCCCGCCCACGCGCCGAGGTTGATCCAAAACGCCAATTGCGGCAGTTGCGCCGTGTCCCACCTCATCCGCAGCTCACCGTCGCGGGCGCGCAGCGTTGCCCAGCCCTCGCCCGCCGGCAGCGGGTCGCTCCACAATTTGAGCGCGATGGCGGCGGAGGCGTCGGGCAGGGCGGTGAGATCGTGGCCGCGCGTAAGCAGGGGAAACGGCAGGCCGTTGTCCCTGGGAAGCAGGTCGGCGGGGATCGTGCCCCACCGGTTGAAGCGGGCTGCCAGTGGCACGCGCAACTCCATCCCCGGCTCGATGGCGAGCAGCGGGTGGATGCACCACACGAAGTTGAGCGGCGCGTCAGCGGTGTTGTGCGCGGTGTAATCCACGCGCAGCCGGGCCGAGTTCGCCGTGAGGGTGATGGCGCGCTCGAACGTGTACGGCAGCGCGACGCCGTGGCAGCGCGTGAGCAGCGTGATCGAGTCGCCGGCCTCGCGCACCTCCAGCGACGCGGCCTGTGACCACAACTCACCGTGATCCTGAATCGCCGCGCCCGCCCACGGCGCGGAGGGATACGCGCACGGCGCGACGCTGGGAAAGCACTCGTCCCAGCCGCCGGTGTCGGCCTCGGCGATGTACGAGCCGCCGTGCGTGACGCGCCGATAGGCCATGCGCGGATGCCGCCACAGCCACTCGCGCCCCGAGCGCTCATCGCGCAGGCCGCTCACCTTCCCGCCGAGTTCGGGGATGAGGGTGAGGGCGAGCGGGCCGGTGTTGACGGCCACGGCAGCGAAGCCGTCGATAGCTTGATGCAGAATTGCGTTCACAAATCCTCGACCGATTGCGTTGAAAAATGTACGCGCGTGAAACGTTCGGGCGTGTGCGTGTCGAACGTGCCGAGCCGGTTCCAGCTCCACGCGGGCTGCGGCTGCGGCAACTGGCCCGAGATTTCCAGCCGCTCGAAGCGCCCGAAGAACACGCTCCACACATCGCCGGCCTGCGGCGGCAGCGCGCGCCCGTTCGCCAGCCACTGCATCCCGGCCCACGGGAAGGCTAATTCCACCGTCCAGCCTTTCGAGACGACCGAGCGGTCGTTGAGTACCCCATCCACGTGCACGGCGGAGCGCAGGCCGGGGAAGTCCCAATCCACAAACGCCCAGCGCGCCTGGCGCGGATGTGATCCCCACCAGAAATACTCGCCGCTGCGGTCGAAGTTGCCGCCGAACGACAGCGCCTTGCGCCCGAGCAGGTCGAACTCCGGCACGTCGAACTTGCCGCCGCGCTGGTACGCCTCCTGCCAGATAAAGAAGACTTCGTAGACGGTGTTGCGGGCGTTGATCTCGAACTCGTAATAGCAATCGCCGCCGTCAATGAACACCTCGACGTCGTTTTCGGTGAAGATGATGGAGTCGCGCTCGGTGAGGTGCGCCTCGGGGAAGGGTTCCTCGACCCAGAAGGCGACGTAGAAATTCTCGTCATCCCACAGCGCGGCGGCGCGCGTGTCGAGGAGGGCGGCGTCGCCGGTGACCATATCCACGAAGCGCGGGGATTTGGGCGCGCGCGCCCACGCCGGTTCGGTGAGATGGCCGTCAATCGTCAACGGCTGCCGGGTTCGGCAGCAGGTGTAGTGAGCGATGTCACTGTCAAAGAAGGGTGTGTCAGCCATAACGAAACGGTTTGTCACCGAGACACAGAGACACGCAGCCTATGTTCCAGCCTCTGTGTCTCCGTGTCTCTGTGGCCAGAAGCCTGAAAACTCGCTCAAGAATTGTTCGATCTGCTCCAACTCGCGGGCATCGAGCGCGTACGCCGGGCTGCGACAGTAGTCGCTGGCGATGAGGCCGCGCCGCTTCAAAATCACCTTCTCGGCCTTGACGATCAGCTCGACGCCCTGCATCCAGTAACTGATATACGGCAGAAGCTTTTGATGCAGCGTGTGAAAGGCGGGCCGATCGTACTGCCAGCGGCGCCACAGCTCGACGTACACCTCGGTAAAGGAGCAGCCGGGCTGGATGCCCGCGGCCCCGCGCGCCAGCGCATCCGGCATCTGCACACCCGCGTACCCGACCAACGCCTTCAGTCGTCCCTGCGAGCGCTCGACGAGTTGCGTGACGTAGCGGCCCGGCGGCTGCGTCTCCACCTTGATGAAGTCGGCATTTGGCAGCGCCTCGCGCAGACGCAGAAAGACCTCCGGCGAGAGGCGCACGCCGGTCTGCACCGGCGCGTATTGCACGATGACGGGGATGCGCACCGCACCGATGACACGCTGGAGATGTTCGAGGCTGGCCTCCTCACTCGGGCCGAGGAAGAACGGCGGCAGCAGCATCAACGCATCCGCGCCCTGCGCCTCGGCGGCCTGCGCGCGCCCAATCGCCACCTCCCAACTATGATCGGTGATCGAGATGACGCCGGCGACGAACTCACTCTGGCTGGTCTCGGCGAGCAGCAACGATTGCATCCGCGCGCGGTCGGCGTCGTTGAGTTTGTAAAACTCGCTGGCCAGGCCGAAGAGGGTGAGGGCGCTCGCGCCGGTCGTGAGCAGATGGCGAATCAGCGATTGGAAGCTGTCCTCGTCGAGCGCGCCCGAAGCGGTGAACGGGGCGGCGAGGATGGGGACGATGCCGGCGATGGCTTTGGGCATGTTCAGAACTGGCGGCCGCCGAACGACCAGAAATTGAAACAGGCCGCCGGCAGCGCCAACAGCAGGCCGAAGATGACGGCCATCACCCGCTGCTCGTTCACGCCGCCCTCACGCGCCACGCGGCCACCGAGCACACCGCCGACCAATGAAAACGGTGTCGCAATAAGCAGGGAGAGGCCGAGGACGAGGGGCACGCCAGGTTGACTGCCGTCGGGGCTGAGGCGCACGGTGCCGGGGAAGGCGGCCAGCAGAAACAGGCCAAAGCCGAGGATCCCTGCCGCGCCGCCCAGCCAGCCTATGAGAGCATGCGCGACCGCAGTCGGTAACTTCATCGCACCCGCCGGTCGCTACACCGGCAGCAATTCCGTCAGCCGCTCGGCCTCGATCTGGGGATGCTGTTCGTGCAGATAGCAGGACGCAGCCTGATGCCCGTTGAGGCGAAATAGCGGCGGCGGGGCCTGGCATTTGTCCATCGCAAACGGGCAGCGCGCGAGGAAGCGGCAGCCGGCGCCGCGATCGTGGATGTCGCCTTCTTTGACCTTAAGCTCGGTCTCGCCCCAGCGCCGGCTGAGGTCGGGCCACGGGATCGAATCAATGAGCAGCCGCGTGTACGGGTGCTGCGGAGTCTTGATCACACTATCCACATCGCCCGCCTCCATCACATTGCCGCGATACAGCACGACGATGGACCTGGCGATGTGATAGGCGGTGGTCAGGTCGTGCGTGATGTAGATGATCGAGACGCCGTAGTTGCGTTGCAACGCGCGCAGCGTTTCGAGGATGTTGGCACGCAGCGAGGCATCCACCATCGACACAGGCTCATCGGCCACCAGCAGCCGCGGCCTGAGGACGAGCGCGCGGGCCACGTTGATGCGTTGCCGCTGCCCGCCGGAGAGCTGATGCGGGAAGCGGCCCAGGATGTCCTCGGGCCGCAGCCCGACGGCGTTGAGCGCCTCGGCCATTCTGTCCCGCGCTTCGGTTTTGGATCTGGCCAGCTTGAAGCGCTCGATCGGCACCGAGAGCAGGTGATCGACGGTGTAAAACGGATTGAACACGGCGAACGGGTCTTGAAAGACGGCCTGCACTTCGCGGCGGAAGGTCATGCGCTCGGCGCCGCGCAGTTGACTGATATCCTGCCCCTTGTACAGGATGTGGCCCGCAGTGGTGTTGATGAAACCGAGCAGCAACATGGCCAGCGTGGTCTTGCCGCTGCCGCTTTCGCCGGCCACCGTCATAATCGTCGGCTCGTTTTCGTTGAGCGTGAAGGAGACATTGTTCAGCGCCGTGGTCGAACTGCGCGAGAGCAGTCCGCGCGAGTACACCTTGGTGACATTCTTGAATTCAAGCAAGGGCGCCATGATCACACCCTCTCCGCATAGAGGTGGCACTGCACCTGGCGCCCGCCGGGCAGGGTGTCGATCTTCGGGCGCGCCGTCTTGCACACTTCCATCACCATGGGGCAGCGCGGATGAAAGGCGCAACCACCAGGCAGGCGCAACAGCGAAGGCGCCAGGCCGGGGATGCCCTGAAACACGCCCTTATTCTCGAGGTTGGGCAGGCTGTTGATGAGTGCCTGTGCATAGGGATGCTTGGGGTCGGTGAACATCTCGCGGACGCTGCTCAATTCCATGATGCGCCCGGCGTACATCACCGCCACCTTGTCCACGAATTGCGCCATCAGCCCCATGTCGTGCCCGATGAGGATGACCGCCGCGCCGAGTTGCTGTTGGACATGATCAATCGTCTCCATCACCTGGCGCTGCGTCACCACGTCGAGCGCGCTGGTCGGCTCGTCGGCGATGATGACCTTGGGGTTGAGCAAAATGCCGATGGCGATGCAGACGCGCTGCTTCATGCCGCCGCTCAACTCGTGGGCGTACATTTTGGACACGCTGCGTTTGAGATCGACCGACTCGAGCGCCTTCAGGCTGCGCGTCTCCAACTCCGCTTTCGACGTGTCGGGTTGGTGGGCCTTGATGGCGTCGGCCATCTGCGCCCCGATCTGCATCACCGGGTTGAGCGAGTTCATCGCGCCCTGGGGGATGTAGGCGATCTTGCTCAGGCGCGCTTTGAGCATTTGTTGATCGCTGAGCCGGGTGAGGTCGGTGCCATCCACGATCACGTTGCCCCCCTCGATGCGGCCTGGCGGCTTGATCATCCGCATCATCGCCAGCGCCATCGTGCTTTTGCCCGAGCCCGATTCGCCGACCAACCCCAGCTTTTCGCCCGCGTTCAACGAAAGAGTCACGCCGTCCAGCGCCTTGGCGCGGCCAGCATCGGTGTAGTACGTCACCTGCAAATCGTTTACATGCAAAACAGGGTTCATCGCACCATCCGGGGGAGCATCCTTAATCGTCCACAAAAAATCGCGGGTAACGGCCATGCTCACTCAGTGCGGCGCACGCGCGGGTTGGCCAGCTCGTCGAGGCCCATGTTGATGAGGGCCAGCGAGCTCAGGATCAATACCATGGCCGCCGCGGGGGCCAACGGCCACCACCACCAGTTGTTGAAGAACGCGCTCTGGCCCTGTGCCGCCCAGATGATGTTGCCCATCAACGGCTCGCGCAACGGGCCAAGGCCCAGGACTGCCAGGTAGAACGAGGCGAACACCGCTTTGAAGACCTGATCTACAAACGCTGCCGCGATAAAGGGCAGCAGGTTGGGCATGATTTCGCCAAAGATGATCCCCAGGTCTCCCATCCCGGAGAGCTTGGCCACGGCCACAAACTGGCGCTCCTTCATGGTGAGCACCTGGGCGCGCACCACCAGCGTCGGCCCCATCCAGGCCAGCAGCACCACCACAAAGGCCATCGTAAAGATGGTGACGTCCCGTTTATCCAGTGAACTGGCGATGATCACCTGGATGAGGAAGGCTGGAATGGGCGTGAGGATCTGACACAAGCTCTTGATGGCGGCGTCGATCCACCCGCCGAAGTAGGCCGAGGTAAATCCAAGGACCACGCCGATCAGGGTCCCCAGGGCGCCGGCCAGTACGCCGATCAGCGCCGTCTGCCATAGGCCGACTACCATCGCCACATACAGGTCCCGGCCGAAATAGTCGGTGCCGAACGGGAACTCCAGGCCTGGGGGCTGCTTGGTCTTCACCGACAGAGGATAGGCGTTGTCGAGGTCGGCCGTGAGCAGGCCGTGCGTCGTAAAGATGATCAGCCCGAGCAAGATGAGGAGCCCCACGGCCAGGCTCTTGTTGCGACGCAGATAGCGCAGCAACAGCGTCAGGCGGCTCGGTTGGGAGAAGCGCGGTTCAGCCAGGGTAGCGGCAGTCATGGTCGGCCTCGCTTATTCGTGGCGCACGCGCGGGTCAAGCAACGGGTAAAGGAATTCCACGAGTACCATCAGGGTGGCCACTGCAATGGTGACGAAGAGGACCACGCCGTAGATCACAAAGAAGTCGTTGGCGCGGATCGCGGCATCCAACACCCGGCCCAGCCCGGGCAGGGCGAACATGCTCTCCACCACGATAGCGGACGTGATCACCGTCCCCAGGGCCAACGCCAGACCGGTGACCTGGGGCAGGAGGGCGTTGCGGAGGTAGTAATCACGGAAGATGGCCGCGCCCCCCAGGCCCTTGTGCTCGGCGAAGACCACGTAATCCTCGCCCTGCACCGTGACACCCATCCCACGCATCGAGAGCACCCACCCGCCCACCGAGCCGAGGATCAGCGCCAGGGCGGGCAGGATCTGGTGGCGCGCCACATCGAGGACGAACTCCACCGAGCTCCAGTCCGGGATCACCCCGGTGGAGTAGGCCCCGCCCAACGGCGCCAGTTTGAGGCGGAAGGCGACAAAGAACAGGAGCAGCACGCCCATCAACACCGGCGGGATGCCCTGGAATAGGATGAAGGGCGTGGCCAACGTCCGCATCCATTGTGGCGCGCGCGGCCAGGCGGCGATGGCGCCCAACAGGTTGCCGATGATGAAGGACAGGATCGTCGTCACCAGCAGGAGCGTGATCGTCCAGGGCAGCGAGTCCATGATCAGATCGATCACGGTTTTGGGAAACTTGTTGAGCGAGACGCCCAGGTCAAGCCGGGCGATGGCCATGAGATAGTCCAGGTACTGCTGCCCGAGCGGGTTATCCAGGCCAAACTGCTTGTTATAGGAGGCGACGATGGTCTCCAGGTCCTGCGGGGAAAAGCCGCCCAGCCGGGCCAGCTCCGCGAAGCGCTCCCGCACCGGGTTTTTGGAGGACAGGCGGGGGATGAAGAAGGTAATGGTGGAGGCGGACCAGACGACGAGGATGAGGAACAAGACGCGCCGGATAACAAGCTGAATGCTCATAACGCGATGCCTCCCATGCGGATCATGTCAACGACATTGCAGTGTACCTAAACCGGGGAGGGCATAGCGCGCCGGACGCGCTATGCCCTCGTCACTCACTGATCGGCCGATTTACTTACTGGGCCGGCTTGAGGCCGGTGATCACCAGCAGGCCGGTGTGCGCCCAGAAGGCGCCGTTCGTCCCGTTGGCCAAATTGGTCTCGGTCGGCCAATTGGTCCAATAGGTCTGGTTGTATGGAATGCGGTGCAGCCACTGGATGATCGGCACGTCAATCTGATCGCGCCAGTAGATTCCGAGCGCCTGCGCCGCCAGCTCCTGGAACTTGGGGTCATCCGAGGCCAGGGGCGCCATCTGATCCAGGATCGCATCATACTCCGGATTGGAGTAGCGCGAGAAGCGGTTGTTGCCCGCGGTGGTGCCGATGGAGGCGCTGAAACGGCCGTGGAAGAGCTCGAGGGCCGCATACGGGTCCTTCAGGCTGGCGCCGTGGCCGAACATGTACAGGCCGGGCTTGCCGTTGGCCATGTTGTTGTAAGACTCGGAGCTGAAGTCGGTGTCGGCGTCGAAGCCGCCGGCGCGGAGCATCTCCACTAACACGGCCACGATGTCGGCGTGGATGCCTTCAAAGCCGTTGATCACGGCCGGAACGGTGGCGCCGTTCTTTTCCCACAGGCCGTCACCGTTCTTGGTGAAGCCAGCCTCGGTCATCAGCGCCGCGGACTCCTCCAGGCTGAACTTGCGCGGCTCGTACTTCGACTCGAGGGTCTTCACCGCCGGGCTGTCCACGAACTTTTGCAGACCGGGGTACAGCGGGAAGGGATAGATCGTGGTGATCTTGGCGCCGTCGTAGATGATCTCGTCGATCTTGTCGCGGTCTACCGCCAGGCTGATGGCGCGCCGAACGCGCGCGTCGTTGAACGGCTCGATCTGGGTGTTCATCCACAGCGAGTTTGGCCACCAGTCCAGGTAGCCGTAGGGCGGGTTGCTCCCGGCGTGCGTGGTGACCTTGGCGTTGGAGTCGAGGATTTGCTTGGCCACGCCGCTGCGCACGTCGAGGATGGCGTCGAACTCGTTGTTGACCAAACGCTGGATGACCACATCCATGTTCTGGCCCACCTGCCCGCCGATGTTGACCATGACGATGCGCTTGGCCGCCGGCTCGGGGATGCGGCCGGCCTTGACGGCCCACCAGTCGCTGCGCAGGTCATAGATCTTCTGGTTGGCGTCCCACACCACCAGGTTGTACGGGCCGGAATGCACCATGTCCAGGCCGCCGGCGAAGGCGTTAACGTCGCTCTCCTTCTCCAGGATGTGCGCCGGGACAATCGGGATACCGGTGTCGAATTTGAGCATCAGCACTTCAAAGGCAAAGCGCGGGGCCGGGATCTTGAACGTCACCACCACGGTCTTGTCATCCGGGGTGGCGACGCTGTCGACGAACTGCTCGAAGGCGGCGTGATAGGGCAGCTTGTCGTTGCTCTTCTGGCCATCAAAGGTGAATTTGACGTCCTTCGATGTCACGGGCGTGCCATCGCTCCAGGCTGCATCCTTGTTGAGCTTGATCGTCAACTCGGTGAAATCGGCCTTGGTGTACTCCATGCTGTCCGCCAGCCAGGGGATTTCCTTGTCGGCGAAAATGGCGAAGAACATCAGCGGCTCCCACATGAAGACATTACCTTCCTGGTGGGTATAGCCGGTGGCCCAGGGGTTGGTGGTGCCGATGGCCGAGGAAATGCTCCAGCCGAGGACGACGGTTTGGTTGCGCGGAACTTCCGTCAGGCCGCCGCTGGGGGCGGTGGTAGCGGCCGGGGCCGAAGTAGCTGCCGGCGCTTGGGTGGCTTCGGGCGCGGCCGTCTGCGCGGGGGCGCACGCCGCGATCACCATCGCCACAATGGCGAGGGCGTTCAGAAGCTTGAGTCGGGTCATTGCTTGATTCTCCTCCGAAATGAGTGGTCAATCTGCACAACCGAGCAGGGGTGAGAGATGTGATGAGTCCTGGGTGGCGGCACCTCCTTTCGAATTGTTTCAGTCGATTTCAGCGGTGGATGGTTGAAATCTTACGCAGTTTAAGTTATCGTGTCAACAGTCACCTAAATCAGGCGCAATCAGTCATCATATCTCCGCCAGAGAATTGACCCATGACCCCCCAGATGGAAGCAGTCAAAGCCTGGTCAGAGACGGTTCGGATTCCGACCTATGCCATTGGCCGGCCAGACAAGAATCCGATGTTCCTCGAGAAGCGGGTCTATCAGGGCAGCAGCGGTGTCGTCTATCCCTATCCCGTCATCGACCGCGTGGGCGATGAAAAAGAAGACCGGCCCTACTGCGCGGTCTTCCTCGAGAACCGTTATCTCAAGATCATGCTGCTGCCGGAACTGGGTGGCCGGGTGCAGATGGCGCTGGACAAGACCAACGGCTATCACTTCATCTATTACAACCGCGTCATCAAGCCCGCCCTCGTCGGTTTGGCCGGGCCGTGGACATCGGGTGGCATCGAGTTCAACTGGCCGCAGCACCACCGGCCCAGCACCTTCGAGCCGGTTGACTGGCGCATCGTCGAGAACGCGGACGGCAGCCGCACGGTGTGGTGCTCCGAGATCGAGCGGATGTCTTTCACCCAGGGCACGCACGGCTTCACGCTTTATCCCGAACGGGCATACCTCGAGATCAGCGTGCAACTGTACAACCGCACCGCCACGCCGCAGAGCTTTCTGTGGTGGGCCAACCCGGCGGTGCACGTCAACGATGACTATCAATCGGTCTTCCCGCCCGACGTGCACGCGGTGATGGATCACGGCAAGCGCGACGTCAGCGACTTCCCGATTGCGACCGGAACGTACTACAAAACCAACTACGCGCCGGGCACCGACATCTCGCGCTACAAAAACATCCCCGTGCCCACTTCGTACATGGCCTATCACTCCGACTTCGACTTCGTCGGCGATTATGATCACGGGCAACGCGCCGGCATGCTGCATGTGGCCGACCATCACCTCGTGCCCGGCAAGAAGCAGTGGACGTGGGGCAACAGCGACTTCGGCCAGGCGTGGGATCGGCAATTGACGGACGAGGATGGGCCGTACATCGAATTGATGTGCGGGGCCTTTACCGACAACCAGCCCGACTTCTCGTGGCTGATGCCGGGCGAGGCGAAACGCTTCACCCAGACCTTCCTGCCGTACAAGCTCATCGGCCCGGCGACGAATGCGAGCCAAGACGCAGTGGTGAGCCTGACGGTGGAGGGGAAGGCGGCGCGTCTCGGCGTGTACGTCACCGCGCCGCGACCGGTCACGGTGGAACTGCGCTGCGCGGGGGAGACGATCTTCGCGCAGGAGGCCGCGCTCTCACCCGAGGTCGTGTTGATGGAAACGGTCGCGCTGCCCGCAGGCTGTGGGCCGCAGCAGGTGACGGTGCGTGTGCTGGCCGACGGGCGCGAATTGGTCGCCTTCACGCCGCTGCCCGAGGACACCGGCCCCATCCCCGCGCCGGCCACCGCAGCGAAACCGCCGCCCGAGATCGCCTCCAACGAAGAGCTATTCCTCAACGGGCTGCATCTCGAACAGTATCGCCACGCCACGTTTGCGCCGGAGCCGTATTACGAAGAAGCCCTGCGGCGCGACCCGTTGGACAGCCGTTGCCGCAACGCCCTCGGGTTGCTGCTGTACCGGCGCGGCAGGTTCGCGGAGGCCGAGCCGTACTTCCGCAAAGCCATCGAGTCGCTCACGCGCCGCAACCCCAATCCCTACGACGGCGAGCCGCACTACAACCTCGGCCTGGCGCTCAAAATGCAGGGCCGCTACGGCGAAGCCTTC
>Ga0114938_1002394_pt1 | contig 11884 bp, 6 predicted proteins | sample AshMeaBigSpring_FD_88675 | JGI IMG/M metagenome (GOLD analysis project Ga0114938, IMG submission 88675) | Groundwater microbial communities from Big Spring, Nevada to study Microbial Dark Matter (Phase II) - Ash Meadows Big Spring | ecosystem: Environmental > Aquatic > Deep subsurface >...
GGCATCCATTTCATGTGAGCCCTCATGGGTAAATACGGAACCCTTTCCGGCATTGAACAGGGGATTGTCCTCCAGCGATACCGTTGCCGCGATCACGGCATCCATGGCACTCCCGCCTTTCTCAAGCAGACGGTAACCGGCGTCCACCGCGGCCTGCAGCCCATCGCGGTAGGCGCGTTCCCGGTCTGGCGACATTTCGCTGCGCAGAATCGTACCTGCACCGCCGTGGATGGCGATAGAAATGGGTATCATAGTTGAGGGTTCATGGTTCATGGTTCATAGTTCATGGTTCATGGTAGCCAGTTGACGGTTGACAGTTGACAGTTGACAGTTGACGGCCGTTTGCAGCTACTGCCATTTGCCGATGTTAAACCCACATTTCCATGAACCATGAACTATGAACCATGAACCACAAACCTAATTCGATAACAATATCTTGCATTCCCGCAGCAACCGTTCCTTATCGATCGCCACGGTGCCTACATCTTCGCAAACGAGCCCACCGGCGATATTGGCGGTTTCAGCGGCGAGATCCATATCCTTCATAGCGGCATAAACCAGAGATGCCACGGCGATTACCGTATCGCCGGCGCCGCTCACATCCGCGATATTGCGCAGATGGGATGGAATGATCCGCGACATGCTCCCACCCCCATAGTAGACTCCTTTTTCAGACAGCGTAATAAAGGATATCCGGTGTTGCAGCCGTTCATGCAGCGAGGCGTGAATGGCGTCCAGGCTTTCCTTCGTTACGGTTTCGTCCAGCAGGTTGAGGCCTTCCCGTACCTCCTTGAGGTTGGGTTTGAAAATGTCCACTTCCCGGTACGCGAAGAAGTTTTTCCGCTTGGGATCCACCGTGGTAATGATTCCCTTTACCTGGCAGAGGGCGATTACTTTTCGGATGAGGTTCTCCGTGAGTACGCCCTTGTTGTAATCCTCGAAAATCACCACGGTTGGATGCTCCTGGGCGATATAAGTCTGCATGGCCAAAAGGAGCCTGTTTTCGTCTTCATAACCGAGGTCGGCTGTTACTTCACTGTCGAGCCGCATCATCTGCTGGTTCCGGCTGATCACTCGGATCTTGTTGGTGGTGATGCGCTTTTCACTGCCCAGCAAAAACTCCGTCCCGATCTTCTGGTCGGCAAACATCCTGCGCAACTGCTCCCCGTCTTCATCTTTCCCGCAAACGGAAAGAATGTTCACCTGTGCCCCCAGTGATGCCAGGTTCAGTGCCACATTACCGGCGCCGCCGATTCGCGTCTCTTTTTTCTGCAGGGCCACCACCGGCACCGGCGCTTCGGGGGAGATGCGCTCCACCTTACCCCACATATAGGTATCCAGCATCACATCGCCGATCACCCCTACCTTAATGGAAGGGAAACGCTCAAACAACTGGTTGAAATCAATGGATGCCATGTCAGGACTGGGTTTGTTTCCGCCCGGCCAACGCCAGGTAATACAAAGGTATGCCTGACAATGTTATCACCAGCCCCCAGGCCGCATACTTCGTTTTGAAAATCAGCAACAGGATGCAGAATGCGCTACCCATCATGATATAAAGTGCCGGCAGCAGGGGATAGCCGAATGCCTTGTATGGGCGATCCAGTCCGGGTTGCTTCTTGCGCAGGATAAAAATGCCAATGATGGTCAATACATAGAAGATAACCACCACGAAACTGATCATATCAAGCAGGTTGCCGTATCCCCCGCTGAGGCAGAGCAGGCAGGCTACCACGCATTGCGCCCAAAGGGCCCATTGCGGTACGGCATTCCGGTTAAGGGTACCCGCACTTTTAAAAAACAGCCCGTCTTTCGCCATGGTATAATACACCCTCGCCCCTGCCAGTACCAGTCCATTGATGCAACCAAAGGTGGATACCATAATGAGCACAGCGATGATGGCCGTACCACTAGCCCCGAAGATCTTCTGCGCGGCGGTGGTGGCCAGCCTGTCAGACGGCGGATAGGCGATATCCTGCAACGGCAACGCGTGCAGGTACATGAGATTGGTGGTTACATACAGGAATGTGACGATCAGGGTTCCCAGGAAAAGGCTGAGCCCGATATTGCGTTTCGGGTTTTTAATCTCGCCGGCGATAAAGGTTACGTTGTTCCAGGCATCACTGCTGAACACCGATCCGGTCATCGCCGCGGCGATCGCCCCCATCAGGGCCACACCGGAAATCTCCGTCCAGCCTGTGGGAACCTTGCCCTCACCGTTCTGTCCGAGGTCTTGCAGGGCATTCAGGCCCGTGGCCCAGTTGGCATCCCAGTGACTGTCTTTTACGAGCAGGAAACCGAAAAGCATCAGCCCGAACAGGGCCAGGAGTTTGGAGGCCGTGAAAGTGGTCTGGATAATTTTACCTTCCTTGATGCCGCGGGTATTGATAGCCGTGAGCAGGATGATGATGAGAATGGCAAGGCCCTGCGCCCTTGAGACGCTCAAAAATCCGAGGTCAAAGAGCATATTGTCCTCTCCTACGGCCGGCCACAGGTAGGCCGTGAACCTGGCAAAAGCCACACCTACGGCGGCGATGGTAGCGGTCTGGATGACGGCAAAGAAACTCCACCCGTACAGGAATCCCATCAATGGATTATAGGCTTCTTTCAGGTACACGTACTGACCGCCGGCCCGGGGATACATACCACTGAGTTCACCATAGCTCATCGCTGCGGTGATGGTCATGAAACCGGTCAGCAGCCAGACAACGATCAGCCATCCGGCGCTGCCCACATTACGTACGATGTCGGCACTGACGATGAAAATACCGGAGCCGATCATCGAGCCTGCCACGATCATGGTGGCGTCCAGCAGGCTCAGGCTGGGCTTGAATTGTGTTGATTCAGACATAGTGCTTGTTTATCGCCACACTTATCGCCCCCTTTATTTCCGGGCACTGCACGAAGCGGGCGTATAAAAAAATCCCGGGCTTTCGCCCGGGAATCCAAGATAAGAAATTCGTGGAGGGAAATTATTTTTTCGGCTTTGTTTTATTATAGGCCTCATTCAATCCCTGTATCACTTCGTTGGTGATGTTCAGGGCCGTGTCCTTGTAAAACAGCATGTTGACGTTGCTGCTGTAGGAGAAGATATAGGAATAATCCCTGCTCTCGTTGTATTCAGCGAGGAATTCGTTGATCTTCTTCTTCAATTCCTCCATGGTTTTAACCCCCTCATTCTGGATCGAATTCTCGAGGTTCCTTTTCTGGTTCTCCAGGTTTTGCATCTTGCGGGTGTACTCGCGCTGGAAATTTTCCGCTTCCACCTGCGTGATGGACTGTCCCTTCTGTACGAACGCTACGCGCTCATTCTCAATTTTCTGGAACGCGCTGTTCAGGTCGCGGTCTGCATTCTCTTTCTTCCGCTCGAATTCGTTCATCTTCTCTTTGTAATACTCGTATTTCTCCTGGATGCTGTCCAGATCCACATACGCAATTTTCAGGGTGACTGGCGACGCCATCGAATCCCCGCTTACCGGGGATTTGGCAACGGATACGCTGCCACTGCCCTTGCTGAAATGCAGGAAAAACAAAACAGCCACGGCCAAAACCAACAGGATATTAAGCGGGAGTAGAATATTCTTCATGTTCAGTTTTTTGCAAATTAGGTCAGTGCCTTTCGAAACGAGTTAAGCTGCTGAAATTTGGGAATGCCTTAACAGCAGGCATAGAAAAAGGGAGCAGCCATGGCTGCCCCCTTATGAAAGTTGTACATTATTCGTCTTCGTCGAAGCTCATCACCTCGCGGGTCTGCTGGAGCAGTTCGTACTCCTCCTTGCTGCCTACGATCATGTTCTCGAACTCGCGGAGACCGGTACCGGCCGGGATATGGTGGCCGGTGATCACGTTCTCCTTCAAGCCGAGCATGTCGTCTGTCTTGCCCTGGATGGCTGCGCTGGAAAGGACCTTGGTGGTTTCCTGGAAAGACGCGGCGGAGATCCAGCTTTGCGTACCCAGGGAAGCCTTGGTAATACCCAGCAGGACAGGCCTTGAGGTGGCCGGACGAGCGTCGCGGTATTCCGCCAGTTTCTTGTCGTTACGGCGTAGGACGGAGTTTTCCTCGCGAATTTCGCGGAGGCTCGCAATCTGGCCGGCTTTAAGTTTGGTGGATTCGCCTGCATCGGTAACCACTTTCTTGTCAAAGATCCAGTCGTTCTCAGCGTTAAAGTCAAAGCGATCTTCCAGGTCCTCCTCGAGGAAACGGGTATCGCCCGGATCCACGATTTCCACCTTCTTCATCATCTGGCGAACGATCACCTCAATATGCTTGTCGTTCAGGCGTACACCCTGCAGGCGATACACTTCCTGGATCTCGTTCACCACGTATTCCTGTACGGCGAAGGGACCCTTGATGGAGAGGATATCGCTCGGCGCGGTCTGTCCATCGGACAGCGGCGTACCGGCCTTTATGAAGTCGCCATCCTGCGCCAGGATCTGGCGTGTCAGCGGTACGAGGTATTTTTTCACCACACCGTCCTTGGCTTCCACGATGATCTCGCGGTTACCGCGCTTGATGGCGCCAAAGGTAACCACACCATCGATCTCGGATACCACGGCGGGGTTGCCCGGGTTCCTTGCTTCGAAGAGTTCGGTTACGCGGGGCAGACCACCGGTAATGTCCCGGAGTTTACCGAGCACCCTCGGGATCTTCACGAGCACCTGTCCTGCTTTCACGTCATCGGCTTCTTCGATCACGATGTGCGAACCTACGGGAAGGTTGTACGATTTGCTGTCGCTGCCTTTCCCATGAACAAAGATGGAAGGAATCTTGGTTTTGTCTTTGGTATCAATGACCACTTTCTCACGGTGACCGGTTTGTTCGTCGGCTTCCTCGCGGAAGGTCACGCCCTCGATCACGTTGTCAAACTTCACGGAACCGGCAATCTCGGCGAGGATGACGTTGTTGAACGGATCCCAGGAGCAGATGACATCGCCCTTGTTCACTTTCTGTCCTTCCTTGACAACCAAGGTGGAACCGTAGGGAACGTTATTGGTAATCAGGAGGCGATCGTTTTTCAGATCCATGATCCTAACCTCGCCGGTACGCCCGATGACGATATCCACGTCTTTGCCTTCATTGTTTACGGATTTCACCGTGCGTAGGCCGTCGAACTGGATGGTGCCTTCGAATTTTGCGTTAAGGTGCGATTCAACGGACGCGGAACCGGCCACACCACCCACGTGGAAGGTACGGAGGGTAAGCTGTGTACCCGGCTCACCGATCGACTGTGCAGCGATGATGCCCACGGCGTCGCCGCGTTGAGCAACAGCACCCGTGGCCAGGTTCAAGCCATAACACTTCACGCACACGCCGCGCTTGCTTTCGCAGGTGAGTACAGAACGGATTTCAACCGATTCGATACCGCTGTCCTCGATCTTTTGCGCGATGTCTTCGTCGATGAGCTGGCCTGCTTCGGCAAGAAGCTCGTCGGTCTGGGGATCATACACGTCATGGAGGGAAGTGCGGCCGAGGATACGGTCGTACAGCGGCTCCACGATGTCCTCATTATCTTTCAGCGCACTGATGGCGATGCCACGCAGTGTGCCGCAGTCTTCTTCCGTTATCACCACGTCCTGGGATACGTCCACCAGGCGACGGGTCAGGTAACCGGCATCGGCCGTTTTAAGGGCCGTATCGGCAAGACCCTTACGGGCACCGTGCGTGGAGATGAAATATTCCAATACGCTCAGGCCATCCTTAAAGTTGGAAAGGATCGGGTTTTCGATGATCTCCGAACCGGTAGAACCGCTCTTACGCGGTTTGGCCATCAGGCCCCGGAGACCAGCCAGCTGTTTTACCTGCTGCTTGGAACCACGGGCGCCGGAATCCAGCATCATGAACACGGAGTTGAAGCCCTGTTTGTCCGTGGCCATGGAGCGGATAAGCGTCTCCGTTACCTTGGTATCCACACGGCTCCATATGTCGATGATCTGGTTATACCGTTCGTTGTTGGTGATGAGACCCATGTTGTAGTTGTCCCATACTTCCTGTACCTCACCGGTTGCCTGCTCGATCATGTCTTCTTTCAGTTCGGGAACCACCAGGTCCTCGATGTTGAAAGAGAGACCGCCACGGAAGGCAGTGCGGAAACCGAGTTCCTTGATATTGTCCAGGAACTTCGCCGTGGTGGGCACATCGGTGATCTTGATAATATCGCCAATGATCTCGCGGAGGTTCTTCTTCGTGAGCAGGGCGTTCACGTATCCTACCTTGGTGGGCACCATCTGGTTGAAGATGACGCGACCCACCGTAGTTTCAATCAGCTTGTTTTCGAGTTCGCCCTTGTCGTTACGCACATTGGCTTTCACTTTAATGAACGCGTGGAGATCCACCTTGTTCTCATTGTACGCGATCACCACTTCGTCCGCGCTGAAAAAGCGCATGCCCTCACCACGAACCACATCTGTTTCGTTGTTGCGCTTGCCCTTCGTGATATAGTACAGGCCCAATACCATGTCCTGTGAAGGCAGGGTGATGGGGGTACCGTTTTGCGGGTTAAGGATATTATGCGATGCCAGCATCAGGAGCTGTGCTTCCAGGATGGCGGCATGGCTGAGCGGAACGTGCACGGCCATCTGGTCACCGTCGAAGTCGGCGTTGAACGCGGAACAAACGAGCGGGTGCAGTTGGATCGCCTTGCCTTCCACCAGCTTCGGCTGGAAAGCCTGGATCGAGAGACGGTGCAGCGTTGGGGCACGGTTCAGCATGACCGGGTGCCCTTTCAGTATGTTTTCGAGGATATCCCAAACCACGGCTTCCTTGCGGTCCACCAGCTTGCGGGCCGATTTCACCGTTTTCACAATGCCCCTTTCAATCAGTTTACGGATGATAAACGGCTTGAACAGTTCAGCCGCCATGTCCTTGGGAAGGCCGCACTCATGGAGTTTGAGTTCGGGACCCACCACAATTACAGAACGACCGGAATAATCCACACGCTTACCCAGAAGGTTCTGGCGGAACCGGCCCTGTTTGCCTTTGAGCACATCGCTCAGGGACTTGAGGGCGCGGCCACCTTCGGCCTTCACAGCATTCGATTTGCGACTGTTGTCGAACAGCGAGTCAATCGCTTCCTGCAACATCCGCTTTTCGTTCCGGAGGATCACCTCAGGCGCTTTGATCTCCAAGAGGCGCTTCAACCGGTTGTTCCGGATAATCACGCGGCGATAGAGGTCGTTCAGGTCAGAAGACGCGAAACGGCCGCCATCCAGGGGAACGAGCGGGCGCAGTTCCGGCGGGATCACGGGGATATATTGCATCACCATCCATTCCGGACGGTTGATTATGCGGGAGTTGGCATCGCGGAAGGATTCCACCACGCTGAGCCTTTTCAGGGCGTCCGCCTTACGCTGCTGGGATGTTTCCGTAGCGGCGGAATTGCGAAGGGAGAAACTCAGGGAATCCAGGTCGATCCGGCCCAGCAGGTCATGCACGGCTTCAGCGCCCATCTTGGCGATGAACTTGTTGGCATCGTCATCGGGCAGGTATTGGTTTTCCTTGGGCAGGGTTTCCAGGATATCCAGGTATTCCTCTTCCGTGAGCAGGTCGCCCACTTTCTGCCCTTTGTCGGCACGAATACCTTCCTGGATCACCACGTAACGCTCGTAATAAATGATGGACTCCAGTTTTTTTGAACTGACGCCGAGGAGATAACCGATCTTGTTTGGAAGGCTCTTGAAGTACCAGATATGCACGACGGGCACCACGAGTTTGATATGGCCCATCCGCTCCCGGCGCACTTTCTTCTCCGTCACTTCCACACCGCAACGGTCGCACACGATCCCTTTGTAACGGATCCGCTTGTACTTGCCGCAGGCACATTCATAATCTTTTACCGGGCCGAAGATCCTTTCGCAAAAAAGGCCATCGCGCTCCGGTTTATAGGTCCGGTAGTTGATGGTTTCGGGCTTGAGTACCTCGCCAAAAGACCTTTCCAGGATCGAATCCGGCGAGGCCAGGCTGATGGTGATTTTGGAGAAACTTGATTTGGGGCGGTTTTCTTTTTTAATAGCCATAATGCTAAACGTAGTTTTTGTTGAACCGATCCAGATTCAGGCAGTACATGACCCTGTCAAGCGTACATCGAGGATGTACGCACAACATTGATTTTCAGTTCATTGTAAATTGACAATTCCGGAAAAATGACGGCATGCCTAAATTAAGGAGGGCAAAGGTAAGAAAAGCCTTCCAAACGGCCATAATTATTTGGCCGCAAGATACCGTTCCCGGATGACTTCCTGGACGGGGATATTCCGGATTTTGCTCTCCAGCCAGGAAATGATATCCAGGTACATGAAACTCCTGGATTCCATGGGATTACCCTCTAATTTCTTCAGCCGGTCCCGCAGGACCCGGAAATCGGATTTCAACTGCCGGGGATCCAGGTGGAAGGATCGCCGGAGGAAACTGAAAATCTCGGTTTCCACCACGGAGAGATTCTTCATTTTGGACATGAACCGGTAAACCGATTTGATCAGGTGTTCCAGGATATCGTAATTACCCATTTCGTAATGGGCGATCAGGTGCAGGAGCCGGGCGTAACACTGCAGGTCCACCCGCAGGTCTACCTTCCAGTGGATGATCCGGTTCAGGTATTCGATGGTGGCGGAATAATCCCCGCTCCCGAAATACAGGCAGGCGATCTTATAGTAGAAAATCAGCACGCGGTGCCGGTCGAGCTGCTGGGCATACTCCTCCAGCTTCCCCTCGATATGAGGCACGAGTTTCAGCCCCTGCGAAAAACTGCCCTCCATGAAATGCCGGTTGATTTTGGCGATATAGAGGTATACGAAGGTCTGTACCTGGTTGTTGTCGTTTATATTGGCTTCCTTCGACCGGTAAAAATTCTCAAACATGTGCAGGGCTTCGGCGAACTTATCATGGTTCATCAGCATGAAATGCGCGTTCAGCAGGTTATGCATCCCTTTGATATACTGCTGGGACTCTACCCGGCGCATGGAAGGCTCCTTTTCGAAAAGGTCCACCCATCGCTGGCAGCTCTTGTAATACTGCAGGAAATCCTGGAGGATAAAGCCATACCAGGCATAACACTGGAAAAAGTACAGACGTTCGTAAAACCCCGTGTATAGCTGGGCTTCCCGGGGCATATTATCCTGGAAGAATATCCGCACGGCCCTGGCTTCGTCTGCATGGCGGGCGTGGCCAACGCGGATATACCAGCCGTAGAGCCGCAGGGCAAGGTTGCTCAGCTTACCCACCATCAGCAGGCGGTCGTTCAGCTCATCCACTTCCCGGGAGAGCTGCTCGGCCCGGTCGTCGAAACTCCGGGTAATATGGAGGGATTCAATTTTTTTCTCAAAAATCAGTGCCTGCAGCCAGAAGGTGATCTGGTTATGGCTGCGCGCCGATTCCTTGATGCGAGAAATGACTTTCAGGCTCTGCAGATAAAGGCCTTTGTTATAGAGGATCCGGGCATGGTCGAGCTGTTCGTGGAGCTGTATATCAATATTGCTTTCATCCTTCATCAGTCGCAGGCTGGCGAGGACTTGCCGATACAGGTGGGCTTTCAGGTTGGAGAGCTGGGCCTTTTTAATGGCCTTGTGTTTACGCAACAGGACCTCCTCATCATAGTTGTCCATTTTATCCATCGCATCGAACAACTGGATGATTTTCAATTCTTCCGAAGCCGCATGCCGTTTCATGAAGAGCTTGAAATTGCGTTTTTCGGCCTTTTCAAGGGTCTTGATCAACTGGAAAAGCTCGTCCGTGCTTCTGTTGGGCATCGTAGTCTGCTGTTTGGGAAAAGCCCTTCCCTGCTGCATTCCAGGGTAATTACCGGCTCTTGTACTGCGTAAATTACAACGCATTTTGGGTTTCCCGGGAAAAATCAGGGGGGTACATTCGCTTTGGCAGGCTGTAAACAGTTATTATTCCCGGCAAGCGATATGATTTTTACAGCCTGCTTTTTTATACCCAACAAAGCCATATGGCCACAGACAAAATCTACATTTTCGATACTACGCTGCGCGACGGTGAGCAGGTTCCCGGCTGCAAGCTCAATACCAAGGAAAAGATTGAGATTGCCCTGGCCCTGGAAGCCCTGGGGGTGGATATCATCGAAGCCGGTTTCCCGATTTCCAGTCCGGGCGACTTTGAATCTGTATCTGAAATCGCCCGTGTGATCCGCAACGCATCCGTCTGCGGGCTCAGCCGGGCCGTCCTGAAAGACATCGAATGTGCCGCCGAAGCACTCAAGCATGCCAGGCGGCCCCGGATCCATACTGGAATCGGCACCTCCGATTTTCATATCAAGGCCAAATTCAACAGCACCCGAGAGGAAATCCTGGAAAGGGCGATACAATGTGTCAAATGGGCGCGGAATTTTACGGACGATGTAGAGTTTTACGCCGAAGATGCGGGCAGAACCGACAACGACTACCTGGCAAGGGTGGTAGAAGCCGTGATCAAAGCCGGCGCCACCACGGTGAATATCCCGGATACAACCGGATATTGCCTTCCCCAGCAATATGGGGAAAAGATGGCCCTGCTGATCAACCGGGTACCCAATATCGACAAGGCAAGGCTTTCCTGCCACTGCCATAACGACCTCGGCCTGGCCACCGCCAATTCCATCGCCGGCGTCATGAACGGCGCAAGGCAGATCGAATGTACCATCAACGGCCTGGGCGAAAGGGCCGGCAACACGGCGCTGGAAGAAGTGGTGATGGTGATCCGCCAGCACCCGGACCTCGGGCTGCATACGGATATCCGGGCCGAAGCGCTGAACCCGATCAGCCGGCTCGTATCTGACACCATGCGGATGCCCGTCCAGCCCAACAAGGCCATTGTAGGTGCCAACGCATTCTCCCATTCTTCCGGCATCCACCAGGACGGTTTCCTGAAAGATGCGCAGACCTATGAAATCATCCGCCCCGAAGAAGTAGGCGCGGATATCTCCAAAATTGTACTGACCGCCCGCAGCGGACGATCGGCCCTGGCCTACCGTTTCCGCAACCTGGGCTTCGACTATAACCGTAACGATATTGACGTGCTGTATGACACTTTCCTGCAGGTGGCCGACACCAAGAAAGAGGTGACCGATGCCGACCTGGCGGAGATGGCCAGGCGATACCAGCAACGTCTAACGACTGTTTCTTAAGCAGTGTTTTCTCATGGGTTAATGGACTCTGGTGGCGTGGCTTTTTAGCCACGCTTATTTTTCAAAACCTCCGCCGTCGGCGGATCGAAACGATACAATGGGTAAGACATTATTTGAAAAAATCTGGGACAGGCATGTGGTCCGTACCATCGAGGGAGGTCCCTCCGTGCTGTATATCGACCGCCATTTTATCCATGAAGTGACTTCCCCGCAGGCCTTCCAGGGATTGCAAAAAAGAGGATTGCCCGTGTTCCGCCCGAAACAGGTGGTGGCAACAGCCGACCATAACGTACCCACCCTGCACCAGGAACTTCCGATACGGGAAGAACTGTCCCGCAAACAGGTGGACATGCTGGTGAAAAACTGCGCGGCCTTTGGCATCGATCTGTATGGACTGGGGCATCCCTACCAGGGCATTGTACACGTCATCGGCCCGGAACTCGGTGTGACCCAGCCTGGCATGACCATCGTGTGCGGCGATAGTCACACATCCACCCACGGCGCCTTCGGTACCATCGCCTTTGGCATCGGCACGAGTGAAGTGGAAATGGTGCTCGCCACCCAGTGCCTGCTGCAGGGCAGACCCAAACTCATGCGCATCAACGTGGAAGGCAAACTCCGTGAAGGTGTCCTGTCGAAGGACATTATCCTGTATATCATTTCGCAACTTTCCGCCAGCGGCGCCACGGGCTATTTCGTGGAATATGCCGGCGAAGCCATCCGCACGCTGTCCATGGAAGGACGAATGACTATTTGCAACATGAGCA
>Ga0114938_1002396_pt1 | contig 11883 bp, 8 predicted proteins | sample AshMeaBigSpring_FD_88675 | JGI IMG/M metagenome (GOLD analysis project Ga0114938, IMG submission 88675) | Groundwater microbial communities from Big Spring, Nevada to study Microbial Dark Matter (Phase II) - Ash Meadows Big Spring | ecosystem: Environmental > Aquatic > Deep subsurface >...
GACGGGGACCGCTCATGTATACTTCCTCGCGCTCTGGCGCATCGCGTCCGGGGTGGGCGCGGCATGGTAAGCAACTCGTTGCCCGACGGCAAAGCGCCCGAGCGTGCGTGGCCTGCGGCCCGCCGTTCCGATACCGTGGCAGTTCCACCCGAGTACGGGTAATCTTCGCAACTTCATGGGGTTACGGGAAGGTCTTGAACTTTCTGGTGATGACGAGTGGCTAGGACTGATTCGAAGCGCGAGGCGGGCGCCCAGGCGGCGATCGTGGCGAGGGGGCTGCGCGAGAGCGCGCTGTGGGTGTTCGGGGCCTTGGCCCTGATCCTGTTCGTGGCGCTGGCGAGCTACGACCGCGCCGACCCGGCATTCTCCTCCACCGGCCAGGAAGGGCCGGTCACCAACCTGATCGGCCCGTTCGGCGCGTGGCTGTCGGACCTCTTCTTCGTCCTGTTCGGCGGACCGTCGTACCTGTTCCCGGTGATGCTCGGCTTCGCCGGTTGGGCGCTCTACCAGGAACGCGGCAGCAAGGAGCCGCTCGACCGGCGCGCCCTCGGTCTGCGCGGGGCGGGTTTCGCGCTCGCGCTGGCGACCAGCTGCGGTCTCGCCACGCTGCACTTCTCGGGCAGTTCGCTGCCCAACACGGCGGGCGGAGTGCTCGGCGCACTCGTGGGCGACGGGCTTGCCGCCGTGCTGAGCTTCCTCGGTGCCACGCTGTTGCTGCTCGCCCTCTGGCTGGGCTCGGTGTCGCTCTTCACGGGCGTGTCGTGGATCGACGTCATGGACCGCATCGGCTACGGCGTGTTGCGCGGCGTCCATTGGGTCCGCGATCGCATGGCCACGGCGCGTGACGTGAAGGCCGGTCGCGAAGTCAAGCAGGCGCGCCAGGAAGTGGTGCGCGAGGAACAGAAGAAGGCCGCCGAGCGCAAGCCGCCGAAGATCGAGGCGCCCGCGCCCAAGGTCGAGAAGAGCGAGCGCGTCGAGAAGGAAAAGCAGGTCGCGCTGTTCGAACCGCCGGGCTCGACGGAACTGCCCGAGCTGTCGCTGCTCGACGACCCGCCGCCGCGCGCCGGTGGCTACTCCGCCGAGGCACTCGAGGCGATGTCGCGCCTCGTCGAACTCAAGCTGCGCGACTTCGGGGTCGAAGCCGAGGTGGTCGAGGTGCACCCGGGCCCGGTGATCACGCGCTTCGAGCTCAGGCCTGCGCCGGGAGTGAAGGTGGCGCAGATCTCGCACCTCGCGAAGGACCTCGCCCGCGCGCTGTCCGCCGTGAGCGTGCGCGTCGTCGAGATCATCCCGGGCAAGTCCACGATGGGCCTCGAGATCCCGAACGAGTCGCGCGAGATCGTCACGCTCGGCGAGATCATCAAGTCGAAGGCCTACGATGACATGGCCTCGCCGCTCGCGCTGGTGCTCGGCAAGGACATCGGCGGCAACCCGGTCGTGGCCGACCTCGCCCGCATGCCGCACCTGCTGGTCGGCGGCACCACCGGCTCCGGCAAGTCGACGGCCGTGAACGCCATGGTGCTGTCGCTGCTCTACAAGTCGTCGGCGGATCAGGTGCGCCTGATCATGATCGACCCGAAGATGCTCGAGCTCTCGGTGTACGAGGGCATCCCGCACCTGCTCGCGCCCGTGGTGACGGACATGAAGCAGGCGGCGAACGCGCTGCGCTGGTGCGTGGCCGAGATGGAGCGGCGCTATCGGCTCATGGCCTTCGCGGGCGTGCGCAACCTCGCGGGCTACAACCGCAAGGTCAAGGAGGCCGCCGACGAGGGCAAGCCGCTGCGCGACCCGCAGGAGATGAAGCAGCTGCTGCCGGATGCCGACCCGTCGTCGATTCCGCCGCTCGAGCCGCTGCCCTACATCGTGGTGATCGTGGACGAGCTCGCCGACCTGATGATGATCGTCGGGAAGAAGGTCGAGGAGCTGATCGCGCGCCTCGCGCAGAAGGCCCGCGCGTCGGGCATCCACCTGATCCTCGCGACGCAGCGCCCCTCGGTGGACGTCATCACCGGCCTCATCAAGGCCAACATCCCGACGCGCATCGCGTTCCAGGTGTCGGCCAAGGTCGATTCCCGCACCATCCTCGACCAGAGCGGCGCCGAGGCGCTGCTCGGCCACGGCGACATGCTGTTCCTGCAGCCGGGCACGTCGCTGCCGGTGCGCGTGCATGGCGCATTCGTGTCCGACCAGGAAGTGCACCGCGTGGTCGGCAAGCTCAAGGTGATGAGCCCGCCGGTGTACCTCGACGAAGTGCTCGAAGGTCCGTCGGCGCCGATCCCGGGCCTGCCCGGCGAGTCGGCCGGTGGCGGCGAGGACGGTGGCGGCGACCCCGAGCAGGATCCGCTCTACGACGAAGCCGTGAAGATCGTCACCGAGAGCCGCAAGGCGTCGATCTCGGGTGTGCAGCGCCGGCTCAAGATCGGCTACAACCGCGCCGCGCGGATGATCGAGGCGATGGAAGCCGCGGGCCTCGTGGGGCCCCTGCAGTCGAACGGCAGCCGCGAGGTGCTCGTGCCGCCGCCGCCCGAGGCGGATTGAGGCCGTGCAACGCCCCTCGCGATGGCTGGCCGGGTTGCTGGCGTGCGCGCTGGCACCGGCGGCGCTCGCGCAGGGCTCGGCCGATGCGGTCGCGCGCGTCGATGCGTACCTCGCCTCGCTCAACACCCTCGTGGCCGACTTCAGCCAGGTCGTGCGCAATCGCGACGGCCAGATCGTCGACCGCGCATCGGGCAAGCTGTCGCTGTCGCGGCCAGACCGGTTCCGCTGGGACTACCGGCAGCCCTACGTGCAGACGATCGTCGCCGACGGCAAGCAGCTCTGGCTGTACGACAGCGACCTCGAGCAGGTCACGGTGCGCGCCCTCGAGCAGGGCCTCGGTTCGACGCCGGCGATGCTGCTGTCGGGTTCGGGCAGAGTGGGCGACGCATTCGCTTCTGCGGCCGTTCAGCGCCAGGGCGACTGGACGTGGTACCGCCTCGCGCCCAAGCAGCAGGGGACCGACTTCGAACAGGTGAGCCTCGCTTTCGATCGCAAGGACGAGCTCGCGGCGATGGAACTGCGCGACAAGCTCGGCCAGACCACGGTGATCGAGTTCGGAGGCCTGCGTCGTAACGTGGCGCTCGACCAGCGGCTGTTCCGGTTCGAGGCGCCGCCTGGCGCCGACGTCATCGGCCGGGCCGAGCCTTGAGGCGGTCTTGCTTCCGCTAGCGTTCGGCCGTGCCTGGATCGCGGCCAGCGTGTTGCTCGTCGCCGGCGTGCTGTACGCGAGCCTCGTCCCGCTGATTGCGCCGGTGGGCTCGCCGGCGCATTTCGACAAGCTCGGGCACGCCTTCGCCTACGCCTGCCTCACGGTGTGGTTCACGGGCCTCGTCGCGCGCCACCGTTACCTGCGGGTCGCGCTGGCGCTGGCGGTGCTCGGGTTCGCCATCGAATTGCTGCAGGCATCCCTGCCGTTTGGCCGCCAGGCTGACCCGTTTGACCTGGTGGCGAACCTGGCCGGCATCGGCGCAGGCATCGCGATCGCCAACCGCACGACCGGCGGCTGGGCGGGCAGGATCGAAGCATGGTTGGCGCGGAGTTGAACCTGGGCGCGCGCGATGAGGGCTGGCGGCCGCTGGCCGACCGCATGCGCCCGGCGACGCTGGACGAATTCGTCGGGCAGCAGCACCTGCTCGCCCCCGGCAAGCCGCTGCGCCGGCTGCTCGAGGGCCGTAGCCTGCACTCGATGCTCCTGTGGGGGCCGCCCGGCACGGGCAAGACGACGCTCGCACGCCTGGTCGCCCGCACCTGCGACGCCGAATTCGTCGCGCTCTCGGCGGTGATGGCAGGCGTGAAGGACGTGCGCGCGGCGGTGGAGCAGGCGCAGGCGCTGAAGCGCGAGCGCGGCCGTCAGACAGTGCTGTTCCTGGACGAGGTGCACCGCTTCAACAAGTCGCAGCAGGATGCATTCCTCCCGTACGTCGAGGACGGCACGGTGTGCTTCATCGGCGCCACCACCGAGAACCCATCGTTCGAGATCAACAGCGCGCTCTTGTCGCGCGCGCGCGTCTATGTGCTGCGCTCGCTCACCATCGACGACGTGCGCGAGGTGCTGCGCCGCGCGCTGGGGCACGAGGCTCCCGGCGGCGCACTGAGCATTGACGCCGATGCGCTCGAGACGCTGGCCCGCGCGGCGGACGGCGACGCACGGCGTGCGCTCAACCTGCTCGAGGTGGCGCTCGACCTGGCGCGTGCCGGCGACGGCGTGATCACCGAGGCGGTCGCGAGCGAAGTCTCCGCGGGCGGCTACCGGCGCTTCGACAAGAAGGGCGAGCAGTTCTACGACCAGATCTCGGCGCTGCACAAGGCGGTGCGCGGATCGGATCCCGACGCGGCCCTGTATTGGCTCTGCCGCATGCTCGACGGGGGTTGCGACCCGCGCTACGTCGCACGGCGGGTGCTGCGCATGGCGTCCGAGGACATTGGCAATGCCGATCCACGTGCTCTGGCACTGGCGCTGCAAGCGTGCGAGACGTACGAGCGGCTCGGCAGCCCCGAAGGCGAACTCGCAGTTGCCCAGGCCGTGGTGTTCATGGCCTGTGCCGCAAAGAGCAATGCGGTGTACGTCGCTTTCGGGGCCGCCATGGAAGATGCAAAGAGGCTCGGCACGCTCGATGTACCGCTGCGCCTGCGCAATGCACCCACGGGACTGATGAAGGGCCTCGGCTACGGCAAGGGATACCGCTACGCCCACGACGAGCCCGGTGCCTTCGCGGCGGGCGAGAAGTATTTCCCCGACGAGATGGAGCCCGCGCGCTACTACGAGCCGGTCGACCGCGGTCTCGAGATCAAGATCCGCGAGGCGCTGGAGCGCATGCGTTCGCGGCAGCGCTGACAGGCCGGGGCGGCCACCCATCCTGATAGAATTCGCGACCCAACCCCGCTCCCATCCGGCGAAGACCGCACAACGATGCTTGACGCACGCCTGCTCCGCTCCGATCCGGCCGCCGTGGCGGCCAATCTCGCCCGACGCGGCTTCAACCTCGACGTCGACCGTTTCCGTGCCCTCGAGGAACGGCGCAAGGTCGCGCAGGTGGCGGCCGACGAGACCCGCTCGGCGCGCAATGCCCACGCCAAGAAGGTCGGCATGGCGAAGGGCAAGGGCGAGGACGTCACGGGCCTGATCGAGGAAGGCAATGCGCTCGCGCGCAAGCTTGAGGGCCTCGACACGGAGTTGGCGGCGGTGCAGGCGGAGTTCGACGAACTCGTGCTCGGGCTGCCGAACATGCTGCACGAGAGCGTGCCGGATGGCCGCGACGAGAATTCGAACGTCGAGGTCCGTCGCTGGGGTACGCCGCGCGTGTTCGAATACACGCCGCTCGACCACGTCGCGATCGGCGACCGGCTGGCGCAGATGGATTTCGAGGCGGCGGGACGCATCTCCGGCGCGCGCTTCGTCGTACTGAAGGGCGGGCTCGCGCGCCTGCATCGCGCGCTGATCCAATACATGCTCGACCTGCACACCTCGCAGCACGGCTATACGGAGGTGTACGCGCCGTACCTGGTCGCGCGGCAGTCGCTGGTTGGCACCGGGCAATTGCCCAAGTTCGAAGCCGATCTGTTTCGCGTGGTGTCGGGTGAGTCGGAGTTCTTCCTGATCCCGACGGCCGAAGTGCCGGTGACCAACCTGGCGCGCGAGGCGATTCTCGAGGCGAACACCTTGCCGCGGAAATACGCGGCGCATACGCCTTGCTTCCGTTCCGAGGCCGGTTCGTACGGAAAGGACACGCGCGGCATGATCCGCCAGCACCAGTTCGAGAAGGTCGAACTCGTGCACGTGGTGCGGCCGGAAGACTCGTACGCGGCGCTGGAGGAACTCACCGGGCATGCCGAGAAGGTGCTGCAGGGCCTCGGCCTGCCGTATCGCGTGGTCGCGCTGTGCTCCGGCGATGTGGGCTTCGGCAGCGCCAAGACCTACGACATCGAGGTGTGGCTGCCTGGGCAGCAGAAGTACCGCGAGATTTCTTCTTGCAGCAACTGCGAGGCGTTCCAGGCGCGGCGGATGCAGGCGCGCTGGCGCAATCCCGCGACCGGCAAGCCGGAGCCCGTGCACACCCTCAACGGCTCAGGTGTTGCCGTGGGCCGCGCGCTCGTCGCGGTTCTCGAGAACTACCAGCAGGCCGACGGCAGCGTTCGGGTGCCCGATGCGCTCAAGCCCTACATGGGCGGCGCCGACGTCATCCGCGGATAGCCTACAATTCGCGCCACGGAGAGGTGGCAGAGCGGTTGATTGCACCGGTCTTGAAAACCGGCGTCCTAGCAATAGGACCGAGGGTTCGAATCCCTCCCTCTCCGCCACCGGCGGGTTCAGCCTGCCCGGGCTCGACCCGTCCGTCCCGCTTGCGCCCGCCGTTCCGCAGGCGGATCAATGCAGTTTGCGCGCGATTTCCCGGACGTCCGAGTTGAGCAGCGCCCAGACCTGTTGTGCCGCGAACGCGGCCATGTAGGCAACCAGCAGGTTGTTCGTCAGCCACCGCAGGTATCGCATGGCGCCGGCCCCCCGTTTGCTTTTGTCTCGGGTTCGACCATAGGCCGGCACGCGCCTGAAGTGTGACCGTTTTCACATATCGCGGGACAAAGTGGCGAGGCCCGCGCCACGTGCACGCCGAAGGCCGGGGCTGCGCCCGGTCGGGCCCTCGGTCGTGGCAGCAGCCGGTGAGCGGCTACGGTGCGCTGTCGGCGTCGCGCTCGCGCCGCTTCGCGCGCAGGTCATCGCGCGCGACGGCATAGGCCTGCGCGAACGCCTCGACGAACGGGGTCGGCAGGCCCTCCGCGCCAGCGCTCTGCGTGACCACGCGGAAGAACTCTGCGTAGTGCTCCCAGTACTTCGGTCGCGGATCCTGCCCGGGGGCGAGGGTACGCGCGCGACGTTGCTCGAACTGGTCGGCGACGTTGCTGGGCGACAGTTGGCCCAGCACCGCGTCGAGACCAGCCTGCACGCCCACCTGAACGGCAGCTTCGTGATCCTTGGCTTCCTGCAGGACGTCCCGCAGGGCTTCCACCGGGCCACCGTACAGTCGCCCGTGCGATTCGAACAAGCGCACGAGCGCCTGTTCGACGCTCGACGAGGTACGCAGAGGGTTGCTGCCGGCGGGCAGCTCGGCCGCGGTCGCGGCCGCGGCCGCCGTCTTTGCGCGCGATTGCGTGATGTCGTTCAGGCCCACGACGGCCTCGCGCAGCAGTTGTCCGGCGATGAGCGGCAGCATGGACTGCGCCTCCGCGGACAACGCCGCGGGATCGATGCCCGCGCCGCGGCAGAACGCCTGCAGGGCCGACTTCAGGTCGGCCCATGTCGAGGCCTGCTGGTGGAACGGTTGAACCTGTTGCCGCGCCTCGATGCGACTCTGCCGTCGCGCCATCGCGTCGGCCAGTTCCTGGCGCGTGATGGCTCGCGTGTGCATCGCCCAATCCGGCCCCCCCGTGGTCGCCGCCGCGGGTGCGGCGGAAGGACGCAAGTCCCGCACCGGCGTCCCGGTGCTCGCTGGTGGTTCGGGCTCGGGCTCGGCGTGCGGCGGAGGCGGCGGCCGATGGATGGGCCGTGGTTCAATGGGCACCGTCATGCCGAACACGTTGCGCGGCTGGAACGCGCCCGAATCATCGGCTCGCCGGCTCACCAGGCTGTCCATGTCGAGTTCGACCCCGATGTGCTCGTCGAGGTGCTTGGCAGCAGAGTGCTCCTCGGCCGAGCCCGGCAGGAAGTCGATGCGCGAGTCCACGCTCACGACCAGCATGTAGTCGCCGATGGACAGGCGATCCCCATCACGCAGGATCACCGATCCAGTGTCCGAAACCGGCTCGTCGGCGTCGTTGACGAAGACCCCGTTGGTGCTCGTGTCCTTGAGCCAGTACGAGCCGCCGCGGTACTCGATCTCGCAGTGGTGGCCCGAGACCACGCGTGAGGGGTCGGGCAGCACCCAGTCGTTGTCGGGCGCGCGCCCGATCGTGCCGCCGTTGACGCCGAACACGCGCGAACGCTGCTCCCCGAGCTCGCGGTAGTGGTCGCTGATGACACGCAGCTTGATGGCCATGGTTGCGGCCTCCTTGTAATATGACGCGGCCCTCACCGCAAGCGAACGGCTCACGATGCCGCCCAGCCACCTCTACAAGGTCGTCTTCCACGCCCAAGGCAAGATCTACGAGATCTACGCCCGCAAGGTGGGCCATGGCAGCCTGTTCGGGTTCGTGGAGGTCGAGGAACTGATCTTCGGCGAGCGCTCGGCGGTCGTCGTGGACCCGTCCGAGGAGAAGATCAAGGCGGAATTCGAGGGCGTGAAGCGCACCTTCCTGCCGCTGCACTCGGTGATCCGCATCGACGAGGTGCGCAAGCAGGGCGTCAGCAAGATTTCGGCGGCGGACGGCTCGAACGTCACGCAGTTCCCGTACCCGGTGTACCCGCCCGGCGAGAGCGGTCCCAAGGGCCGGTAGCCCGCCGCGCGGGCCGTTGGCTGGCCGGCCCCAGCCCGCTCCGGTAGAATTTCGCGCCCCTGCCTGTCGGCGGCGGCCTTCATCCATGCTCATACTCAGCGGCGCTCCCGCGGTCTCGGAATTCCGGCTCCGGAAACTCCTCGACGCAATCCGTGACCGGGTCGATCACGTCTCCCGGCTCGATTCGCGATTCCTGCACTTCGTGGACCTCGAGCGCGAGCTCGCGGGGGATGAGCGCGGCGTGCTCGAGTCGCTGCTCCACTACGGGCCGCGGGCGCCCGAGACGGTGCCGCAGGGGCAGGTCGTACTGGTGGTGCCTCGCTTCGGCACGGTCTCGCCGTGGTCGAGCAAGGCGACGGACATCGCGCACGTCTGCGGGCTCACGGCCGTGCGGCGCGTCGAGCGCGGCATCGCGTACTACCTGCAATGCGACCGTCCGCTGTCGGACGACGACTGGAGGAGCATCGGCGCAGTCCTGCAGGACCGGATGACGGAAAGCGTGTTGCGCCACGCGTCGGACGCCGAGGCGCTGTTCAAGCACACGTCCCCCAAGCCGCTCGCGACGGTGCCGCTGCTGTCGGAGGGCGTCGCTGCCTTGGAGCGGGCCAACCTCGCGTTGGGCCTCGCGCTGTCGGACGACGAGATCGCTTACCTCGGCCACGCCTTCCGCGAACTCGGCCGTGACCCGGCCGACGTCGAGCTCATGATGTTCGCGCAGGCGAATTCCGAGCACTGCCGTCACAAGATCTTCAATGCCGACTGGATCGTGGACGGCGAGCGCAGCGACAAGTCCCTGTTCGGCATGATCCGCAACACGCACGCGCGCAATCCGTGCGGCGTGCTCTCCGCCTACCGCGACAACGCGGCGGTGATCGAAGGCTGGCACGGCCGGCGCTGGTTCGCGCCACCGGGCGGCGGCGCCTACGGCGCCACTGACGAGCCGATCGACATCCTGATGAAGGTCGAGACGCACAATCACCCGACGGCGATCTCGCCGTTCCCGGGTGCGGCCACGGGCTCGGGCGGCGAGATCCGCGACGAAGGGGCCACCGGGCGCGGCGCGAAGCCCAAGGCGGGCCTCGTGGGTTTCAGCGTGTCGAACTTGCGCATTCCCGGCGCCGCGCAGCCCTGGGAACAGGACCTCGGCAAGCCCGACCGCATCGCGTCGGCGCTCTCCATCATGCTCGAGGGCCCGATCGGCGCGGCGGCGTTCAACAACGAGTTCGGGCGTCCGAACATCTACGGCTACTTTCGCACGTTCGAGCAGCGCGTCGAGTCCGCAGGCCGCTCGCCGCTGCGCGGTTACCACAAGCCGATCATGATTGCCGGCGGGCTCGGCAACATCCGCCGGCAGCACGTCGAGAAGGCCGATATCGTGCCGGGCGCCAAGATCGTGGTGCTCGGTGGCCCGGCGATGCTCATCGGCCTCGGCGGCGGTGCGGCCTCGTCGGTCGGGGCGGGCGCGAGTTCGGCCGACCTCGATTTTGCCTCCGTGCAGCGCGGCAATCCCGAGATCCAGCGGCGCGCCCAGGAAGTAATCGACGCATGCTCGGCGCTCGGTGCCGAGAACCCGGTCCTGCTGATCCACGACGTGGGCGCCGGCGGCCTGTCGAATGCGGTGCCCGAGTCCGTGCACCAAGGCTCTTCCGGCGGGCGCATCGACCTGCGCAAGGTACGGAGCGACGAGCCCGGCATGTCGCCGCTCGAGATCTGGTGCAACGAGGCGCAGGAACGCTACGTGCTGATCGTCGCCGCGGCACAGCTCGCCGCGTTCGGCGCGTTGTGCGAGCGCGAGCGTTGCCCGTTCGCGGTGATCGGCGAAGTGACCGACGACGGCCGCCTGGTCGTCGAGGACCCATTGTTCGAGAACCGGCCGGTGGACATGCCGCTCGCCGCGCTGCTCGGCAAGCCGCCGCGCATGACGCGGGACGTGAGGCGCCTGCCCGGCGCAGCCGACGACTTCGATCCGGCCGCGATCGACCCGCGCGAGGCGGCCCTGCGCCTCATGCGCCTGCCGACCATCGCCGACAAGACGTTCCTCGTCACGATCGGCGACCGCTCGGTGGGCGGCATGATCAGCCGCGACCCGCTGGTCGGGCCGTGGCAGGTGGCCGTGAGCGACGTGGCCGTGACGGTGAGCGACTACTTCTCCCACCACGGCGAGGCGATGGCCATGGGCGAGCGCACGCCGCTCGCGCTGCTCGATGCCTCCGCGTCGGGCCGGATGGCCGTGTGCGAGGCCGTGACCAACATCGCAGCCGCCGACGTCGCGCGCATCGAGGACATTCGCCTGTCGGCCAACTGGATGGCGGCCTGCGGCGAGCCCGGCGAGGACGCCGACCTGTTCGACACGGTGCATGCGGTGGGCATGGAGATCTGCCCCGAGCTCGGCATCGCCATCCCGGTGGGCAAGGACTCGCTGTCGATGAAGACCGCCTGGCGCGAAGGTGACGAGACGCGCAAGGTGGTGGCGCCCGTGTCGCTCATCGTGTCGGCGTTCGCGCCGGTGGTGGACGTGCGGCGCACGCTCACGCCCGAGCTCTGCACCAAGTGCGGCGATTCCCGCCTGCTGTTGATCGACCTCGGGGCTGGTCGCGACCGGGTCGGTGGCTCCTGCCTGGCGCAGGTGTACGGCAAGATCGGCCGCGAAGCGCCCGACTGCGACGATGCCGGCCGCGTCCGCGGGTTCTTCGCGGCCGTCGCGCGCCTGCGTGCCGAGGGGCTCGTGCTCGCCTACCACGACCGGTCCGACGGCGGCCTGTTCGTGACGCTGGCCGAGATGGCGTTCGCCGGGCGATGCGGGCTCGAGATCGAGCTCGGCTCGACCGGTGGTGCCGAGACCACTGCGGCGCTGTTTGCAGAGGAACTCGGCGCCGTCATCCAGATTCGTGCGGCCGACGAGGCGCGCGTGATGCAGGTCCTCGACGAGGCAGGCATCGCCGCCTTCACGCGCACGATCGGGCGTGTCGTGGCCCAGGACCTGATCTCGATCCGCGACGCGCAGGGCGAAGTGTTGTCCGTCTCGCGCACCGAGCTGCGGCGCGCGTGGTCCGAGACCAGCCACCTGATGCAGTCGCTGCGCGACAACCCCGACTGCGCGCGCGAGGAATACGATCGCGCCACGGACCCGCACGACCCGGGCCTGTTCGCCCACCTCACGTTCGATCCGGGCGACGATGTCGCCGCTCCGTACGTGCAGACGGGCGTGCGGCCGCGCGTGGCGATCCTCCGCGAGCAGGGCGTCAACAGCCAGATGGAAATGGCCGCCGCGTTCCATCGGGCGGGCTTCGAGTCCCTCGACGTGCACATGACCGACGTGATCGCCGGCCGCGTGCGGCTCGACGACTTCCGCGGGCTCGTGGCCTGCGGCGGCTTCTCGTACGGCGACGTGCTCGGGGCGGGCGAGGGCTGGGCAAAGTC
>Ga0114938_1002397_pt1 | contig 11869 bp, 9 predicted proteins | sample AshMeaBigSpring_FD_88675 | JGI IMG/M metagenome (GOLD analysis project Ga0114938, IMG submission 88675) | Groundwater microbial communities from Big Spring, Nevada to study Microbial Dark Matter (Phase II) - Ash Meadows Big Spring | ecosystem: Environmental > Aquatic > Deep subsurface >...
CACGTTACCGCTGTTCGTGATGTCGCCGGTGTTGGTGACGCCATTGGTCGTCGTCGCGCCGGTGACGCCGAGCGTGCCGCCGACGGTTGCATTGTTGGTGATCGCAGCGGAGTTCAGCGTCGCTGCGCCGGTCGTGCTGAGCGTCGTCGTGCCGACGTTACCCGTGTTCGTGATGCCGCTGGTCGTCGTCGCTCCCGTGACGCCGAGCGTGGTCGTCGCGATGTTGCCAGTGTTCGTCACGCCGTTGGTCGTCGTCGCGCCTGTGACGCTCAAGGCGCCGCCGACGGTCGCCGCGCCCGCCGTGCTCAGCGTCGTGGTGCCGATGTTGCCCGTGTTCGTCACGCCGTTGGTGGTCGTCGCTCCCGTCACGCCGAGCGTGCCGCCGACCGTCGCGTTGCTCGTGACCGCCAGGTTCGTGCCGACATTGACCGCGCCGGTCGACGTCACCGTTGCGCCCTGCACCGTGCCGGCCGTCGCCGTGATGTTGCCGGTCGCCGATGTGATGTTGCCTGACGCGGTCGAGATGCCGCCGGTGCCGCTCACCGTGACGCCCGCCGTGCCGGTCGCCGTGAAGCCGCCGCCGTTGTTGACCGTGATGCCGGTGATGTTGGTCTGCGCGCCGGCACACGTGCTCGTGCTGTTGTTGTCGAACGACAGGTTGCCGGTCGCGCTGACGCAGACGGTGCGCAGTGCCGGCGCCGACGGCGCAACCGTCACCTGCGCCCGCGCGATCGGCGTGGGCAGCATTGCAAGGAGCGCGAGAGCCGCGAGCGGCAAGCGCTTCGCAGTTGGCCGGACGGCGAACCTTCTCAAGCGCCATTCAATCACTGGAGGCTCCGTATCGCCACGTCGAGCGATGGTTTCGTTACGCGGCACGAACCCGGGGGGGGGGGGCCACCAACGATCCGACCAGGATCTCACAACAATCAGCGCGACTACGCCGCGCGACCGCGATCACTAGCAATGCAGTAACGAACCATTAAGAATCAGTATTGGGACGATAACCTATCCACGACTAAACACAACAAGGTACTTGACCGCGCGCAGCGGGGTCGTCCTGAATCGTGATTCGCTCGACGGGCGAAAGCGGCAGCGGACGGCGGGCCGCATCGATAGGGCCGCGCAACTGGCACCGCCGCGTTGTGCACGTCTTCCAGGTGTGACGAATCGTTCTGTGGCAACGCCGCCACGTCTCCCTGTCAATGCCGCCCGCGGGGCCGGCAAAGCTTGTAGGCTCAAATCTAGTTGTTGTAGGTTCTGCCCGTCCGGCCGCGATATCTCGCGGGTCGTTCGTCGGCGCTGGGGGCGCCGCCCGGAAGTACGCGTCAGGCCGTCTCAGTTCGCGCGGCCATCGTTCCCGCCTCGTACGCGTACGCCAAGTCCTGCGTCATCACCGTTTCTGCGTTCCTAACCGGTCTGGTCGCGTCGCTGTCGCGCGCGCGGGGCCCCTCGGGTCCATGCGCTGGCGTGTCTGCGCGTCGCTCCGACCGGCCAGTGGCCGTCTGCCTTCCGGCAGGCGCCCGGTCCCAATGCAAGGAGTGAGAAGATGTCCTGGACCACCGAGCGAGTGGAGCTGCTCAAGAAGCTCTGGTCGGAAGGATTGAGCGCGAGCCAGATTGCCGGACGCCTCGGCAGCGTCACCCGCAACGCCGTGATCGGCAAGGTGCACCGCCTCGGACTGTCCGGCCGGGCGACCACCTCGCGCATGAAGACGCATCGTCCGCGCGCGCGCTCGAACGCCCAGCCGAAGCGGCACGTCAAGTCGCGGTTCGCGCAGATCGGAAATCCGGCGCTCCGCCAGCTCTACCACCCGGATGCAGAGCCGTTTCAGCCGCAGTACGAGGAGCTCGACATTCCGCTCGCCGAGCGCAAGACCATCGAGACGCTGGTCGAGTGCAGCTGCCGCTGGCCGATCGGCGATCCGCAGCTTCCCGATTTCCATTTCTGCAACCGCACGAAGGTGACGGGGTTGCCATACTGCGAGTTCCATGCCCGCCGGGCGTTCCAGCCGCCGCAGCCGCGCCGCCGTGATCGCGAGGTCGGCGTCCCGGGTTCCCTGCCCGCGCCGGCACAGCCGAACGAGCCGGCCGAGGCCTGACAGGACTTGAATGCGCCGAAGCGAGGCAACTCGTATCGGCAGCGGGGGGAGAGGCCGGAAACCATGGGGAGGTTTCCGGCCTCTGCTTTTCAGGTCACAAGTGCGGAACGATCAGTCGCTCGGCCCGTAGCGGTGGAGCTCGGTTCCATGGCGGCGCAGCCAGACGCGCGCGGCGTCCATGTCCGGGCAGGTCTTGCGCACGAGAGCCCAGAAGCGCGGCCCATGGTTCATTTCGGCGAGGTGCGCGACCTCGTGTGCAACGACATAGTCGAGCACGGCGGGTGGGGCGAGCACGAGGCGCCATGAGAACGAGAGCAGCCCGGTGGTGGAGCATGAGCCCCAGCGGCTCGACTGGTCGCGGACGGTAATGCGCCTGGGCCGGACGCCGAGCCGCCCCGCGTGCCAGACGACACGCTGGTCGAGATCGCCGCGAGCTTGGCCGACCAGCCAGTCGTTAAGGCGCCTGGGCGCCCGTTCGCGGTCGCCGTTTATGCGCAGCACCAGGCCTTCGCCTACAACGCCGGCAACCTCGACTGCCGGCAGCCGGATTTCGCCGCTGAATTCGATCATGTGTGCCACCCCACGCACCGGCATCGTGACACCGGCGGCGAACGGCACCGGCTCGGGCAGGCTGCCGAGCCGCTCGCGCACCCAGTCGATGTGGCTCGACAGAAAAGTGCCCGCCTGTGCCAGATCGCAATGCACCGGCAGCGTCACGATCACGGCGCGGCTCGTGCGCGAGACGCGCAACGTCATCCGCCGCGCGCCGGGGTGACGGCGCACCTCGACGTGCGCCCCGAGATCCTGCACCCGCAAGCTCTGCGAGGCCGCCAGCGCTGCCGCGCGAGTGTGGCCCATGTCTGTCCTCTTATAGTACCGAACGTTCGGAGATCAGCGGGACCCCACGCGAGCGCCCTGACGAACCTGCCGCATGACCCTGCCAACTCTTCCCCGTCAACCGGCAGTGCGGCGTGCGCTGATCCCGAAAGGCTAGCAATCGCGGCGGACACACCACCAGCGTGAAATCGCTTGAAGACCGAGACGATGGCGCTCGTGTGGCGCGACAGTGCCAGCAGCTCGAACCGCACCCGGATGTCGCGTTGCCGCCCCTCGCTCAGCCGCGGTCGCGTGGCGAGCGCGGTCCGGTCGGCAGGACCGCAGAGCCGAGCCGCAACATGCCGACGATGAACATGCTGCCGGCAAAGGACCACAGACGCAAAGGTGCGCCGATGAGCGAGCCGGCGCTCATTGTGTCCTCATCGCGCACGCCGGCGAGACCATTGACGCGGAGCTTGCGCGTGATCGGATCGGGGTGCGCGTCGTTGGCCGGGGCAAAGCTGAAGGCGCTGGCCTCGTGCTCACCCATGGCGTGATGGGCGCTGCGGAGCTGCGACCACCACCCGCGCGACACCGTCGCTCTCCCTTCGCCCACCGAGCGCGGGTCGAAACGCCGCATGAACTGCATCATCCGCGGCGCGATGTCCGACCGGAACCGCGAGCCGTTGAAGATGCCGTAGTGGCCGACGCCCGGACACTCGAAATGCTGCTTGCGGTCGGCGGGAATTGAGCTGCACAGGCCGATGGTGGCGGCGCACTGGCCGATGCCCGTGATGTCGTCCTTCTCGCCTTCGACCGTCATCAGCGCGACGCGGCGAATGGCGCCGAGGTCGACGCGCCGGCCGCGGTGCACCATCACGCCTCGCGGGAGCGCGTGGCGCACGAACACGGTGTCGATCGTCTGCAGGTAGAATTCGGCGGTCAGGTCCATGACCGCGAGGTACTCGTCGTAGAACTCGCGGTGCTTTTCCGCCGAGTCGCCGTCGCCCGCGACCAGGTGCTGGAACAGGTCCTTGTGCGCCTTCACGTGGCGGTCGAGGTTCATGGTCATGAACCCGGTCAGCTGCAGGAAGCCCGGGTAGACCAGCCGGCCGAAGCCGCCATTGGGCCACGGCACCTGCGTGATCACGTTGTGGCGGAACCAGTCGGTCCCGCGCTCGACCGCGAGCGAGTTGACGGCCGTCGGGCTGACGCGCGTGTCGACGGGCCCGCCGGCCAGGATCAGGCTCAGCGGCACGTTCGGATCGTCGTCCTCCTCCATGAGCGCGACCGCCGCCAGCACCGGAACCGACGGCTGACAGACCGCAAAGACATGCACATCGCCGCCGAAGTGGCGGAAGATGTCGCTCATGTAGGTGACATAGTCGTCGAGATCGAACGCGCCGGCGGCGGGCGACATGGCCCGCGCGTCCTGCCAGTCGGTGATGTAGACCTCGTGATCGGGCAGCAGCGTCTCGACCGTGCCGCGCAGGAGCGTTGCGAAGTGACCTGACATCGGGGCAACGAGCAGCACCCGCGGATCGCGCCCTCTGCGCTCGGCGGGGATGTCACGGACGAAGTGGATCAGCCGGCAAAAAGGGCGCTGCCAGACAACCTCCTCCCGGACCGCGGTCTCGGCCCCGTCGACCGTGGTCGAGGGAATGCGAAACGACGGCTTGTCGTAGCGGCGCGTGGTGCGCTCGAAAACCTCGCAGGCTGCCGCCGCGTGGCGGCCGACCGCGGTGTGGGTGATCGGATTGAACGGGTTGTTGAAGAAGTAGCGGCCGGCATCGGCGGCAGCGCGCGCGGGCCCGACCGCCGCGTGCCCCAGCTCATACCAATGATAGAGCATCGAGCCCCATCCCCCGAAGTTCGCCCGTCGCCATGCGAATTGGAGCCCGTTCCGCGAACTTGCTTGCCGCGGTGCGCTCTCCTCGACCCCAGAACTCTGCTTGTTCTTGCCCCAATGATGCGACGCAACGCGTCATTTCGCGGACACAAATGTTGCACTGATTCGCGGAATGGTTAAAGCGCGCGACTGGAATGCAACACTCAGCGGAGCAATCGACCGATCGCGGCCGCGATCTCGCGCGCCGGCGAGACGTGCGGGAAGTGATCGACGTAGCGACCGGTCTGATCCATCAGATAGACGAGCGTGGTGTGCTCGAGCGTGGCGTCATCGGGCGGGGCCGCACCAGCCTCGCGCCTGATGTGGACATGATAGGCTTTCGCGATGGCGCGGATCTCGGCCGCGCTGCCCGTCAGACCAACGAGGCGCGGATGAAAGGATCGCCTGAACGCCGCCAGCCGTTCGGGCGTGTCGTGTTCGGGATCGACGGTCACGAGCAGTAGAGCGACCCGATCGCCTTCAGCGCCGAGCATCTCGGTGGCCGCTGCCATCACCTGCAGCGCTGCCGGCGTCACATCACGCGAGCGCGAGAATCCGAAAAACACGAGCAGGATCCGCCCGCGGAAATCGGCATCGGTGACCCGGCTGCCGGTATGATCGACGAGCTCGAACGGCCCCCCGACGCGGGCCTCCCCGACCGCGACCTCGCCGTGCCTGCCACCGAGCCGGACGGGCCCGCCGGGCAGCATCGACAGCGCGACGACGACACCGAGCAGCAGCCCGAGCGCCGCGACCGGGGCCAGCCTTGCTCCGGGCCTCGCCATGCTCCTCCGTTCCGATCCTGCTTGCGACAGCGCACCTGGGCGACGCTACAGTCTTGTCAGCGGCGGCGGGCCCGCGCAATACCTTGCCGCCGCCCATTCGAGACGCGAGCGACCCCGATGAGCATCGAGAGACAGAGTGCGGACCTGCAGCACCCGTTGAGTCCCGACGCGAGCCGGCTCCGCCTGCAGACCATCGTCCGCCTGCGCTGGTTTGCTGTCGCCGGCCAGCTCGCGACCATCGTCATCGTCAATCTCGGCTTCGGTTTCGAGCTCCCGCTCGGTTACTGCCTCGCATTGATCGCCATCTCGGCGTGGCTCAACGTATTCCTGACCGCCCGCCACCCGGCCCGCCATCGCCTGAGCGCGCGGCTGGCGAGCCTGCTGCTCGCCTACGACATCCTGCAGCTCGCCGCACTGCTCTTTCTGACCGGCGGCATCGAGAACCCGTTCACGCTGCTCGTCGTCGCGCCCGTCACGGTATCGGCCGCAACGCTGCCGCCCCGCCACACCATTGCGCTCGGCGCGCTCACACTCGCCGCCGCCGGCGTACTCGCCGTGGTGCATCTGCCGTTGCCCTGGACGACGCCGGGCGGGCTCGAGCTGCCGCAGCTCTACAAGATCGGCATGCTGGCGGCGATCGCGGCATGCACGGTGTTCCTCGGCATCTACGCCTGGCGCCTCTCCAAAGAGGCGCGCGAGATGACCGCGGCGCTCGCCGCGACCGAGCTGGTGCTTGCCCGCGAGCAGAACCTGCACGCGCTCGACGGTCTTGCCGCGGCCGCCGCGCACGAGCTCGGCACGCCGCTCTCCACGATCGTGCTCGTCGCCAAGGAGCTGCAGACCGAAGGGACCGCCGATACCGCGCTCGGGGCCGACCTCGCGCTGCTCCAGTCACAGGCGCTGCGCTGCCGCGAGATCCTTCAGAAGCTCACTCGCCAGCCGAGCGAGCAGGATCCGATGCACGCGAGCCTCACCGTCGGTCAGATGCTCGACGAGGCGGCGGCGCCACACCGCTTCGCCCACATTGCCATCGCCATCGACCGGGCGGCGGCCGAGGGGGGCCTGCCCGAGCTCCAGGGCGAACCGGTCGGCGAGCGCCGTCCAGGCGTGATCTACGGCCTCGGCAACCTGATCGAGAATGCGGTCGAGTTCGCGCGGACCAAGGTCGACATCTCGGCGCGCTGGTCCGACACCGAACTCGTCGTCGCGATCGCCGATGACGGCCCCGGCTTTCCTCCTGACGTCATGGACCGCATCGGCGAGCCCTACGTGACGACGCGTCCGGCCGGTCGGCCCGGCACCGACGCCGAGACGATGCCGTCGGGCCTCGGCCTCGGCTTCTTCATCGCAAAGACGTTGCTCGAGCGCTCCGGCGCAACCATCACGCTCGACAATCGCGCGCCCCCGTTCACCGGTGCGATGGTGCGCATCACCTGGCCGCGGTCAAGCTTCGAGAGGCCGGGCGGTCGTGCGACCGCAGCCCTTGGCGCGGATCAGAATGCGCGATAAGAGTGGGATATCGGAGGTTCGATCCCGTGACCGAAGACCTGTCGTTCAAGCGTGACGAGCTGCCGGCGGACGCAACGCTCATCCTCGTCGACGACGACCGGGCCTTTCTGCAACGCCTCGAGCGCGCCATGCAGCAGCGCGGCTTCGACGTGCGCAGCGCCGCCTCGGTCGCCGAAGGCATCGAGCTGATCCGCCAGAAACCGCCCGCGTTCGCGGTGGTCGACATGCGCCTCGAGGACGGCAACGGGCTCGAGCTGATCGCCGAGCTCGCCCGGTTGCGCGCCAATGCCCGCACGATCGTGCTCACCGGCTACGGCAATATCGCGACGGCCGTCTCGGCGGTGAAGCTCGGCGCGGTCGACTATCTGGCCAAGCCCGCGGATGCCGACGAGATAACGGACGCGCTGCTCGCGCCATCCGACGGCAAGGCGCAGCCGCCGGAGAACCCCATGTCGGCGGACCGGGTGCGCTGGGAGCATATCCAGCGCGTCTATGAGCTGTGCAACCGCAACGTCTCGGAGACGGCGCGGCGCCTCAACATGCACCGGCGGACGCTGCAGCGCATCCTGGCGAAGCGGGCGCCGAAATAGCGCTCAAGTCGCTTTCCAGCGGCTCTCGAGCTGCTTGGCGAGGTCGGGGTCGAGCGCCGCCTGCTGGCGCATGGCCGCGACCCGCGCCAGGAGCAGCGTCACCGCCTTGCGGCGCGCGGGCGCAAGCTTGTGCTCCTCCGCCTCGCGCACGATCTCGCCGCCGTATCGGTCGGCCACGATGATCCCGACGGCCTCCGGCAGGACCTCGCGCGGGAAGGTGGGCAGCACCGCGAACCACAGCCGGTCGCAGTAATCGCGGTACTCCGGCCATTTCTGGTCCGCGCGGAAGTCCTCGACGCTCGACTTGATCTCGACGATCCAGACCTCGCCCTTCTCCGAGACCGCAAGTATGTCGGCACGCCGGCCGTTGGCGAGGGAAAGCTCGTTGAGCCCCGCATAGCCGTGACTGGCGAGCAGGCGGCCGGCACCGCGCGCGATGGCCAGCGCGGTCTCGGACTGACGCCCGTCGACCGCCGGCAGGTCGGAGGGATCCGGGGGCTGGGTCACGACTTTGTCACGGTCTGCTGCCGGGGGCCTGTGAGCCTGCTGCTTTTCGCCTCGGTCCCGATGGCATAACCTAGCCCGGTCCAGCGTCAATCGAGGCAGTTTCCGCCCATGTTCTTCAAGCGCCCATCAGTCGCCTCGGCCGCCCAGCTGCTCGGCGCAACCGGGGCGACGGCCGCGGCCGAACCGGCCCGCCCCCTCGCCGCCGCCGAGCTGCGCCGCACCGTCGACGCCAAGACCCTCGGGTTCGCGACCACCGACGAGCTCGAGCCGATGACCGGGCTGATCGGCCAGGACCGCGCGCTCAAGGCGATCCAGTTCGGCGCCGAGATGGCTGCCCACGACTTCAACATGTTCGTGCTCGGGCCGCCCGCGACCGGCAAGACCACGGCCGTCAAGGCCTATCTCGCCAAGAAATCAGGTGCTCCCGGTGATCTTTCAGACTGGGTCTACGTCAACAACTTCGAGAACTTCAACCGGCCGCGGGCGCTGCGGTTGCCCTGTGGCCGCGCCCGCCAGCTCGCCCGCATGATGATCGCGGCGATCGACGAGCTGCGCATCACCCTGCCGGCGCATTTCGAGGGCGACGACTATCAGGCCCGCCGGCGCGCCATCGAGGGCGCTTTCAGATCGGGTCAGGAGGAGGCCTTCCAGGCGCTGAGCCAGAAGGCGCAGGCGCAGAACATCGCAATTCTGAAGACGCCGACCGGCTTCGCCATGGCGCCGATCCACGAGGGCCGGGTGGTCAAGCCCGAGGTCTTCAACGAGCTGCCCGAGCACCTGCGCAAAGCCGTCGAGGTGAAGATCGAGGCGCTCCAGGCCGAGCTCGAGACAGTGCTCGAGACGTTGCCGAAGTCGGACAAGGAGCGTCGCGCCAGACTGACCCAGCTCAACACCGAGGCGGCGACTGCCGCGGTCCGGGAGGCGATCGACGACATCAAGGCCGCCTTCGCCGACGTCGCACCGGTCGTCGGCTACCTCGAGGCCTCCGAACGCGACCTCGTGCGCAATGTTGGCCTTTTCCTCACCCCGAGCGAGGACGAGAACGAGGCCGTCAAGCCACCGGCCGACACCTCGCGCGATCCCCGCTTCCGCCGCTACATGGTCAACGTCATGGTCGCGAACGGCGCGCCCGAAGTGTGCGAGACGCCGGTGATCGAAGAGAACAATCCGAACTACGGCAACCTGGTCGGCCGGATCGAGCATATCGCGCAGATGGGCGCGCTGATGACCGACTTCCAGCTGATCAAGCCCGGATCGCTGCACCGCGCCAACGGCGGCTATCTGCTGATCGACGCGCGCAAGCTGCTGCTTTCGCCGTTCGCCTGGGAGGCGCTGAAGCGCACGATCAAGGCGCGCGAGATCCGCATCGAGCAGCCTGCGGAGACCATGGGCTTCGCCTCGACACAGACCCTCGATCCCGAGCCGATCCCGCTCGACGTCAAGGTGATCCTGCTCGGCGAGCGCCAGCTCTACTACCTGCTCGCCGACAACGACCCGGAGTTCCGCGGCCTCTTCAAGGTGCAGGCGGATTTCGACGACACCATCCAGCGCTCGGCCGAGAACGACCGCGCCTACGCCCGTGTCATCGCCTCGATCGTCAAGGAGCACAAGCTGCAGCCGGTCGACGCCGCCGGCGTCGCACGGCTGATCGAGGAGGCGGCGCGGCTGGCCGACGACCGCGACAAGCTCTCAATCGAGATCGGCCGCATCGCCGACGACGTGCGCGAAGCCGACTACTGGGCGCGCGATGCAGGCCGCGCGGTCACGACGCGCGAGGACGTGACGATCGCCATCAACGAGCAGATCCAGCGCGCCGACCGCATGCGCGACCGCAGCCAGGAGAGCATCGACCGCAACATCGTGCTGATCGAGACGACCGGCACCAAGGTCGGCCAGATCAACGGCCTCTCGGTGCTCCAGCTCGGCGATTTCTCGTTCGGCCGGCCGAGCCGCATCACCGCCCGCATCCGGATGGGCTCGGGCCGCGTCACCGACATCGAGCGCGAGGTCAATCTCGGCGGGCCACTGCATTCCAAGGGCGTGATGATCCTGTGGGGGTTTCTCGCCGGGCGCTACGCGCAGGATGTGCCGCTCGCGCTCGCCGCGACGCTGGTCTTCGAGCAGTCCTACGGCGGCGTCGACGGCGACAGCGCCTCCTCGACCGAGCTCTACGCGCTGCTCTCGGCCCTGGCGGGCGTACCGATCCGCCAGGACCTCGCGGTCACCGGCGCGGTCAGCCAGCACGGCGAGGTGCAGGCCATTGGCGGCGTCAACCAGAAGATCGAGGGCTTCTACGACATCTGCCGCGCGCGCGGGCTCACCGGCCGCCAGGGCGTGCTGATCCCGCGCGCCAACACCCAGCACCTGATGCTGCGCGAGGACGTGGTGACCGCCGTCAGGGAAGGTCAGTTCAACGTCTATCCCATCGAGCATATCGATCGGGGCATCGAGCTGCTGACCGGGGTGATGGCGGGCGAGCGGGGCAGTGACGGCCAGTTCCCGCCGGGCACCATCAACCGGATTGTCGACGAGCGCCTGCGCCAGTTCGCGCTGCAGGCACGCGCGTTTGCCAGGAGCGGCGCCGAGCGGGACGGTGCGACGTCATGATCGCGCACGTCGCCGAGGCCGGGGAGGATCGCGGGCGCATCGTCCTGCAGCTCTGTGCCGCAACGCCGAGCGCGGTCGCGCTCGCCGCCGCCATCAGCCTCGCCGAGGCCTATCAGGCCGAGATCGAGGGCGTATTCGTCGAGGACGAGCAGCTCCTCGACCTCGCGCGGTTTCCCTTCGCGCGCATCGTGCCGGCACGCGGGGGCATGGCGCGTCTGGTCACACATTCGGATATGGAGCGCGAGTTGCGCCACGTCGCGACGGCCGTGCTCCACGAGGTCGAGACGTTGGCGCGCGCGGCCGGCCTCACCGTCCGCGGCCGCGTGATGCGCGCCGCTCCTTCGGCCGCGCTCGCGACGGCCTGCGCCGAGCGAGGCCCGTGGAACCTCGTCGTGCTCGCCGATGCCTTCTCGCCGCGCGACGGCCATGCCATCGCGGGTCTGCTCGAGTCGGCGTTGCAGGCGACCGGCATCGTCATCGTCGGCCCCAAGGCCCGGCGCACGGACGGCCCCATCATCATCGCGCTCGAGGAGGCGGACCGGCTTTCCGGCATGTTGCACGCGGCCGACCGGCTGGCGGCGGCGAGCGAGGAGCGCATCATCGTCGCATTGATCGGCGAGGACGAGGCGGCGATCCACCTGCTCGAGGCGCAGCTCCGGCTTCTGCTCGGCGAACGCAATGACGTCATCATCGTCGCTGCCGAGATCGCGCGTGGCGAGCCCGCGGTTGCCGCCGAGGCACTGCGACGGCTCGCTGGCGGTTTTGTCATCGCCCAGTTCGGCCGGCTCGTCGTGCCCCATACGCGCGATCTGACGCCGATCGCCGCCGCACTCGAATGCCCGCTCTTCCTCGTGCGCTGAAACGCGCTAGAGCGCGTCCGACTTTGATGGAATCGGTTCTGGAGGACGGACGCGCTCCAAGTCCTTGTTTGAGAGTCTGATTCACGCTCTCGGTGGAAGCAGGACGCTTCCACCTCGAACGATCAGGCTCTAGGAGCCCGTCCAGATTGCTGCCGAAGCGGGCTGTTTCGGTGACGATAGCTCGCTCAGGCGGCCCTGGCGAGCTTGAC
>Ga0114938_1002398_pt1 | contig 11866 bp, 12 predicted proteins | sample AshMeaBigSpring_FD_88675 | JGI IMG/M metagenome (GOLD analysis project Ga0114938, IMG submission 88675) | Groundwater microbial communities from Big Spring, Nevada to study Microbial Dark Matter (Phase II) - Ash Meadows Big Spring | ecosystem: Environmental > Aquatic > Deep subsurface >...
AGGTAATGTTTATGCGGTACATCATCAATGTCCGCATTACCTTTCCTTAGGTTGTTCCATTTTCGGATGGCCTCTTTACCATTTTTTTCTTCAGGGAAATAGCGTTGTTCAATTTTATATTGCCGCTGGATAACACTGGTAAGCAGGTGTGACTCCAGCGAAGGAATAGTGATGACAATACGACCGCCTTTCTTTACACAATTACCCAGCGACGCAAAGAAAATATCTCTTTCTTTTTGCGAAGGAGTGAGTATGGCATTGATGCAGATACCAAAATCACATTCAGGAACTTTTGTTTTTTTACCGCTCATATCAGCCCGCAGGTATTGTACATTATTATACTGCGGGTATAGTTGCGCTGCGATCTCAAGGTTCTTTGCAGAAATATCTAACGCTACTACTTTCTTAAATGCGGGAGCCAATACGGGCAGCCATTTGCCAATGGCACAACCAATATCAATAACTGTTTTGTTTTTTGAAGCATACCTGTTGATGACGGAACGGATCAATGCCTTCTTATCATTATGTAGCACATCGAATATCTCTTCTGCATAAGCAGGGGCCATTTTTTCCCAGTAGGAACGTTTCATCAGTTTTTGGTTTTTAGCGGAACAGATTACTTCTTCTTCTTTGCCGCCTTTTTCTTCACCGCTGCTTTTTTAGCCGGAGCTTTTTTGGCAGAACTTTTTTTAGTTGTTCCTTTTTTTGCAAATGCACCAGGCATTTCTTTTTCAATAAACTTCTTCACATCATCCAGCGTAAATGCGGCTGCTTCTTCGGCAGTATATCTTGTGTCATCCGCTTTTTTTGGAAGACGGATTATTTTTTTACCAAACTTGATGATCGGGCCCCAGCGGGCATTTTCCACAGCTATTTTTTCATCTGCCCATCGTTGAATAAAACGGTTCTCTTCTTTTTTGATCTTGGCTTCGATCAGCTCATTCATTTCCTCCTGTGACAGGCTGGCAAAGTTGTAACGTTTGGGAACATTGATGAACATTCCATCCCATTTGATGTAGGGGCCAAACCGGCCGGTGCCCTTGGTAATAGGCTTTCCGTCGTAGTTACCAACGGGGGCATCCGCTTTTTGCTTAGCTTTTATATAATGTATGGCTTTTTCTAAATCTACGGTTGAAAGATCGGTGCCTTTTGGAATAGAAATAAATTCATCTCCCCATTTTACATAAGGACCAAAACGTCCCACATTCACCGAAATGTCTTTTTCTTCATATTGACCCATGGTGCCCTGTGCACCGAAAAGATTCATCGCCTCTTCAAAGGTGATGGTCTCAATACTCTGGCCGGTTGGTATTTTGGCAAATCTTGGTTTTTCTTCATCATTGGCTTCTCCGATCTGTATCATGGCGCCATAACGTCCCATTCGGGCAACTACCGGCTTACCGCTCTCCGGATCTGTACCAAGAATCCTTTCTCCTTTAATGCGCTCTGCAGTTTCTATCGTTTTTTCTACATCTTTTTTAAAAGGATCGTAGAAATCATTGATCATTTTATTCCACTTCATCTTGCCTTCTGCCACTTCATCAAATTCTTCTTCAATACGTGCCGTGAAGCTGTAATCCATTATATCATCAAAGTATTGCTTCAGAAAGTCTGTTACTACCAAACCAAGATCGGAAGGAAATAACTTTGCTTTTTCTGCACCGGTATTTTCCTGCTCCATCAGTTTGCTCAAGGAGTCTTTCTGTAATTTGAAGACCCTGAAATCACGGCGAATACCTTCTTTATCTCTTTTTTCCACATATCCTCTTTTCAGAATGGTGGAGATGGTAGGTGCATAAGTTGATGGCCGGCCAATACCCAATTCTTCCAGTTTTTTTACCAGCGATGCTTCTGTGTAGCGGGGCAGCGGACGGCTGAAACGTTCAGTCGCTTTCATTTCTCTTAAAGGTAACTGCTGGCCAACGGCCAGGGGTGGCAGCATACCTTCGTTAGCTTCTTCTTCCAGTTCCTCTTCATCTTTGTCTTCCCGGTACACTTTCAGGAAGCCATCAAATTTCAGCACTTCACCACTAGCGATCAGTTCTTCCTTATTTGTAGAAATTTCAATTTTTGCTATAGTCTTTTCCAGCTCCGCATCGGCCATCTGGCAGGCCATGGTTCTTTTCCAGATTAGTTCATACAGTCTTTGCCATTCCGGTTCTGGTACTGTCGAATTACTCATATACGTAGGCCTGATTGCCTCATGGGCTTCCTGGGCACTTTCGTTTTTATTCTTGTATTTGCGGAACTGGTGATAGTCTTCACCGTACATGCTTTTTACCGTATTAGTAATATCACCAAGAGCAGTATTGCTCAGGTTCACACTATCGGTACGCATATAGGTGATATAACCATTCTCATAGAGCCGCTGTGCAATCTGCATGGTTCTGGATACACCATATCCCAGTTTTCGGGAAGCTTCTTGTTGTAAGGTGGATGTAGTAAACGGCGGGGCAGGGGAACGTTTGCCTGGTTTTACCTGTATGTCTGTTACCTTATATGAAGCGCCGATACAGTCTTTCAAAAATGATTCTGCATCTTCAGCCGTGTTTTGCTTTTTACCTTCTGCAGTAAAGGTTACATTTTTATCAGTAACATCTTTGGCAGTAAATGCCGCTTCAATTTTAAACGTACTAACCGGAACAAAGGCATTGATTTCTCTTTCTCTTTCTGCAATCAGGCGAACGGCCACACTCTGTACACGGCCTGCACTCAGGTTATTCCGCATACTCATTTTGCGCCATAGAACAGGACTTAATTCGAAACCAACGATACGGTCCAATATTCTTCTTGCCTGCTGCGCCATCACAAGGTTCATATCCAGCCTCCTGGGGTTTTGAACAGCATCCTGAATAGCAGGTTTGGTGATCTCATGGAATACGATCCGTTTTGTTGTCTTTGGATCAAGGCCTAATACCTCACACAAATGCCAGCTGATAGCTTCTCCTTCACGGTCCTCATCCGTTGCCAGCCACACTTCTTCGGACTTTTTTGCCAGCGATTTCAATTCATTTACAACCTTTTCTTTTTCCTCAGGTACAATATAGCGGGGTTCAAAATTTTTCTCGAGATCAATTCCCATACCGGCTTTTTCGAGGTCACGGATATGGCCAAAACAGCTCTTTACCTGGAAATCTTTTCCCAGGATCTTCTCGATCGTTTTCGCTTTTGCTGGGCTCTCAACTATCAGTAAATTCTTAGCCATAATGGATACTATATATTAATACAAAACCGCTTTTCAGCGGCTGCAAGTTAGGGCAAGGATAATAAATTTTTCGGGAAAACAAATTTTAGTACCGGTTACACAGCTTTTACTGTTATTGATTTTTTGTCATTTTCCCTCTGATAATCAGTTATAATTTCGTTTCAAAAAAAAGTTTAAGGCTTTCTGCCCAACGCCGGTATTCCTTCGCAGAAGGGTGTAAGCCATCTGTTGCCAGCAGGCTAAGGTCATTAGCTGCTTCCCTCGTCCATGGAGTTATATTAATGTAGTGTACATTATATAATTGTGTGATTTGTTTATTGGCTGCATTATAAGCATCAATTTCGGCGGCAATTTGTGTCCTGTCCCTTCCATTGGCAAAGGGGGTTACTCCCCAGTCCGGTATAGAGAGTACGGCTACATGATCTGCTTTATTTCCTGCATACCGAATTGCTTTCTTTAGCAGTTCTTCAAACTCTGGTTTATAATTATCAACTGTTCTTCCCCTGTACTGATTATTTACACCTATTAATAAGGTAACAAAGTCATAAGAATTTCTAAGCGGCTGTTGCTGGTCCGCAGCAATGATACCTGCCTCCAGTTCATCAGTCGTCCACCCGGTTTTAGCAATTATCCTTGCTGGTTGAAAATCGACGGTATCATTACTCATCAGTGCCGACAACTGGCTGGGGAAATTATCCGGTGGTGCTACCATTTCGCCGATGGTATAAGAGTCGCCCAGGGCCAGGTAGTAATATTTTTTTGGTGCTGTCGGTGCAGGCATAGTTTCAGAAATTGTTTTATGGCAGGACGAAGTAACGAAAACTAGCAGGTAAAGAAGTAATCTCATAAAAATTCAACAATTTGTTTGGTCACTTTGTTGTCGCGGTAAATACGCCGGTGCCCCAGTCCTTTGGTAATTACGAACTGAATATTAGGATGGTTTTCGGCTTTTAGTTTCAGCGCATCACTAAGCGGTGTAGTATCATCTTCTTCATCATGCACCCAAAGCACTTTTGCCCGTATATGTTTCATCGCTCTTTTTATAGAGTACCAGGCAGGAGTAACACCACCTTTTTTTATGATCACTTTGTCAAATTCAGGCCGGATGGCAGGATCCAGTTTTAAGAAATGAAAAAAGGTTACAATGGCTGTAGTGGTTTCTGTGGCCGGCGCAATTAATACGAGGCGATAATCAGTCGTGTGACTAATCTCCTCCAGCGCAAGGCTTACCGCAAGCCCGCCAAATGAATGCGCCATGAAGGATTGTATAGGGCCAAACTGCTTATAAACAGCCTGGATCACTTTTTTATACAGCGGTGCATTGACCTGTTTGCCACCACTACGGCCATGAGCAGGCGCATCAACTGCCAACACTTCATACCCTTTTTTGAGCAGCGGACGTACATACCGGTCAAAATTGATAGCCGATGATTCAAAGCCATGAATGATCAGGGCTTTCCTGGGTGGATCGGAAGCAATTTCCGGATACCAATGCCAACCTTTTACGGTGATTCCCTCTACTTTTAGTTGTATCTTTTCTGCCAGTTCAAAGATCTTTGGCGGTTGCTTGAGATTTCTGCGTTGTGGAGTACAGAAAAGCTCAAAAGCCTTCTCTGCAGCTTTCTTTTTGGAGATGGCCGCCAGAAGTTTGAATTTTGTCCTTATATAGCTGAGTGCAATTTTTTGCGAGAACTTCATGCTGTAAATATAAATATGGAAATAGTAATCATCGGTTCCGGAAATGTGGCAGCCGTGCTGGGCAGAAAATTCAAAGCTGCGGGTCATCAGATACTGCAAATATTTAGTCGCAATGCTTCTGCAGCTTCTGCTTTGGCCTATGAATGGGATACCGAATCAACCAATTATATAAGCCTGGTCAATAAAAATGCTGATGTATACATCATTGCAGTCAATGATGATTCCATTACGGCGGTGGCCAAAGAATTATTATTGCCCGGAAAAGTGGTGGCGCATACTGCTGCTTCCGTTCCGATGGAAGCATTGGAAGGAATAACCAAACATTATGGTGTTTTTTATCCGCTGCAAAGTCTGCGTAAGGAAATGTCCAGCCTGCCCGATGTGCCTGTTTTTTTTGATGGCAGTGATGAAAAAGCAAAAGGAGCCCTTGAATCACTTGCCCGTTCTATAGCAGATGATAAAGTCACTAAGGCGGGAGATGAAGCCCGTCAAAAATTGCATGTGGCGGCCGTATTCGTCAGCAATTTTACCAATCACCTCTATTTATTGGCAGAAGCCTATTGTAAAAAGGAGGGACTTGATTTCAGACAATTACTGCCATTGATAGAGGAAACAGCCTTGCGAATGAGGGATATTTCCCCAAAGGAAGCACAAACCGGCCCGGCTTACCGGCATGATGCACAAACCATCCAAAAGCACCTGGAACTCCTGAAAGATCATCCGCAATTACAACAACTTTATCAGCAACTTACCATCAGTATTCAGCAGGCAGGCTAATGGTTTTCCCGAACAAGTAAGTGCCTTTTTTGTTTTACCATTACTTTTGCACCACTTTTATAAAGAGAAGAGATGTATACGATCAAACTGAATTTTGAACAGAAAGGACTGGAACCGGTAATTCTCACTAATGTGGAGGAAGGGCAAACCCTGCTGGAGATTGCTCTGAAGAACAATATCGAGCTGCATCACAATTGTGGCGGTGTTTGTGCCTGTACTACCTGTCACCTGTATGTAGAGAAAGGAATGGATTTTATTGATGAAATAACCGACAGGGAAGAGGATTTTATTGACCGGGCGGTAAATCCAAAACTGAACTCAAGATTAGGCTGCCAGTCCCTGCTGCTGGATGGAAGCGGTGAAATTGAAGTGACCATTCCTGACCAGACACAATTTTTAGGAGAATAGAAAAAGCAGGAGGTCAGAAGTAAGAAGTCTGCTTATGGCCTCCGGTATTATCGCTCAGACTTCAGACATCATACTTCAGATATATGAGCCATTTTGAACCCCCGATACACTGGAATGATTATGAAGATATCGCCCTGAAACTGTATGAACGTTTTGGTGATGAATTTAACGAAGGGAAAATATACAGGGTTCGTTTTACCGACCTGCTGGAATGGGTGCTGCAGATCCCCGGCTTCATAGGTAAACGGGAAGATAGCAACGAAGGACACCTGGAAATGATCCAAAGTTCGTGGGTGTACGAATGGAGGGATAATCAGAAGTAGTTTATCTGTCGAAAAGTAGACAGGTTAACCAGTTATATGAACGTACTTGAACATTTTAAGAAAATCACCACATTTGTTTTCGATGTGGATGGAGTGCTGACCGATGGCACAGTACTGGTGCTCGAAAACGGTTTGCAGGCAAGACGTATGCATATCAAAGACGGGTTTGCACTGCAAATGGCATTAAAAAATGGCTACAGGGTGAAAGTGATCTCGGGTGGTCATTCTCCGCAGGTACATGACCGGCTTGAAAAACTGGGGGTGAAGGATGTAACCATGTTTGTATTAAATAAAGGCTCCTTTCTTGACAAATTCATCCAGGAAACTAAGTTGAAGAAAGAAGAAGTGCTGTATATGGGAGATGATCTTCCTGATATTTCCGCCATGAAAGTTGCAGGTCTTCCCTGTTGCCCGGCTGATGCAGTAAATGAAGTAAAGGATGTAGCACAATATATTTCACCACTCAATGGAGGTTTTGCCTGTGTGCGGGATGTGATTGAAAAAGTACTGAAACTAAATGGTCACTGGCAGTACAATGATGATGTGGCATCCCGATAAATGAAATTTGGCAGTCGATTACTTCAAAGTTCTGTAGTATCTTTCGTTCTCAAACTAATTCTATGAGATTGATAGCCGCTTTCCTCAAATTGGTGCGACTGCCCAATCTCTTTTTTATTGCTTTAACGCAGTTTCTTTTCCAGTCCTGCATTTATTATCCTCTGTATAAAGAGAGTATTCCGTCGAATGACAGTCTTCATTTTATCTTCCTTTTGCTGGCTTCCCTTCTGATTGCCGCAGCCGGTTATATTATCAACGATTATTTTGATATCAATATTGATGAAGTGAATAAACCGGACAAGATGGTGGTTGACAAAGTAATTCACCGCCGTTGGGCCATTGCCTGGCATTTTATGCTGAGCACAACCGGTTTGTTGTTTACCATCCTGGCCTTACCCTTTTTACAGAAATGGTACCTGGTGCTGGCGAATGTGATTTGTGTGGTCTTACTATGGTTCTATTCAACCAACTTCAAAAAAAGCTTACTCGTAGGCAATGTGGTCATCTCTTTTTTAACAGCATGGACTATACTAATAGTATTCTTTTCAAAAGTTAATCTTTCTGATGCTGTTGGTGCCGGCACTACGAATCATTACAAATTCTTTCGCCTGGCAATGCTCTATGCCGGCTTTGCATTTATTATTTCACTTATCCGTGAGGCCATAAAGGATATGGAAGATATGCCCGGAGATGAAAAATATGGCTGTCGTACCATGCCCATCGTTTGGGGGATAAATGCCACCAAAGTGTATGTAGCGGTTTGGCTGGTGGTGCTGATAGCAATGCTTATTTTAATTCAGGTTTACATGTTGCAATTTCAATGGTGGCTGCCTGTGGTATACAGTATTGTTGCGATCATATTCCCCTTGTGTCTTTTGCTATTCAGGTTGAAGAACAGTTCAACAACCCATCATTATCATCAACTTAGCACACTGGCCAAACTGGTCATGTTTACCGGTATTGTTTCCATGGTGTTTTTCTATTTTTACTTATGAGTATCATTTTAGCTTCACAGTCTCCGAGAAGAAAACAGTTACTGGAATGGGCCGAAGTACCATTTGAAATTGTGGTAGCTGATACCGATGAAGACTTTCCGCCGGGCCTTCACCCAAATGAAATTGCCATTCACATTGCCCGTAATAAAGCTTTGGCGGTACAGCAAAGAAGAAATAAGGATGACCTCATTCTGGCGGCTGATACCATCGTTGTGCTGAACGAGCATATCATTGGTAAACCAGTTCACCGGGAGGAAGCGATTACAATATTAATGGCCCTATCAGGTGAAAAACACCAGGTGATAACCGGTGTGGTGATACGGCAAGGAGACATGGAAGTTGCTTTTGCCGATACAACGGATGTGCAGTTTCATGACCTGACGGAAAAGCAGATTGAATTTTATATAGACAAATACAAACCTTACGACAAAGCCGGGGCTTATGCTATCCAGGAATGGATTGGTGTAGTAGGTATAAAATCTATCAGCGGTGATTTCTATAATGTGATGGGATTACCGGTGAGCAGGGTGGTGAGAGAGCTGAAGAAGTTTAATGTTTAATGTGAAAGGTTTAAGGTTGTCCTACACTTATCGTAAATCCAAATCCAACAAGGGTTTTCAAAACTGGATGATAACTTTATACATTAGACCTGAAACCTGTAATACACCATGACCGAGCGCCTTCTTCAATACATCTGGCAATTTCAATATTTCTACAAAACGGATTTATTGACAAAGAACGGGGAAGAGGTACATATCATCTTTCCCGGCCAGCATAATACCAACCAGGGGCCTGACTTCAGCGATGCAAAAATTAAAATTGGTAAAACAACATGGGCCGGGACGGTAGAACTACACCTGAAAACGTCTGACTGGCAAAGGCATAAGCACCAACTGGATAAAAATTATAACAACGTTATCCTTCATGTGGTTTGGGAAGATGATGCATCCAAAAGTAATATCCCTGTTCTTGAGCTGAAAGGGAGGGTTTCAAAAATTTTACTGAAGCGATATGAAGAACTGATGAACAACGGTTCTTTTATTCCCTGTGAAAACAGTATTCAAAGCATAAGGGAGGTTACATGGAAAAGCTGGAAAGACCGTTTGTTAGCCGAACGCCTGATGCGGAAAGCTAAAGGGGTGGAAACACTGCTTCAACAAAGCAATTACCATTGGGAAGAAACATTCTGGTGGCTTTTGTCCCGCAATTTTGGTTTGAAGGTGAATGCCGATGCTTTTGAAGCCCTGGCCCGTTCTATTCCCATTACTATCCTGGCCAAACAAAAGCAGCAGATACACCAGTTAGAAGCCCTGTTACTGGGGCAGGCTGGTTTGCTCGAAGGGAAATTGAAAGATGAGTATGCGGTGATGTTGCAAAGGGAGTACCGTTATCAAAAGGGCAAGTATAAGCTCAAACCAATAATCATCCCTTTACATTTTCTCAGGATGAGGCCGGTAAATTTTCCAACTGTACGCTTGGCACAACTTGCGATGCTGGTACACCAGTCGGCTCATTTGTTTTCCAAAATAAAAGAGGCAGGCGCTGTAAAGGAGATCAAAAACTTGTTTGATGTGACGGCCAACGATTACTGGCATTATCATTATCGCTTTGATGAATCATCATCATTCAAAAAGAAAAAACTGGGCGAAACGATGATTGATAATATCATCATCAATACCCTTGCGCCTGTACTTTTTGCTTATGGAAGTTATCATAAAGAACAGCAATACAAAGACAAGGCCCTGTTATGGCTGGAAGGTGCAGCGCCGGAGGCTAACAGTATTACCAAAGGGTTTGCAGGGTTAGGTATTAAAAATAAGAATGCTTTCGACAGCCAGGCATTGATCGAATTGAAGAACGAATATTGCAGCAAGAAAAGATGCCTGGAATGCGGGGTGGGAAATGCCTTGTTGAAGTATTATTAGAATGAATAGCACAATCAATAAATGTATTTACCACCAAACAGGACTCATAACTCAAGACTCATTACTCCACACACCCCAATCTACCTTCACCTCAATATCCGGGTGAATACTTTTCATTACAGGGCAGGTTTCACCGGTATTTCTGAGTATGGCTTTTGTTTTCTCATCTAATGCCTTTAATCCATCGGGTATATGAAAGGTCAGTTCAATACCACCCACCCGGCGGGGATCGGCTTTCATGATCTTTAGTACATCAATCTTCACATCATTCAGGTCAAAGCCCATCGTTCTGGCTTTAATGCCCATTACGGTGATCATACAGGTGGCCAGGCTGGTGGCCATCAGGTCGGTGGGAGAGAACCGTTCCCCTTTACCGTTGTTATCTAAAGGTGCATCTGTTTCAAAAGAGGAATGGCTGCGCAAGTGGGTACAGGTGGTGCGGAGGTCGCCGGTGTATACTACGGAAGAAGTCATTATCAATATTTTGCCCTAAATTTACGTTTACTACTTTAAAAAGAATCCCCGTGAAGAAACTCAGCCTGTTTATTTTATCCGGATTGGTGGTGATTACTTCTTTTGCTCAGGACACTACAAGCAATAAATCCGGAAAAAGCGACCGTAAAGAGGCCCGCCGGCAAAAGGTGGCTTCATTGATTAAACAGGCCGAAGAAGGAGTATTGGTCTATCGCAAGCAAAGCATTTTCGGATTTCAGTTTCGCACTAATGGTTATGGTGCCTTTTACGAATTGGGCAGAATGAAAACGAACCGCAAGACAAACATTTACAGGCTTGATATTACCGAGATCAAACACCAGAAAGAAGAGAAACTGACAAGCGGCGCTGTTTTCTTTGGTAATCCGTTCATTTACGGGAAGGTGAACAATTTTTACCAGGCAACAATAGGTTTTGGACAGCAGTTGATACTCGGCCAAAAGGGAAATAAAAATGGAGTAGCTGTTACGGCCATTTACAATGGTGGCCTGGCTTTAGGCCTGTTGCGCCCCTATTATGTAGAGGTAGAAGATCCGTTAACCGGAGAAAACAAAATCATTAAATACTCTGCACAGGACAGCGCCTTATTCCTGGGGCCGACGATTCTCGGCAGCGGCGGATTTGGAAAGGGCTGGAGTGAAATGAAGATGAAACCCGGTGCTTTTGTTAAAACAGCCTTGCGTTTTGATTACGGAAGGTTCAACGAAGTAGTATCCGGTATTGAAATAGGAATAAGCGCTGAGTTTTATGCCGATAAAATACAGATCATGGCTAATCAGCCAAAAGATAAACAACTCTTCTTTCAGGGCTACATATCCCTGTTGTTTGGCCGACGTAAGTAATGGCCGTATTTTTGCCCAATGACTGAGCTCCCTGTTGTACCTGCAGCGACCGATAATCTGAGAGTTAAAAAGCCCGACTGGCTAAGGGTTAAACTGCCTATTGGTGAGAATTACAAACATGTTCGTGGGCTGGTTGATAATCATAAACTGCACACCATTTGTGAAAGCGGTAATTGCCCCAACATGGGCGAATGCTGGGGAGAAGGTACTGCTACCTTCATGATATTGGGAAATACCTGTACCCGCAGTTGTGGTTTTTGTGCAGTGGCAACGGGTCGTCCAGAGGAGGTTGATTGGGATGAGCCACAAAGAGTAGCAGAGGCTATTCACCTGATGAAAGTAAAACATGCCGTTATCACTTCTGTGGACAGAGATGAATTAAAAGACGGGGGTTCGATTATCTGGTATAATACGATCAAAGCTGTAAAGGCATTGAATCCCAATACTACGCTGGAAACTTTAATACCCGATTTCAAGGGTGAAAAGGATAATATTCAACGGGTCATTGATGCGGCTCCTGAGGTGGTAAGCCATAATATTGAAACAGTAGAAAGACTGACCCGCCAGGTTCGCATACAGGCCAAGTATTGGAGGAGTATGGAAGTGATACGAACCTTGAAAGAGGGTGGTATGCGTACCAAAA
>Ga0114938_1002400_pt1 | contig 11854 bp, 14 predicted proteins | sample AshMeaBigSpring_FD_88675 | JGI IMG/M metagenome (GOLD analysis project Ga0114938, IMG submission 88675) | Groundwater microbial communities from Big Spring, Nevada to study Microbial Dark Matter (Phase II) - Ash Meadows Big Spring | ecosystem: Environmental > Aquatic > Deep subsurface >...
ACTCGCTCAGACATTGGCATCTCCTCCGTGGTCCCCGGCCGTCTGTGCGGGTGGGGGCACTCTTCTGGCCCACAAGAACGCTCCGACGACGACGAATAATCCACCGAGGATGAGGTAGGCGATCTCGACGGTGGTGATCTCGGCGAGCAGCCGGAACAGCCCGACAAGCAGGAACACCACAACGATGAGAACGAGCATGGCCACCACCATTCCGACGGCGGCCCACGTGGCGATGTTGCGCACCCGGTCCACCGAGAGGTTGCGGATCTTGGTGGCGCTGCTCTCGAGGAAGTCGGCAATCTTGATCGGGTAGTCGTCCATGAGTCGCCGAGCTTAGTGGGCTGGCCGGCTCCCGCCCCGACCCCACCCGTGCCGGTGTGGCTAAGGCAGCGTCGCCAGCGTGTCGCAGGTCTGTGGCTCGTGGGCCACGAGCCACAGCTCACCACTGGCGAGCTGGTGAACGGTGACGGTCACCAGCTGGGGATCGCCGGCCTCGTCGTCTCCCGTGGTGACGATGGGGAGCACACCGAGGGTGTATGACAGCGTGGCGCTGCCGGCCACAAGACGACCCTCGGTGAGACAGGCGTCCGTGGTCGTCGCCTGGGTGAGCGACGCCACCGCAGCGACGCTGTCGCGAGTCTTGTCGGGGTCGTCGCCTTCGGCAGCGATCAGGCTGCGCAACCGAACCAGTGTGAGCGGCAGGGCCGCATCGGCGCTCTCGGCATTGGTCAGGGAGCTGCCACCGTCTGCGGCCGGGACGGTGGTCGCTGCTGCAGAGAAGTCACCACCTGCAGCCTCGGGAGCGGCGGCGACATCGGCGGTGGAGCGCTCCTCGGCGGCGGCGGCCGCTGTGGTGGCCGTTGACAGCGCTCCTTGGAAGTCGCCGGCGTCGTCGCCACCGCCAAGAAGGTCGAGGGCGGGGACGACCAGCACAAGCGCAAGGACGACGGCGGCGATCCCGAATGCCGGCGCCCACGAGATGCGGCGTCGCTCCGGGGCGATCGGAGTCGTCGCCATCGCCCGCTGGTGACCGAGTGCTGTGTCGAGGTTCCGCAGCAGGCGGGCGGACTCGAGTTCTGTGAGCCCGGCCCGCGGGGCCGTGCGCAGAGCGGCAATGGCAAGCTGCTGGGCGGCGAGATCGGCTGCGCACGCGTCGCAGGAGCCGATGGCGGCGCCGACGGCCTCGGGGAGGTCGGTGGCGCCCTCGGCGAGGGCCATGATCAGGTCGGGGTCGTGGTCGTGCATCGTTCTCTTGCTCTCAACCCTTCTGATGCCGTTGCGGGGGTCGCAGGTTCCCGAGCGCCTCTGCGAGCATCCGCCGGCCACGGAACACCCGCGACTTGACGGTGCCGATCGGTACGCCGAGGACGTCTGCTGCCGTCTCGAGGCTGAGCCCCTGGAGATCGACAAGCACCACTGCGGCGCGGAACTCGACGGACACGCCGGCAAGGGCCTCCTCAATGGCGGGGCGCACCTCAACTGCGGCGTATGCGTCCTCGGTGCGTGTGTCCGGCAGCTCCGTCGTGTCAGGTAGCGGGTCGATGGGGCGACGCCGCCGACGCCGCAGGTGGTCGTAGCACACGTTCACCGTCACCCTGTAGAGCCAGGTGGAGAACGCCGCCTCCGCCTTGTAGCGGTCCGCCTTGCGGAAGAGCATGACAAAGGTGTCCTGCATCGCATCGAGTGCGGCATCGCGGTCGCGCAGCATGCGCAGGCACACGGCGAACACCCGATCCTGGTGGCGGCGGACGAGGTCGTCGAATGCGTCGAGATCGCCTGCGACGTAGCGCTCGACCATGGCGATGTCGATGGTGCGGTCGGTCATTCGGCGCCGATTCTGGTCAACGAGGCGACGGAAGTCACGGTCTGAAGGAGACCTCGGAGGTGTCGGCGTAGAAGGCGCCGTCGCCCTGTTCGGGGAGGGCGGTGAGCCAGAGCAGCCACGCACCTCCGTTGCGCCCTGGGAGCTGAAGCGAGGCGGTGCCGGAGACGAGGGTGCCCGAGCTCACCGTCTCCCAGCCATCGATGCCCACCTGAGGCGTGGCCGCCCACTTCACCTCGTATGCGGTGCCGGCCGAGCCGCGGATCTCCATCATGCGCACGGGGCCGTCTGGCTGGAACACCACCCCGACTCCCGGCTTGATCGATGACAGCGGGCTGAAGTAGCGCTCGGTGCGCCACGCCGTCGACGGGTCGCCGTCGCTGAGAAGCGGGATGTCCGACTCCCGTTCGGATCGGTTGTCGCCAAAGGGGTCGAACGAGGTCGCCCGCACCGTGACGCTTTCGCTGCCGTCCCCTGAGGCTGGGGGGAGGGTTTCGCTTGGGCCGGCGTCTGTTCCTGGGGCGGTGGTTGGTCGGCTCTGCGGTGTCGCCGGGAACAGGAAGGGGGAGTTTGGGTCGACGTCGATGCTGAGCCCCGCGGCAGCGACGAGCAAGGCGACCGCAAGCAGCAGGCTCGCCGGGGCGACCCATCGCCACGACCACCCACCGTCGCTGGTATCGGGGGTGAAGCGCGCAGAACGCAACGCCGCCGCCAGCTGCGCCGCCGAAAACGTCCCGACCTCGGCGGCGGCGAGGGCGTCGTCGACGGAACGGGGAATGCCCTCGACCACCTGGGAGGGGCGCAGGTCGGGTGCGTTCGAGCCGGTGATGGCGCTGCGCAGCGTCACCGCCAGCGCCCTGGTGTCATCTGCGGCGGTGGCGGGCTGGTGGGGACGGCCGTAGGCGGCGAGCTTGGCGGGGTGGGCGGCCGAGAACAGGATGGCGCCGGGATCGATGGCGCCATGGACGACACCTGCGGCGTGCAGGGCGGCGAGCCCGTCGGCGAGCCCTGCGGCGTTGGGGAGGAACTCGTTGACCGGGAGGGTGTCCCCGGCGCGGAGCCGGTCGGCGACCGAGACCCCACCGTTCCACTCGAGCACGGCGTATGCGGCGCCGTTGCGATCGACCTCGTAGACCCTGGCGAGATGGATGTGGCTGACGGCGGCGGCCGCTCGCACGTCGTCGACGTAGGCGTCCTTCCTGCCTTGGCCAGCTGCCGGGTCGAGTGCTCGGATCAGCACCGGCCGGTCGAGTGCCTGGTCGGTGGCGAGCCACTCCTCGACATCGGAATCGCGGCCAAGACGCACCTGCGTCTGGTAGCGATCGGGCAGCTTGGGGGCCAGGTTCGCCTCCGACGGTCGGATGCAAACGAGGTTACCGGTGGGTCAGCCTTCGCACCGCAACAAACCGAGGGCATCGGGAAGCAGGACGAATCCCTCGCTCTCGTACAGGGCGATGGCGCCGCAGTTGTCGAACTGGGTGTTGAGCAGCATCACCTGTGCCCCGGCCGCCCTCGCCTTGCGGGTGGCCACCCGTACCAGCGAACGACCCATGCCCTGGCCGTGCCACCGAGGATGAACGGCGACCCGCTGCAGGTAGCTGATGGCGGCGCCGTAGCCGATGATGGCAAATCCGGTGGGGTGGCCGTCGCCGTCGCGAATGATGAGGATGCTGGACCGGCCGGTGGCCTCGATAGCCTCGGTGAGACCGTGGAGGTCGAAGCGCCAGAATTCGTCGAAGGCGGCGGCGTCGATGGCAATGAGCTCGGCACGATCGATGTCGTCTGCGACGACGACGAGGTGGCTTGGTGCCGGTGGGGGTGCGTCGAGTGGCTTGCGCATGAGGGCGAGGTCGATGAACGGGGTGTACCCCGCCTCTCGCCAGGTGGTGCAGGCGTTCGCCGGTAATGGAGGCGACACCACCGAAGCCGCCCCGAGACCGAGGAGCTCGTTGGTGCAGGCGCCGAGAAACACCGCCCCGCCCCTGACCAGCCGGAGGCTGGCCCCACCGGACGTGGCGTTCCATGGACGGGCGTCTGCGCGAGACCAGCCGCGTCTGAATGTGACCGGTCCCGGCCACTCGCCCCGGTGGGCAACCCTGAATGGGCTCTCCGCCAACGCCACGGTGAACGTCCCCCTCCCGGCTCTTCAGCGTGTCGAGTGTGGCAAGCGTACTCGGCTCGCTGCGGCCTCTTGCCGTGCCGTGTCAAGATACGACGATGCGTGTGCTGCTGGTCACCCACCCGGCGTCGATGGACCACGACACGGGTGTCGGGCACCCGGAGCGGCCGGCGCGGGTGCCGGCGGTGATCGAAGGGGTACGCAGCGCAGGGGTCGAGGTCGTCGACATCGAGCCAGCGGCGGCGACGCCGGAGATCTTGCGTCTGGTGCACGAGCCCGCCTACGTCGCAGCCGTCGAGCGCTTCTGCGCCTCCGGTGGCGGCGCCCTCGATTCGGACACGGTCGCCCGCCCAGGATCGTGGAGGGCGGCGCTCCACTCGGCGGGTGCCGGTCCTGCGGCGGTGGAGGCGCTGCGTCGTGGCGACGCCGAAGTGGCGTTCATCGCCACCCGTCCCCCTGGCCACCACGCCATGCCGGCCCGCGCCATGGGCTTTTGCCTGTTCAACAACATCGCCATAACGGCGCAGCTGCTCGTCAACCAGGGACAACGGGTCGCCATCGTCGACTGGGACGTCCACCACGGCAACAGCACGCAGGACGTCTTCTATGACGACCCTTCCGTGCTGTACATCTCGATGCACGAGTTCCCGGCCTACCCCGGCACCGGGTGGCTGCACGAGGTGGGCGGGGGGAGGGCGGCTGGTCTCACCGTCAACTTCCCTTGGCCAACAGGGACAGGGGGCGCCGCCTACCGCTGGGGGTTCGACGTCGTTGTCCTTCCCGTGCTCGAGCAGTTCGCTCCCGACTGGCTGCTGGTGTCTGCCGGCTACGACGCCCATCGCGCCGACCCGCTCGCCGGTATCGAGCTCGAAGCGGATGACTACCGCTTCATGGCGGGGCGCATCGCCCGCGTCGTTCCCGACGGACGCGCCGTGTTGTTTCTCGAGGGTGGGTACGACCTGGCGGCGCTGCGCACCTCGACGACGGCCACGCTCCAGGGATGGGAGGCAGGCCCCGTCGAGCCGACCGTCGATGACCCTGGTGGCGGGCCTGCGGTCGAGATCGCCGGCCGCGTTGCGGCCGAGACCAGCCACCACTGGGAGCTGTAACGGCACACCGTCCCGTTACGCTCAGTGTGATGGCCACGTTCACTTGCGAGCAATGCGGCGCCGAGTTCACCGTCGCCGACCGCATCCTCACCCGCTACGCCGGCTGGCGCCCCCGCCTGTGTCTGGCGTGCCGTGACCGCAGCGGCGCCGTCGGCAAGGCGAACTCGACATCGACACCGCCGCTTGGATTCGATGGTCTCGACACCGGCGTGTTCACCGATGGTGGCGCCAGCCCCAACCCTGGACCGGGGGGATGGGGGGCGGTGTACGTGGTCGGTGGTGAGATCGTCGCCGAGCGCCATGGGCACGACCCGGCCACGACCAACAACCGCATGGAGCTTACCGCCCTCATCGAGGGAGCGGCACTCGTCCCGTTCGGCGTCCCGGCCACCGTCCACACAGACTCCAACCTGGCGGTGCGCACCATCAACGAGTGGGCGGCGGATTGGGCAGCCCGTGGGTGGAAGCGCAAGACGGGTGCGGTGGAGAACCTCGACCTCGTCAAGGAGGCGTACACCATCTACCACCGCCGCCCCGAGCTCACGCTGCGCTGGGTGAAGGGCCATGCCGGGGTGGCGTGGAACGAGTACGCAGACGAGCTGGCCAACCGCTGGCGTCAACCGTGATCCCCCGCCGCCTGGAACCGCTGCTGGATGCGGGAGCGGCACCTCGCCAGCTCGCCTCCCTGTTTGCCGCCGCAGGCAAGGAGCTGTACCTCGTCGGGGGCAGCGTGCGTGACGCCCTGCTTGGCCGCGCCGCCGCCGAAACCGACCTTGACTTCGCCACCGACGCAAGACCGGACGACATCCGCAAGATCGTTGGCGGTTGGGCCGCCGACCTCTATCTCGCCGGGGAGACGTTCGGGACGGTCGGCGCGATCAAGCACGGACACCTGTACGAGATCACCACGTTCCGCAGCGAGGTGTACCGGGGGGAGTCGCGCAAGCCCACGGTCACCTTCACGGAGGACATCGTCACCGACCTGTCGCGGCGTGACTTCACCGTGAACGCCATGGCGATCCGGGTCCCCGCCGCAAGCGAGACACCTGAGATGATCGATCCCCACGGCGGGCTCGCCGATCTTGCCGCAGCCGTGCTGCGGTGCCCGCTCGACCCCCACATCTCCTTTGGCGACGACCCGCTACGCATGCTGCGGCTGTTTCGTTTCGTGTCCCAGCTCGGCTTCCACCCAGACGAGGCCGCCGTCTCCGCCGTCTCCGAGATGGCGCCACGTCTCGCCGTCGTGTCGGCCGAGCGGATCAGGGTCGAGCTGGACAAGCTGGTGACAGGCGACCAGGTCGGCGCAGGGTTGCGCGGTCTGCTCGCCAGCGGTCTTGCCGCCGAGTTCCTCCCCGAGCTCCCCGCCCTCGCCGTCGCCCAGGACCCCGTGCACCGCCACAAGGATGTGCTCGCCCACACCATCGCCGTCGTCGAAAAGACCTCGCCAGACCTCGTCCTCCGTCTCGCCGCTCTCTTCCACGACATCGGCAAGCCGGCAACACGCCGGATCGAGGAGGGTGGAGTGTCGTTCCACCACCACGAGGTCGTCGGCGCCAGGATGGCAAGGGAGCGGATGACGGCGCTGCGGTACGCCGGTCAGGTGATCGACGAGGTGTGCCGGCTTGTGTTCCTCCACATGCGACCCCACACGTTCAAGATGGGGTGGACCGACTCGGCGGTGCGCCGCTACGTCCGTGACGCCGGCCCGTTGCTCGACACGCTCAACGAGCTGGTGCGGTGCGACGTCACCACCCGCAGCGCGGTGCGGGCCAATGTGATCGCCCGCCGCATCGACGAGCTCGAGATGCGCATCGCCGATCTGCGCACCCGGGAGGAGCTCGATGCGCTCCGTCCACCCATCGACGGTCATGTGGTGATGACCCACCTCGGTCTCCCCCCTGGACCTCTGGTGGGAGAGGCCATGCGACTCCTCACCGAGCACCGCATCGAGCATGGTCCGTTCACCGAAGCCGAGGCGCTGGCCCTGCTCGACCATTGGTGGGAGGGGCGGGTCAGGCAGCGATCGTGAGCGTGAGGTACTCGGTTACGTTGATCCTGGCCAGCAGCTGCCGCATCCACCCCGGCACAGGGGCGCTCAGCTCGGCGCCGCCCAGCCTCGGATCGACCAGGTTGTAGCTGCCGCCCTTGTAGACGAGGCGGCACTGACCGGCGGCGAGCACGTTGCGCACCCAGTCGTCGTCCGTGCCGAAGGCGAGGGCGAATGTGAAGGTGTCGCCGCTGCGGAACGCCATGACCGGCGTCCGGTAGCGCACCCCGGACGACCGCCCTTCGTGCTCGATGACTCCGAGTGGTCGCACCCGGCGCGCCACCGGCTCGACGAGCGGGTTGGTAACGGCACGGTTGAGGCGCCCGAGCGCTTTGGGGAACGGCACCGTCAGCTCCTCGGTACCTTGGTCCAGGGGAGGTCCTTGTCGATGCGAGGCTCGCCGGGTAGCCCGAGCACCCGCTCGCCGAGGATGTTCCTCATGATCTCGGATGTTCCCCCCTCGATCGAGTTGGCCCGCACCCGCAGGAAGCGGCGGCGCGGGTCGACCGGCATGTCGTGTTCCTTCTCGGGTTGGACCAGCTCGTAGGTGTCGTAGAGCATGCCGGCAGGACCCATCAGCTCCGTGACCAGCTCGTAGATGCGCTTGTTGAGCTCGGCGTAGACGAGCTTGGCGGTTGATCCCTCCGGTCCCGGGGTTCCGGCGGAGCGATTCTCGGCGGCGCGGACGTTGGTGAGCCGTGCCGCCTCCGCCTCCACCCACAGTTTCATCACCCGGTCGCGGTCGTCCCCGGTGCCACCGTGTTCCCGCCACGCGGCGACGAGGTCGCCGATGGGGCCGGCATTGCGCGAGCCGGCCGTTCCCCCGATGGCAACGCGCTCGTTCATGAGGGTGGTCAGCGCCACCTTCCACCCGTCGCCGCGATCGCCGATGCGCTGGCTGTCCGAGATGCGCACGTCGGTCATGTAGACCTCGTTGAACTCGGCCTCGCCGGTGATCTGGCGCAACGGGCGCACCTCCACCCCTTCGGACTCCATGTCCATGAGGAAGTAGGTCATTCCCTGGTGTTTCGGCAGGTCGGGATCGGTTCGAGCAACCAGCATCCCCCACTTGGCCAGGTGGGCGACGGTGGTCCATACCTTCTGACCGTTGACCACCCACTCCTCACCGTCCCTGACGGCTCGCGTCGCCAACCCGGCGACATCGCTGCCGGAGCCCGGCTCTGAGAAGAGCTGGCACCACACCTCGGCCCCGGTGAACAGGGGCTTGAGGTGGCGCCGCTTCTGCTCCTCGGTCCCGTGGGTACTGAGCATGGGGGCGCCCATGCCGTGACCGATGACGTGGAAGGAGGTGGGGCGGTGCGGGGTGGCGGCATCGAGACGCTCGTCGACAACCGCTTGGAGTCGTGGCGTCAGCCCCAAGCCACCGTGTCCCACGCCAAGGTGGACCCAGGCAAGACCCATGTCGAACTGGGCGCCCATGAAGGTCTCCCGGTCGCCGTGTGGGTCGTGCTCGGCGAGGAGACGGTCGACCAGGGCGAGGACGTTGGCCTCGTCGCTGGTGGTGGTGGGGTCAGCGAGCTGGGTCACGGCGGCCTCCTGGCGTCCCAAACGACCCGGCAACGGTAGTACCGGCTCACCCGGCGTCTTCCGGGGGCGTGACGGCCGCCGTCTCGGCGCGCTTCGCCTTGGCGCGACGTTCCGCCCACCGCACCCCGACGATGGCGAGCACCACAGGGGCGCCGAACAGGAACAGCTCGTCCCATCCCCCCTGGTGGGCGAGGAGCCAGTCGGCGGCGGCGAGTGGCACGTCAACCCGCCAGGATGAAGAGACCGAGGGAGGTGAGCGACACCATGAGGGCAAGCATCGCATACTGGGTGCGCACCGCAACCACGCCGCCGAAGTCAACCAGGGCGCGCTCGTGGGCGAGCACGACGCCTGCGACGTGCCCTGCGACGATGGCAACAACCTGGAGGTACCAGACCACCTCGGGGGAGAGGAAGAAGCTCACCTTGCGTTCGGCGGTGCCAAAGAGGTCCCAACCCTGGCCAAAGGGGTCGCTGGCCGCAGCCAGCAGCAGCTGACCCTCGAAGAGAACGAGGGTCAGGTAGTGGGCCACGGCATAGGCGAGGGCGATCGGGACCAGGGTGTGGGCGAAGCGGTGAGCCACCGCGGCGGCGGTCCACCCGGCGCCGGCGAGCCTGGCCGCGGCAAAGCAGGCGGCGGTGTATGCCGTCCCGATGACGGCGACAAAGCCGAGGAGCGCCACGGTCTGGAACAACGTCTCGTTGCGGACATCGCCGGTGATCGTCGCCCACAGCTCGGTCCCTGAAGCGCCGTCGTAGCTGACCGTTGCGATCATGGCGACGACGAACACCGCAAGCCCTGGCCACTCGGGGAGCGCTGTCAGCGCCGCCAGCCAGCGCCGTCGCACCGCCACAGGCTCTCCGGTGGGCGGCGCCGTCCCTACCGCATCTGGCGACGCCAGATCGATCGGTGCGATGCGGGAGAACAGCCCGTTGTAGGTGTGGAAGGCGTCGGCGAGACGCAGCCCGGACTCCGGCCCTGCGACAAACCCGGCGACGATCACGAAGGCGGTGTACCCCAGCGCCGCCGCCGCAAGCGTCAGCGGTTCCGCCCCGTTCGGCGCAACCAGCTCGAGCCAAGTGAAGGAGACGAAGGCAACCGTGGCCGGCCACACCCCGAGCTTGCCGACGAGATCGCTGCGCTCCTGGCGACGCCGGTTGATGCGGCGGGAAAGCGTCGCCCATGGGCTCATCCACCGCCACACATCGCCTGCGACCGCAGACACGAACGGCACGACCAGCCAGAAGTAGACAAAGACCAGCACAGGGGCGATGTTGAGTGCACTCGCCGTCCCGTCGAGGAGCCCGGCGGCGACGACGGCGACAAGACCGGCGAGCCCGATTGTGCGCAGCGTTGCCGCGAGACGCACCGCCCGCCGCCGACGGGTGGCACCCACCGGCGCGCCGTCGTGGAGCCGTGGCTCGGTCCACAGGGCAGAGAGCAGGACGAACGAGGCGACGACGGCGATCCCGGCCCCGACGGCGAAGAAGCTCACCGGGACCGGGAGATCGGCCCGCCCGCCGATGCCATGGGCCAGCGAGGTCGCCGGCTCGACGACGACGAACATCCCGATGGATGTCACGAGGACGGCGCCCCTGACCATCCCCCGGTCCGGTGGCCCCATCGGCTCAGCGCACTTCGAGCTCGGTGAGGGGCACGTTGGCGTCCTCCAACTCGATCTCGAAGATGCCGGGGATACTGGCGAGGACCTCGAGGCGGGCCGGGGTGTCCGGGGTGACCTCGGCGGTGAGGTCGTAGCCGTGGAGGTGCACCTCGTCTGCGACGTCTGCGGTGACGACGATCACAATGCTCTCACCAAGCGCCACGTCGATACGCTCCGGCCCGGCCACCGTATCGCCGGCGACCGTGAACTCGTACGCCGCCGGTCCGGAAACGGTCGTGTCCGGGGTGATCGTGGTGGTGGTGCGTAGTGGCGACATCGTTGTGGTGACGGGTAGCGGCGAGGTCGTCGCGGTCACTGCCGGAGCTCCGGTCGTGACCACAACCGGTGTGCTGGGAACGGCGGTTGTGCCGCCGCATGCGGCGACCACCAACAGCACCACGAGCGCACGTGAGGCGGTCCCTCCCATGTGCGAGACATTAGATCGGGGTCGAGGGTCACTATCTCGGGTAGCGCTCCGTGTCGTGTTCGTTGACCTGGATGATGAGCCCGTCAGGATCGGCCACCTGCACCGATCGCCCAAACACCTCGTCTGCGATGCCGCGGTGAGGCTCGATCCCGCCGGCGGCGAGATCGTCGAGGAGCATGTCGAGTGGCCGGCCCGCCTCGAAGGCGACGCCGACCTGGGTGCCCGGTGTGATCGTCTCTGTGCGATGGAGCGCCAGCGAGGCCGCGGGACCAAGCGACAGCTCCGACCAGTACGGCGACGCGCTCACCAGCTCGGCGTCGGGAAGCAAGGTCCTGTACCAGGCGAGCGAGCGATCCATGTCGGTGACGTAGACGATGGGGACGAGCTTCAATCTCCAGGCTCCTTCGTGGTCGGGCCGCGTGCGGCGGGGTGCACCCCGGCTTCAAGGGTACGCCCACATGCCGGTGTCTGCGCCCCCTCGTGCCCCTCACCCGAGTCCGCCGAACAGCCGGGCGAGCGGAAAGGACACGGCGGCGATTCTCACGACGGCCGAGCGGCGCATCGGGATTTCCGGTGTCATGCGTGTATGCGTATAGTCTCGCAATCCACCACGAGGAGCCATCCGGCAATGGGACACCGCATCGCCATCCTCGGCGCTTCCGGCTACGCCGGGGGCGAGCTGATCCGCCTCGTCGACGGCCACCCCCATCTCGATCTTGCCTACCTCGGCGCCCACACATCCGCAGGGGAGACGCTGGGGGCGGTCCACCCCCAGCTGGGCGGGCCTGAACGCATCCTGGGACCGGTCGATGCCGGGGCCGCCTCCGGGTGCGACCTCGCCTTCCTCGCCCTGCCTCATGGGGCGAGCGCCGAGCCGGCCTTTGCGCTCACCCGGCTCGGCGTAAAGGTGGTCGATCTCGGCTCCGACCACCGGCTGGACTCGCCGTCCCGCTACGAGGCGGTGTACGGCTCGCCCCATCCCCATCCCGAGGAGCTGGGACGCTGGACCTACGGCCTCCCCGAGCTCTTCGCCGACAAGATCCGCACCGCCGACAAGGTGGCGGCCCCTGGTTGCTACCCCACGTCGGCGATCCTGGCGCTTGCCCCGCTGTTGTGCGATC
>Ga0114938_1002401_pt1 | contig 11853 bp, 7 predicted proteins | sample AshMeaBigSpring_FD_88675 | JGI IMG/M metagenome (GOLD analysis project Ga0114938, IMG submission 88675) | Groundwater microbial communities from Big Spring, Nevada to study Microbial Dark Matter (Phase II) - Ash Meadows Big Spring | ecosystem: Environmental > Aquatic > Deep subsurface >...
CGCACGGCGACGCCCATCTGGTCGATCAAGGTGCCGAGATCATAGTGGTGAACGCCCTCGACATTGAACGAAAGTGATCCCGAGCGATCCGCCGGACCGTAGAGCCGGATGCCGGGAACCGCCTGGAGTGCCTCGGACGCGCTTTGCATGAGCGATTTCTCATGGGCGGCAATCGCCGCCAGGCCGATTCCGTTGACGTAATCGAAGGCGGCGGCCATAGCGATGGCGCCCTCGATGTTTGGTGTTCCTGCTTCGAAGCGGAATGGCGGTTCGTTGTAGGTCGTTTTCTCGAAGGTGACCTCCTTGATCATTTCGCCTCCACCTTGCCATGGAGGCAGTTCGGCCAGGAGTTCACGCTTGCCCCAAAGCACGCCGATGCCCGTGGGCGCGTACACCTTGTGGCCCGAAAAGACGAGAAAATCGGCGCCGATGGCCTGCACGTCCGTTTCGCCATGAGCGATGGACTGCGCGGCATCGATCAGGACCAGAGCGCCTGCCGACTTCGCGGCCGCGGTCATCTCCCGGATCGGATTCACCGTGCCGAAGGCATTGGAAACGGCGGTCAGTGCGAGAACTTTGATGTTGTTTTCCAGCAAAGTGAGAAACGCGGCCTGATCGAGCACGCCGGAGTCATCACAAGGGATGACATGCAGTTGCGCGCCGGTGCTTTCACACAACATCTGCCACGGCACGATGTTCGAGTGGTGTTCGAGAGTGGAAATCAGAATGCCGTCGCCCGGCTTGATGCGACCCGAGCGGGTGAGACTGTCGGCCACCAGGTTGATGCTCGCCGTAGTGCCGGAGGTGAAGATCACCTCGTCGGACGAGTAGGCGTTGAGGTGACGGGCGGTGGTTTCGCGGGCCTGCTCGTGCTTTTGCGTGGCAAGTCGAGCGAGGTGGTGGGTGCCGCGGTGGATGTTCGCGTTGATCGCCTCGTAGTAGTGGCGTGAGGTCAGGAGGACCTCCAAGGGTTTCTGCGTTGTGGCCGCGTTGTCGAGATAGACCAGACGTTTGCCGTTTACCGATTGATCAAGGATCAGGAAGTCGCTGGCGATGGATGCGGTCTCGAACACGCCATGACCATGGCTTAGGCGCGGCGATCACGCAACCCCGGGAAAACGCGGATTCATGCCCGTGGCATCAGGCGTAACTGCGGATGGAAATCTTGGTTTCCTCATACACCAGCGGCTCCTTGTGCAGGACTGGCGCGTTGCCGTCGCCTTTGTATTCCCAGCAGGAAACGTAGGCATACTGGTCATCGTGACGCTTCGCCTCCCCCGGCTGGGTCTTGCCAGCCTGCACCTCGGGATCTGCCTCGGTGAACTGATGCTCGGTGCGGAAATGGCCGCCACAGGATTCCGCGCGGTCCCGCGCGTCGTAGCACATAACCTCGGCGAATTCGAGGAAGTCGGCCACGCGGCCTGCCTTTTCCAGCTCCATGTTCGCGCCATCACCGGAACCGGGAATGCGGACGTTCTGCCAAAACTCCTCGCGGATCGCGGGGATGCGCTCGATCGCTTCGGTAAGACCGTCGTGATCGCGTGCCATGCCGCATTTGTCCCACATGATTTGTCCAAGTTCGCGGTGGAAGGAATCTACCGTGCGCTTGCCTTGGATCGAAACCAGTTTTTTGACGCGATCATTGGTTTCCGATTCGGTCTGTTTGAACTCTGGTGCCTCGGTGGAAACCGTGCCGGGTTTCTGTGTCGCGAGATAGTTGGCAATGGTCGATGGAATCACGAAATAACCGTCGGCGAGTCCCTGCATGAGCGCGGAGGCACCGAGGCGGTTTGCGCCGTGGTCGGAGAAGTTCGCTTCGCCTAGCACGTGCAGTCCGGGGATGTTCGACATCAAATTGTAGTCCACCCAGAGGCCGCCCATGGTGTAGTGAACGGCGGGGTAAATCATCATTGGGCCTTTGTAAGGATCTTCCCCGGCGATTTTCTCATACATCTGGAAGAGGTTGCCGTAGCGGGCGCGGATGACCGGCTCGCCAAGACGTTTGGTGGCGTCCCGGAAATCGAGATACACCCCCAGACCGGTCGGGGCGACGCCTAGGCCCGCATCGCAGACTTCTTTGGCTGCCCGTGACGAAATGTCGCGAGGCGAGAGGTTTCCGAACGAGGGATACTTGCGCTCGAGATAATAGTCGCGCTGGTCCTCTGGCACATCGTTCGGACTCATCTGTTTCTTGCGCAGTTTTTCAGCGACCTCCTTCGACTTCGGCACCCAAATGCGTCCGTCATTGCGGAGCGACTCGGACATCAGGGTGAGCTTCGATTGATAGTCGCCGGAAACCGGGATGCAGGTCGGGTGGATCTGGGTGAAGCAGGGATTGGAGAACAGGGCGCCGCGCCGGGCCGCACGCCATGCGGAGGTGACGTTGCAGCCCATCGCGTTGGTCGAGAGGAAGAACACGTTGCCGTAGCCGCCCGTCGCCAGGATCACGGCGTCCGCCGCGTGCGAGCTGATTTTTCCGGTCGCCAGATCGCGAACCACGATGCCCTTGGCGTGACCATCGATCAGCACCAGATCGAGCATCTCGGTGCGCGGAAACATCTTCACGCCGCCCTTCTTGATTTCCTTTTCGAGGGCCTGATAGCAGCCAATCAAAAGCTGCTGTCCGGTCTGGCCGCGCGCGTAGAAGGTTCGCGAAACTTGGGCTCCGCCGAACGAGCGGTTGTCGAGCAGGCCACCATATTCACGGGCGAACGGAACGCCCTGGGCCACGCATTGGTCGATAATCGCGTTGGACACCTCGGCGAGGCGATAGACATTCGCTTCCCGGGCGCGGAAGTCGCCGCCCTTGATCGTGTCGTAAAACAGGCGCTGAACCGAATCGCCGTCGTTCTGATAGTTTTTCGCTGCGTTGATGCCGCCTTGCGCGGCGATCGAGTGGGCGCGGCGAGGGCTGTCCTGGTAGCAGAAGCATTTCACCTGATAGCCCATTTCCGCGAGCGAGGCGGCGGCAGCGCCACCGGCCAGCCCCGAGCCGACCACGATGACCGAGTATTTCCGCTTGTTGGCCGGGTTGATGAGTTTCGAATCCATCTTGTGCTTCGACCATTTCTGGGCGAGCGGGCCGGACGGGATTTTGCTGTCGAGAACGATGGACATGGCGGGCGTTGGTTGAGAGTTGGCGGAAAAAAAGGATGTGGGTCAGTGGCCGCTGGCGGCGAGTCCGTCGAAGTAGCCCCGGAACAGGAAAATCGCCAACGGGATCGAAATGAAACCGAGCCAGATCACCAGGCTGTAGCCGATGGAAAGCTGTTTGATGAAACCGGCGGATCGTTGGGTGCGGAGTCCAAGAGTCTGGAAAATCGAGCCTAAGCCGTGCATCAGGTGCGAGCAGAGCAGGGTCATCGCGATCACATAGAACAGGGTGGCGGGCCACCAGCTGAAGCCGTCGATCACCATCAGCCATGCGTTGTGAACCTCACCCTCCACGCCGTGGATCGTCGTCTTGTAGCGGTCCAGCGAGTTGTATTCGTTGCCGATCCTTACGGTGAAATGGAGCATGTGGTAGATGATGAAGGCGAGGATGGTCAGACCACTCATGATCATCGTGCGGGAGGAGCGCGAGGCCTGGATGGTGTTGGGAAACTCGTATGCCTTGCGGGCGGCCTTGTTTTGACGGGTCAGTTGGATCGTGGCGATGACGTGGGCTGCGACGATCACGATCATGCCGATACGGAACACCCAGATACCCGCTCCGTGCAGCATGTGGTGCAGGAAGTAGGCGTATTGATTGAAGGCTTCGGGTCCGACGTAGATCAGCAGGTTGCCCGTCAGATGGCCGGCGAGGAATAGGACCAGGGCAAGGCCGGTGAGGGCGACCACGAGTTTTTTGCCGATGGAGGAAGACCAATACGACTCTAGGGCACGGGCTGGGGCGTTCATGGATGTTCGGCAGGGCGTGTTGCGCCTCCGCGCTGGGTCGATAAACCTCATGTTTTACGAATTCAAGTGGAGACTGGTAAGTCGCAGAATCAGTGGACCGAACGGCAAGATACGCGGAATCGGGCATGGACACGGTCGGGACTTGGCCCGCATGCTGCTTTCCACACACGGAAAGAAAGCCCATGTCTTTGTTTGAGGGATACGAAACCGGAGAGTTCCATGACGAAATGTTCGCCGCCGATGGATCGGTAAGACCGAACTGCGCGGCATTGCTGCAATCGCTGGGAGGCTTGGAAGAGTCCGAATTCCTTGAGCGCAAGGCGAACTCCGAGCGTTATTTCCTCCACAACGGAATCACCTTCAATGTCTATCACGACAATCAGGGCACCGAGCGGATCTTCCCCTTCGACCCGGTTCCACGTGTGATCCCGGCGGCGGAGTGGGAGCATCTCGAAGCGGGTCTCACCCAGCGCATCATGGCGCTGAACCTGTTCCTTCACGACATTTATCACGATCAACAAATCCTTCAGGACGAGGTGATCCCCAGGTTTTTCGTGGAAAACGCCAAACACTACCGCCCCGAACTGCGTGGACTCGATGTGCCGGGCGACATTTACATCCACATCTGCGGCAGCGACCTGATCCGTGGCGCGGACGGCGAGTTTTACGTGCTTGAAGACAACGGGCGCTGCCCGTCTGGTGCCTCGTATCTGTTGGAAAACCGGAATGCGTTGAAACGGGCCTTTCCCGCCATATTCGACGCGATGCAGGTGCGTTCGGTCCAGAGCTATCCGCGCGATTTGTTGGCGATGCTGCAGTACATCTCACCCAGCCGCGACGAGGAACCGGTCTGCGTGTTGCTGACACCGGGCTGCTTCAACAGCGCGTATTTCGAGCACTGTTATCTGGCCCGCCAAATGGGCATCGAGATCGTCGAAGGCAAGGATCTGGTCGTTGTGGATGATTATGTTTACATGCGGACCACGCGCGGCTTGAAGCGCGTTGATGTGATCTACCGCCGGATCGATGATGATTTCTTGGATCCTGTGGTGTTCCGGCCGGACTCCGCGCTGGGTGTGCCCGGGCTGATGAACGCATACCGCAAGGGCAATGTGGCTCTTGCCAACGCTGTGGGAACCGGCGTCGCTGATGACAAGGTGATGTATTATTTCGTGCCGCGAATGATCGAATACTACCTCGGTCAGAAGCCGATCCTGCCGAACGTACCCACCTACCTTGCATCCGAGGAAGAAGACCGCAAATTCATCCTAGACCATCTGCCCGAACTTGTCGTGAAGGCGGCCAACGAATCCGGCGGCTACGGCATGCTCATGGGACCTTCCGCCAGCAAGGACGAGATCGCCGTGTTCCGGGAGAAAATCATCGCCGACCCACGAAACTACGTCGCCCAGCCGGTCATCTCGCTTTCCCGGTCACCGACCTGGTGCGATGGTGCGATGGAAGGAAGGCATGTGGACCTGCGTCCTTACATCATCTACGGCAGCGACGTGAAAATCGTGCCGGGCGGTCTGACGCGTGTCGCCTTGACCAAAGGCTCGCTCGTGGTCAACTCCTCGCAGGGCGGCGGCAGCAAGGATACATGGGTGTTAGCGGATTGAACCAAGAACATGCTATCAAGAGTCGCCAATACGATCTACTGGATGGCCCGATACGTCGAACGGGCCGACAACCTCGCGCGGTTGATCGATGTGAACCAGCAACTGCTGCTGGACACCGAACGCCTCGACAGTGCGAGGCTTGCAGGATTCTGGCGGCCGATCATCCTGAGCACGGGCGATGACAGCCTGTTTCAGGAGTTGTATGGCAACGAGGGCAGCGATGAGGTCATCCGTTTCCTCACCGACGATCCACGCAACCCGAACAGCATCACCAGCTGCGCTTCGATGGCGCGGGAAAACGCGCGCACCATCCGGGACCAATTGGCTGACGAGCTTTGGGAGGAAATCAACGCACTCTACCTGTTCATCCATTCTCCGGCGGGGCATTCGCTCAGAATCACCGATCCGCCTCGCTTCTATTCAGAGGTCCGGCGCACCGCAGCGGCATTCTTCGGCCTCGCAGCCACCTCAATCCCGCGAAACGAGGCCACCTGTTTCCTTGAAATCGGACGCTATCTCGAACGGGCGGACAAAGCGACCCGCTTCATCGACGTGCTGAATTTCCTGCCGGAACACGTCGAGCGTTCGCTGCACTTGGCGGCCATCCTGCGCTCATGCGGCGCGCTAGGCGCGTTCCGATCCCTCCGGAGAGGGCGGATCAACGAGCGGGAGGTTGTGGATTTCCTCGTCCTGTCGCCGGAGTTGCCGCGCTCTGTCCGGTTCTGCATCGACCGCACCGACAGCGCCCTGCACAAGATCTCCGGAACTCCGCGCGGAACCTTCGGCGACAAGGCGGAGCGCGAGTCCGGCAAGCTTTTGTTCGATCTCAGCTTCCACGTGGTCGATGACATCTTCGACCATGGCCTGCACGAATACCTCGACTCCATCCAGGTGCGCCTGAACGCCATCGGAGATGAAATTTTCGATTCCTACGTCCTCATGCCGGACATCCTGACATCCGGCACGAGCAGAAATGTCGCCTCGATATCCGCCGCCGCCATATGGGAAATGCAGCAGCAACAGCAGTGAACCACGCGCCGGAGGGAGGAAGGCAGCCAGGGACGCGACTCAGCGTGCTGCACAGGACCGTGTTCGAGTATGGCGGAGCTGTATCGATGAGCCAGAATACCGTGCGCTTGGAACCGCGGACCTTTCCGTTCCAGCGCACCCTCACCGCAACCTTGCGGATTCTTCCTGCCACGCGTGTGCGGCGTTTCACGGATCTGTTTCAAAACATCACCCACCATTTCGAGCTGCCGAATCCCCACCAACGCCTGGAAATCGAGAGCCGGATCAAGGTTCACAATCTCCCTCTGCTCGTTTCTGATGAAGCAAGGCACGCTGGCGAGGGGGAACTCTGCGATTCCTCGGTGCAGGAACGGACATGGCAATACCTCACGGACAGCCGCCGGGTACCGCCTCTCGTGGAAATCTGGAAATGCGCCGTCGATGCCACGGCTGGTTTGATGTCCTTGCATGACCGGGCGACTGCCATCATGGGCTGGATTCACCGGGAATTCCGCTACCAAAGTGGCACGACCCATGTGAACTCGACGCTTTCGGACCTTCTGGCCGGGCGTAGCGGGGTTTGTCAGGACTTCACGCACATGATGATCGGAATGTGCCGGGCCGTCGGAGTGCCGGCACGCTACGCTTCGGGTTATCTTTATAACGGCCCGCTCGACCATCTCGTCGGCGCGCAGGCCTCGCATGCATGGTGCGAGGTTTATCTGCCCGGCGCGGGATGGATTGGCTTCGATCCCACCAACAACAACCTCGCCGACGAGCGCTACGTGAAGGTCGCCGTTGGCCGTGACTACGACGATGTGGCCCCCGTCGAGGGAACCTATTACGGAGGTGCCCATTGCCGGATGCACATTACCGTGGAGGTCGAGAAATCCTGAGCTCCGCGGGGTTTTTGCGTTGTTTCAACCCCTATTTGCCGGAACTGGACAAACCCGGCGGGGTCTGGCATCCACGCGGCCCGATGTCCGAGTTGCCGAAAGCCTATGAACCCCAAGCGGTGGAAACCAAGTGGTATGCCGCGTGGATGGATGCGAAATGTTTCGAGGCGGACGCCGAGTCCGCAAAAGACGCGTATTCGATCGTCATCCCACCGCCGAACGTCACCGGCATCCTGCATCTGGGGCATGTGCTGAACAATGCGCTGCAAGACATCCTAGCCCGCCGCGCCCGGCAGGAAGGCAAGGAAGTACTGTGGCTGCCCGGCACCGATCACGCCGGTATTGCGACACAAGCGAAGGTCGAACGCGAGCTTCGCGAGAAAGAGGGGAAAACGCGACGCGATCTTGGGCGTGACGAATTCCTCAAGCGGGTTTGGGATTTCAAGGACCACCATGGAGGCATCATCATCCAGCAGCTCAAGCGGCTTGGTTGTTCATGCGATTGGAGCCGCGAGCGCTTCACGATGGACGAGGCCTACACCAAGTGGGTTAGCCATGTGTTCGTTGAGCTTTTCAAAGAGGGCTTGATTTATCGGGGCAAGAGGATCGTGAATTGGTGCCCGGTTTCGCTCACCGCGCTGTCCGACGAGGAGGTGATCATGACGCCCCAGCGCTCGAAGTTGTATTTCATGAAATACGAACTCGCCGATGCTCCGGGTGAGTATTTGGAAATTTCGACCACCCGTCCGGAAACGCTAATGGGCGACGTGGCGGTGGCGGTGAATCCGAAAGACGGACGGTTTGCCAAATACATCGGCCGCATGGTCAAGCGTCCGTTTCCGCATGCGGAGATCCCGGTCATCGCCGACGAGCATGTGGACATCGAATTCGGCACTGGAGCACTCAAGATCACACCGGCCCACGACAAGGCGGACTTCGAAATCGGCATGAGGCATGGTCTCGAAATCATCGACGTGCTCACGCCGGACGGACACATCAACTGCACGGACTGCCCGGACCTTCACGGACTCGAGCGTTTCGTGGCACGCAAGAAAGCCGCGGCAAAGCTGGAAGAAATGGGCCTGCTCATCAAGGTGGAGGAATACGATAACAACGTCGGCTTCTCCGAGCGGGCGCATGTGCCGATCGAGCCGCGCATCTCGATGCAGTGGTTTCTCAAATATCCCTGCGTGAAGGATGCCGCCGATGCGGTGGCGAATGGCGACATCAAGTTCCGTCCAGAGCGCTGGGCGAAAACCTACGCGCACTGGATGGAAAACCTCCAGGACTGGTGCATCAGCCGCCAGCTCTGGTGGGGCCACCAAATTCCGGTCTGGTATCACAAGGAGAAGCTCGAAGCCCTCACCCACGCCGAGTCGCTCGATATGGGCGATTTCGAGAAAGGCGACATCCACGTCGGCATTGAACCGCCTGCTGATGCCGAAAACTGGGTGCGCGACGAGGATGTGATGGACACTTGGTTTTCCTCATGGCTGTGGCCCTTCGCCACCATGAGCGACCTCGGCGAGGACAGCGCGACACTGAAGAAATTCCATCCGACGACCGATCTCGTCACTGGCCCTGACATCATTTTCTTCTGGGTGGCCCGCATGATCATGGCCGGCTTCCGGTTCACCGGCGAGTTGCCGTTCAAGAACGTGTATTTCACCTCGATCATCCGCGATCTCCAGGGCCGCAAGATGTCAAAATCGTTAGGCAATTCACCGGACCCCATCGACCTGATGGAGAAATACGGCGCGGACGGCCTGCGTTTCGGCCTGCTGCGCATCGCGCCCGTAGGAAGCGACCTGCGCTTCGACGAATCCTCGGTCGAGGAGGGACGGAACTTTGCCAACAAACTCTACAACGCCTGCCGATTCCGCCAGATGGCCGGCACAGAGCCGGTCGCGCTCGCCGATGTCAACGAGTTGTCAATCTATCACATCGACATCATGGCGAAGCTTGATGCCTTGGCGGAGAACCTGAAGGCGAGCTACGCCGAATACCGCTTCGGCGAGATCGCGCAGCTCCTGCATGAGTTCCTCTGGGCGGAGTTTTGTGACAAATTCCTGGAGGCCGTGAAACTTGATTTGCGCGATAGCGCCACCGAGCAGGCCCGCGCCATGACGCTTGCAACCTTCGATTCCGTGATGGCGCGTTATCTCCAGCTCCTCAGCCCCTACATGCCGCACATCGTCGAGGAACTCTCGGCGCGCATGGGCTATGTGGCCGAAGGCGAATTCGTCATGACCAAACCGCTCCCGGATGCACCCTTGCTTTCCTCTGACGCGTCCGATGCGCAGTCCCGCGCAACGGCAGTGTATGAAGCCGCAGGCCGCATGCGGAACCTGAAGGCCGAATACAATGTCGGCTCTCGCAAGGATGTGCGGTTCATCGTGAAAGGCGCGGTCAACTGGCTCGCTGAAGAATCCAAAGTGCTCGCCCTGCTCGCCGGGGCCGGAGACATCGTTCTGGATTCCGCATACGAGGCGGCCAAAGGGACGCCTGCCGCGCTCACGCCGATTGGTGAGATTTATTTGCCGATGGATGGTCTGATCGACGTTGATGCGGAGCGGATCCGTCTCGGCAAGGAGATTGAGAAAATCAAAATCGAGGTGAAAAAATGCGAGGGCAAGCTGGCCAATGCCAGTTTTGTGGACCGCGCGCCACCGGAAGTCGTCGAACAGGAAAAAGCCCGATTGGAGGAATGGCGGACAAAACTCGAACAACTCGGGGAAATGCTCGCCGCGCTTGCCTGACCTGCTACAAGCGGCATCACAAACCCCTCGTGACTTTCTGAATCATGGGATCAACCCTGCCACTTCCCAATCTAAGCTTGGAACACATCGAGCTGCTCGAGACCGTAGGCTACAACGACGTCCGCGCCCTGGCCCGTGCCGATGCGGGCGGTCTCGAGGCGGAGATCCAGCGGGCCAATAAAGTTCTCAAATTTCCTCAAGGTGTGCCGAGCATCGAGGAGATCGAGGGCTGGATCATGACCGCGCGCGAACAGGTGGGTGAGGCAAAGGAGGAAATCAAAACCACCTCTGCCATGCCACATGAACCGTCCATCCCGGTCGCGCTTGCCCCGCAAGGTGTGATGCGCGTCGCCATCCCTCTGCCGGCATCGATCATTCTGGATCACGGCGTGCAAATGGCCGAGATTCCTGCGGCGGATGAGTTTGTAACCCGGGAGTTGGAAAGACCGGCGCCCCCGGCCACCAGTCATCTTCCGAAAGCCGAGACGACCCGCAGCATCCTGATAGCAGGCGGTGGCGAGGCGGAACCAAAACTCGGCATCGACCGCGAACGCATCAAGCCACTCAACGAGGCACCGGTGGTCTCGCGAAATCAAGCAATCGATCGCCCCCTGACCAAGGATGAGGAACGGATTGCGCTGATCCGGACACCGAGGGAGAAGACCAATCGTGGTAAAAGTCCGAATTCACGCCGCTACATTCGCGGTGTGCTCCATACGCATCCGGTGCGGATCTGGCTTGGCGCCTTGTCCACCTTGCTGGTGATGATCTCCCTTCCTCTTGCCGTTGTTTCGGCCGCCTTGTTGATGTTGTCGAGGGAGATGGAAGACGTCTTCGTCTGGGTGCCGAAATGGTTCCTCGCGTTTCCCGCCCTGTTGTTGCTTGCGGCGGTGTTTTACCTGATCTTTGGCATGCAGGGGTCGTGCCGGATTTGCGGGCAGAAATTGTTCATGCACCGGCATCATCGCAAAAACATCAAGGCCCACACGTTGCCGGGCCTGGGCTATGTGATTCCATTGTGCCTTCACATCCTCTTGTTTCGTTGGTTCCGCTGCACCCACTGTGGCACCCCTGTCCGTTTGAAGGAATGATGTCGCGCCCCATTCTATTCCGTGGATTGTTTCCGCTTGCGATCCTTGCAACGCTGCTTCCTTGCTCCTGTGGTGTGATGAACCGGGAAACCAAGGTGGAGATGGAGGAAAGCCCCTTTGGTGCAAGCGGGATACCACCGCAACTCCGCCCACGAGGCGCACCAGCTCCCGCGGCGGGCGTGACAGCCACTGTTGCCGCGCCCGGAACAACGCCGGAGCCGATGCAGTTCACTCCGGAGGAGGATATTGTTTTTACGGATCCCGATAACCCGGACGCCAATCTTCCCGAGCTGTCCACCATGCTCAAACAGGAGAAAAAACGCGGACCATGGGAAGAAAGCGACACCATCGCTCGCAAACGTGCCGCTCGCGAAGGCAAGCCGCTCCTGATCTGGTTCACCGATTCCTCGAAGAGCCCCATGTGCAAGGCTCTCAGCGAAGAATTGTTCAGCAAGCCCGAGTTCAGCGCATGGGCCAACGAAAACGTGATCCGGCTCAAGGTCGATGCCTATGTGGCGGCCAGCAGTTATGTGAGTGATCCAAACATCGGTCTGGATGAAAAGGACACCCGGCGCATCGA
>Ga0114938_1002402_pt1 | contig 11852 bp, 12 predicted proteins | sample AshMeaBigSpring_FD_88675 | JGI IMG/M metagenome (GOLD analysis project Ga0114938, IMG submission 88675) | Groundwater microbial communities from Big Spring, Nevada to study Microbial Dark Matter (Phase II) - Ash Meadows Big Spring | ecosystem: Environmental > Aquatic > Deep subsurface >...
AACATAACAAGCGCCAGCAGGGGACCCGCTACATACCAGGGCCAGGGCTCGGCAATGAACTGTTGGAGTTGTTGTAAGACTTCTTTCATTGTTTGAGTATTCTATGGCGTGAAAGTAGAAAAAGACAGGAAAACACCCGTGTGCGTTTTGTCACATTATGATCACGCTTGGCAGGAATGGCGGATTTTGGGGAAAAAGATGACGAATATCATTTCCTATCTAAACCCCAAGTGTACTTTTTCATATTATCTGTTTTATAATATCGTATTGAACAAATACCCGGATATGATGATACTAATGGTTACAACGGCAAAGAAAATCGAGATAAGTCTCCAGGTCATCACCTTTTTAAGTAAAGTGGCTTCAGGAATTGATAAGCCAACAACTGCCATCATGAAGGCAATTGCAGTCCCGATAGGTATTCCTTTGGCAACAAACACCTGAATAATGGGTAGAATCCCTGCTGCGTTGCTATACATGGGTACGCCCAGGATAACCGCCAGTGGTACGGCAAACGGATTATCTTTACTGATATATCGCTCAAAGAACCCGGTAGGTATAAATCCATGCATGGCGGCTCCAATGCCAATTCCAACAATAATGTACCAGAACACGCTTCTAATTATACCCATCGCTTCTTTAAAAATTCCAGGCATACGCTTCAAAAGGGATTTACGGTCTTCTTCCAGTTCTTCTTCAGAATGTGCATTAGCGAGAATAGTCTGAACCCACGGGGTAAGGTATTTTTCCAATTTCAACTTTCCCAAAATGATCCCTCCAATCATCCCCAGCAGAATGCCGCTGACCGCATAAATAAGTGTCGCTTTCCAACCAAACATGCCGATGAACATCGCAAGGGCCACTTCATTAACCAGTGGGGACGTAATTAGAAAAGCGAAGGTTACGCCTAACGGGATTCCTCCTTTTACAAAACCGATAAATAACGGTACCGAAGAACAAGAGCAAAAAGGTGTAACTGCCCCAAAAGTGGATGCGAGGAAATATTCCAATCCAAACAGTTTATTCCTCGAAAGAAAATTTCTAATCCGCTCAACCGGGAAATAGGAATTCACTACCCCCATGACTGAAGTGATGATGAACAATAAGACCAGGATCTTTAATGTATCATACACGAAAAAGTTGAGCGCGGCACCCAGTTTACTTTCCGCCGCAATACCGAAAACAGTATATATCAGCCAGTCCGCAAATGATTGAATCCAGTTGAACATGGCAATAATTTATTCCGGCAACATGCTGTGCCGTCACGACAAAACACTACAAAGTCTTTATCAAATGGCAACTCCCTGAAGCGGAATTCAAACGCACTCAACATATTACAATGTATTCCTTCCTGCAATTCCAATCTCAGGCCGGAAATACTTACAGAAGCAATAAATCTTTTATTTCTTTTACATCAGCTACCCGTCCTTTCACTTTGGCCACATCATCAATCATCAGTACCGGTGTGGCCAGCACATTGTACTTCATCATTTCTTCAATGTCTTCTATCTTCGAAACATCCGCATCAATACCGGTTTGCTTCAGCGCTTCCAAAACATTGTTGTAAGTGGTTTTACATTTGGGACAACCGGGACCTAATACTTTAATATTCTTTTTCATAATTGTATTATTTATGTGGTAATAAAAGTTTTACTGGTTCCGTCTGATCAAATGCAACCATATCAAGATGACCCGCCTGGTATTTATTGGCCATCCGGTAATGGATATGCAGGAAACTGTCGTGGTGGGTAAAAATCGTCTGGTGATGCTGGGAATAAAAACCGACCATCTGTGCATTCTGGTTTTTAAATTCGTTTTTATGGTTTGCGGCTTTCAGCGCATCTGGCGTTACTGTTTTAACGGAACTGTCTTTGAACATGATGTGGCCACTGCCCTCTTTCACTTTGCCAAACAGCAAAAAAGGAAAAGCGGTCGTGGTATCTGTACCATGCTGATACGCCGCTTCGGTGATGTTTTTTTGCAAATCGCCCAATGAACCTATATTATTTTTAAGAACCAAGGTGTCCCATTGCTGGACATCAGCATATACCAGGAAAATGGCTTTCAGTGGTTTTACATCTTTCTGGACATAGGGTTTTTGATTTTCCATAATGGCTGCAACAAAGGGCTTGCCGTCCCACACAATTATTTCACCCCTCAGATCCTCTACCGGTCCAACTGCATAGAGATGCTTTCCTTGTATGGTGTCTACCAGTATCTCGCCATCTACACGCCTTTCCTGGCCTATTTTACTCATTTTACCCTTGTACATGACCTGGGGTGCCTGCGCCAACGCATACTGACCCAGCAAAACCAATAAAAAAGTTTGTATTAGTTGTTTCATATTCCATGTTTATCGGCCATTACCGATGGCTATTCAGAAAAAATTATTCGAAGAATGCGGCAAATACCTTTTTAGCCTCTGCCCAGGCTTTTTGATCAATGCAATATCTTATCCGTGGCGGCATCACATCACCCTGTATCAGCCCCGCATCTTTTAACTCCTTCAGATGTTGTGAAATAGTTGATTGGGCCATTGGAATTTCCTCGGTCAATTGACCCGTAAAACAACAAGACTGCTTTTCAAGAAAATTGAGGATACGTATACGAACAGGGTGCGACAAGGCTTTTGCATATCGAGCCAATGTTTCCTCCTTGGATGTATAATTAATTTCTGTTGCGGTTCGTTGCATAAATTCGGTTTGTTCATCGTAAATGTACGATATGTTTTGATGCTGAATTGTAACTTCCGTCACATGTCCTGGAAACTGTCTGAGATCACCTATCCTTAACGATCTGCAAATTGAAAGGGACTTATTTCTTCCTGTATCTGAAAATACCGGCTGGGCATGAAATCCAGATATCTCCAGAACTATCTTCGAGGAATTCCTTCACGCCGTCTGCCTGGCCTCCCAGGGTTATCGACTGAATCGTGTTGCCCTCCTTTAAAAAGATACCTTTCGACATGGTGCCGATCCAGAGCCGGTTCCGGCTGTCTTCGAAGGTGGCGGTGACAGGTCCGGTTTCCGTAGTCTCGTTCGGGAGCGGTATATACCGGTTTGCTTCAAACAACCTGGCGCCGCCTGGATTCAATGAAAGCATCAGGTTTCCGGCCTTGCTTTGTCCAATGTGCACGAGATCCGCAAAGGTTTGCCCATAGTCCAAATAGAAGTAGAACTCCTGGAACTCCCATTTGCGGATAAATTTGTAAAACCTGTTCCGGGTGGACCCCATCCAAAGCTGTTTATCCTTATCAATAAAGGCAGACATGATCGTATAGATAGTGACATTGCCACGATCAAAGAAGGTCCCATTATATATATGAATTCCGCCTCGATCAGAAAAAAACCAAATTTCCCCATCGGGCATATGAAGGATACGTTTCACTGCAAAACGGGGAAGGGACCATTTATCCCAGTTTTCTCCGTTCAGTCGGCAGGCGTACATGTCGTTATACGAATCGATCGCCGCCCAGGTATTTCCCTGCCTGTCCACCATAACACTCCAGGCATAATTTCCGCTGGACGCGTTGTTGGGTATTTGGGGAAAGGGCCTATAGAAGGTCCATACCCCGCCCCGATATACGCCAACACCCTCTGCAAATGCTGCCCATAGATTTCCGGAGGGATCTAGCTCGATGTCATTGGGACCCTGGCCCTGGGCTTCGGCAGGCCCCTGGATCTTCTCAAAATAAGACTCAGGATCCTCCGCGATGCTGTCAGTCTTCTTGCAGGAAAAACCGATGAGGATTATGCAAAAAACGATTGCGGAATGGGTTAGATTCTTGGCCATATTAAGCAATTAACGTCAGCTACATTGCAATATTTTTTTACTTAGCCCGTCCTGATCGCAAGGGTATAGCTCTTGTGATGCATGGTTGTATGGGAGCAAATCCGAAGGCAGAGGCCCTTATCATCCGAAACCCCATTCCGATGAAACAGAATGGGATTGGGTTGGCTTGATTGCGGTGAGGGAGGGATTTGCTGCGCAGATCACAATGAGGGGTTCGTCAACAGCAACCCAACAAAGCCGGCTTCGCCGTTTTTTATTTGTTCGCATTCCCGCCAAAGCACGCTTTAAGGGCCTGCTCACAAACACAAAACCCCGCTTTCGCGGGGCTTTGTTGGGCTGCTGCTGCGGTGAGGGAGGGATTCGAACCCTCGGTACAACTTTAAGGTCGTACGACGGTTTAGCAAACCGTTGATTTCAGCCACTCATCCACCTCACCGGCTGAAAACAAAGTTTTAAGGGAGGGCAAAAATAGGAAACCCGGGTGCAAATGCCAAATCAAAATGGCCGTCTCAGCGACGGATCTCGAAGCCCTGCAGGCCAAGGCTTTCCAATGCCTGGACCTGTAGTCCTTCCACCATGACCCGGGGAGGTCCCTGCCGACAGGCATGCTCCAGGGCATCCAGCTGACCCGCCGGTCCCTCGGCCACCAGGCATACAGAACCATCGGACTGGTTCATGACCCAACCCGCAAGACCCAGCTTCAATGCCTGCTCCCGCACAAAAGCGCGGTAAAAAACACCCTGGACTTTCCCGCGTACTATGATTTTCCTGGCTTCCATAAAAAACCCCGCAATTGCGGGGCTATATTATCTTAATCAAATGACTGAAGACTATCGACTAACGACTGCTCACATGGCTGCAAGCTGAACCTTCTGCTGCAACTCAATCACGCTTTCGCGGAAGAGATTATCCGTATCCATCAGGTCTTTTACCGTCTGGCAGGAGTGAATCACCGTGGTATGGTCGCGGCCTCCGAAATGTTCCCCGATGGTCTTGAGCGAATTCTTCGTGAAAATCTTGGCCAGGTACATGGTGATCTGCCGAGCCTGCACGATTTCGCGCTTGCGTGTTTTCTGCAGGAGCTTTTCATAGGATACATCGTAATACTCACAAACCATTTTCTGGATGGTCTCTATGGTAATCTCCTTGCTCGACGTTTTCACAAAGTTGCGGAGCACTTTCTTGGCCAGATCGAGATCGATTTCCCTCTTATTGAGCGAAGACTGTGCCAAAAGGGATATCAGGGCGCCTTCCAGTTCGCGGATATTGCTCTGGATATTATAGGCAATATATTTCACCACTTCACGGGGCATTTCCAGCCCGTCGTTCCTCATTTTCTTTTCCAGGATGTCAATCCGGGTCTCGTAATCAGGCGTTTGCAGGTCAGCACTCAAACCCCAGCGGAAACGGCTCAGCAATCGCTCCTGTACGCCTTCCAGGTCCTTCGGCGGCTTATCCGAAGAGAGGATCAGTTGCTTACCGCTCTGGTGGAGATGGTTGAAAATGGCAAAAAGCGCATCCTGGGATTTCTCTGCCCGGTTGAAAAACTGCACATCATCAATAATGAGCACATCAATCAACTGGTAGAAATGGATGAAATCATTGATGGCATTGTTCCGGCTATGATCCTGGAACTGGTTGATGAATTTTTCGGAACTCACATACAGCACCACTTTGTTGGGGTGCAGCCTTTTCACTTCATTGCCTACTGCCTGCGCGAGGTGGGTCTTGCCCAACCCTACGCCGCCATAAATCACCAGGGGATTGAAGGATGTGGCACCGGGCTTCTCCGCCACGGTCTTTCCCGCCCTGCGGGCTACCCGGTTGCAATCGCCCTCTACAAAAGATTCGAAGGTATAGATCGGGTTCAGCTGGGAATCGATCTGCATTTTCTTCAAACCGGGAATGACGAATGGATTCTTGACCGGGTTGTGTATGACGAGGGGGAAATCCATTTCGTTGTTGGAATAAGTTTTGAAGCCGTGGCCCGTGACATCCATTGTCAGGGGCTTGTTCTTCTCATTGCCGCTGTCCACCATGATCCTGTACTCCAGCCTGGCCTCCTTTCCAAGTTCGCGTTTCAGCGTCTTGGCCAGGAGATTTACATAATGCTCTTCCAGGTATTCGTAAAAAAACTGGGAGGGTACCTGGATCGTGAGAACCTTGTCTTTAAGCGCCACCGGTTTGATGGGTTCAAACCAGGTCTTGAAATGCTGCCACTCAACAATATCCTTTATGATAGCCAAACAACTGTTCCAGACTTTATCGTGCGACTTATCCATTAGCCTTGAGCAATGTTTTTAAGGGGTTTCTGTTAATCACTTCGGTTGGTTTTTCCAAGGATGTTGCTCAATGTGGTTCCGAAAGGATCAGTCAGTTTACATATCGCATGGCCGAAAGACCTTGCCATATGAGGCACGCACTGAAGTTATCACCAATCACGCGGGCAACACTGACGTGCAGTTATTGCTCAGGCATACGCTCAATGTATAAAAAAAAACTGATTTTCAGAGCTAAATCTTTCCAAAAAAAGAAGCCTCATTTTTGAAAAGGGTAGCGAATATAGATTGAGGGTGGTGCAAAAAAAAATTTTTTATTCTGCTTCTTTCTTTCCAATGGGGAGCGATTGATTTTTCTCCAAATTTTTTGTTTTCGCCCCTGAAAATGCATAATCCAGTCGCCCCAGCCGCAGGCCCGCCCAGCCTACCTGGTTGACAATCACCTCTTCACCTGCTTTATTCCGGTAAACCCTGGGGGCGTCAAAAAACCGGTGTGTGTGCCCGCCAAGGATAAGGTCGATGTGTTCCGATTCCCTGGCCAGCACTTCGTCGCTCACCTTATTGCCATCATATTTATCACCAAGGTGGGAAATGCATATCACCATATCGCATTTCTTCCTGGTTTTCAGGTAATCCGCCTGTTCACTCGCAGCTTTCACGGGATCCCGGTAGAGGGTCTTGCCGTACAGGTTTTCGGGTACAAGACCCTGCAGTTCGATACCAACGCCCGTAATGCCAATCCTTAATGGTCCTTTGCGGACAACCATATGCGGGACATGACGGTTTTCCATCGGTGTGGACTGGAAATCATAATTGCACATGACAATAGGGAAGCGGGCATGCCGGCTGAGTTGGTCTGCGAAATTTTCTATGCCTGCGTCAAAGTCGTGGTTGCCCATGACGGCCGCGTCATATCCCATCATTTGCATGGCCCTGAGTTCCGGTTCGCCCTTAAATATGTTAAAGTAGGGCGTACCCTGGAAAATATCACCCGCATCCAGCAGCAGGACATGCTCTTCGGCGGCCCTTATCTTTCGGATCAATGCAGCGCGGGCTGCCACACCACCGCGTCCGGCATTGGATCCCCCGTCCATCGGGAAAGGTTCCAGACGGCTATGTACGTCGTTTGTATGCAGGATGGTAAGACGCGTCGTATGGGGCGATTCCATGGAACCCGCATACAACAAGGGGTGTGCCGTCAGGAAGGAAGCGGCGGCCAGTCCGGACTGGCGGATAAATGTTCTACGGTTGCTCATGGACAATACGTTTTTCAGTGGGAACCGGGATAGGTTTTCCGGCAGCCTTGTACCGCTCGCAATAATCCAGGATGGCATCCCGTAACAGGTATCCTGTTTTTTGTGCGGGCAGGTCTTTAAACGCGGTGAACCTTCCACCCCCGTTCACTACATAATCTGAATTTACCATGGTATACGTTGCCTCCGTATCCAGGGGCTGCCCCTTGATGCGAATGTTGACCGCCTTTTTGTCGCGGATGGACATCTGAACGCCGGCAATACCGCCGCCGCCTTCTTCGGCGATATGGTCAAGGAACTGCCTGAGCAGGGATCCTTTAACCTTTACAATCACCATCAGGTTGTCGAAGGGCATCACTTCGTACACCGTCCCCCTGCGCAGGGTGCCGGCCTGTACCTGGTTGAGCCTGATGCCGCCATGGTTCATGTACGCCACTTCCGCCGATGGATCAAATTTTTCACGGGCCATGGCGAGGTATGCATCGGCCATGAAGTTGCCCAGGCTGCCATCCGGCAGCGCTTTCACCAGTGGCAAGGGCAATTCTCCTACGGGGTTGTTCATGGTTTCCCCCACCTTATCGGCATAGGGCCTGATAAAAGCGATATACGCCGAATCCGTCGCCGCCTGGTTGACATCATAGGAGGCATACTGCAGGCTGGTCGGCTGGAATTTCGGATGACAACCAGGCTGGCATGCCAGCAGGAAAACGGCGGCAACGGAAAGTATGGAAATGCGTCTCATACGGGGCTGCAAGGTACAGATTAGTTCGTGGAACCATGAACCACAAAAAAGGTATCTTTGTCCAAAATCAAGCATCATGGGATTTGACGTAACCGGTAAACTCGTAGCAAAATTCGATACCGTGCAGCGCACGGAAACCTTCCGCACCCGCGAGTTCGTTGTTGAAACCAATGAAGATATCAATGGCCGGATCATCACCAATTACATCAAATTCCAGAGCGTACAGGACCGCACGGCCCTGGTGGACCGTTTCAACATCGGCGACGAGGTAAAAGTGCATTTCAATATCAAAGGCACCCGCTGGGAGAAGAACGGCCAGGTAAACTATATTACCAACCTGGATGCCTGGAGGATGGAGAGCGCCGGCATGCAGGGCTCCGCAAAGCCTGCCGCCCAGGCGGCCGGGTTCACGCCCGCGGCGCCGGATACGGTGGTAGACGACCTTCCTTTCTGATGCGTACTGTTTTCAGGTGAACTGCCTGACACCATATGCCAAAAACCATTTCCATCCAGCTCAGGCCGGAGGAAGCCGAAGACAATGCCCTCCTGCGCCGCGTGATCGCCGAACATTGCGGCATACAACCAGGGCGGCTCAACGGTTTCCTCATCACCCGCAAATCCATTGATGCGCGTTCCCGCCAGGTTAAAATCAACCTGACGATCCATGCGTTTGTAGATGAGCCGATGCAGGAGCGGGCAAAAACAACCTTTCACTTCAGGGATGTCCGCAAGGCGGGTAAACAGGTTATTATCATTGGCGCCGGTCCGGCGGGGCTTTTCGCGGCATTGTATTTCCTGGAAAACGGTATCCGTCCGATCATCCTGGAGCGGGGAAAAGACGTGAAAGCACGCCGGCGGGACCTGGCCCTGCTGAACCGCGAAGGGATACTGAACGAAGACAGCAACTATTGCTTCGGCGAAGGCGGCGCCGGCACCTACAGCGATGGAAAACTGTACACGAGAAGCAACAAGCGGGGCAATGTGGACAGGGTCCTCCAGCTGCTTGTCCATTTCGGCGCAGACGAGCGCATCCTGTTCGAATCGCACCCGCATATCGGCACCAACAAGTTGCCCCAGATTATAACAGCCATGCGCGAGCAGATGCTGCAATGTGGTGGTGAAGTGCATTTTGAACAGCGTGTCAACGGATTTGACATAAAGGGCGATGCGATTGCATCGGTGACCACCATCCAGGGAAACATGTTCAAGGGCGATGCATACCTGCTGGCTACGGGTCATTCCGCGCGAGACATTTTCCGGTTACTGTCCGATGCCGGCCTGGAGATCGAAGCAAAACCATTTGCCCTGGGGGTCCGCGTTGAACACCCTCAATCACTGATCGACGCTATACAGTACCATTGCCCGGTTTCAACAGGCCGATCGCCCTACCTTCCACCCGCCTCCTATAGCCTGGTGGAACAGGTCGGCAGCCGGGGCGTATTCTCGTTCTGCATGTGCCCGGGCGGAATTATCGCCACAGCCTCCACATCTCCACAGGAACTGGTGGTTAATGGCTGGAGTCCATCGAAACGCAACAACCCTTTTGCGAATTCCGGCATGGTGGTCCAGGTGATGCATAAAGAGGCCTGGCAATATCTCCGAGAACAAAAAGGCAACCGTAACAAAGAAAATGATCCATTGCTGATGATGGCATTCCAGGAAGATGTGGAAAGGAGGGCATACCAGGCCGGTGGCGGAAATTTCAGGGCCCCGGCACAACGTATGGTTGATTTCACCCAACGGAAAATCTCCGCATCGCTACCGGACTGTTCCTATATACCGGGACTGAACAGCGCTGCGCTGGAAAGCGTGCTGCCAGCGTTCATCCACCGTTCGCTCCAGGAGGGTTTTATCGCCTTTGAAAAGAAAATGAAAGGGTATTACACCAATGAAGCCGTGGTGGTGGCTACGGAGAGTCGAACTTCTTCCCCTGTTCGCATTCCCCGCGACCCGGAACGTTTTCACCACACGCAAATCACCAACCTTTTTCCCTGCGGCGAAGGTCCGGGTTACGCGGGCGGCATCGTAAGCGCGGCCATGGACGGGGAGAATTGCGCCAAAGCCATCAGTCGAAAACTGGCCTGAACATTAATATCGCTGGTCCAGTAAGCCGGGAATATTTTTCCGCCCATTGTAACAAAATTTACATTCGCCATACAAATGGACTGCCAACGCAGCCGTGGATAATAAACCGCCATGAAGAAAAAAATACATGTCCCCCTGTTTCTGCTTGTTTTCATCGCTTTCTCCACGCAGGCCCAGGAGACCAGTACCCAGGTCCTGTCCGAAAAATCCCTCATCCATGCCAGAAGGTCCTTCCCGGAGTTTTACGCCATGCTCAGCATTCCCAATGACGCACACCAACCAGCGGACATAGAAAAGAATATGCAGTGGTGCGAACAGGCGCTGGCCGAACGGGGCTTTGGCAGCAGGCGGCTCGCCACCGGGGGCATTCCACTATTGCTCGCGGAGAAAAAAGCACGCCAGGCAATGAAGACGGTGTTGATCTACCTGCAGATCGACGGGCAGCCTGTGGATCCCGCCAAATGGGACCAGCCATCTCCCTGGAAACCCGTGCTGAAGGAGAAGACAGCCGAAGGTAAGTGGGTAATTATCGACGACGCGAAACTGCAGGGAGAAAGAATAAATCCCGACTGGCGGATTTTCGCCCGGTCCACCGCCGACGCCAAAGGCCCGGCCATGGCATTCCTGGCCGCCATGGACCTGATCCACGAAATCGGCGCAGAACCGAATTACCATATCAAGGTCATCCTGGACTTTGAAGAAGAATTGGGATCTCCCCGGTTACCCGAAGCCGTTACTAAGTACCGCGATGAACTCCGGGCGGACATGCTGATTATTTTCGACGGACCCAGGCATATCAGTAACCAGCCTACCCTGTCGTTTGGGGCGCGGGGCATTGCGGAGATTACCCTTACCGCCTACGGTCCCAGGACGCCCATGCACAGCGGCAATTATGGCAATTATGCGCCCAACCCGGCATTTGGGATGTCCAGGCTGCTGGCTTCCATGAAAAACGAAGAGGGCCTGGTGACACTGCCTGGATTTTATGATGGCGTGACGCTGTCGGATGCGGAGAAAAAAATATTGTCGGAAGTGCCCGACAAGACAGAGGAGATCCACCGTTTCCTCGGCATCGCCCAACCGGAAAAAGTGGGCGCCACGTTCCAGGAATCCATGCAGTACCCCAGTCTCAATATTCGCGGACTGCAGGCACTGTACGTAGGGGATCAGGCAAGGACCCTGATACCGGACAAAGCCATCGCCGAACTGGATATACGGCTGGTACCTTCCAGCAACCCGCAGCGACTGATCGGGCTGGTACGGCAACGCGTGCTGGAACAGGGATTCCACCTGCTGGACAGGGCGCCTACAGAAGACGAACGCATGAAATTTCCGAAAATAGCATCGATGACATCCCATGTTTCCTATGGCGCCTTCCAAACACCGTTTGATTCCGAAACCGGCACCTGGCTTCAGAAAGCCATGCGAAGGGCTTTTGGGAAGGACCCCATCCGCATCCGCATCACCGGGGGATCCATACCCATTTCACCCTTTGTGGTTACCCTGGGCATTCCAGCCGTTTCCGTTCCAACGGTCAACGCAGACAACAACCAGCACGCGGAAAACGAGAATATACGTGTAGGCAATTATATCGACGCGATCAAAACCTTCGCTGCCATCCTGACGGAAAAACTTTAAATCAGAAACAATGTTATTGAACGTTATTAGTACTCAGCCTGTATCTTGAACAGGATTTGGTCC
>Ga0114938_1002403_pt1 | contig 11851 bp, 10 predicted proteins | sample AshMeaBigSpring_FD_88675 | JGI IMG/M metagenome (GOLD analysis project Ga0114938, IMG submission 88675) | Groundwater microbial communities from Big Spring, Nevada to study Microbial Dark Matter (Phase II) - Ash Meadows Big Spring | ecosystem: Environmental > Aquatic > Deep subsurface >...
GGCACTCATTATTTGGAGCGGCCTTCCAATGACTTGATCCACTCCCTCTCCCAGCGGGAGAGGGCCGGGGTGAGGGCGAAAACTCGGCGCGGGCCTTGCGCTCGCCCTCATCCCCCAACCCCTTCTCCCGCTGGGAGAAGGGGAGCCGGCACTCATTATTTGGAGCGGCCTTCCAATGACTTGATCCACTCCCTCTCCCAGCGGGAGAGGGCCGGGGTGAGGGCGAAAACCCGGCGCGGGCTTTGCGCTCGCCCATAACCCTGCTCCACCTCGCGGGCCATGCGCGACCCAGCCGCTGTTTTCAATGCAAGGCGAACCGGGCAATCCCCCCGGTCACCCGGCTGTCCGCTGCCTCGTCAATTTGTACAGCGCAAAGTGTGTGGATTTTGCGCGCGTTGCGCCGGACTCAGCAAAATGCGGGTGGTATAATCCCGCTCGGCCAATTTTCGGCCACATCGGTCGAATTTTCCGCCCCATCCCAACACACGGCGTCCGCGACGATGCCCACATCGAGGTCCAGTCGCCAATGATTGCTGATCAGACAACTGCAAAGAACGGCCGGCCCGTCATGGAACCGGCCGAAATGCTCGAACTCTATAGGCAGATGGTCGTCATCCGCCTGCTCGAGGAAAAGTGCGAGGAGCTGTATCAAAAGGGAAAGATCGGCGGCTTCATGCACCTGTACATCGGGCAGGAGGCCACCGGCGTTGGGGCCATCTCCGCGCGCCAGCCGCATGACAGCGTCATCACCGCCTACCGCGATCATGGCATCGCCGTCGCCTGCGGCATGGAGCCCAGGGTCATCCTGGCCGAGATGTTCGGCAAGATCACCGGCTCGGCCAAAGGCAAGGGCGGCTCGATGCACCTGGCCGACGTGACGAGGAAGTTCTGGGGCGGGCATGCCATCGTCGGCGCGCACATCGCCCTGGCCACCGGCATCGCCTTCGCCGACAAGTATCGCAAGAGCGATGCGGTGACGCTGTGCTTCTTCGGCGACGGGGCCACCAACATCGGCTACTTCCACGAAGGCCTCAACCTGGCCGCGGCCTGGAACCTGCCCGTCATCTTCATCTGTGAGAACAACAAATATGGGATGTGGACGCCGCTCTCCAGGGTGGCCAGGGTCACCGAGTTGCGGCGGCGCGCCGATGGCTACGGCATCCCCAGCGAGGTGTGCGACGGGATGGACCTGCTCGCAGTGCGTGCGGCCACCGAGAAGGCCATTAGCCACGCGCGCGCCGGCAAGGGGCCGTACTTCCTCGAAGTGATGACCTACCGCTATCGCGGCCACTCGATGGGCGATCAACGCCAATACCGGACACCCGACGAGGTGAGGAAGTGGCAGGCCGAGGACCCCATCGGCCAGTTCGAGGATGTGCTGCTCAAGTCGGGAGTGCCCCACGCCGATATGGACCGGATTGACGACGAGGCCAAACGCCTGATCGCCGAGGCAGTGCAGTTCGCCGAGGACTCGCCGTGGCCGGACGTGGAAGAAATCTGGAAAGACATCTACGCCGATATCGAGCCGGAAAGGAACTAGTAACCAATAGCGGGTTATTGGTTATCGGTGATTGAGGATACCCAATGGCAGTGACCACAATGGCCAAGGCCCTCGCGCAGGCGATGGCGGAAGAGATGGAGCGCGACAATCGCGTGGTGGTGTGGGGCGAGGAGGTCGCGGCATTCGGCGGCACCTACGGCGCGACGCAGGGCTTGCTTGACAAATTCGGCGCCGAGCGCGTGCTCGACACCCCGATCTCCGAGGGTGTGATCGCCGGCGCGGCGGTCGGCGCGGCCATGAACGGCCTGCGCCCCATCGCCGAGATCATGGGCATCAACTTCGCCTTCCTGGCGATGGATCAGATTCTGAATCACGCCGCCAAAGTGCGCTCGATGTTCGGCGGCCAGTTCGAGTGCCCGTTGGTCGTGCGCACCACCTCGGGCGGCGGGCGGCAACTGGCCGCCACGCACTCGCAGACCTTCGAGCACGTCTTCGCCCACTTCCCCGGTTTGCTCGTCGTCGCGCCCTCCACCCCGGCGGATGCGAAAGCCTTGCTCAAGACCTCGATCCGTTGCGACGACCCGGTGCTCTTCGTCGAGCAGGCGACGATGTACTCCGAGCGCGGCGAGGTCACCGACGACGCCGAGTACACGCTGCCCATCGGCAAGGCGGATGTGAAGCGCCCGGGCAAGGACGTCACCCTCGTCACTTACTCGAAGATGGTGGGCATCTCGCTCAAGGCGGCGGCGAAGCTGGCGGAGGAGAACATCGATTGCGAAGTCATCGACCTGCGCTGGCTGCGCCCGCTGGATATGCAGACGGTCTACGACTCGTTCAGGAAAACCAACCGCGCCGTCATCGTGGAAGAGGGCTGGCCGACCTACGGCTTGAGCGCGGAGATCGCGGCGCGCATTTACAAAGAATGCTTCGATTACCTCGACGCCCCCATCGAGCGCGTGTCGCAGAAAGAGGCGCCCCTGCCCTACAGCGCCCCGCTTGAGAAGTACATGCTGCCCAAGCCGGAGGATGTGATCGCGGCGGTGAAGCGGGTAGTGTGAGAAGGCAGACACCAGGTGACAGTAGCCAGAGTCTGGTGACTGTTGTCTGATGTCTGTGAACTGAGGAACTATGGCCGAAGTCGTCCCCATGCCCAAGCTCGGCTTTGATATGGCCGAGGGTACGCTGGTCAAGATCATCAAGAAAGAAGGCGAGGCCGTCGCCAAGGGCGAGATCATCGCCGACATTGAAACCGACAAGGCCACCATCGAGGTGGAGGCTTACCTCGGCGGCGTGGTCAATACCTGGCTGGTCGGTGAGGGCAGCGTTGTCCCCGTCGGCACACCGATGGTCGTCATCGCCGAGCCGGGCGAACAGGTGGAGTTGGCCGCGCTCGGGCTGGCGAAGAACGGCGGGGCGGCCCCCGGCGGGATGCCGTCTCCCGCGCCGGCTGCGGCGCCCGCCGGCGCCGCGACTTCTGCCGCATCCGCCCCGGTCGTCGACTCGGGCGGGCGCGTCACCGCCTCCCCTATCGCCCGCCGCATGCTCGACGATGCCGGCGTTGATCTGCGCACCGTCACCGGCACCGGCCCCGGCGGCCGCATCACCAAGAAAGATGTCGAAGCCTACCTCGCCGCGCCGAAGACCGCGCCAGCCGCGGCGCCCGCCTCCGCACCCGCGCGCCCCAGCACGCCTGCCCCCCAACCGATTACGGTCTCCAAAGAAGACGAGTCGATTCCGCTCACCAAACTGCGCGGCATCATCGCCCGCCGCATGGTCGAGTCCACGACGACGGTGCCGGCGATCTACCTCACCATCGAAGTGGATATGGCCGCGGCGATGGCGCTGCGCAAGCAAGTGAACGCGCTGCTACCGGAGGCAGGCAAGGTCTCGGTCAACGATTTCGTCATCAGGGCCGCCGCGCTCGCGCTGCGCCAGTTCCCCAACCTCAACGCCGCGTGGGGCGGCGATAAGGTCATCCGCAAGGGCGCCGTCAACGTCGGCAACGCCGTCGCCACCTCCACCGGTCTGCTCACCGTGGTGGTGAAGGGCGCGGATCAAAAATCCGTCGCGCAGATCGGCGCGGAGATGAAGGCGATGGCGGGCCGCGCGCGCGAGGGTAAGGTGCAGCCCGCCGACATCGAAGGCTCCACCTTCACCGTCTCCAATCTCGGCATGTACGATATCGAGCACTTCACCGCCATCATCAATTTGCCCGAGGCGGCGATTTTGGCGGTGGGCGCGGTGAAGGAAGTGCCGGTGGTGAAGGACGGCGCGCTGGTCGCCGGGATGCGGATGAGGATGACGTGCGCGGCCGATCACCGCGTCACCGATGGGGCCGAGGTCGCGCAGTTCCTGCAGGCGATCAAGAAACAACTCGAAGAGCCATTGCGGCTGCTGGTATAGCGAAGATGTTTTCAACACGAGGGCGCAAGTCAGCGGAGTCGCAGGAAAAACAATCCCCTGCGTCTCGGCACCTTTGCGCCCTTGCGTTATGAGTCCCCTATGCCCACCCCTGCCCTCAAATGGTTCTATGCCACCCCGGAGAGGAAACCGTACCTGTTGACCGAGCGCCTGCGCAACAGTTTTTGGGAATTGCGCCTCGGCTCGCTGTGGCTCGATGCGGTCAGCGTCGAGGTCCCGTTTGCGGCCGAGGGCAGCTTCAGCGGTGGCCCGGTGCGGCTGGAGTGGGAGCCGAACCACTGGCTGCGGCTGTCGGCCAGGCCCGCAGCCCCCGCCCTGGCCGACGGCGTGAAGGTGTTGTTGTTGCGCAAGCCGTTGCTTTCGTACACCGACGCCGAGGGCCGCAGCGTGCACGAGTGGTGGGTGCAACCTGCCGAGGCCGAGAAGCGCTGGCAGGAGGTGCAGGGCATGCCGCAGTTCGGCCAGTTGGCGAGGCTGGATCAATGAAGTGACCGTGCGCCAGGTCGCGTGCCCCGTTTCGCCGGCATTGGATGGCGCAGCGAGGCGACGGGCGACCCCAGTTGGGTCGTTCCCGGCGAAGAGGTTCACCGGCACTTCAACGAGCTTCAAGCGGAGATGGATGCGGACCTCAATGGGCGGCGCGCGTACGAGCAAATGGTCGCCTATGCGCCGGAAGGATGATGGGCAAAGACGCGCAGCACGCCGGGGACCTGCGCGAGTAGTGTGCTTATAATTGACCTGTGTCCGCCCCGATACTGGCCACCAAGCTCTACATCCCCCCGCCCCGGCCCAAAGTCGTCGCCCGCCCGTACCTCATCGAACGGCTAAACGCGGGTCTGCATCACAAACTCACCCTCATCTCCGCCCCTGCCGGTTTCGGTAAGACCACGCTGCTCAGCGAGTGGATCGCCGGTTGCGAGCGCCTCGAGCCGAAGGTTCGCGTGGCCTGGCTGTCGCTGGATGAGGGCGATAGTGACCCCGCTCGTTTTCTGACCTACCTCATCACGGCGTTGCAGACGATTGCGCCGAACCTCGGAGCTACGCTGTTGGGCGTGCTGCAAGCGCCTCAGCCGCCGCCACCCGAAGCCATCCTGACCGCGCTGCTCAACGAAATCGTGGCCGACGCAGACAAGTTCGTCCTTGCCCTCGACGATTACCACGCGGTTGACGCCAAACCGATTGACGACGCGCTCACTTTTCTGATCGAGCATCAACCCGCGCAGATGCACCTCGTCATCGCCACCCGCGAGTATCCCGATTTGCCGCTGGCCCGGCTGCGCGCGCGCGGCCAGTTGACCGAGGTGCGCGCCGCCGATCTGCGCTTCACCCCCGCTGAAGCCGCCGACTTCCTCAACCGCGTGATGGGCCTGCACCTGTCCGCCGCCGACATCGCCGCGCTCGAAACCCGCACCGAGGGCTGGATCGCCGGCCTGCAACTCGCTGCCCTGGCCTTGCAAGGGTCGCTCGCAATGCCAGGCCGTCACGAGACCGCCGACTTTATCAGCTCCTTCACCGGCAGTCACCAGTTTGTGCTGGACTATCTGGTTGAAGACGTGCTGCAACAGCAACCCGACCACATTCAGACTTTCCTGTTGCAGACCTCGATCCTGGAGCGTCTGTGCGGCCCGCTGTGTGAGGCCGTCGTGCGGCTCCCGGCGGCGTCCGGCCAGGCAACGCTGGAATACCTCGAGCGCGCCAACCTGTTCATCGTCCCACTGGATAACGAGCGGCGCTGGTATCGCTATCACCATCTCTTCTCTGAACTGCTGCGGCAACGGCTGACCCAGGGCGCTGCCGATCGCACTATCCGCGAATTGCACCTACGCGCCAGCCAGTGGTATGAAGACAACGGCCTTGACCTTGAAGCCTTTCAACATGCAGCAGCGGGGGACGACATCGAACGCGCCGAGCGTTTGACACAGGGGAAGGGCATCCCGCTCCATTTGCGCGGCGCGGCGGTCACGATCTTGAACTGGTTGGCGTCGCTGCCAGAAGCAGTGCTGAATGCCCGGCCCTCGCTGTGGTGGCGGTATGCAGCGTTGTTGCTGGTGAACGGACAAACCACCGGTGTGGAGGAGAAACTCCGCGCCGCGGAGGCAGCGCTGCAGGGCGTTCAGCCGGATGACGCCACGCGCCACCTGATCGGCCGGATTGCCACTGCGAGGGCGACGCTCGCCCTCACCCGCTATCAGGCGGACACCATGCTGGCGGAGTCGCGCCGCGCGCTCGACTTTCTCCCCGCCACCAACCTCTCCCTCCGCGCCAACGCGCATTGGACATTGGGGACGGCCTACATGTATCAGGGCGACCGGGTCGCGGCCAGGTGTGCTCTGACGGACGGCATCGCGCTCAGCCAGGCCGCTCAGGATATCTTCACCACCATGCTGGCGACGATTGCCCTGGGCGCCGTACAGGAAGCGGACAATCAGCTTCATCAGGCGGCTGAGACCTATCAGCACATCCTGCAAATAGCCGGTGAGCAGCCCTTGCAGATTGTCAACGAAGCGCACCTTGGGCTGGCCCGGGTGCTGTACGAATGGAACGACCTGGAGGCCGCCGAAGAGCATGGGCGACAAAGCCTCATCCTGGCGCGGCAGTATGACCGCGTGATTGACCGCTTCGTGCTCAGCGAGGTGCTTCACGCCCGCGTGAAGCTGGCGCGCGGTGACGTGACCGGCGCGGCTGCCCTCCTCGCTCAGGCGAGCCAATCCGCGCACCAGAAAAACTTTATCCATCGCCTGCCGGAGGTGGCCGCCGCCCAGGTGATTGTCTTTCTTCGGCAGGGCAACCCGACGGCAGCCGCCCAACTCGCCGCGACGTACCCGCTCCCCCTCAGCCAGGCGCGGGTGCAGCTCGCTCAGGGCAAGACCTCCGCCGCGCTCGCCACCCTCGAGTCATTCCGCCGCCAGGTGGAGGCCAAAGGATGGCACGCCGAGCGTCTCCAGGCGCTCGTGCTGCACGCGGTTGTGCTCCACGCGCACAGAGAACAGGAGAAGGCCGCCCAGGTGTTGAGTGAGGCGCTGGCGCTGGCCGAGCCGGGCAGCTTCATCCGCCTGTTTGTTGATGAGGGGCTGCCGCTGGCCGAGCTGCTGACCGGGATTAAGGAGCAAGCCGGCCTGACACGGGAGTACATTCACACATTGCTGGCGGCGTTTGGCCAGCAACCGCCGCCCGGTGACCCGGCCCCCGGCCCGCAACCCCTCATCGAGCCTTTGAGCCAGCGCGAATTGGAAGTGCTGCAACTCATCGCTCAGGGCTATTCGAATGACGAAATCGGGGCGCGACTTTTCCTGGCCTTGAATACGGTCAAAGGGCACAATCGGAAGATCTTCGAAAAACTTCAGGTTGAGCGCCGCACCGAAGCGGTGGCGCGCGCCCGCGAGTTAGGTTTGTTGTAGGCGCAACACCGGCTTGCACGCCGGCACGGTCAGCACTTCTGCGCGAGGCATAGTGCGCCCTCGCAGCCTCCGCACAACAACACTCCAAACGACACTTAAGTGTCTGTACGCTGGGGCCGGCCTGCGGATAATGTTCTTCATCGCACGCGGCCCAGGCGCATAGGCCGCACCGCAACCGGTACGCTACCATGCCCAACCAACTCCCGCCAGACGATCCAACGATCTATCAGATTCGGGTCAAAGGGCACCTGTGGGATCACTGGGGCAACTGGTTCGGGGGCGTCACCATCACCCTGGAGGACGCGGGCGAGACGCTGCTGACCTGCCCGGTGGCGGATCAGGCCGCGCTGTATGGGCTGCTCAAGAAAGTTCGTGATCTGGGCATGCCGCTGGTCTCAGTCATTCGCGTTGATGCCCGTCGGGTCGATGGATCAGGCGCCCGGCAGTAACACCATTCTGGAGACACACTGATGAAAGCGATCTTGCACACACAATACGGACCGCCCGAGGCGCTTGAAGTCCGCGAGGTCGAAAAGCCCACGCCGGCGGAGGATCAAGTGCTGGTGAAAGTGCTGGCGGCGTCCATCAACGCCGCCGATTACCGCACGATGCGCGCCGACCCGTTCCTCATTCGCCTGATGGGCGGTGGATTCCTGCGGCCAAAGGACCCGCGTTTCGGTCGCGATGTCGCCGGGCGCGTCGAAGCGGTTGGGGCGAACGTCAAACGGTTTCGACCAGGGGATGAGGTCTTCGGCTGTACCCTTGGCGCCTATGCCGAGTATGCGTTGGCCAGAGAGGCGAACCTGGTGTTGAAGCCGGCGAATTGCTCCTTTGAGGCAGCCGCGGCTGTGCCGCTGGCCGCGCTCACCGCGCTACAGGGACTCCGCGACACGGGCGGCCTTAGACCCGGGCAGCGGGTTTTGATTCAGGGCGCCTCGGGCGGGGTCGGCGCATTCGCCGTGCAACTGGCCAAAGCCTTCGGGGCCGAAGTGACTGCGGTGTGCAGCCCGCGTAATGGCGCCATGGCGCGCTCCATCGGGGCCGATCACGTCATTGATTACACGCGCGAGGATTTCACCCGCAACGGGCAAACCTATGACCTGATCTTTGCGGTGAACGGCTATCACCCGCTGTCGGCGTATCAACGCGCGCTCAGCCCGCACGGGGTCTATGTCTTCGCCGGGGGCACGATGCCTCAGTTCTTCGCAGTCATGCTCTTTGGGCCGTTGATGTCAAAGAAGGACGGCCAGAGGGTGACGAGCATGGGGATTGCGCAGGTCAAGCAGGAGGATTTGGCTTGCCTTGCCGATCTGTTGCGGGACGGCAAGATCGCCCCGGTCATTGACCGGACGTACCCGCTGAACAAGGTGGCTGAGGCCATCCGCTACATTGAAAATGAGCACGCGCGGGGCAAAGTCATAATCACCATCGCGCAGACCGCCTAAAGTGTGGTTCGGGGTCGTGCTATCAACAGCGGTTAGCGCGGCACTGGCGGCTCTTTCGGCGCTCGTTCATTTCGATGTGCGCCCGATTGCGCTGCGTCGGTGGGCCGGGCTGAGGCGGGCCTAGGCACCTCGGCGCCGCCCTCACCACTCGGTCAGCAGCGCCGCCAGCAACGCGGCGCGTTCGGGCAGGCTGCTCACGAGGACGTGCTCGCGCTCGGAGTGAGCGCCGTTGCCCTGCGCGCCCAACCCATCCAGCACCGGCACGCCCAGCGGGGCCACGAAGTTCGCATCCGACCCGCCGCCGGTGCTGCCCTCCGTCAGCTTCATCCCAATTGACTCGGCGATGTGTTGCGCGCGCGAAAACGTGGCGATCATCGTCGCGTCGCGCGGCATCGGCGGGCGATTGAGGCCGCCGGTAACGACGACCGAACCGCCGCGCGTCACGGGCCGGCGCGACTCCATCCACCCGCGAAGCCGCTCGGCTTCGGCGGCCGTGGCCACGCGGAAATCCACCGCCGCCCGCGCCTCGTCCGGCACGACGTTGGCGCGCGTGCCGCCCGTGATCACACCGACGTTGACGGTGGTGCCCCGGGCGTAATCGGTGAGTTGTTGCGCGGCGAGGATGTGATGGGCCAGTTCCTCGATGGCGTTGCGCCCGTTCTCGTGGTCGGCCCCGGCATGCGTGGCGCGGCCTTTGGTCACGATTGTCATATCGCCGATGCCCTTGCGCTCGGTCTTCAGCGCGCCACCGGCCAGCGCCGGCTCGAGGCACAACACCAGCGCACTCTCGCGCGCCAGTTGTTCGATGAGGGCGCGCGAGTGCTCGCTGCCGATCTCTTCGTCGCTGGTGAACAGCGCGGTGATGGGGCGCACCGGCCAGCGGCTGTGCCTCCGCAATTGCTCAAGCGCCACCAGCGCCATCGCCAGGCTGACCTTCATATCAATCACGCCCGGCCCGAACAGCTTGCCGTCGGCCTCGCGGATGGGTTGGCGCGCCAGCGTGCCGAGGTCGTACACCGTATCCATGTGGCCCATGATGAGGATGCCGTCGCGGCCCGCACCCCAGCGGCCGATGATGTTGTCGCCCGCAGCGGTCTGCGCATCCACCGTGACCGTCGCACCGAGCTGGCGCAACTCCGCCGCCATCACTGCGCCCAGTCTATCCACGGCAGCATTGTCGGTGGAGGGGGTCTCGATGGCGGTGATGCGTTTGAGCAGCGCAACGATGGTGTCGGTGTGCGCGGTGAAGTCGGCGATGGACAAGGGGGGCATGGGCAAACCTCGGCCGTAGATTGAGAAGCGAGTGTATCATCCCTCAGCTTGCTGTTCAAACACAGCCCGCCTATACTCCGCCGCATGACCTTATTGTCGGAAAACCCGCCCGCCCAACCTGACCCATTTCGCGACGTCATTGCCAAACGCCCGTGGGACTATTGGCTGTTGTGGTTTGTGGCGCTCTCGGCCCTGGCGCTGAATGTGTGGTTGATCAATACCCTGCTCGGCGTGCGGCGGCAGGCCGGCGAGGCGGCGGCCCTCGCCGTGCAGGAGATCAGGTCGTTGCGCGCGGCGACGTTCTCGACCACGGTGAAGATCAATCAGTCCATCCCCATCAGCCTGACGGTGCCGTTCAATCAGAATTTCAGCATCCCGATCAATCAAACCATCCCCATCGACACCGTCATCCAGGTGCCGTTTGAAATCCCCTTCATCGGCACACGCATATTCGATGTGCCGCTGAAAACCAGCGTGCCGGTCACCCTCGATGTCAGCATCCCGGTGAAGCTCGAGGTGCCCATCGCGACCGTGGTGCCGGTGAAGTTGGCGGTGCCCGTCAGCATCGCCGTGGCCGATACGCCGGTGGACGCGATGCTGGCGCGCGCCGAGGACTACCTCGAAAACCTCGGCGGGCAGTTTGGGGTGAGGGCGGCGACACCAACCCCGTGAGCCAGGCGTCATGATCACCCTCCTCCTGACCGCCGTCGCTTATCTCCTCGGCTCCATCCCCTTCGGTGTGCTCGCCGGCTATGTCTTTCTGCGGCGCGACATCCGCGCGGGCGGCTCGGGCCATTCCGGCGGGACGAATACGATTCGGCAGGCGGGTTGGGTGGCGGGTGTGTCGGTGATCGTGCTCGACGTGGCGAAAGGGGCGCTGGCCGTTTGGCTGGCGATGGCCTACGGCGAGCCGGTATGGGCCCCGGCGCTGGCGGGGGGCGCTGTGGTCGCCGGGCATTGTTGGCCGGTGTTCGCGGGTTTTCGCGGCGGCATGGGGTTGGCGACGGCGGGTGGCGTGCTGCTGATCGCTTATCCGCTGGGATTCGTCGGCGCGCTCGGCGTGTTGCTGGCCGCGGCCTTTGTGCTGCGGCAACCCGCGCGCAGCGGTATTGCCACCGCGCTCTTTGGCCCGCCGCTCATCTGGCTGTTCAGCCAATCGGCGCAGGCGACGGCGGTGGCCGCGGCGGTGGGCCTCGTCATCGCCGCGCGCGCGCTACCGGACTGGAATCGAAAACGGAAAGCGGTGTGGGATGTCGAAAGTAGAAAGTAAAAGTGGAAACCCTGCACCCCCTCACACTTCACCCTCCACTACACCTTCGCCAGCGTCAGCAGCAGCGCGGTCTCACGGCAGATGAAACGGTAGCCGGCCCCGGCGGGGATGACGGTCATCTCGCCGGCGCGGACGAGCGTCACATCCCCGTCACTGGCCTCGATCCGCAGCTCGCCGCGCACCACCAGCCAGAAGCTGCCGGTGGCCGGCGCGGTCTGCTCCACACCGATCCCCTGCCCGACCGCCAATAGCACCTCGTAATCTTCGATTTGCCCGAGGGTCAGGGGTCGAAACGGCTCGGTGGTCAGGCCGGCCAGTCGCGCCAGACGGACCTTCTCCAGCGGGAGCTCATCGCCCGTGGAGTAGAAATGGCGATGCCCGTTAGTGCGCTCAGTGTAACCCGTGGGCCGGATGAGGAGGACCGTTGACCGCAGCACCGACCCCGAGCGGTGCATGACGCCCTTGGGCACCACGGCCAGCTCCTCGGCGTGCAGGTTGAACCGGCCGCGTTCCGTCTCGAGCGCGATGACGCCGTCCTGCACGA